>ERZ773070.155-NODE-155-length-52908-cov-12.004579_pt1 | contig 52908 bp, 56 predicted proteins | sample MGYA00580618_ERZ773070 | MGnify/ENA primary metagenome ERZ773070 (study PRJEB29015, sample SAMEA2738023) | human oral metagenome | biome: human oral; feature: human-associated habitat; material: dental | place: China | collected 2019 ...
CCAACAGCTCATCGCGAATACGGTCGGATTCTTGCCAATCTTTCTCGGCGCGGGCTCCACGACGCTGGATGATTAGTCTCTTCAAATCGTCAGTAATATCAGGGGTCGATGCCACCAAATCTAGGCCCAAAACCTCATCAATAATCTCAATCAGCTGCAGCAAGCCGCCTCGGTGAATTTTCTCCAGCGGCGCGTGATCCAGCCGTGAAAACGCCTCGTCGATCAGCGCCAAGGCCCCTGGTGTATCCAAATTATCATTCAACTTTTCAACGAGCGCCTGCCGTGCTGCCAGTAGCGACACTGCGCCTTCCTGCTCATCTTTCTCGTCGTCATCATCCAGCGTGTCGTGCGTTTGGTGTCGCAGTGCCGCATAGCCGCGCCAATGGTCCAACCGCGCCTGTGCCGCCTCCAAAATCTCCCAGGTAAAATTCCCTTCGGTTTGGTAATGCTTGCTGAGGATGGCTAGCTTGAAAGCCATCGGACTAAAGCCGCGGGCAGTGATGTCAGTGAGAGTGATGATGTTGCCGAGGGACTTACTCATCTTGCGGCCGTCGACCTTGATGTGGTTATTGTGTAGCCAAATTCGAGAAAATTGTTTTCCAGTCAGGCTTTCGCTTTGGGCAATCTCGTTGGTGTGATGCACCGGAATGTGGTCAATGCCGCCGGTGTGAATGTCGATTGTATCACCCAGCGTCTCCCGAGCAATCGTCGAACACTCCAGGTGCCAGCCCGGAAAACCGACGCCCCACGGACTGTCCCATTCCATGTCACGCTTGGCGTCTGTTGGTGAAAATTTCCAGACGGCGAAGTCGGTGATGTTGCGCTTGCCCTCGACACTGACCCGCGCGCCAGCCTCCAAGCCCGCCACATCCAACCGCGCTAATTTACCGTAATCTGCTAGCCGCGACGTGTCAAAATACATACCGTCGCCGTCAATTTTATACAAAAATCCCTTCTCGTCTAGCCCGCGGGCAAAGTCAATTTGCTGCTGGATGTAGTCCGTTGCCCGCACCAAATGGTCGGGCCGCACCAATTTCAATACCTCATATGCTTCTTGCTCAGCGATGGCGATATATTGCTCGGCCACGTCCCAGGCGGTCTTGCCCTCGCGGCGCGCCCCCTTTTCCATCTTGTCCTCGCCATCATCATCATCACTGGTCAAATGCCCAACGTCGGTGATATTTTGCGTGCGAATAACTGAGATGTCTTGCCAACGCAGTAACCGCACCAACACATCCCAGTAGATATAGCCAACCCAGTTACCGATGTGCGGCTGCGAATACACCGTCAGCCCACAGGTGTACATGCGAACCGTCTGCCCATCGAGGGGTGTCAGTTCATCTTTGTGGCGAGTGAGGGTGTCGTAGAGCTGTATCATCAACTCTATTGTACGGCAGACGAGCTGCTTTTTCAAAGTTCGCTTTCGTCGTTTTCGACTCATCGGCATAGACACGCATCTATGGAGCGAACTGACAAGCAGGAGAATAATATTGCGGCGGAGAGAGCCGCCAAGAATTCGGCGGCTTGTCAGCTCGGGTTCAGGAGAGAAATTGTTTAAGTTCTCTCTCGTCTATGGCGTATAGAACATAAGGTGTTTCCTTATATTCTAAGAATTGGTACCTTTCTGGAGTATCCACATAAAGTAGGACTTTATGGGTTGGATATTTGGCGATGGCGAAGAGGCTCTCGCCATGTCGTAGATAAAAGGAAGCCTCTCCATAAGAAGAGGCGCCTATCTTTCGCCCGATGTCATTGGCCTCTAGGGCCTTCATGATTCGGTAAACGGTTTTAGTATTCATTGTACCACTCTCTCCTCACCCAGGCGGAGTGCCCGTGCTTTCCCTCGGGAAAACACCGCTCTTGGCGCCCGGATGGCGCGTGAGCAAGATGAGGTTTCATGGCGCCATTTTTACTGTAAAATACCACCACAAAATCTCACCCTACTCTATTCTCAACTGCTTGTCAAAATACAACTTTTGGACAAAGCCATAAAACTTCGTCAACAAAAACCTACTATATTTGCGACAAAGAAGATCTATCAGCTGCCACGTTAACAGGTTTCAAATCTCGCCTTAAGCTTGCCCGTGAGTTAAAAGCGTATGCGGTTAGTGATTGTATCGAGAAATATTTTCTGACACTCATGAGTCAATGGGGCATGTTGAATTAGTATCTCACAAGGTTGAGGCTATCCGCCAGGAAGTCAATGGTCCCATCACTTCAAAAGATGCCTTTGCGGTGCACGGTGATCTGGTGAAGCGTTTGGTTGAAGCAGGTCTGGGGTCTGGGTCATATCTATCAATAGATCTTACGCCTCAAGCCTTACGCTTGACAAAATATAAATATAATGTATATTGGAACAGAATTATGAGCGAACCGTACACTATTAATCCGTCAATCCCTAGCACTATTAATCTGTCAATCCCTAGCTATGATAACCCCATCCCGCTAGATTCTTTAAAGTATATGAAAGATAGACTGTTAGGTGCTTTAGAGAATCCTGAGATACTTGATAAGCTGGGAGCGATAGCCCTAGGGCTATATGACACGGCTCAAATGCTGGAACCTATGAAGTGGGTTGAGGGTGAAGAATTAGGAGATAGTCATCCTGACTCCGATTGGACAGATAAAAATGTTATACCGCTTATTGGACGTGATGAGTTTGTTATCTCTGGAAAACAGTTGTCTCATATGCCAGTGCAAAAAGCTAAAATAGATGAGGCTTTCGCCAGCGACAAGTATGCCGGAGTGTATAGTAATGAAATATATGAGCAGGTAGTAGCTTCACCTGCTATGACAAAAGAGGCGAAAAATCTTACTGGATTTTGTCATGTCAGCTTCTCCACGATAGCTGGTAGGGGCCTTTATGTATATACTCGTCCTGTTGTTAGCGTGGCCAATAGCGGGCTTATGGCTATGAATGTCGCCATTTTGTCTCACGAGGTAGATCATGCGCGTGATTATGTTAGAGACCCAGTTGTGAAGATATACCCCAAAGATGACCGAGCAAGGCTCTGTTCTGAGCTGCGAGCCTATGCTGTAGATAAGGTGCTCCAGGACCATCTAATGCACGAGGATGGAATAATGCTGAGACACTCTAGTTTATCAAGTCAAGTAGAAAAGGTACGAAGAGAGGTTAATGGCCCTATCACCTCAGAAGATGCCTTTGCGGTGCACGATGAGCTGGTGGAGCGTTTGACTGGAGCTGGTTTGGACTATATTTGCAAATAGCAAGGCTTTGGTTACATAGCCTAATTTGTTTCCTCTTCTAGAGCTCGGCTGGTTGCCTCCACTAGCTCCCGCACAATTTGCTCATACTCTTCGTACACGCGGAAACCAGCTGCGTACGGGTGGCCACCTCCACCAAAGAAACCAGCCACGGTATCGGCGATCGGCAGATTGCCGCGCAGGCGGGCTGTTAATTTACCGTCAGGGTACGTTTTGATGACACAGCTGAGCGCCACACCCTCGACTAGCCGCAGCTCGTCACCGATCAGTGCTCCTGGGTTGTAGGCGTCACTGTAGCGCTGGATCTCCTCCCACGGCACATGCACGAGCGCTAATTGCCCGTCGAGCAGGTACTCGATTCGCTCGATTAGCTCGCCCTTGTATGCCAAAATTTCTGGTGACTTTTTCATGAAATCGCGCCGTCGCTGTTCGATGGCAGCATTTGACGCCCCCAAACTGGTCAACTCACCAGCGATGTGAAAGTCTCGGGCGGTGGTGTTTGGTGTCGTCAACCCTAGGCTGTCACTCATGAGTGCGATCAATAAACTCTCGGCGGCTTGCGGGTTAATTACCCAGCCGGCTCGAGTAAATAATGTGTACAGTAGCGTACCGGTTGCTACGGCCGGCTCCGCTACCATGGTGTGGTCAAACTGAAGTGTTGGCTCAGCGGTGTGATGATCGATAACCACTACCGGGTGCGTTGCCAAAAAATGGCGCATACCGGCTGCCTCCAGCGCTTTACCAAGCAGCACCTCGGCGTTGGTGTCGACAATGATGGCTGCGTCAGCCTGGGCCGGGGTGTCGTGCTGGACTCGATCCCAGCCGCGAATATAGTGCAAGTAGCGAGGGATATGAACTGGGCAATATAGTATGACCTCTTTTCCTAGCTCGCTCAGCACTTCTTCGAGGGCGATGCTTGAGCCAAGACTATCGCCGTCTGGATTTTCAGCCTGGATGACGACGATCCTCTTGGCTGACTGAATTATTTGCTGTGCATTCTCGTACATACCCCTATTATACTATGTGCGCTGGGTGGACTACTTGTGGCCGACGGCGATACCTATAATATAGGTATAAAATATTCATAATGCTTATGGTAGATTATAAGACCATAGAAAAGACTCTCTTTATAAAAGCTTATGGCTATTTTGCAATAAACGTAACCATTATAAGCAGCCCCCTACCCCTGTTAATATGGGAATAAGCATAAGAATGAAAAAGTTACAGATTATTATTGACAAAAGAAAAAGTTTATGATAGCATGGAACCATAAGCCTCGGTATTAGGGGTGAAAAGAGAGGAGAATAAATGACAAACGTAAAGAAGATCGCGATGGGAGTTGTCATCGGCGCCGCACTGATCGGTACCTTTTGGCTCGTCAACCCATCCAAAGCGCAGCACTGTGACCAGCGCGTCAACATCGTTGCCTGCGGCACAAAGACTCACGCAGAGTTGATCAACACATATAAGAGCAGTAGCGAAATCCAGGCAGTTTATAGCCACTATGGTATTACTGCTAGTATGGTCAACGGTGCCAACATGCAAGAAGGTATCGTTGACGGCAATAACGACACCGTGACGGTCAACGGTCGTGTTGTTGCTACAAACTCAAAGACTATCCAGCGTAACACACACCGCCCAGGCGCAGCCGAGGGTAAGGTTGCTATCGCTGGCCGCTCGTACTACACATTTAGTACCGGCAAGAGTTTCATTGATCCACAGCAAAAACGATTCAAGGCATTTGTTTGGACTGACGCAAGCGGTAAGTTTGTCGCTGCGATCATCAAGGCCTGCGGTAACCCAGTATGGGCAACTCCAACGCCTCCTCCAGCAAAACCTTCTCTCAGCTGTGATCTATTGCAAGCCGCAACTGTATCACGTAACTCATTCAAGTTCACCACCAAAGCAACTGCGCAGAATGGTGCAACAATCAAGAGCTACAATTACAACTTTGGCGATGGTACAAGCGCCAACGGTGTCGGTGCAACTGTCGACCACACCTACACCAAGCCGGGTACTTACACAGTGACTGTTGCTGTCAACGGCGTAGAAGGTGCAGCAGTACAAAAGACTAGCGAAAGCTGTAAAGTCACGGTAACTGTAGAGCCTGAGCCAACTGACCAAGTATGTGATCTTAAGACTGGTGCGATCGTCACCATCAAGAAGAATGAGTTTGACGAGAAGAAGTATTCACGCAAACTCGAAGACTGCAAGAATATCCGCGTCTGTGAGGTTTCGAGCGGTAAGATCGTCACCATCTCAAAGAGCAAATACACTCAAGAGAAGAGTAAGTACTCTGAGAACGAAGAAGATTGTAAGGTTGAAGTATGCCGCATCTCTGACAAGTCAAAGGTCCGGATCTACCGTGAGCAGGCAAACAACAGCGACTACACCACTGATATGTCAAAGTGTCAGGACGCAACTCCTCCGGCAGCCCCATCAGAGTTGCCACGCACCGGTGCATCTGACGTTATCCTGTCAGCACTCGGTCTTGGTAGCCTGACTGCAGCTGGTGTCGCCTATATCATTAGCCGCCGCCGCGCCTAAACAAGCTTAACCCCTCCCTAATACACGAGGAAATCACCCGCTTCCACGAGAGCGGGTGATTTTTATATGGCTGTATGGTCCAATAAAAAAGAGCCGATACTTCGTGGCTCTTTCTTGATAATGTGATAATGATCGGCTATAGAAGCTTATTCTTCAAGATGTGTTTCGCTATAGCCTGGACAGTCTTTTATTTATAAGGTTCGCCTACCCTCGAGGGCGTGGCCAAGGGTGATTTGATCAGCGTATCCTAGGTCGACACCGACAGGGATGCCGCGGGCTAGCCGCGATATAGTGAGGCTAAGACCGGCCTCTTGAATATATCGCTGTAAGAACAAGGCAGTTGACTCCCCTTCAACACTGGCGTTGGTGGCGATGATCAACTCTTTGACGTGATCCTTTTGTAGTCGGCTGATGAGCTCTGGGATATGCAGCTGCTCTGGGCCGACGCCGTCGATTGGTGAAATAGCACCGCCTAGGACATGGTAGGTGCCGCTATAGTGACCGGTTCGCTCGATAGCGACGATATCAAGAGGTTCTTCGACCACACAGACTAGCTGTTTGTCGCGAGACGGATCAGTATAAAGTGGCGATAGGTCACTTTGTTGGTCGATGAGCGCAAAAGTAACCGGACAGGTTTTTACCTGATGATGGAGCTGGTCAAGCGCCTGGGCGAGCTGCTGGGCCCGCTGTGGGCTATGGCGCAGCACTGCATAGGCATAACGCTCGGCAGTACGCTGCCCAACGCCCGGCAGCGTACCAAACTGATCAATCAACCTTGTCAGCGCTGCCGGCAGAATCTTGCTCTGAGCACTCATAGGCTAGAACGGCAGATTGCTTAGACCGCCCATAAATGGCTTCATTGCCTCTGCGGCGACCTCTTGTGCTTTTGCCAGACCATCTCGCACTGCGATTTGCACCCAGTGCTCGAGCTGCTCGATGTTGTCAAGGTCAACCATTGTAGGATTAATCTTGACTGATTTAACCTTCAATTCACCGGTGATCTGAACGACGACTGCCCCGTCACCCGCTTCGACTTCGATGATCTCTTTGCCGAGCTGTTTTTGGGCCTTACGTAACTGCTGTAGCATCTTCACTTGGTTAAATGCCATGAAATTCCTCCTTATTACTTATCTTCTCATTATAGCCTATTTCGCAGGAGATTTATAGAGGTAAAAGCGATCAGCGCTGTCCTGGCGATCGTTTGTCAGGATTGACAATAGTGTGGCATTGTGTGGTTGTGCCAGTCCTTTGGACCGTGCAGCGGCACTGACTGCGTAGATAGTGTCTGGCTTGCTTTGCTCGGGTTGCCGAGTCAGTACCGTGAGCTGTTTGTCAGCTGCCATAGGGTGAGCTGCTGCTGCCTGGTAGATTGGCGCTTCTGCCGAGCTGACGATGACCGTCAGATCAGTCTTTTGCAGCTGCTGGCGCAGGAGTGGTAGATCAGTGTTGAATTCATTGACCGCCGCGGGAATATAGCGGTAGCTGTTGATATAGCGGTCAGCTCCACTGAGTGTCATGATACTGACAAGCGCTACAACCAGGATGAGTCCAGCCGCTCTGGCGTAGGGGTTTTTCGGGAAGAGTGAGTACCACGAGCGCATCAACGCCTCGACGCCGACTGCCAGCAAAATGAATAACGGGATCAGCATAATACCAAATAGTGTCGGCCGGAGTACCAGTAACGGTAGCGCCAAAATCAGCCAGACTGCCAGCATATAGGAGCGCGCGGTGTGGTGGTTCTTGATTGTCTCAAAAATACCATAGAGCACCAAGATGAGAGCCGCGACATCCATGATCGGCATAACTTGCCCGTTGATAATCGTTGGCGCAAACCAGAAATACGTATAGGCCAGCGCCTTGAGATTACTCGTGATTGTCCATTGTAGGCTAGTGAATCCGAGTAGACTAGCCAACAAATGCGGATTAATGAGGCAGAAATAGATCAGCGGTGTAATAAGAATAGCGAATACGACCGCGATCAGCGACCATTTGAGCCGGTAGCGCCGGCCAAAGATAAAATAGCGGATGTGCGGATGGATGAATGCGACGAAGCCGAGGCCGAGATTGATGTACCAAAAGTACGGTGTGTAGAGGCTCAGGGCAATACTTATCGCTAGGCAAATACGCCAGAGACTTGGTGCCTTGACTCGCTGAACAATCAAGGTGGCGAAAAGTAGGATCAGCGAAGTGTACATCAGGTATAAAATTTGCGGTGATGCACTCTGCGCAATATAGATGATCTGGCCAGTCATCACCATGATAATCAGTGAAATGATAGTGACATTTGGCTTGAACCAGCGCCGTAGCAAAAGAAAAATTGCTACAGCAGTGATAAAGGCAAAGATTAACGCAGGCAGCTTGGCGGTATATACACTGACACCGAAGTAGCTGAAAATAAATTTTTGCAGTGCGTGTAGCGGCAAATTAGGCACCGCTAGCGAGCCAATATCAGATAGATGCAGCGAGTTGGTGATATGCAGAGTGTTGATTTCGGGCTGCGATAACCCGCCCGGGACATACAGACTGGCGGCAGTTATTGCAACAGTGAAGAGGATAATAAGGCTGCTGTAACCGAGAAAGTAACGGAGACGATATAGCAGCATGTCTGTCATGCGTCGTTTTTTCACAGTCTTGATTATAGCACAGGTCGGCGATTTTCATCAGGGGCTCACCTGTGCGCTGCCTCTCTTGCGACCCTTTGGGCTAGGCTACTCGTGCTTGCGATCCAGGCTCATAAAGCGTAGTCGCTCTGGGTGGAAGTAGAGCTGGATTTTACCGACAGGCCCGTTGCGATGCTTGGCGATGATCAGGTCGGTGATGTTTTGTACCTCTGGATTGTCTGGCTCGTAATAGCCTGGCCGGTAGATGAATGCCACAATATCAGCATCTTGCTCGATCGAACCGGATTCGCGCAAATCTGCCAATTGTGGTATCGGCGGTGTCCGAGATTCGACAGAGCGGCTCAGCTGACTAAGGGCAATCAATGGGACATTCAGCTCTCGGGCGATGAGCTTGAGGCCGCGGCTGATCTCACTGACCTCTTGGACACGGTTGCCGTTGTGGTTGTTGGTTGCCTGCATCAGCTGGAGGTAGTCGACAACGATTAGGCCGATTTCACCCTCGTGCGCCAGCCGCCTGGCTTTGGTGCGCATCTCTAGAATGCTTAACCCCGGTGTGTCATCGATGTGAATAGGTGCTTCTGCCATTTCGCCCATTGCCTCGGAGAGCTTGGCCCAGTCGTCAGCACTGAGGTTGCCGGTACGAATATTCCAGCTATCGACACCGCTGGCGTCAGCCAACATACGGTCAGTGAGCTGCTCTTTGCTCATCTCGAGCGAGAAAAAGAGGACGGGCTTCTTCTCGATCGTCGCGACGTTATATGCGAGATTGGTCACCAATGTCGTCTTCCCCATGGCTGGTCGAGCTGCTAAGATAATCAAATCTGACTTTTGCAGGCCAGCTGTCATGGTGTCAAGGTCGCGGTAGCCAGTGCGGATGCCACGTAGTTTTCCTTTGTTGCGGTGGAGCTCCTCGATGCGGTCGAAGCTTTCGGCGAGGATACTCTCCAGACTGACAAGATCTTGCTTGAGCGATTGATCAGACACGCTGAATAACTCTGCTTCGGCTTTTTCGAGCAATTCTTGAGTGGTGGTTGATTCATCGTAGCCGAGCTCACTGATGTCACCGCTGGCCTTGATCAGGCGCCGCCGGACTGCTTTTTGAGCGACCATCTCAGCATAGGTCGCTGCGTGGGCTGCAGTCGGCACGTAGTTGGTGAGCTCAGTCAGGTAGGTCGAACCGCCGATTAGCTCGAGCTCGTCTTTGCGTTTCAGTTCATCAGTCAGGGTCAGTAGATCAACCGGCTTATGCTTCTCAAATAGCCGCATCATTGCTGCAAAAATTACCCCATGGTTTTTGTCATAAAAATCGGCTGGCGCGACATGCTCGCTGGCATCGGCGATCACTTCTTCATCGATCAGGATTGCCCCTAGAAGACTTTTTTCGGCGTCGATGTTTTGTGGTGGAATTTTACCTGCAGGAGGTGTGGTGGTTGTCGTCATGCTACTTCCTCTAGAGTTATTTCTTCTCCGCCGCCCATGAGCTCGGCGATTTTGGCAAGGTTCTGATCTGTTGGCGGCTTTAGCTCGCCCTTCAAGATGATCGTCACGTCGCCAAGCATGGGGCTGATAATTTGGCTAAGAATTGACCGGAATTTTGTGCCGTCAAGTTTGTGAGCGATGAACTTATTGCCTGCGTAGATAACTAGTTGGCTATCTTGGAGGGTGTAGGTGCATTTTTTGAGCAGGCTCGCTAGTGCAGTTGAGTGTGCTTTGGCTTTGGCGCATACATCAGACCATGCAAAAGAAGTGTCGTCTCTCGTGGGTGTATCAGATTCGTGTGACGCCGTCGCAGTTGACGTCGCAGCCTGAGGTGGTGGCGTGGTGGGCTGGGTGGCAGGTCTCGCGGTAGTGGCTGGTGGAGCTGTGGCGGTGGCCTGGTAGTGGGCCGCCGGTTCGCTGACGACGGCTGCCGATTGGAGAGCTGGCAGAGGCGCCGCCGTGGATGGCGCAATTGCCGGTGGGCGCAAGAGAATGGTCAGTAGTTTGAGGGCAGGATGCGGGTGGTGGCTGACTTCGATCAGCTGACGAATTAGCTCTAAATATTGCGGCTGAGTGGGGAGGTCAGCCCGTAGCTGCTGCAGGAGCTGCTGTGTCAGAACGCGCGGGTCAACCCCCTGCTGTTCTTGCTGATTGGTTATGGTGAGTATGGTCGCGGTATCGGCCTGGCGCCAGGCAGTCAGCAGCGTCTGTAGCGTTGCCTGGCTGGTCAACCCCAGGTGGTCGGCCACTTGTTGATATCTGAGTGGCTGGTCGGCATCTGCTAGTGGTGACAATTGGTCGAGTAGGCTGATTGCATCGCGAAAGCCGCCCTGTGACTGCTCAGCGATCAACTGAGCGGCCTCTGGGGTGACCGAGAATCCCTCGTGCTGGGCAATCATCTGGAGCTGCCCGGCGATCACCTCAGCGGCGATTGGCCGAAAGTAAAATTGCTGTACTCTACTCAGAATAGTCGCCGGCAATTTGTCTGCATCGGTGGTCGCCAAAATAAATACCACATGAGCTGGCGGCTCCTCTAGTGTTTTGAGGAGGGCGTTAAAGGCCGGCTTGCTCAGCATATGTACTTCGTCGATAATGTAAATCTTTTTTGGCGCTGACACCGGCGCAATAGAAGCTTTCTCGCGTAGTTGGCGGATATCGTCGACACCATTATTACTCGCGGCATCGATCTCAATAATATCAAGGTGTGTGAGCTGTTCGTCGTAGGGCAAGTGGTTGATTTCGTGCGCCAAAATTCGTGCCACTGAGGTTTTACCGACACCACGGGGGCCTGTCAGGAGATATGCATGGGCGATTTTGCCCTGCGCTAATGCTCGTGCCAAAATAGTAGTCACCTGCTCTTGACCAAGCACCTCAGATAATCGGCGGCTGCGGTATTTGCGGTACAGCGCCTGACTCACTCCCCGGTTCTCCTCATACTTTTATTCTACCACAGAGTAGAAGTCATTTCAGTGCAGAATGAGCGTGCAGGAAAGGCAAAAGTGGGCTACCCGAGCGCAAAAACTATAGTGGCGCTTCGACCGCTGCCCAGGTTGCGTCAGGGTTTTCCTCTGGGTCAGGGATGACGACGCTGACCTGGTCGCCAACGTTCAGTCGGAAGAAGGTGACACTGGCGAGGAGGATACGGTATTCACGCCCAGACACTTCGACATAGTATGCGCCGTCGTGTTGGACTAGCGTACCGATGATCTGCCGCCGCAGTACCGGGCCGATTTGCTTATAGATAAACCCGCCATCATCAGCGATGGTCAGCTTCAGCCGATCCCCTTCGACTAGCTTTGATTTTGAGGCGTAGTTCGCTGGTATCGGGTAGTTTTTGCCATCTGGACCCAGCATCATTTGGCCGTCAAAAATTCCTTCGATTACCTTGCCGGTTACTTCTTCGGTGGAGGTTTTTGGTGTCACGACCTGCCCGTCATCGCCGATAATACTAATGAGCAGCTCCTTTGCGGCTGCCAAATTTGTCTCTGCTTCTTGAATCAGCGTCCGCAGGCGCTTGACTTGTTTCTCTGGTAAATCAGACATAGTGGTTCTCGCATTTCCCTTGTCTATTTTGTAAATATATATTTCATATATAGCACGTCTAGGTAGCGGCTGTCAATTCACCTAGGGTGAGCACCCCTCCCGGGTTGGCAGTGGAGAGATTTTGTTTCCACAGCAATAACAGATGTGGCAGGAATATCGTTGCAAATTTTACGCTTGCAATCTCATCATGGCCTGTGGTATGCCTCTGGTGGGCCTGCTCAATAAAAGCACCGCCCGGCAAGATAGCCTGGGCGGTGAGAAACATTAGCAAACTGGCGAGAAAATGAACGGGACTATATTAGCTAAGTTCGACGCTTGCGCCAGCGTCTTCGAGGGTTTTCTTAGCTGCCTCAGCTTCGTCTTTTGATACTTTTTCTTTGACTGGTGCTGGTGCGCCATCGACGATAGCTTTTGATTCACCGAGGCCAAGACCAGTAATTTCCTTGACCGCCTTGATGACTGCAACTTTTTGTGCGCCAACTTCCTTGAGGGTGACGGTGAATTCAGTTTTTTCGTCTTCAGCGGCAGCGCTGTCGCCAGCAGCTGGGCCAGCGACTGCAACTGCTGCGGCAGCCGGCTCAATGCCGTACTCATCTTTCAGATGATTTTTTAACTCGTTTACTTCCAGAACGGTCAGCTTGACCAGTTCTTCAGCTAATTTTTTAATATCAGCCATGATACATCTCCTTTATTATTTGTGTGCCATACTGGCATAGTATTGATCGCTAAACTTAAGCAGCGTGCGCCTCGATACCGTCGAGTAGCCCATGCAAATTGCCGCCGAGTCCGCTCACGGTGTCGTGAACCGGTGAGAGTAGCTGTGCGACCACCTCGGCTACCAACTGCTCCTTGCTTGGCAAGCCTGCCAAAGCTTTGGCTTCGTCGGCGCTTAAGGCGAGACCTTCAGCCGAAATACCACCGGCCAGCTCGAGTGCCGGGTGACTTTTTGCAAAATCATGGAGCACCTTTGCCGGCATGACCTCGTCTTCAGCACTGATCGCATAGACCAGCTGACCAGTCAGTCCGTCTGTTGCCGTCTGGGCATAGGTATCTATACCGCTGAGCGCTACACGTACCAGGCGGTTCTTGACCACCTTGATGACGACATGAGACTGCCGAGCAGTCTTGCGTAGCTCTTGCAGATCAGCGACGGTCAGTCCATTGTAATGGGCGAAGGCAGTCGCTTTTGCCTGCTGTAGCAGCTCTGTGAGTTCAGCGACCAAAGCTTGTTTTTTATCGCGTGAGATTGCCATAAAAATCCTTTCTTTGATCGTGTTCGTATAGTCAGTTCGATTCGCCAATTTGTTAATGTGCGGTAATGGAGAATCGGCGCTTAGAGGGTATGAATACACACTGTATCCAACATAAAAGCGTCTTTGATTCTCGCACTACCAAAGACGCCTCACAAAAGATTTTCATCCCTCGGTAGCGTGTTATATTTCATACGAAATTGCTACTGTCTTTGGTAATGTAGTTGCAGTGTAGCACAAATGACAACAAGATGCAAGCGTTGCGGCCCAAAAAAATGAAAAATATCACAAAAACACCTCGCTCCCTCTGAACAAAGGAATGAACAAAGGAAGCGAGGTGTATACACTCTCGAATGAATCAGAGTGTGGTATCGACCCTGATGCCAGGCCCCATAGTGGTGCTCATAGCGATCGTCTTCACGTAGACGCCCTTCAGGCTTGATGGCTTTTGTGCACTAAGGCTGGCTAGAAAGGCGCGGCTGTTTTCGACTAACTTGTCGATACTAAATGATACCTTACCGATCGATAGGTGGACAATCGCTTGCTTGTCGACTCGGTATTCGACCTTCCCAGCTTTTGCTTCGGTGACTGCTTTGGCGACATCGACCGCCACTGTGCCACTCTTCGGGTTTGGCATCAGGCCACGTGGCCCAAGCAGGCGGGCATACTTTCCGAGTTTTGGCATATATTGTGGGGGAGCGATCAGGATATCAAAGTTGAGCTCTTCTCTGTCGAGCTGGCTGAGGAAGTCCTCGTCAGCGACAATGTCGGCGCCGGCCTGCTGAGCAGCCGCATGATCAGTCTCTGGCGCGAACACGGCTACGCGGACATCCTTACCGGTGCCATGCGGCAGCACGACTGTGGCGCGAATGTTTTGATCTGCTTGGCGTGGGTCAACTCCTAGGCGGACGTGCATTTCGACGCTGGCATCAAAGCTGGTCGGGCTGGTCTCGGTTGCCAGGGCGACGGCGTCGTCGAGCGAGTAGATTGTATGCTTCTCAATCTTCTTGGCAACCTGCTGATACTTTTTGCCGCGGCGCTGCAAGCGAGGGCGCGTGACTGGCTTTGGCCCCTTTTTGATATGCGCTTCTGCTTCGTCGGACTGTGGTGTGGTATCACCAGCTTCTTTGCGAGCCTCTTTTTCGGCTTTTTCGGCGGCTTCGGTCAGCGCCTTTTGGCTGCGCTTACCAGCCTTGGCGACGGTCGCCTCTCGCTCGATGACGACGTCTTTGTCTTTCGCGTCGGCTTCTCCGTTGGCACGGGCAGCTTCATCGTGTGCGGTCATGATGAGATAATCCTTTCTGTGGTGCAAACGGCTTGCCACCTGAAAACGTGGCAGCCTCCCAACTTGGTTTATGATAACGCACTACATTATAGCAAAAAGAGTGGCTATAAGGCAATGCTATGCACTCCGTCTTGCTAGTTTTCGTCGTCAATATCGTGCCGAACACAGTGGCTCATATGCTGCTTGTCCGGAATGACATAGAGCTTGTGCATATCGGCCGGCCGGCTCTCACCTCGAGGGTCCGAGAGAGCCAGGGCGACTCGCCATGTACCATCGATCATTACGAGCTCAAACTGCTCACCCTTGAGGCGGTAAAATGAGCTGACTGTACTAGTGAGCTGATCGTTATCAGCTTGGTATATGGTGCCGTGGCCAGAGAATAGCCCGCCTTGGCAGAAGTTTGGCCCAAGCAACTCTATCAGTTCAGCGGTCGAGTCGATATTGTTATAACGCATGTTATTTTCGATAAGCTTGATAGCTGCTCTAGCCTGCTCGTTGTCTAGAAGGGCCACCACATCATCAGTCATAAGATATTCGCTTACTGCGATATGTGTCAGCTCAATATCGTCTATCTGGCGGCAAGGGACCTGGTGGACAGTCTCGTGAAGGTCAACGATTTCGAAACATGGCGCCGCTGTATGGTGGGCCATAGTCACGGCGATGTACTGTGCAAGGATGGTGCGCGGTGTGTGCTCGGCTGACTGTGAATGGAGTCGAATAATCGACACGCTGTCGTCGTTGGCGATAATATCAAGGTAATTATTGACATCGTCCAGGGCATATTGTAGGAGTGCCTGGCGATCTTTTGGTGCTGCCTGCTGATAGGCTGGCCGTGCCGTGAGTTGGCTGATCGTCTCAATCTGCTCGGCTAGATAGTCAAATGGCGTACTATCGGGTTGGTGTGCGGCGGCGGTCACTTCTAGCTGGAGAAGCCGCTCTTTTGAGAGAGGAACAGTCTGATCGCCGATGACTAACGCCAGTGCTCGTTGGGCTATAGGTACGGTCTGATCGCCGATCTGTTCGGGTTGGATAAATGTGTCGTACGAGAAAGACAAGAGTGTCCCCTGCACCTGAGTCAGCCCGCTATACTCCGCATCAGCAATGGTGGCGGTTACCTCCTCCTCTAAGTAGCGTGGATCAAAGTGCAGTTGGTTAAACTGCCGAACCAAGTCAGCAGGGTTGCACTTCCCAGAAACAGTCTCGGCCGATTGGCTGGTGTAGGCAGCTAGCCGCTGGTTGATAAGTGCCGCACGGCTCCAAAACTGCGGGTCTTCCTGCCATTGGCGTAATAGATCTACCGAAGTAGTCTCTGATGGTTCGCGATGCATACTAGTAATAGTATCTCCTAAAATATATGATATAGCAAGACTTCGAAGTAGTTGCTCGCGCTCTGTGACCTTTGGTACAATAGGTAGCTATGAACAGTATTACAATTACTCATATTCACGCACGACAAATTTTAGACTCACGCGGCAATCCTACGGTGGAAGCAGATGTCCACTTGAGCGACAACTCGCTGGGTCGGGCAGCGGTGCCTTCTGGCGCAAGTACCGGCACCTACGAAGCAGTCGAGCTTCGCGATGGCGAGTTGGCCTATGGTGGCAAGGGTGTACTCAAGGCGGTCGACCATGTCAATGCGCAGATTGACCGGGCGCTCCGTGGGATGGACCCATTTGCGCAGGAGCGGATCGATGCCCGCATGCAGCAGCTTGACGGCACCCAAAATAAGGCTCATTTGGGAGCAAATGCTATCTTGGCAGTCAGTTTGGCGGTCGCCAAAGCAGCTGCGCAATCTCGCAACCTCGAGCTATTTGAGTATGTCAATCATTTGGCGCAGGCTGGCCCGATGAGTCTACCGATGCCGATGATCAATGTGATGAACGGTGGTCAGCACGCGCTGGGGGCGACAGATATCCAGGAATATATGATCATCCCCGTTGGCGCATCGACGTTTGATGATGCTATGCGGATGAGCGCCGAAGTCTTCCATGTATTGGCCAAGGTGCTGAAAGCAGAAGGCTATCCGACTACGGTTGGCGATGAGGGCGGGTATGCGCCGCAGGTACGTGGTGGCAATATGGAGCCGGTGAGACTGCTCGCGCAGGCAATTGAGCGGGCTGGCTATAAATTAGAGAGAGATTTTGCCTTTGCGCTCGACGTCGCTTCGAGTGAGTTCTATAAGAACAATCAATACAACTTGACGACCGAGGGCCGCCAGCTAAGTGCAGATGGCATGGTGAAGCTCTATAAAGACCTCCAGGCGCAGTACCCAGTTATTTCGATCGAAGACGGCCTGAACGAAGAGTCGTGGCACGATTGGCAGAAAATGACTGCCCTCCTCGGTGCGACAACTCAACTGGTCGGTGATGATTTATTGGTGACAAACGTGGCACGGCTAGACCGAGCAATCGCCGAAAAGGCAGGCAACGCGATCCTGATCAAGCCAAATCAGATCGGCAGTTTGACCGAGACAATCAAAGCAGTCAAGATGGCCAAAGCTGCCGGCTGGCACACGGTGATGAGCCACCGCTCTGGTGAGACAGAAGATGTGACGATCGCACACCTGGCAGTTGGCCTGGGGACTGGCCAAATCAAGACTGGCTCGATGTCGCGCTCAGAGCGAATTGCCAAATACAATGAGCTGATGCGAATCGCTGAGCTCCGCCCTGAGCTTGAATTAGCGCGGCCTTTTCGCCAGCTGTAGATAGAGCCGTATAAACACCGCTTAGCTCATCAATTAGCCGGTTGGCGCTACCGAAGTCGTCAGCCGGCTGGTTCGCTATTGGCGTATCAGGCGCAACTTTCCATTGTCTGTGTAGCTAATAATGCGTGATGGTTGGGCCTGAGCGATAGGCCCACCATCGATATAGACTGCTACACGATCACCAAAATAACTGATCGCCTCGTCGATCGTGGTGGCTGGCGGCTGGCCTTCTCTGTTGGCGCTCGGTGCGAGCAGTGGCCCAACCCGCCGAATGATCGCTGCGAGCGGTGAACTTGGCGGCACTACTCGAAAGGCGAGGGTTGACATGGTCTTTTCGGGAGTTCTGACAAGATGTGGGAGGAGCTGCGTATCAACAGGCACAGCGATAGTGGTCGGTCGCTGGCGCATGAGTTGCCGGTACTGCCGGCGCTGCTGGCTGCTCAGATGAGGGATAGCAGCCACCTCGTCGAGCAAGATAATGCATGATTTTGTACGGTTGCGCTGACGGGCGCAGTATAATCTATCGACTGCCAGTGGGTCAGCCGCGCTGGCTAGGATGCCGTAGATCGTATCAGTCGGTGCGACGACGAGCTGGCCAGCTTTGAGGGCGGCCACGATTCGTGGGTCGTCACACGAATGGGTAATTATTGTCATATTTTATAGTATAGGCTATACCTCGTGAGTCGTGCAATGTGGCGTGCCTTACCGTGAAGCATCACGACCTCTACCCCCCCCAAAAAAAGCGGCCGCCCAGGGCTGATGATGAAGAAACTAAAAAAACACCCCTGCTGAATAGCACGGGTGTTGTGAGGAGTGGTAAATCGCAGATCTGGCGACTAGTCGACTACATCGACGCCCATTGAGCGGGCTGAACCAGCGATAATCTTGATACGACCCTCATCGTCAATCGCGTTGAGCTGGTCTTTTTTGACCTCAGCGATTTCAGCCAGCTGGACACGGGTGATTGTGCCAACTTTTTCGGCGTGCGGCTTGCCAGAACCCTTTTGGATACCAGCCTTCTCACGGATCATATCGTCGACCGGCTGACCAAGCGACTTCCAGGTGAATGTCCGGTCTTCAAACACCTGCAGGTGGACAATGACGTCCTTGCCCATCAGGTCTTTGGTTGCTTCGTTAAATGGATTAATGAAATCCATCATATTTAGCCCCCACTGACCCAGCGTTGAGCCAACAGGAGGCCCTGCAGTTGCTCGGCCGGCAGGAATCCGCAGTTTCAAATTGCCAATAACTTTCTTTGCCATAGTTCCCTTTACTTTTCTAGTGCGTAACACCCTCATTTTACCATGGGGCTGTTGATTTTACAATACTAATGCTATACTGGAGCCATGAATATACGGGGTCGAATTCCAATGCGGCGCGTCGTCAATATTTTCGGCGCAGTTGGCTACACCGTATTGATCTTTTCGTACGTGGTAGCAATTTGTGGTGTGTGGGTGTTTCTGGTCAAAAACGGCTGGCTCGCGAGTGTCGGTATGCCGCCGGAGATGCTCAGTCAGGCGCCTCGCGCTGCCGATTTACCCCCGGCTCAGGCGACTGATAGCTCACCGATAGCTGGCCTGGTAGTCACTGGCATCACCGCCTTTATGGCGATCGTCACTATCTTTATTGCGATTACGCTTCCCTACTGGCTTGGCTATATTAGTTCGCAAGGTATCAAGCGAGCGATCCATTGGTGTAATCAGACGGTCACTCTGGGCACGCTGCTATTGGCCAAGTTGATAGCCTGTGGTATCGGCGCGGTACCGATTGCGATTGTCGTCATGTACGATACGACTAACTTGGCACTGGCAATCAGCCAAATGGTATTGGTTGGGATGACATTGCTCCTGTTCACGACACAGCACTACCTCGCCAAAAGTAGCGAGGTAGTGAATGCGTACGATGTCTGGTAGGCCAGCAGCAGCCGCCCTGGTGAGCTAGATCTTCTTCACCTGTAGCGCATCGAGCTCAACTGGCGTATCGCGGCCAAACATACTGACCATCACCTTGATCTTGCCTTTGACGGCATCAATCTCTGAAATTGAGCCATCAAACCCTTTGAATGGCCCATCGACAATTGACACAACCTCGCCCTCGGAGAAATCGATTTGATGCTTTGGCTCTTCGACACCCATTCGCTTCTTGATCTTGGCAATCTCCTTATCGGAGACTGGTGTCGGTGTGGTGTCAGCGCCGACAAAACCGGTGACGCCTGGGGTGTTGCGGACGATGTACCACGTTTCATCGGTCAGTTTCATCTCGACTAAGACATAGCCCTGAAAAATCTTTGCCTCAACAATCTTGCGCTTGCCGTTTTTGATCTGAATTTGCTTTTCTTTTGGTACCATCACGTCAAAAATTTTGTCTGCCATGTCGACACCATTGATGCGCTGGCGAATTGATTCAGCTACTTTCTCTTCATAGCCGCTGTAGGTATGGATGGCGTACCACTGGCGGCTTTCGTCGTATCGTCGTGAACTACTCATGCTTTCTATCTCCCCTTTTCATTTATTTCTTTAGAATTTGCTCAAATAGCCAATTAAATCCAGCATCAAGCATGAATACGAGGACCGCAAATAGCAACGTAAACAGGAGCACTGCAAGTGTCATGCTCCAGGTAGCTGAGCGGGTCGGCCACCGGACAAGTTTCAATTCGCGCCAGGCTCCACGGAAATAGCCGACCTTGCGGGGTCGTGTGCCGGTTGGTTTTTTTGTACTGGTCTTTGTCTTTGCGGGTGTGCGAGAGGTCGTCTTTTTTGTGCTGCCGTCCTGCGCCTTGATGCGGTGGACGGTTGTATTCTCGTCCGTGGTGCCTTTTTGTGCCATAGTGTCTCCCAATTAAAAAGTCTGCTTAAGCAGACTGTCAAGTACTAGTATAGCGTGTGGTAGGTCAACATGCAAGCAGTCTAGTGATAGATCGGGAGAGTGAAGGAGAAGGTCGAGCCATGGTTGAGCCGACTGGTGACGTGAATAGTTGTCTCCAGTTTCTGCGCGAGCTTGCGGGCAATATACAAACCGAGGCCGGTCCCACTGGTTTGGCGGGTGCGGTAGTCTTCGGCTCGGTAAAACCGGTCGAATATCTTATTGAGGTCGCTTTTGCCGATACCGATACCGGTGTCCTTGACGCTGATAGTCACGTGTGTCTGCTGGCGACGAACGATCAGGGTGATCGCACCCCGGGGAGTGTATTTTATCGCATTGGTGATAAAGTTCTGCAGAAGCTCTTCTAGGTACAGCCGTGACACGTAGACAGACCCAGCCTGTGGATCGATATCTAGATTAAAAGCCAGTGGTTTGGCGGCTGCTTGGGGCGCGTAGGTCTCGTGAAGCTGCTTGACTAACGGTATCAGGTCGATGACTTCTGGCGCGTCTGCTAGTCCTCGCTCAGTGCGCGATAGAGTGCCAAGATCATTGATCATCCGCGCCAAAAAAACTACTTGGCGGTGCGCTTCTTGGAGTGCCTCGTACACCTTGCGGGTGTAGCCGCGTTGGGCAAGCAGCCGGGCGTTGTCCAGTGCTCCCTCGGCCACCGCGACCGGAGTCCGCAGTTCATGGCTTACCACGCTGATAAACTCATCACGCTCTTGCTCGAGGCTCTTGGCCTTTGTGATATCACGAAGAATCAGCACATACCCATCGGCCACTGCAGAGTGGCCACCAAGGATTGGGGCAAATGTTGCTTCCAGCCGTATCTTGTCGCCGTGCTTGAGCAGCATCAAAATATCATCGCGGACGCGAATAGCGGGTGATCGACTCAATTGACGAAACACATCGAGTGGCTGGTGCTGTAGTGTGGTCAGTTGTAAGAGATCATTGATATGTCTGCCGTGGATACCGGCATTGACATCAAGCAGGCTCATCGCTGCGGCGTTATAGATGGTCACGATACCGTCTTTATCGGTGCTGAGGACGGCATCGGTCAGGCTGTTGACCAGTGTGATGATCCGGTCGTGCTCTGCCCTGCTGACCGAGTTATCCTGCCGCGATCGCCTGCCTCTTCGTATCATAGTTGTAGTATAGCATAAGCGTTATATATAAGGGGTGTGCTCGGCTAATGCGTCACGGTGCGCCCGATACTGGGGGTCGATACGGCCAACGACCTGCCAGAACTGACGAGAGTGGTCCATGTGGCGGGTATGAGCCAGCTCGTGGACGACGACATAGTCGATCAGCTCAAATGGTAGGGTCATCAGCGCGATATTGAGGCTAATCGTGCCGCGCGATGAGCAGCTCCCCCACCGACTTGACGCGTGGTTAACCGCTACTGTCTGGTATTGAAACCCATGCTGCTGCGCGAGGTAGCGGACGCGGCGCGGCAGGTAATGCTTCGCCTCTCGGCGCAGCGCGGCGAGCACTTTACTGCGAATTAGCTGCTGCACCGGTGGGGTGGTAATCGCTGCCTTGTCTGGCACGTGGGCAATAATCTGCTGCTTCGACAAGCTGACGCGCACTGGAGTGTTTCCTGGCCGAATCAGTAGATGATGGCTTTTGCCGATTGGCTGGTCTCTGGTGTAGGCGTGTGAATGCTGGTGGTCGCTGAGCAGTTGGCGTAGCTGCCGCCGTGAGGTCTTGAGGAATAATCGTACTGCCGCGAGCGGACTGCTGGTCGGTATAGTGATCCGCAGTTGTCCATTTGGCCCGATGCGAGCGGTGATCCGGCGGGTGACGGCGTGCTTTCTGACGACGATATCGCCAAACTCCCGGTCGGTAAGTAGCGGCATCCTGGCTACTCCGGCCGTGGGCGACTATTCAGTCGGTCGGTCGGCTGGCGTAGCGGTAGACGGTGCGGTGGTGTGGCGGCTGCACGTGATGTAGCGTGTGCCCCACTTAGGCGGCGGAGTAGTGTGCGGGCTTGGGTCGTGTAGGTGTGGCGGCCGCTGATGACCACAGATGGCTCGACAGTGTGCGGCGGTGAGAATTGCTTGAGTTTTTGCTCAAATAAATTTTCTGCCTGCTCTGCACCACTGTCACGGTGCTGCTTGAGCCAGCGGCTGCGGGCAGTTGGGACATCAGTCTGCACCCATACAAATAGCACTCGGTAGCCACTCATCCGGGCCAGCCGGCTCAGCTCGGCTCGCCAAGATCGCCGCTCGGTCAGGCCTTCATAAATCAGTGTCTGCTTTGTTTTCATCATTTCTTGTAAAATCTGACTCGCGATCGGACTAAGCAGCGATTCCTGAGAGGATAATTGCCGTAAGAGGTCGACATCAAAGACCGGCGCACCAAACATTTTGGCGAACTCACGGGCGAACTGTGACTTGCCAGCACCAGGAATACCGACCATTGCGATAATATGCGGAGACGAAAGCTGTAATGGTGTCATGGCTTATACCCCTTATTGTTGACTACTACACATGGCAGGAGTGGAGGGACTCGAACCCCCGACACTCGGTTTTGGAGACCGATGCTCTAGCCGCCTGAGCTACACTCCTATGCCTCCATTCTAGCATGAATAGAGGTCACAACAAAGGGCTGCCAGTAAAATTAGTTTTTTGCTGAACAAAATATGTCTTCATTGATCCAAAAAATAGTCTGTGCGTACCAAAATGCAGCCTATTATCTCTTGAAAAAGCATAACCAGAGCCGTATACTGGAAAAGAGATGAGGATTTTAATGTTAGGGTGGGAACTACCGCCGCATAATAGCGGTGGACTCGGAGTGGCTTGCTACCATATGTCTAAGGCGCTGGCAGCTCAGGGGGCGACGATTGACTTCATCGTACCGTATGCGGCTGAGCCGCAGATATCGCATATGAATGTGTATGCAGCTGTCTCAGCGCCGCCGGGGCGGCAGTATGTCGGCGCCTATGATCACGGCCAGTCAGTCGCTGGTGACTGCGATAGTCTGCGCCATATACGACAGCTGCAGCATCAGTATAGTGCTTTTGTGCGGCAATTCGTCGCCCAGCATCGGCCAGATGTGATCCACGCGCATGATTGGCTGACGATCGAAGCGGGTATTGTGGCCAAACAGCTCACAGGTGTACCGCTGATTATTCATGTGCATGCGACCGAATTTGATCGCTCTGGCGAATACCGAGGCAGTCAACTCGTGCATGAGATTGAGCAGCAAGGGCTGCTCATGGCAGACCAAATTATTGCCGTCAGCCACGCTACCAAGGATATCATTGTTGAGAAATATCACATCCCGCCAGAGAAGGTCGTGGTGATTTACAATGCGATGAATAATCTGAGCTTGCCATCAGCCGATCGCCGAAATCAGACGTATCGCTACCTCGATGACCTCAGGCAGAACGGCTACACTATTGTCGGTACGCTGACTCGGCTGACCGCTCAAAAAGGCTTGCGTTATTTTTTGGAGGCAGCCGCCTTGGCGCTGAAGCAGCACGATCGACTGATCTTTGTACTGTTTGGTGATGGTGAACAGCGCGATGAGCTTATCCAATTATCTGCCCAGCTGGGTATCAGTCAGCGGGTGTTATTTGCCGGGTTTGTCCGCGGCGTGCAGTGGCGTGACGCCTATCGCGTGCTTGACATCTTTGTGATGAGCTCTGTCAGTGAGCCATTCGGGTTGACCGCACTGGAGGCCGCTCACTATGACACTGCTCTGCTGATCAGCAAACAGTCTGGTGTTGGCGAAATACTGCACAATATCATGACGTTTGATTATTGGGATGTGCAAACATTAGCGAGTGATATAGTACGGATTGCCCGCTCTACCGACCTGCGAGATTCCCTGCAGCAACAGGTGAAGCGGGAGTCTCGGCGCTTATCCTGGTATGATGCAGCTGCCCGCTGTATGCGAGTGTATCAGGCTTGTTGCCGTGGTGAAAAGGAGGCTTCATGAAGCGAGCGGTCACATTATATTTCAATCTCCATCAGCCGTGGTGTTTGCGGCCGTATCGTGTGGTTGATATGGCGGTTTGCCATGACTATATCGATGCCGCACGGAGTCAGCAACTTTTTCATCAGCAGGCTACATGCTCCTATTTGCCGATGACGGAGCTGCTCCTGCAGCTGTGTCAGCACCAGGCCGAGTGTGCTCTGTCGCTGCACCTGAGTGGGCCATTTTTGGAGCAGGCCCAGCAGTTCTGTCCGCCGCTGATCGCTATGCTGCAGCAATTAGTGGCAACTGGCCGTGTCGAGCTTGTCGCCTCACCCTATTATTACGGTACGAGCTTTTTTTATAATCAGTCAGAGTTTACTGCACAGATTCGGCGGCACCAGCACACGATCGAGCAGTTATTTCGCGTGAAGATGCATGTGGCAGCGCACACAGGGCTCGCTTATAGTGACCAGCTTGGCCAGTGGGCCGAGTCGGCTGGCTTCATCGGTGTGCTCGCTGAGGCAGACGATGCATTATTGGAATGGCGCAGCCCGGGCTATGTCTACCAGCCACCTGCAACCTCGTATACTCGGCTGCTGCTGAGCAATCACCGTTTGAGCAATGATATTGCGCAGCGGTTTAGCGACCGGCAATGGTCAGAGTGGCCGTTGACTGCTGCAACATTTGAGAGGTGGGTGTATGACACCGCGGCCGATGGCCCGCTGGTCAATTTGTGCATGAATTACGATACCTTTGGTGGGCGTCACCGCGCGGCTGATGGTATTTTTGAATTCTTTTCACAGTTTGTTCAGCGCTGGGCTCGCCGCAGCGATACAACGTTCTATACAGTTAGTCAGGCACTGGCCGCACAGGCGCCAGTTGGTCAGCTTGCCTCCTCGCCAGCAGCTGATGCGCCTACCAGTCAGTCGGAAGAGGCGGGAGCGATGCAAGGGGTGAACGAGCTTCAGCGAGAGGCTCTGCGGTATCTGCGTCAACTAGCGCCCTTGGTTGCTCAATCTGGGGATAGCGCCCTGCTTGAGGCGTGGCGTCAGGTGCAGGCGGCTGACTACATTGCCGCTATGTCAGCTACCTCGCCACATGGGGCTCTCGATACGGTGAGGAGCGACGATGGTACTTCTCCGCAGCACGCCTTCTTGTCGTACATGAATATACTGCGCGACATACACTGGCGGTTGATGCGGCCTGGCAAATGACCTATCACTTTACCTGGACGTTCTAGGGTAGCAGGAAACGATAACACTCCCCGGATACCCCGGGGAGTGTACTGGTATATTGATGTATCGCAACTAACTCTTGCGAGCCTTGACCTCGTTGCGGCCGAGGTTCTTTTTGGTTTCGGTGTAGGTCGCATGCTCGCGCGCAATTGGGTCGTATTTGCGTAGTGTCAACTTACCCTGCCCCTTGGTGGTACGGTTTTGGGTATTGACGGTTGTGTAGTATGTCCGGTGGTTGCTTTTGTCGCTCACCAAGCCGATCAACTTTCGCTTTGTATTCTTCTTTGCCATCTCCTATGCCATCTCTTTGCTTGTTAGGGTTTATAACACGTCTTTGCTGATTATAGCATGGGCAGCAAAATAATACTAGTACCAGTGAACAACTTCATCGAGTGGCCGACGCTGCTTCTGGGCTGGGTTCTTGGTGTGAGCGGTGCGGTAGCCCAGTGCAAGCATGACCACTGGCCTATCGGCATGGGGGTCAATCAGTTGGTATCGGGTGAGTGTCTCGGCTGTCTCATCTAGCGCGAACCCCTCGATTGGACAGGAGTCGATCTGCCGCTCAGCAGCGACCATCATAGCGATACCCAGGGCGATGTAGGCCTGTCGTGCCGCCCACTGATGAAGTGCCTCGGGCGTGTCAAACAAGTGGAAATCTTTCTTCGCCCAATGTTTCCAAAACGCCTTGTAAGCGGTGGCTTTGACCGTATTCATTTGTTTGGAGTCGCGCAGCATATAGGTGACATAGTCGTCCATTGCGCGGCTTGTTTTGGCGGTAAAAATCAGAAAGTGGCTCGCGGTGAATCGTGACCCATTCATCGCAGCATGTTTCTTGAGATCATGGCGTAGCTGCGCGTCCTGGGCGACAATTACGTTGAAGGGCTCGATACCATACGAGCTCGGGCTAAGGCGAATAGCTTCGAGGATAAGTTGGATGTCCTTGTCGGCAATTTTTTTGTCTGGATCAAAGGCCTTGCAGGCCTGCCGATACAGCAATGCCTCAGAGATGGCTGTGGGAGAGATGGATGATCGTGTCATAACTTTAATTATACCGTATATGCTAACTTTGGTAAAATAGCGCGGGCGCCTCCCTGTTCTCCTTCTCTACTTGCTGGGTACGCTGAGATAGAGAGTCTAGCGATAATTTCTATGGCCCGACCGGTTTACGAAAGCCGGCTACTCTGCTATAATTCATAGCGAATCATGCCGCGATAGCTCAGTTGGTAGAGCGCATCCATGGTAAGGATGAGGTCTCGGGTTCAAGCCCCGATCGTGGCTCCACTTAGATTTCATACCCACGCGCCGATCGATCGCTTAGCAGCACTTCCCGCCCCACCATAGGGGCGATTTTTATGACACGGCGAGAGCAACGAGAGCGAGTTGTGGTAGCGACGCCTGTCTACGACTATTTTGAGAGAGGGTGGTGTTGTGAACGCGTTCGTATCCTCCTCGATGAGTAATTCGTGCGAGCACGGAGCGTCCTTCGGAGGGTATCGCACACTCGCCCCCCCTCGCTGCGAGAGCCTGGATCCGCTTTTTTATCGTCGTACCCCGTGAGAGCAGTGAAGCCTATCGGTAATTTGTCACTTTTCTCATGTTCATCACTAATCTGATAGGCTAGGCTGACTCTGGGCTAGGTTTTGGCGGCGCGTTTGCGCTGATTAGCATCGAGATAGCGCTTGCGCAGGCGCAGGTGTTTCGGTGTCACTTCAAGCAGCTCATCATCCTCGATAAAGTCGATGCACTGCTCCAGGCTGAAACGCGTGAACGGTGTCAGCTGGACTGTGCCGTCAGACGACTTGGAGCGCATATTGGTCAGGTGTTTGGCTTTGCAGACATTGATCTCGATATCTTCTTGCCGATTATACGTACCGACGATCATCCCGGCATACACTTCAGTCCCAGGCCCGACCAGCAATTCGCCGCGCGCCTCGGCTGCCTGCAACGCGTATGGGGTGGTCGTGCCCGCCTCAAAGGCGATCAACACTCCATTGCGGATCCGGGGTAGTGTGCCAGTTAGCGGCTGATACCCATAAGGCAATGAATTCATAATGACTGTTCCCTTGGTGGCGGTCAGCAGTGTGCTGCGCAGGCCGATCAGCGCCCGCGTCGGTAGTATATAGATCAAACGCATCGTGCCACTGACGGTGGTTTCTTGTAGGCGGATCTCGGCTCGGCGCGCGCCCAATTCTTGGCTGACAGCACCGATGAATTCGGGCTCAACTTCAATAAAGACTTCTTCGATCGGCTCTTTCTTGACACCATCTTCAACTATCGTCACCACCTGTGGCCGGCCAACTTCAAATTCAAACCCTTCTCGCCGCATCGTCTCGATCAGCACACTTAGGTGCAGCTCGCCTCGGCCTGATACCGTGAAGCCGATTCCATGCTCTTCGACTCGCAGCGCCACATTGGTTTCGAGCTCGCGCCGTAGCCGATCGCCGATCTGCCGCGAGGTGGTAAACTCGCCTTCACGACCTTTCATCGGGCTGGTATTCGGGCCAAGATACATGCGCAAAGTAGGTGCTTCAATCGCGATGGTTGGGAGGGCCTCTGGGTGATCCTTATCAGCGATAGTGTCGCCGATATGTGCCTCAGCCACGCCAACCAGCGCCACGATATCGCCGGCAGATGCCTCGGCAAGTTCTTCGCGGCCAAGCCCACGATAGCCAAATACTGCGTCGATTCTAGCCGAGCCAGCTACCTGGCCATCTTTCATGACACACACGCTAAGCCCTCGCCGCGCTGTCCCACGAGTGATTCGGCCGATCGCGTACTTTCCTTGGAAGTTGTCATACTGCAGGCTGGTCACTAGCATCTGAAAACCGCCATCCTGGGCAACGTGCGGCGCTGGGATATCGTGGATGATCGCCTCAAAAATTGGTGTCAAATCAGCTGGCTCGTTTGGGTCATTTGGCATGTCTCGCCAGGCTTTCCCGTCGCGGCCAATGGCATAATATACGGGATATTGTAGCTGTGAATCATCAGTCGCTAACTCCAAAAACAGATCACTCAGCTCGTCTTCAACCTCAGCAATTCGCCGGGCCGGCTTATCAATTTTGTTCATCACCACCACTGGTTTAAGCCCCAGCTCGAGCGCCTTGGCAAGGACAAATTTGGTCTGCGGCATTGGCCCTTCTTGTGCATCAACGATCAGCAAGACGCCATCTGCCATATTGAGCGTCCGCTCCACCTCACCCGAAAAATCAGCATGCCCTGGCGTATCGATGATATTAATCTTATAATCACCGTAGTAGATCGATGTCTGCTTGGCGGTGATGGTGATACCTCGTTCATGCTCCTGATCGCCCGAGTCCATGATCAGCTCTTGGCTCATCTCAGCTTGGTTGTCGCGAAATGTCTGCGACTGCTTTAACAGCCCATCGACCATGGTTGTCTTACCGTGGTCGACGTGGGCAATAATAGCAATGTTGCGAATAGTTGTGGCGTCTCTCATAAAATAATGGCCTGTATAAATCCAGACCTTCCTTCTGGCTAATTATAGCAAATACCCTAAAGGAAGGCAAGAACGGCATTATCGGGAGGCACGCTACTTCATCAAGTCAAAGCCCTGTACGATGACATCCCAGTTGAGGTCTTGGTCGTCATGCAGCTGCCACATACCTAATTCGTTATGTTGCAGGCGGAACATCGTGCGGCCACGACTATCGACCCCCATGAAGAGGGCGCGCCATGGTGTATCGCCAGCTGCCGCCATCTCCATCTGCCAAGCAGCGATCAGTGACTGGATTTCATCCTTGGTATCCTGGGTCATCCAGTAGCTGACCGGCTTGTTGTTCTGGGCAATTATGCCATAGCTGCGGAGACTCGCCCCACCATCTTCGTCCGGTATAATATTGATCACCAGGCCACTCTTATCCCAGGCATCACCGCCTGCCTCTACCGCGGATCGGCTCATGATCCGAGAGAGTTGCTGAGAGTATTTCATCAAGGTATCCTCTGGGTTGCTCATCGTGCCGCACACAAACTCTGGATTTTCTCGCTCTGGTAGCTTGTCGTCATCGAGGAGCTTGATCATTTCAGAAGTATAATACCAATTATCTTCGTCACTGAAATAAAGGCTATTGGTGTAGTCGGCTTGCCAAATAAAATGTCGCCGCGTATCAAGTGCCCCGGCCATTCCTTTCCATTGTGGTAACCCAGCTGACGCCAGCGTATTCAGCCAATCAATACCATTATTATAGATTGCATTGAGATGCTCTGTGCCGATCCACTGTGAGTAAGGCTTGCCATCCTTGATGACGACGCAGTAGCTATGGACGGCCTTTCTCACGGTATCAATATTGACGATCACGGCGAGCTTTTCCCAGCCCTGGACCGTCTGGTCGGCAGCGACCCGCAGCACTCGGAGGAAATTTGCCCGGTACCGACTATTGATCTCTTGTGCTTTCTGTTCTGGACTCATCCAAAATCCCTTCCCCGCCAGTTATGGCAGACTATATACTATCTCCACTCGCCGCGCACAAATTACCAAGTCTCTGAGGCGACAATCTAGAAATATTATACCACAATACAGAGCTACGGCCTAGCCGCCAACCTCCTCACTGCCATCGTCACCGGCTAGCGCAGCCTGATGGCGTGGTTCTCACTATCAATAGCTCAGCCAGCCCAGCCAGCCCAACCGCTGAGCAGTTACTACCAGAACCATCAGGATAAACAGTGCCGCTAGGGTAAATAAGATACGCCGGATGAGTTTGGCGTGGCGCAGCTGCTTTTTGCGACCCCGCAGCAGGAATGCCGGCACCAGCAGCACCAGCAGAATAAGCGTCTCGATGCCGACACCCCGAAAGTCAAGTCCGTAGTGAGTGTTGGGGATTGCCACAATCCCCGGCGTCGGCTTCGTTATACATGGATCTTTCTCGCGGACAGGGCTCAGTACCCAACTGCCAAACGTCTGGCTGTCTGGGATAAACCCCGGCTGTGATGTTCTGTTTAGTAATTCAATGCTACACATATGCCCCCATAACGGATACTACATTGTAATGATAGTATACCACATTAGTATGGAATAGGCTATTGGCGACAGCCCAGGGTTGGGATTGCCCTGGCAATTTTCTCCTGCTGCTCGGCGCATATAGCCATTCTGCAAGAAGTAATTTTCTATATCTTCCACCTGCGCCGGCGAAAGACCCTCACAGGCTTTTGCTCGCCCTCTTGCAAAGGTAACCTTATAGGTCGAGCATTTTAGGTCTAGTATCGTCACCGCCCTCATGACTGCCGAGTTGCTCCATGCAGGTTGTTACACCATAAAAGAGAGGAGCTGTGATCCGTGGTTGTGGGGTGCGATGAGGAAAGCTATATTGACATATTGAATCAAACATGCTACAGTATCAACTATGCGAGATATAATGACACAATTTTTGAGCGATTTGAATGCTGAAAAAAACCAGCGGCGTAAGCTGCAGCACACCTATATAGTACTGGCTATCCTCTTGACGTTTGTGGCTGGAGTCGTAGCATTAGCTGACCCGTCGCTCAGCCGGTGTATCGTGACGATAGCGGGTGGCATACTGGTCGTTTTCTTGATCAACGGTGTATCGTGGGCAGTGCTCGAAGCCTTTGTCGCGCCACGCCTACCGAAGCCAAAGCCAACTCAGCGCTCAACCAAGCGACCACGTAAGTAAGAATTTTGGCGGCGCCTTGTTATTCTAGGCGTTGTGACATATAATGAGACGGACACGGAAGGGTGACCGAGTGGTTGAAGGTACCGGTCTTGAAAACCGGCGTGCGATTTCCTCGTACCGAGGGTTCGAATCCCTCCCCTTCCGCCATAATTATCCTGCGAGGTATATGCTGTCTATTTTTCCTTATAATCCTCGCTCTATTTCTGGCTCTTGAATTCATCCGCATACTTTGGCGCCACAAACCGCGGCTCACCCTCGATGCCATGCTCTTCAGCATATTCCTCCGCTTGCTCTTTATTGCAGGCGACAAGAGTTCGAAAGCTATCGAGGAAGGAAGGGGATTCATCGATAATATCGCCGGCAATCCAGATGACCTGGCCTTCCCACGGGCTTCCCACCTTGCCGATGACAAACAGATCGATTTGCGTCATAGACGCAGCAATCGGGAAGAAACAATCAAGATCATACTCCAGAGGAGGCAGCACCTCTTTGGCCACCTCCAAGAGCTCTTCGGCCTCGTCGTGCAGCTCACCTGCCAGCAGTTCACCTGTACCGAAGATATTGACGTCTTGGTAGAAGTACTGCCAGCCGTTGGCGTACTGGAGGAAGGATCGGTACTGCTCCGGCAGCCTGAACCCTAGGCGTTCCTCGGCGTTGGCGATGTCTTCGTCTGGCGCATGAAATTCGGGCATGGTGTACTCCCACAGCCCATCTAAATCGACCCGCATCAGAGCTTGGTCGATTGTAACTGCGGTGACGATGTCAAGACGCCAATCCATAGTGATAGTTTACTCCTTAATCTGTACGTCCGTCTATATGGAAATGCGATGATGAAAATCCCGGCACTTGCCAGGATCACGTGAGTGATGAGCAAACCAAGATACCCACGGCCGCAACACCCAAACCAGGGCAACACAAAAACCCTCCAGGAAAACCTCCCAGAGGGCAATACGCAAATTAAATTTGGCAATGTTTCGTGTAAGTCGACGATGGTGGACGATAGAGGACTCGAACCTCTGACCCCCACAACGTCAATGTGGTGCTCTAGCCAACTGAGCTAATCGTCCGCGTGGGGTTATTGTAGCAGAAAACTGCCCGGTCAGGCAAGCGGCTCGTGCAGGTATTTGTCGGAGACGGGTTGGTTTGCTACTATAGGAGTATTCCGTGATGATAGAGCTTAACCACCTCTTGAGCGGCGTGAAAGCGGTTGCGGCGCACGAAACCAGCCGGAGCAAGAGTAATCCGCCAAGGTGGAACCTCCTGGGCTCACTCCAGGACCAAGGCACGCTTCAATAGTCAAAGAGGCGTGTTTATTTTATTACAAAATAATATAAAAAGGAGACACACATGAGTAGTCAGAACGATACACTGTATGCAATGCGCCACAGCATGGCCCACATTATGGCGGCAGCGGTGCAGCGGTTGTGGCCTGAGGCAAAATTTGGCGTGGGGCCAGTCGTCGAGAACGGGTTCTATTATGATATTGATCTAGGCGAGACCAAGATCAGTGAGCAGCAGTTTGGCAAAATCGAAAAAATGATGCGGCGAATTATTGCGGAAAAGCAGCAGTTCGTCTGCCACCGTGAGCCGATTGATCAGGCGATCCAATGGGCCAAGGATAACCACCAGCCATACAAAGAGGAGCTTTTGAATGACCTGAAGCGTGCTGGCACGACCGTCGCGAAAGATCTCGACGCCGCAGCGATGGGCACCATCGCCGAGGGTGATGGTGTACTCGACGAGGTATCGTTTTATTGCAACGGCTCGTTTACCGATTTGTGCCGTGGCCCGCATATCGCCAATACCGCCGAGGCTGGCGCATTTAAATTAATGCGGGTCGCTGGTGCCTACTGGCGCGGCAACGAGAAAAACCCTCAGATGCAGCGATTGTATGGTGTGGCGTTTGCGACGCAGCAGGAGCTCGATGAGTATTTGGAGCGGCTCGAGCTCGCCAAGCAGCGTGATCATCGCAAGCTTGGCAAAGAGTTGGACCTCTATACCACCTCGCCTTTGGTGGGGGTGGGCTTGCCACTGTTTACGCCGCGGGGGACGGTGCTGCGCGATGTGGTCGCTCAGTATTCAAATCAGTTGCGGCAGAATTTTGGGTTCCAAAAAGTCTGGACGCCGCACATTACCAAAAAAGACTTATATGAGACTTCGGGCCACTGGGCTAAGTTTGGTGAGGAGCTGTTCTTGGTCAAGAGTCAGGAAACCAGTGACCAGATGGCGCTTAAGCCGATGAACTGCCCGCACCACACTCAGATATTTGCCTCGCGCCCACGTAGCTACCGCGACATGCCGGTGCGATATCTCGAGACGACGACTGACTATCGCGATGAAAAAACTGGCGAGCTAGGCGGTCTGAATCGGGTACGCTCGCTGACGCAAGATGACAGCCACGTGTTTTGTCGACCAGATCAAATCGAAGGAGAGATCAATAATTTGCTATCAGCTGCTCGCCAGCTATACGGCACGATTGACATGAAACTACGGGTGCGGCTCAGCTACCGCGACAACTCTGACTCGTACTTGGGTGAGCCTGCGCTGTGGGATTCGGCGCAAAATCAGTTGAAGTCGGCGGTTGAAAAAGTTGGTTTAGACTACTTCGAGCAAGCGGGCGAGGCGGCCTTTTATGGGCCAAAGATTGACTTTATGGCTACTGACGCTATTGGCCGCGAGCATCAAGTTGCCACGGTGCAGCTCGACTTTGTCCAGCCGCAACGCTTTGGCCTAAGCTATACAGAAAGTGACGGCACCTTTACTACGCCCGTGATGATCCACTGCGCCTTGCTTGGTTCAGTCGAGCGCTTCTTGAGCGTTTTTATCGAGCATACGGGTGGCTGGTTTCCGCTGTGGGCTGCACCAGAACAAATCCGTATTTTGACGATCAACGACACGGTTCTAGATTATGTTGAAGAAATAACAACTATTTTATCAGGGGTCACATTGATGAAACCGATAAAATACAACGATGTTCGATTTACAACTGATACGCGTAATGAGTCACTTGGTAAGAAAATTCGTGAGGCGACGGCGATGAAAATTCCACTACAGTTTATTATTGGTCCAAAGGACAAAGCAGCCCGGCAGCTGAGTGTTCGCAGCCAGGCGGGTGAAACTGTTGTGTCAATTACGCAGCTGGCTGAATATATTCAACAGGCTGGTCAGGTGGCCCATGGCAACTAAAATGCTCGGCGCTGACCAGCCGACGCCAATTGACTTGTTTCGTGACCGGGTGTATACGCTGATGGCGATGCTACCAAAAGATAAGGTGACTACCTATGGCGACATTGCTGCTTTGGCTGGGCATCCGTACGCTGCGCGAATCGTTGGCGGAATTGCCCATGGCGGCCCGGTTAATTTGCCGTGGCACCGCTTGGTGAATGCTAAGGGTGGTTTGGCGGTTGGGTTTCCTGGCGGGCAGGTCGCGCAGCGCCAGCTACTACAGCAAGACGGTATTCTGTGTGATGACCGCTGGTTGGTGATTGATTTTGAGGTGCATCGGTGGCGGCCACAGCTGTAGAGCAGGCGATTCGGCCATCTGGTGTGCTGCCGCTCATTGTGATAGCCGGCCCAACTGCCAGTGGCAAGACAGCATTGGCGGTTCGGTTGGCTACCCAGTTTGGCGGTGAAGTCATTTGCGCCGATAGCCGGACAGTCTATCGAGACATGGATATTGGGACGGCCAAGCCAACCACCAGTGAACAGGCCACGGTGCCGCACTGGGGGCTTGACATTGCGTCGCCAGGAGAGCGTTTTACGGCTGCGCAGTTTCAACAGTATGCACAGCAAAAAATCGCTGAGATTCGAGCTCGTGGGTGTATCCCTTTTTTGGTTGGCGGTACAGGATTGTATATTGATGCGGTGATTTTTGACCTTGCGTTTGCAGCAGGGTATGATCCACAGCTGCGGGCAAAGTTACAACACATGAGCCTGGCTCAGCTGACCAAACATTGTATTGAGAACAACATACCGCTACCAGAGAACAGCACAAATAAACGCTACATTATTCGTAACGTCGAAAAAACAACACACCGCCAATACCGACCTAACCGCCTTATCGACCACTGTATCGTTGTCGGAATTGCTACAAAAAGAGCAGAATTGCGCACACGAATTGCTCGTAGGGCTGAACAACTATTTTTGAATAATGTTGTTGAAGAAGCAATAATCTTGGGCAAAAAATATGGCTGGGATAATGAGGCAATGACCGGCAATATCTATCCGATCATCCACCGTTATCTTGGCGGTAAGATCGATCAGTCTACTATGATCGAACAGTTTATCGTCGCTGACTGGCGCTTGGCAAAGCGGCAAATGACCTGGCTACGGCGGAACCCGTTTCTCATGTGGTGTACACTCTCTGCAGCCGAGACCTACCTGTCTCAGCTCCTGGTGTCACCAGAGAACTTGTGATACAATTTGGAAGATGATCGACGCACTATTTGGTTCAAAAACGCGGGTAAAATTGCTGCATCTTTTTCTGAATAATCCTGAGAAGTCGTTTTATGTTCGGGAGATTACACGATTGATTGATGAGCAAATTAATTCAGTGCGGCGTGAGCTTTCGAACATGCTGAAAGTTGGTATCATTGTGTCTGATAGTGAGGACAATAAATTGTATTACACGGTCAACCAGCGCTATCGGCACTACGCGCCAATGAAGGCGATTTTTACCGACACAAATAAAAACGCCGCCAAAGAAAAACGGCCAGTTTCCTGGACCGAGGTGGTGTCGCGTTTGGTCGGCCTGAAACTTGCTGTGTCGGCTGGTGTGCTGGTGCCTGGCTCGACCAGCAAGATCGATTTACTATTTGTCGGCAATGTATCGCAAAAACAACTAGCCAACATCGTCAAGAAAATCGAGAAAGTCGAGGGCTGTGAGCTGACCTACACGCTGCTTACTTATGATGATTTTTATTATAGGCTGAGCGTTCGTGATAAATTTATCACAGAAATAATTAACGGCAAACACTCAGTGCTACTAGACACCGAGCAGATTTTGAAAGAAGGAGAAAAGAATGTTTGACGTCGAATACAAAGGTGCCAATGCGGTAGTTTTTGCGACCAAAAAAACTCGAGTGGTGTATGATCCAGGCTCACTGCCAAACCCCGCCAAGCCACTAGTTGGTGCTGACGATATTGTGGTGGCCACTGAAGATCGGTTTGTCGGCACTATGACGCCGCGACTTCTGTTTGACGGGCCGGGTGAGTACGAGACGGCTGATGTATCTCTGCGAGGGGTGGCGGCTCGCCGGCATATCGACGAGGAATCGAGCGGTATGCAGTCAACGGTTTATCGCATGGTAGTCGGTGGCGTGAGGGTGGCAGTGATTGGCAATATCGCACCGGCGCTTGATGAGCAGCAGCTGGAAGAAATTGGTGTAGTGGATATCGTAGTGGTGCCGGTCGGCGGCCATGGCTACACATTGGATGCGCTCTCAGCGGCTAAGTTGGTTCGGCAATTAGAGCCAAAGGCGGTTATCCCAGTGCACTATGCTGATACTGCGGTGGCCTATGAGGTGCCACAGGACGAGGTAGATGGCTTTATCCAGGAGCTTGGAGCGGCAGTGATTGATGCCGGTGCCAAATGGAAGGTGAAGGAAGCGAATTTACCAGGGGAGCTGAGCGTCGTCATGCTTGCCAGAAGCGCATAAAGGAACGTACATTTCTTATCAAACAAAAACACCCTTTTGGTTCTTCGCCAAAAGGGTGTTTTTTGCTAGGCACTTTTTGTCGCCTGAGGTGTCTGCAAAAGGCCTTTCTTCTTGAGTGTCCGAATTGCCTGTGTGCTCAAGACCATGGTGACTTTTTGACCGTCAACCACAAAGGTCTTTTTTTGCAGATTTGGCTTAAAAGTACGTTTTGTACGGCGCAGGGAGAAGCTGACGTTATGCCCGTATTGCTTTCCTTTACCGGTCAGTTCGCATCGTGATGCCATAATCTAACCTTTCACTGTTAACCTACAATCCTCCGTATTGTAGCGGTATTCTTCTGATTAGTCAAGTATGGTATAATAAAGTCTAAACGGAGGTTGAGATGGTTAATGTGACTGGTATTATGATTCTTCTGGTGGTGATTGTTATCTCAATGACGCTACACGAGGCAATGCACGCCTTTGTTGGCTATGCGCTTGGTGACGACACCGCCCGGCAGCAGGGACGTCTCAGTTTTAATCCGCTGAAGCACATAGACCCATTTATGACGATTTTACTGCCGTTTGTCATGGTGATGCTGGGTGCTCCTCCCTTTGGTGCAGCGAAACCGGTACCGTTTAATCCTCAGCGATTACGCCACGGTGAGTGGGGTATGCTGATGGTCGCGCTGGCCGGCCCGCTGATGAATCTACTCTTGGCGTTTATCTGTTTTGGGATAGGCGTTGTCAGCGGTATTATTACCCATGCGGGTATCCAGAACTCACTCATCGGCTCTTTTGTCGGCTCGATGGTGTTTGTCAACCTTGGCTTTTTTGTCTTTAATATGCTGCCAATTCCACCGCTGGATGGGTCAAGGCTGCTCTATGTTTTGGCGCCCGATATTGTCCGGCGTCGGATGGAGTGGCTTGAGCAATACGGCACTCTATTGGTATTTGGGCTTGTCGTGGTGATGTCACCACTCATTAGTCGGATGATGAGATTGATGATAAATGCGATAATCGGCGGCTTTAGCTGGATTTTTGGTGTATAATAAAGATAGCCCTAATAGTCCTGTGGGCACATATGATTTTCCTAACATCATATGATAGGGAGCTCTATATGGTCGACCATCGTGGTGGTTGGCTGCGAGCACCCACCTTGCACTAGGCGAGGGAATATCACGTGTCTGGCAGGGCTTTAGGGCTTTTGTGATGTTAATGATATAATGAGAAAGCTCACTAGGTGATCGCTTGATTGAGCTAATCAAGAGGAAAGTCCGGGCAGTAAAGGACGCCAACAGTCGCTAACGGCGACCGGAGGAAACTCTAGGGAAAGTGCCACAGAAACAAAACTACCCCGTTGTCTTTGGATGATAGGGAAAAGGTGAAACGAGTAAGGTAAGAGCTTACAGCGCGCTGTGGTGACACAGGGCGGAGGTAAACCCTGTTGACTGCAAGGAAGGTCTGCAGACGAGTGGTCCGCTCGCAGGCCGATAACCGCTCGATTTGTCTGGCAACAGGCAAACTAGATAGATGATCACCCACGACAGAACCCGGCTTATCGGTGAGCTATAAAAAACCCTCTTGTAAGAGGGTTTTTTGGATATACTACTTTACGAATCGCAGCCGACTTCTGCCGGGCAGGGCGCGCCTAATTGCTTGGGTGGCGGCTTATGCTGCCGCAGCTTTGACAACCGCAGCAAAGGCCTGTGGCTCACGGACTGCGAGGTCTGCCAGGATTTTCCGATCAAGCTCAATCTGCTTGGCTTTTAAGCCAGCGATCAGTGCACTGTATGTTGTACCTTCTTGGCGCGCAGCGGCGTTGATTCGGCTAATCCACAGGCTACGCAAGTCCCGCTTTTTGTTGCGGCGGTCACGATATGCGTACTGGAGCGCTCTGATTACCCCCTGTTTTGCCAGGCGGAAACTGCGAGTCCGATTATGCTGCATTCCTTTGGCGGCTTTTAGTATCTTCTTGTGCTTTGCACGGGCAGTGACACCTCGTTTTACTCGCATAGTATTATACCCCCATTGCTCGTCGAGCGTTTTTCGCCATCGAGCCAGTTATTGTTGCTGTCGTATTGATAGCGCGCTTCCGACTTTTTGACTTTTTGGCCAAAAAGTGACCGCCAAATGCGCGCTGGCGAGTCAATTTGCCGGTGCTGGTCAGCTTAATGCGCTTCGCAGTACCTTTGTGGGTCTTTAGTTTCGGCATTATTTACTCCTTATTACTACGCTCAGATTGCGACCAGCCATCTGAGGTTTTTGCTCTAAGATTGCGGACTCTTCAAGCTGAGTCATGATCTTGTCAATCAACTCGTAGCCAATCTCTTTGTGAGCCATCTCGCGCCCCTTGTAGACGACTTGGATGCGCACTTTATGGCCATCGGCAAGGAAGCCACGAATCTTGCGCAACTTCACCTCGAGGTCGCCGCTACCGATCTTGAGGCCAAACCGCATTTGCTTGAGATCACTTGCCTTGGCTGCTCGCTTACTACGCTGCTGATCTTTCATTTTTTGATACTGGTATTTACCCCAGTCAATGATTTTAGCGACAGGTGGCTGAGCGTTCGGTGAAATCTCCACTAAATCTAACCCAGCGTCATCTGCTGCGTGCAGCGCATCACGTAGCGACATAATCCCTAGCTGTTCACCGTCAGAACCGACGACTCTCAGCTCTCGGGCACGGATTGCTCCGTTTATGCGAATTGATTTGTTAATCTTTAGCTCTCCTTTGAAGCACAATTTTAGATTAATCTCATCGGCCATTATAACAAAGGCAGTATCATAGTTCAATAGCCCGGTTTGTCAAGGTGAGGTAAGTTGGCGGTACTGAAGACTTTCGGCGATATGAGCGATTTCGACGGTTGGACTGTTGTCAAGATCAGCAATAGTTCGAGCAACCTTGATGGTCTTGAAGTAGCTGCGAGCACTTAAATCAAGTCGCTTGGCAGCTGTTGTCAAAAAGTCTTTTACTTCGCTGGCCAGAGGAATATAGCGGTCAATATCGCGACTATTTAACGAACCGTTGTATACATCACTACGTTTATAGCGGGTGTATTGGATGTTTGTTGCATTTACTACAGTGTTGATAGCTAATTTTTGTCGTATTTTTGACGACGATGTCGGAGCCAACAACTGATCGTGCGGAACCCGAGACACTGTGATAGTCAGGTCGATTCGGTCAAGTAGTGGGCCAGATAGACGCTTTTGGTACTGGAGGATCTGTGAGGTGGTACACCGACAGGCCTTCTCTGGGTCGCCGAGATAACCACAAGGGCAGGGGTTCATTGTTGCAACCAGTAAGAAATCGGCAGGGTAATGATATTTTCCTTGGGCTCGACTGATAGTGATGGCATGGTCTTCAAGTGGCTGGCGAAGCGCCTCAAGCGTGGCCCGGGGGTATTCGAGTAGCTCATCCAAAAATAGTGTGCCGCGGTGAGCGAGGCTTACTTCGCCTGGTTGGATCTTTGTGCCACCACCGATGATGGCAGTCCGGCTAGCGGTGTGGTGTGGTGCGCGGAAAGGTCGCTGAGTGATAATATTATCTTTCTCGGCCAGGTGATTGCCTAAGTGGTGAAGTTTTGTCACCTCGATGATTTCAGTGTCTGACAGCGGCGGCAGTAGTGAGTTAACCGCCTGAGCGAGCATGGTTTTGCCTGATCCGGGTGGGCCAGATAAGAGAATATTGTGTCGGCCCGCTACGGCTACGGTGATTGCTCGCTTTGCTTGCTCTTGGCCTCGGATCATATCAAGCGTGACCGTCTCTGTGTGAAGAGGCCGGCTGCTAGGTGTGGGAGATTTTGTCGCTGGTGGCAGCAGCACCTCGCCCTTGAGGTGGAGAAAGAGACGCGTAAGGTCTGGCACAGGGATAACGCTCACGCCGGCAATGAGCAGGGCTTGCTCAGCGTTGGCGGTGGGGACATAGACTGTTGAAATACCGCGTGATTTTGCGACTTCGGCAAGGGTGATAGCCGACTTGATTGGGCGTAGGCTTCCATCAAGTGCCAGCTCACCGGCAAAAAGTGCTTGCCCGACATCTTGTTGTGAGAGCTGTTTGCCGAGGCAGAGAATTGCCAGGGCAATTGGTAGGTCGAATTGGACACCGTCTTTTGGCAGTTCGGCTGGTGCGAGATTGATGACAATTTTTCCTTTTGGGAAATCAAGATGGGAGTTTTTGATAGCACTCCGGACTCGGTCGCGAGACTCTTCAATAGCCTTGTTGCCCATTCCGACGATCTGTAAACTAGGTAACCCCTGTGACATATCACCTTCGACCTCGATAAGTTGCCCATAAAAGCCATACGGAGTCGCCGATAATACCTTGCTGACCATAGTATCTAGTTAAGCATACACCGCTAGACTTTCAAAGCTTAGTTGATATAATAAAAGCGACGGACGGGGCTGATATAGCGTTCGACAGTTGGACCTTACCACTATATTCTGCGAATCGGCGATACGCGTAACGTATATACATATCTGCAAAATCTAAAGTTGCAACCGCATTTGCTGGCTTGAAGAGCTTTTTTGCTCCTAAGGTAGCTCTTGCACCAATCGCTGCGTAATTTTTAGCGATCATCCTGGCGACTGCTGAGCAACGAGCGTGCCAGGGTGTCATAGATTGTTGCTTGCTTTCTTGTTTGGCAGCGGCGAACGAGAGAGGACACTATCCGCGTAACGGGGCATGATATTTTTGACTTGTTTGATAGTCAGGCCGTGTTATAAAACAACGAAATAAGTCTATATTCGTAGACGGATATATTGGTACCAACTGGACCCGGGGGCGGTACCCGGCAGCTCCACCACCTAGGAAATTATCCACGAAAAGACCTCCGGTTTTTAGCCGGAGGTGCGTCGTTTTTGGAGGATGGTGCAGTACCAAAAAACAACCACCTGCGAGTAGTGGTTGTTTTATAAAGTGGAGTTTTCTGTTCTGTTTATTTTTGAGTTACTGGATAACTTTTTTATTCAGTAACTGTCTCTATGATAATTTATGAAAACGGTTATGTCAACAGATTTTACGAAAAAACTGTGAGTAAAAAATACCACATGAACTGGCCCAGAGAGACTTGTGGAATACTCGTTTTCTGTTACTAAAACTGTTCGAATTGATTTGCCAAAAACATGGTATAATGCAGCGCGACTGTGGAGATCGTGACAATAAAAATGGTCAGAATTGACACGCTGCTTAGGGTTTGGAGCTGATGTGCGAAATAGTATTTATTGTAATTATTACATTTCATAGTGCGAGGATATTCGCCAACTATAACAGAGGTAGCGGAAAGATTTTTTAGAAAACAATGTTTTGAATACAACAATAATAGCACGTTTGCTGATTGACATAACGTATCGGTTGTGCTAATGTAAAAGCATGCGTTTGGATACACCAAAAACAAACACATAAACAATATATAATAAAAATAAAATTCGCTGATTGGTCAGCAAAATAAATCAAATAATTTTAGGTACGGTCAGTGTGACTGTACTGCTCGATATCAGCTGGCGTATAGTCGGCTGCATCATGCGATCAATGGTGCCGCCGACGCTCCGTCAGCACCTTCCTGATGTCGAGCAACGTGGCTAGTACCACGCACATCCAGCTAATCCTTAGCACGCGTTTGGTAATGAGACTACTGGATGTGCGATGCGGAATGTCATGTAAAATGCTCCTCGAAATGAGGAGCGGTCAGTCGCCTGGAGCGACGACCGGAAGCTATTTGTACCCGCGCCCTAATAGTAAGTTATCGCGGCGGATGGTGTACTAATAGTTGACTGTGAGTTGTCGCTCAGGCTCTTGTTGGTGAGTACGGTATGAGATGCGAAAAGTAGGAATCATTGTTGGGTGTGGTGCGGCTGGCATTATGGCAGCCTTGCTGACATTGACGACGCCGACTGCCATTGGACCCTTCGGCACGCTGGTGTTTTTTGTGTGCTTTTATGTGGTGGTAGTGTGCGTACTGTCGGTGCTGTTTTTGACATTGCAGCGCTGGTGGCAGCGGCTCCGTCGTGTTGATGAACTTCAGCGTACGACAGCGATGTCGGCTTTGAAATTATATTATTTTGCAAGTGTGTTGGCTTTGGCGCCGGTCATGCTGCTTGGGATGCAGGCAGTCGGTGGTATTGAGCTGGAGGGCGTTGGGCTGGTGCTGCTGTTTGAAGCGGTGGGTTGTTTTTATATCAATAAGCGGTTTTGATGGAGCGAGGCCGTAGGCTTTTGGGTGGTCCGTGGTATAATATAAGGTATGAATCCAGAGCTGCCACGAGTACGTTCAAGTCGTGAGGCGCCCGCGCCGCCTCCCAGCGTGATTGATTATCGGCCCGAGCGGCTGCCGAGTCGACCTGAGGTCGAGCAGCCAACAATTGAGCGGCCGCCAGCTGCGCCGGTCGAAGCACCGCCCGAGCCACCGCAGACACCGGTGCCGCCGGTCGCTGTGCCACCGCAGCCGCCAGCCCAAGTTGTCTTACCGCCAGATGATACGACGACGCTGTATAGCCCACCGTCGGTGGCGGCAGACGATGATTTGATTGAGAAGGAGTGGGTGGAGAAGCTCAAGAAAATTATCTCATTGACCAGAGATGACCCCTATGAGCGAGCTCGGGTGATTGCCCAGCTGCAGGCAGATTATCTGAAAAAACGGTATAATAAGATAGTGAAGTAGGCAAGTAAAGAGGCGAATATGAGAGGTGATAGCGGTCCATTGATAGTTGGTTTTGTGGTGACGGTCATCGTCGCGATTGGGGTGACGGTGGTGTTTTTCCAGTATCGTCGGCTTCTTCGAGAGGCGAAGAATTATGAGCGTGGCCTGAAGATGATTCCGCTGCTCATTCACTTGCCGCCGACGAGTGATGATATCGAGGGCAGCAGCCGCGACCAACGCGATTTGACCGAGGAGGTCTTGTCGCAGGCCCAGGTGATGTACAATATCATTTCTAGCACCGCGACCAAGGGCTTCAAGAGTAAGATGTATGGTCAGCGGCACATCTCCTTTGAAATCATCTCTCGCGAGGGGCTGGTGCATTATTACGCAGTCGTACCAATCGTATTGGTCGATGTGATCCGCCAGGCGGTCGCTGCGGCTTACCCATCGGCCCGTCTCGAAGAGATGAAAGAGACCAATATCTTTAGTAAGATTGGCCGGATTAGCGGTACAATCGGCGGTGAGTTTAGCCTGAAAAAGTCCTTTGTGTATCCGATCGCCACGTATCAAGAATCTAAGCGTGATGCTTCGCGGGCGCTACTCAATGCGTTGTCGGCGGCGACTAAGGATGATGGGATCGGTGTCCAGTTTTTGCTGCGACCAGCATATAACGGCTGGGCCAAGGCGTCAGAGACGCATATCGAAAATATGAAGAAAAGCAAGAAGGGCAGCAGCAGCCCTGGGTTTGCTCGAGAGCTGATGGAGGCACTATGGAAACCGCCTGAGGCGCCGGATGACAAAAAGAAGGCCGGCCTAGAGGAGAAGCAGCTTAACTCGCTTGAGCAAGCGGAGGCTGATGCGATTGCTGAGAAAACTCGCTACCCGGCTTACGAGGTGCTGGTGCGGGTGGTTGTCTCGTCGAACACCGCTGCTCGGTCACAGGCGCTGCTGAAGAATATCATCGCTGCCTTTTCGCTGTTTGATTCGCAACGAAATAACGGCTTCAAGTTTTCGCTGTCGCGCAATATCGAGGAGCTGGTCACCTCGTATATTATGCGCTTTTTCCCACAGCAGACGCGGTCGACTATTCTCAATAGTGTGGAGATGGCGACCCTGTTTCATTTGCCGAGCGGTAATGCTATCCCGACTTCTCAAGTCAAGCGCCAGATGTCGAAACAGGTTGATGGCCCGACCGATGTGATGAATGAAGGTATGTTGATCGGCTACAATGAGTTTCGTGGTATCAAAAAGCCGATTCGGATTGGTACGAAAGACCGCCGCCGCCATGTATATATCATCGGTCAGACTGGTGTTGGTAAGTCGGTGCTGCAAGAGAATATGGCCTATCAAGACATGATGGATGGGCGAGGATTCTGCTTCATTGATCCGCATGGTGATTTGGTGGAGTCGCTGCTTGGTAAGGTGCCAAAAGAGCGGGTTGAGGATGTCATTTATTTCAACCCAGCTGATATGACAAACCCGATCGGTATGAATATGTTTGAGTACGATACGCCAGACCAAAAGGACTTTTTGGTGCAAGAGGCGATCAATATGCTCTACAGTCTGTACGACCCAGGCCACACGGGTATTGTGGGCCCGCGGCTTGAGCATATCTTTCGTAACTGTGCATTGCTGCTGATGGCAGATCCGGCTGGCGGGACATTCATCGACGTGCCGAAGTGTCTGATCGATCCAGAATTTGTCAAAAGCAAGCTACGGTATGTGACCGACCCGCAAGTGATAGATTTTTGGACAAAGGAGTTCCCGGCATCGCAGCGGTCCAATGAGGCTGGTGAAGTCGTCTCGTGGGTGGTGGCCAAATTTGGTCCATTTATCTCTAATGATGCGATGCGCAATATCATTGGTCAGACGAAATCTGGCTTTAATTTGCGCGATATCATGGATAATAAAAAGATTCTCCTGGTCAACCTGTCAAAAGGTAAAATGGGTGAACTCAACTCCAAGCTGCTTGGTATTATCTTTGTGATGAAGTTTCAGGCGGCAGCCATGGCCCGGGCGGATATCCCAGAAGATCAGCGAGTTGATTTCTCGTTGTATGTCGATGAGTTCCAGAATTTCGCAACCGATAGCTTTGAGTCGATCATGTCTGAGGCGCGAAAATATAAACTAAGCCTGATCATGGGGAACCAGTTCATGACTCAGCTGACTGATAAAATTCGCGAGGCGATTATCGGTAACGTCGGTACCTTCATTTCTGGTCGTATTGGTATTACTGATGCCGAATTGGTGGTCAAGAAATTCCAGCCGGTATTTAATGTGGACGATCTGTCAAAGCTGCCGAACTTCCAATCAATTGCCTCAGTGATGATTAATAATGTCCCATCGGCACCATTTAGTATGAACTGGATCCCGCCGATGGGTCAGGTGAATACGCAGTTACGCGATGCCTTGATCAAATTATCATCGACCAAATACGGTAAGCCGCGCGCGGTGGTGGAGAAAGAGATTTTTACCCGGCTTGGTCGTGGTGCCCCGGCGGCGGCTCCATCGCCATCGGCTGCTCGGCCATCAGCTGCGAAGTCAGATATTGCGTCGTTCCTTGATGAGTGGAAGAAGAAGCGGACGCAGCTCGGGGGTAGCTCAGCAATGAAAGAACCAGCTGCTGCGCCACCACAACCAAAAGGGGTAATCTTGCGGCAGCCGCCGGCAGCGCGCCCACAGCCGCCCACAGCCGGCTCAACAATACAGCAGCGGATGCAAGCCGTGCTTGACCAGCCTGTACCTCCAGCCGGTCAAAAACCACCCGCAGCCGAACCACAGTCGCCTCAGCCGGCCACCCCACCGGTGCCTAAAAATCGACTCGACCTACATGGTGGCGAGGATGATGCCGGCGAGGTGTCGGTCAAACTCCACTGATCTACTCGGCCTCAGTCAGGCAAAGGCCGGGTGAAAGCGCACCAGGTTTAGCTATTAATTATCAGGTCGCCGTCGGAGCATGCGGCAGCCTACTCGAGCGAATTCGATCACTACACCGACACTCCAGCCCAGTAGGGTACAGATAGGTACCTCCGCGCCAGATAGCCGATAGCCGTAATAGCGAGCTACCAGATAGAGAATCAGGCCAGCTAGAGCGCCAAGTGAGGCAGCCACGATGAGTAGTGGTCGCATAAAGATGCGGGCTACTACCTCCCAGATATATTCACCTGCCCGGCTGTGGATGATTTTGCTAAAAGCCCGCCAAAACGGTGGTAGCTGACTCTGCACATACTCTAGGTTTTTACGGTACGACTCCTCGACGATTTGCTTGGCAGGGAGTGAGGATGGTTGTTGTTTTGATTGCTGCATAGTAACCCCCTTGGTCTTTATAATGCTCCATTGATGATATCTTTGCGGATGAGCCGGACCTCTGTATCGAGCTGGCGGTTCCTGAGATAAAGTAGCCCGCTTAGCACGAACAAACAGCCAGCTACCCATGCGCCTGCACTCCGATCGGTGCTTGGGAGTTGGCTGATGAACTGCTCAAGCTGCTTGGGTGGTGGGCAAGGGAGAGCCACTGATGACGTCGTCTCTCCAAAATAGTGGATAATGCGACAATCATACGAATGAGGGCGGTAATCGCTGCGCGGCGTGGTTGGTAGCTGACTCGCAATCTGAACGACATAACTTCGACTTTGCTGCTCACCTGGCTGGAGGGTAATGTGTTTCCAGCTTATATATTGGTTTGTCTGGTCAAGTACACCGCCGCCGTAGTCGTAGAGGCTCGCGTATTCGAGGGTGTCGGCTAGCGGCACAGTGATGTCTGTTGTGAGCGGTGTGGTGCCGGTATTCTTGATTGTGTGAATAAACTCAAGCCGCTCACCTGGCTGGGCAGTTTGAGTTGGGGTGTGGTGGTTGAGCGATAACACAGTGCTCTGGCGAGTAATTTCTTTTGCACAGACCGTGTCGCCACAGTCTGGCTTGGCGCCAGCTGGGTAGTCAGCTGTCAGTAGGGCGCCACTATCCTTTGTGACGACAAAAGGCCGGCCATGGTTATTTTTACCACGAAATCCATCGAGAGCTCGGCGGCTCTCGCCTCGGTACGATGATAACGGTGTAATATATACTACATTTTGCGACGTGATATCGAGGCGTCGCTCGCCACCATGTGGCCCAACGAGAGGTGTGCGATGCCAAATGAGCCAATGAGTCGGGCTGGTTGAGGAGATTGTAGTATTTTCTACACTGTTTAGAGCGCGACAATCGATGCCAGCTCGCCCCAGGACAGTTCGGAAATTATTGTTTTTTGTACAATATTCTAGTAGCTGCTGTTTACCAGGGAATGATTGGTCGGTGATAGCTGCTGCCCGGCCAGCGGTGGGCTCTCCTGGAGGAAAGAAGAGTAGTGTAATCTGCACAACAAACATCAAGCCGCTGAGAATGAGGCCGATTCGTCGGTGCTTCTCTTCTCGGTGGAGCCAGCGGGCATAGGCGCCTGTTTGGCGAGCAAGTGACGGACTAAATGGTAGATACGAAATAATTTTTTTAAACATAAGCAGAGCCTGCATGTAGTGTAGCATAAGAAGTATCTTCAGGCTACAGACTTGAGTGAACAATATTTTTGCGGTATAATGGGAGGGTTGTAAATAGCTGAAAATCGGGGAACGATAGAGGAAACTATGGCGAAAAAAACAGACACACAGGCCTATGATGGCTCGCAGATCCAGGTCTTAGAGGGCCTGGAGCCGGTACGCAAGCGGCCGGGGATGTATATCGGGAGCACCGGCTACGACGGGGTGCACCATTTGATCAAAGAAATTGCTGACAACTCAATCGATGAGGCGATCGCTGGCTATGCGACAAAGGTTGAGGTTATTTTATTGGCTGATGGCGGTGTGCAAGTGACTGACAACGGGCGCGGTATTCCGGTTGATAAGCACCCCAAAACTGGCCTTAGTACGCTCGAGACAGTGCTGACGGTACTGCACGCCGGCGGCAAGTTCGGCGGCGGTGGCTACAAGGTGTCATCTGGTCTACACGGGGTTGGCTCCAGTGTAGTGAACGCACTGTCGACGAAGATGATCGCCGAAGTAGTACGAGGTGGTGTCCTGTATCGGGTGGCATTTGCGCAAGGGAGTATCACTGAGCCGCTGAAAAAGGTTGGCAAGACTGACCGGCCAACTGGTACGCGGATTACTTTTTATCCTGATCCGACGATTTTCACTGAGACTGTGGATTTTGACTACAAATGGGTGGTCAACTATCTGCGGCATCAGGCATATCTGACCAAAGGAGTGTACACCGCGGTCATCGATGCACGAACTGGCCAGCGGCAGGCGTTTTATTTCGAGGGTGGTATTCAAAGTTATGTCCGGCACCTCAACATTGGCAAGGATGTCTTGAGCGATACTATCTTTTATGTCGAAAAGCAGGTTGAAGATTGTATGGTGGAGATCGCCGTGCAGTATAATGATACATTCATCGAGACAGTCAAGCCGTTTGCCAATAATGTCTTGACGCCAGATGGCGGTACTCATCTGGTAGGCTTTCGTGCGGCACTGACTCGGGTTATCAACGACTATGCGCGGAAGAATGGCCTGCTCAAAGAGAAAGAAGACAATCTGACCGGCGATGATATTCGTGAGGGGCTCACCGCGATTATCTTGGTCAAGCTGCCAGATCCACAGTTTGAGGGTCAGACGAAAAACAAGCTTGGTAACCCAGAAATGCGTCGCTATGTCGACCAGGTAATGAGTGAGTATTTTGCCTATTATCTAGAGGAGAACCCAGCGATTGCCAAAAAAATTGTAGGCAAGGCAACACTGGCTGCTCGCGCCCGCAAAGCTGCTCGCGCAGCCCGTGATCACGTCATCCGCAAAGGAGCGCTTGATGGCATGGGCCTACCAGGAAAGTTGTGGGATTGCTCGAGCAAAAGCCCGGCTGATAGTGAAATCTACATTGTCGAGGGTAACTCAGCGGCCGGTTCTGCCAAAGAGGGGCGTGATAGCAAAACGCAGGCGATTTTACCTCTCCGTGGTAAGGTGTTGAATACCGAACGAGCGCGGCTCGATAAAATGTTCGCCAACAAGGAAATTGTGGCAATGATCCAGGCCTTTGGTGTTGGTATCGGTGATCAGTTTGATATTAATGGCCTGCGTTACCACAAAATTATCATCATGACCGATGCTGATGTTGACGGTAGTCATATTGCGACGTTGCTTCTGACCTTCTTGTTCCGCTATATGAAAGAAGTGGTCGAGGGTGGCTATGTGTATCTTGCTAAACCGCCGCTGTACTCAATCAACCGCGGGCAGAAGAAGATTTATGCGTATAACGAGGCGGAGAAAGACAAAGTGTTGGCAAGCCTCATCGCTGAAAAGAAGGAACGCGGTACAGTGATTGATGATGAACAGGATGTCACCAAACAGGCTGGCGTGACGATTTCACGGTTCAAGGGTCTTGGCGAGATGGATGCCGACCAGCTGTGGGAAACGACAATGAATCCGGATAATCGTGTGCTGATCCAAGTCAGCGTCGATGACGCTGAGCAGGCGGATGCGATTTTTACGCGGTTAATGGGCGATGATGTGAGTTTACGCAAAAACTTTATTCAGAGCTGGGCAAAAAATGCTAACTTAGAGGATTTGGATATCTAGGATGAGTGATCAGAAAAAACAGGCACAACCAACCGATACAGACCAACCAATCGAACTGACGACTGATACTTCAGGAGTGTCGTCAGGGCTAGAGCGTCGCCAGCTCGAGAGCGTCATGCAGGATAATTTCTTTCGCTATTCGATGAGCGTGATCGTTGACCGGGCGCTGCCAGATGTGCGAGATGGCCTGAAACCAGTCCACCGGCGGATTCTTTATTCAATGAATCAGAATGGCAATCGTAGTACCGCCAAATTTGTCAAATCAGCCCGTATCATCGGTGATGTGATGGGGAAATATCACCCGCACGGTGACTCAGCGATTTACGACTCGATGGTCCGCTTGGCTCAGGACTGGGTGATGCGCTATCCGCTCGTACAAGGGCAGGGAAACTTTGGCTCGATGGATGGCGACCCACCAGCCGCTCACCGCTACACCGAGGCCCGACTTGATAAACCGGCCGAGGAGTTACTGGTCGACATCGAGAAAGAAACTGTTGACTTCAAGCCAAACTTCGATGGCTCAGAGCAAGAGCCGATCGTGCTCCCAGCAAAACTGCCGAACTTACTGCTGAATGGGCAGATCGGTATCGCTGTCGGTATGGCAACAAGCATCCCGACTCACAACCTCGGTGAGTTGGTCGATGCGACGATCGAGCTGATCGATAATCCAGACGCAACGGTCGACGACCTACTTACCCACGTCAAGGGGCCGGATTTTCCGACCGGTGCTATCGTGTACGGTGGTGCGTCGATGCGCCAGGCCTACGCGACAGGCCGCGGCAGCGTGACCGTCCGGGCGGTTGCCGAGATCGAAGAAATGAAGAAAAAAGGTCGTCACCGTATTGTGGTGACGGAAATCCCATATGGTGTAAATAAAGCAACACTTATTGCAAAGATTGGTGAGCTGCACAAAGAGAAAAAGATACAACTGGCTGACCTGCGAGATGAAAGCTCACGTGGGAAAGTGCGGATTGTCATTGAGCTCAAGAAAGATGCCTACCCAAAGAAGGTGCTCAACCAACTGTACAAGCTGACAGCCTTGCAGACGAGTTTTAATTACAACATGCTGGCACTGGTCAATACAATGCAGCCGCGGATTCTGGGGTTACAGGAGATTTTGAGCGAGTTTGTCAAGCACCGTCAGCTAGTGGTCAGGCGCCGGACAGAGTTTGAGCTGAAGAAGGCGAAGGCTCGTGCTCATATCCTCGAGGGGTTAAAAATCGCGCTGGATCACATCGATGAAGTTGTCAAACTGATTCGTGGTAGTAAGAATTACAACGAAGCTCTACAGGGGTTGATGGAGCGATTTGCGCTCAGCGAGATCCAAGGCAAGGCGATTTTGGCCATGCAGCTGCGCAAACTGACTGGTCTTGACCGGCAAGAGATTGAAGATGAATTACGCCAGCTTCACCAGCTGATTGCCCAGCTTGAGGCTATTTTGGCTGATGAGCAGCAGATTTTCCGGATTATCAAAGAAGAGCTTCTTGAAATGAAAGAAAAGTACGGTGATGAACGCCGTAGTAAAATTATCAATCACGAGCTCGGCAAATTCTCTGACGAAGAGCTTATTCCAGAGGAAGAGGCAGTTATCTTGCTCACAGGTGAAAATTACATCAAGCGGACATTGCTGAGCGATTACCGCAAACAGAACCGGGGTGGCAAAGGGAAACGTGGCATGACAACCAAGGAGGAGGATATCATTGATCAGGTGGTGCCGGCCAGCACCCATGATTACCTCTTATTCTTTACGAACCGTGGTCGGATTTTCCGCCTCAAGGCCTATGAGGTGCCAGCGGCTGGGTTGAATGCCAAAGGTGTCGCAGCGGTCAACCTCCTGCAGTTGCAGCCAGAAGAGAAGATCACCGCGATTATCAAGCACGAGAAGAATGCTGATGAGGCCGGCTACCTCTTCATGGCGACGAAGCATGGGACGGTGAAGAAGACACCGCTGAGTGATTATGCGAATATTCGGACAAATGGGCTGATCGCGATCAAGCTGGACGATGGTGATGAGCTACGCTGGATCAAGAAAACAGACGGGAAGAGTGATGTAATTATATCAACATCTGCCGGTCAGGCGATTCGATTCAATGAGCAGGATGCTCGGCCGATGGGTCGGGCGGCTCGTGGTGTGCGTGGTGTACGCTTGCGACCACATGACTGGGTCGTTGGGATGGATGTCGTGACAAGCGACGATCAGACGCTACTGGTTATTAGCGAAAAAGGGTTTGGCAAGCGCACTCGGGTGACGAACTTTCCAAGTCACAAGCGAGGCGGTGTCGGCATAAAGGCTGCAGTGGTGACCGCAAAGACCGGGCCTATCATATCGGTGCGAACGATTGATCCGACAATGGAAGAGGCCTTGCTCGTCTCGCAGAACGGCCAAACTATTCGCTTAAGCTTGAGTGATATTAAGCTGCTAGGCCGGACTACTCAAGGGGTGACAATTATGCGGTTGAGTGATGGCGATGCGGTGTCGTCAATTGGCCTGATGGCGTGTCAACAGCCGACTACCAAGGAGGAGTAGCTTATGCGGTATCTCATCATTGCGGCGATTGCCTGGTTGGCAGCCCAGAGTCTTAAGCACCTGGCATGGCTATGTGGCCGCAATCGCCGGGTGTTTGGTGGTCGCCCTCGCTCGCGACTGTTGCTGTCTGGCGGTATGCCAAGTGCGCATAGCGCGACAGTGAGCGCCCTGGCGGTCGCCATTGGCTATTTTGACGGTTGGCAGGGTGCGCCGTTTGCGCTGGCAGTGGTTTTTGCGGCAGTGGTGATTTATGATGCGGTGATGGTCCGATTCTCCTCTGGCCAGCAGGGGGATATGCTGAATCGGCTGATTACTGCGCACTATCCTGATCTACAGCCGATTCGGATTGCTCATGGGCATACGCCACTTGAGGTGGCCGCCGGGAGTATCGTCGGCGTGGTTGTGGCAGCCGTTGTCATTTTCGCTACAAAATAATTGAAAATACCTATTGACCAGTTGGCAAATATCGGGTAAGATGAGTATCAGTCTGGTTGCTGGAGTGCGAGCCAAGCGACAATCACACTAGTTTTATTATTAGGTGACGCAGAAGCGGTACATAAACCCGACTAATGATCTTTAACAATTTAATTGTGCAATATCATCGTCAGTTTAATTTTTTGTAGAGCCTTAGTACTTTGAAACAAAGTAGATTTTTAACGGAGAGTTTGATCCTGGCTCAGGATGAATGCTGGCGG
>ERZ773070.157-NODE-157-length-52311-cov-112.051879_pt1 | contig 52311 bp, 46 predicted proteins | sample MGYA00580618_ERZ773070 | MGnify/ENA primary metagenome ERZ773070 (study PRJEB29015, sample SAMEA2738023) | human oral metagenome | biome: human oral; feature: human-associated habitat; material: dental | place: China | collected 2019 ...
GCCGAGGGGCCCGTTCTCCCAGCCGGTGCGGCCCCATTCGTCGCGGATGGCGCCGCGGGTGGCGTGGGCGCCGCTGCCCGGTGACCAGTGGATCTGCCCGTTCTGGAAGTCCTGGTAGCAGCCGCCGTTGCGGAGTCCGCAGATCTCGTCGGTGGTGGGGTAGCCGAGGGGCCCGTTCTCCCAGCCGGTGCGGCCCCATTCGTCGCGGATGGCGCCGTGGAGCGCGTGGGCGCCGGTGGTGGACGTCCAGTTGATGGAGCCGTTCTCGAAGTTCTGGTAGCAGCCGCCGTTGCGGAGTCCGCAGACCTCGTCCGAGGTCGGCAGCCCGAGGTAACCGTGCTCGTAGCCCAGGGACACGTACTCGTTGCCGATGCCGCCGCGGACCGTGTGCACCACTCCGTCGGGCGAGGCGAGGATCGAGCCGTGCGCGAAGTTCGTCTGGCGCCCGCCCCGGACGGGGTGCTCCATCTCGTGGACGACGCCGTAGGTGCCGGACTCGCCGCCTGCGGCCCGCCACGTGTCGTAGATGGTCGAGTAGGTCTTGCCGTTGACGCGCGCCGCGACGGCGTTGCGTATCCCGGCCATGCGGTTCGTCACGTTCGTGCCCGGGCACTCGGTGCTCATGACGTCGCCGTGGCGGAAGATGACGTTGATCGTCCGGCCTCCGAGGGTCACGGTGCCGAGCGGGTTGAGGTAGTTGTTGGCGATCTTCCAGGCGATGACGTCCTCGAGCGAGGTGAGCATGGGGCCGGAGGGCTGCGCCGTGTTCGAGTTCATCATGAGGCTGATGCCGACGGTCTCCCAGTTCCAGGTGGTGGCGTGCGCGCCGTGCACCGGGAAGGTGGCGCCGCCGCCCTTGCCCTCGAAGACCTGGCCGTACTTGTCGACGAGGAAGTTGTAGCCGATGTCGCACCAGCCCAGCGTCACCTCGTGGTAATACTGGATGCCGCGCACGATGGACGCGGACTGGCCGGCCGAGTAGTCGTTGCTGCCGGCCGTGTGGTGCACCGCGACGGCCCTGATCGTGTCGGAGTTCGCCTCGCAGCCGTCCTGGGCGATGGCGCCCCACCGGCTGCGGGTGATCATGGTCGGCTGGGGCACGGAGCCGTTCGCCGCGAGCGGTCGGGCGGCCGTCGCGGGACCGTTCACCGCGGCGGCGGTCGTCGCGGTGGTCGGATCGGAGCCGCGGGCCGGCGAGTCGATGAGCACCGCCCGCATGCCCTCGGCGGTGCCGCCGGGCCTGCTGGTCGCCTGCACCTCGACGGCGGTGGAGTCCTCGACGTAGATGACGCCGGTGGCCCGCTGCTCGGACTCCTCCTCGTCGGGGGTGACGTCGTACCACTCGCTCCAGCCGGAGGCCGTGAGGGTGCGCACGTGCACGCCGAGGTCCTCGCCGCTCAGGGCCGTCCACGTCACCCCGACCATGGAGAAGCTGCCGGCCTCGTCGGTCCGGATGTCCTCGAGGACGGTGGTGCCGTCGGCGGCGGTGGGCGCGCCGGTCGCAGGGGCCGAGGGGGTCTCGGACGACGGGGCGGGGGCCCGGCCGGCGGTGGCGTCGGACGACGGGGCGGAGGACGGGGCCTGGTCCGCCGGGGCCGACGCGGAGGGGACGGCCGCGGCGCTGCTCTCCGCGCTCCCGCCCGGGGCCTCGCCGGCCCGGCCGGAGACCGTGATCTCGTCCGAGGGGTTCTCGACGGTCGTCGAGGTGACCTGGCCCGCGCTGTTCGTTGCGGTGACGACGGCCTGCGCCGTCTCGATGTTCTCGAGCGGCTCGGAGCCCCCAGCCGGGGCCTCGCCGGCCCGGCCGGAGACGTCCTCGGCCGTGCCCGCGGGGCCGTTCGGCGCAGAACTCGGGGATGGATCCTGATCGGCGGGCCCCGCCGTGGGATCGGCCGATGCCAGTGGTGCCGCCATCATGGTGAGGGCGGCGAGGGCCGCGAGGGACGCCGCCCACCCGTGCCGCAGAGTTGTCCTGCCCGACATGTGACTCCTTGCTCGTGCTTCGTGGAAGGATGCCCTGCCGGGGGTGGTGCCGGGCCACGGGTCATCACAGTCGACGTTCCGGGGCGTACGCAAGGCGAGGGCCCCAACCCTCAGGTGGGGGTCAAGACACCCGCTGGGCCACGATCGGGGGAGGACGGGCGGCCGCCGCCGGCGACGAGAACGCCTGACGGGAGCCTCTCGGGGACGGGACGCCTTCCGGCCCACCGGTCCCGCGCCGCCCCCGGAGCGCGGGGCGCCGCCGCTCTCAGCCGGCCCGGTGCACGCCGACGAGGTGGATCGCCGCCCCGGCCGGCGGACCGGTGAACAGGGCGATGCACGCCCGCACCGGGAGCGCGAACGGCAGGAGGAGCAGCAGGGCCGACACGAGCGCCGGCCGGCAGCCGGCCGGCGCTGAAACCATGTACGGGCGTTCGCCGCCACCGTCGCCGTGCCCGTCAGCGTGGTGACGGCCAGTGGCACGGCGGCGATCGTCAGCCCGGCGAAGGTGGCGCCGGCGGCGACGAGCCAGACGATGTGCGGCATCGAGTCCGGCACGAGGCGGCGGGCCCCACCACGGGCCGGCGAGGGCGGACAGCGCCGCGGTGGCCGTCGAGAGCACCAGGGCCGCCCGGGGCACCGGCACTCCGGGGTCGGCGGCGCGCCCGGGCCCGTGGGGGTTCACGGCCCGGGTCGTCTCGTTCTGCAGGCCGTTGACCACGCCGTAGACGCCGAACAGCAGCGCCAGAGGACGATGAACGAGGCGTAGGGGCCGGCGTCCCCGTCCCCCACGAGGCTGCGGGCGGCGATGATCGTGATGGGCAGGGTGGAGACGGCGGCCGAGCCGGACGCCACCAGGATGCCGGGCGTGCGGCCCCTGCTCGGACCGATGCCGCTGCGGGCGGGCTGGGCGGGACCTGTGGGCACGGCTGGAATCGTCGTGGCTGCGGGGCGTCCCGGCGGCGTCCCCTCAGACCGGTGAGGGCTCCCACCACTTCCGGTTGGCCCGGTACCAGTCGATCGTCTCCGCGAGTCCCGCGTCGAAGTCGCGGTGGACGGGCTCCCAGCCCAGTTCGGCGCGGGTCGCGGAGGGGTCGAGGCCGTAGCGCAGGTCGTGGCCGGGCCGGTCGGGCACGTGGTCGACCTCGTCGGGGTCGTGGCCCATGAGGGCGAGGATGCGCCCGAGCACGTCTCGGTTCGACAGTCGGCAGTCGGCGCCGATGAGGTAGGTCTGGCCGATGCGCCCCGACTCGAGGATGCGCAGCACCGCCGCGTTGTGGTCGTCGACGTGGACCCAGTCGCGCACATTGCGCCCGTCGCCGTACAGCCGGGGCCTGCGCCCGGTGAGCAGGCGCGTGACTGCGTTGGGGATGAACTTCTCAACGTGCTGGCGCGGTCCGTAGTTGTTCGAGCAGTTGCTGATGGTGGCCCGAATCCCGAAGCTGCGCACCCAGGCGCGCACGAGCAGGTCGGAGCCGGCCTTGCTCGACGAGTAGGGGCTCGACGGCCGGTAGGGGCTCTCGGGGGTGAAGAGCTCGTCGCTGTCGAGCGGCAGGTCTCCGTAGACCTCGTCGGTGGAGATGTGGTGGTAGCGCACGTCGTGGGCGCGGACGGCCTCGAGCAGGCTGAAGGTGCCCACGAGGTTCGTGCGGACGAAGGGCCCGGGGTCGGCCAGGGAGTTGTCGTTGTGCGACTCGGCGGCGAAGTGCACGACCGCGTCGGCCCGGGCCACGAGCGCGTCGACGAGCCCGCGGTCGCAGACGTCGCCGACGACGAGCTCGACGCGGTCCTCGGGGAGCCCGGCCAGCGAGGCGGGGTCGCCCGCGTAGGTGAGCCTGTCGAGCACCGTCACCGTGTGGTCGGTGCGCTCCAGTGCCCGGTGGACGAAGTTCGACCCGATGAAGCCGGCGCCGCCGGTCACGAGCAGATGAGTCATGGCCCGCTCCTCCGGGCCCCTACCGGCCCCCGGCGCCGGCCCGGGCCTCGGCCTGCGCGTCGTCCGGGAAGACCCAGGCGCGGTAGGTGACGTAGCGGAAGACGGTGGCCAGCGCCTGACCGATGAGGGTGCCGGAGATGTTGTCGGACAGCCAGCTGTGCAGGCCGAGGACGTAGCGTGAGAAGCCGAGGCAGAGCTCCTGGAGGCCCATGGCGATGACGTTGAGCACGACGAACGCGAGCAGTCGGGCGCCGGTGACCCGCGACTTGCGGGAGTTGAAGGTCCAGACCTTGTTCCCGATGTAGGTGAAGACCGAGGCCACCGCGATGGCGATGAGCTTGGCGACCAGCGGCTGGTCGAACATCGGGCCGTGGTGGCCCGGCCACGGCCGCGCATAGGTGAGCAGGTTGAAGGTGAGGTAGTCGATGACGAATGCCACGCCGCCCACCGCGAGGAACTGCAGCCCGGCGACGAGGTGCTCCTGCAGGAGGCTCCGGGCCGGGTCCCGCTCGGCGGGCCGGGACTGGTCGAGGGAGGTCACCCGCCCACTGTACGTGGCCCGTCCCGGAGCCCGCGGATGTCTGCGCGATGCGCGGCACGGCATGCGGGTGGGGGACACCCCTCAGGGTACGATCATCGCGTGAACGACACGGTGAAGCGCCCGGCGGCCGCCTTCGAGAACATCGAGGACCTGCGCATCGCGGCCATCGTCCCCTGCTACGACGAGGAGGCGGCCATCGCCAAGGTCGTCGCCGATCTGCGCGCGGCCGTGCCCCCGATGGAGATCTACGTCTACGACAACAACTCCGACGACAACACCTCGGCCGTCGCGGAGGCCGCCGGGGCGGTCGTCCGCTTCGAGGAGCGCAAGGGCAAGGGCAACGTCGTGCGCCGCGCCTTCGCCGACATCGACGCCGACGTCTACGTCATGATCGACGGCGACGACACCTACGACACCGCGGACCTGCCGGCCATGATCGAGCTGCTGCTCAAGGGCCCCTACGACCATGTGCTCGGCTGCCGCCAGGACGACGCCGAGGACTCCAAGTACCGTCCCGGCCACGCCGCCGGCAACCGGATGTTCAACCGCTTCGTCTCGTGGATCTTCGGTGAGCGGGTCACCGACATGCTCTCGGGCTACCGCGTCTTCTCGCGGCGCTTCGTGAAGAGCTTCCCGGCCACCTCGCGCGAGTTCGAGATCGAGACCGAGCTCACCGTGCACAACATGAGCCTGCGCGTGCCGAACGCCGAGCACCCCTGCGGCTTCCGCGACCGCGCCGAGGGCACCGAGTCCAAGCTCAACACCTTCAGCGACGGCTTCAAGATCCTGCACCTCATCATCAGCCTGGTCCGCCACGAGCGCCCCGTGTTCTTCTACGGCATCTGGTCGGCCCTGTGCGTCCTCGTCGGCCTGCTCGTCGGCGTCCCCGTCATCGCCGAGTTCAGCCGCACCCACCTCGTGCCGAAGCTCCCGTCGGCGCTGCTGGCCACGGGCCTCGTCCTCATCGGCGTCGTCCTGTGGATGCTCGGCCAGATCCTCGAGGGCATCAGGCGGAACCGCCACGAGGAGGCGCGGTTGGTGTACCTGCAGTACCCGGCCCCGCGCTGAGCCCCCGTCCGCGGCCGCCGCGCCGGGGGACCGGAAGGCCCCGCGCCCGGCGTCCCGGACCCGAGCGGTCTCAGCCCTGGCAGGCGGTGATCCGGTACAGGCTGTTCCCCCGGCCGTCGCTCAGCACGAGCTCGAAGCCCGGCGTGCCCTCGTCGACGGTCAGGCCGGACCAGTTGCCCTCGTCGACGCCGATGAACGGCAGGCCCGGCGCCTGCGTCCCGTTGAGCGCGTTGCGGTCCATGACGAGCGCGTACTCGATGTCGTACGTGCGCAGGACCTCGCACGTCGCCGGCGAGTCGGCCGCCCTGTTCAGGTCGTGGCGCACCGTGTCGATGTCGCTCGTGGGCTGCCCGATCCAGTTCGCGTCGTAGTCCCTGAAGAAGACATTCACGTGGAAGAGGGAGTAGGCGTAGGCCGAGCCGTCGTAGGGGTAGTTCGCGACGCCGGTCCCCTGTGGGACGACCTGCGAGACGCGTTCGAGGAACGCGTACTCGTCGTCCTGGAACCCCGTCTGCTGGCTCGGGACCGACTCCCCGCGCAGCAGCGCGCGCTGGGAGGTGAGCCCCCCGCCCGCGCACGTGAGGCCCGCGACGAGCACCACGGCGACCGCCTCCAGCCCCATGCCCGCCTGCGGCAGCCGGGACGACAGGGAGCGCGCCCGTGCGCACAGCCATGCGATCCCCAGGCACGCGAGGGGGACGGCCATGATGGGCGAGGCGGCGAGCAGCCGGTTGCTGTCGTGGTACCAGAACCCGGTGAGGACGTCTCGGAAGGTGCTCGTGGTGCTGCTCGTCAGGACGTAGAGGACGCCCACGAGGCCCCACGAGGCGACGAGCCAGTGCAGGCGCCGGTGCAGGGCCCGGACGATCCCCGCGAACACCAGGGCGCAGAGCACGTACTGCGCGGGCCCCCGGTCGTTCACCCCGAATGCCGCGTAGACCCCGATCGCCTGCGCGTCCGTCTGGAAGGGAGGCCACTCGAAGCTGACGGTGCGGTGCAGGGCGGGCCTCGTGTAGAGGAAGCGCCAGACGGCGGCGATGCACAGGACGAGGGCGACGCTGATGGCCGTCGGCAGGACCAGGCCCCTCCGCTCGCGGACGTCCGCCCCGGACCACCGGAAGATCTGCTGGACGAGGAGGGGCAGCGCGATGACGACGATGGTGAACGCCGAGTTCGGCTGGGCCAGCCCGATCCCGACGAGCCCGACGAGCAGGGCGACGACCATCGTGAGGTGCTCGCGGGGAGGGACGCGCAGCCGCGTCAGATGGCCCGCGAACAGGCCGATGAAGGACGGCAGCAGCGCGTACGAGAGGAAGTTCGAATAGAGGACGCCGTAGACGACGAAGTGGTAGGGGAAGGCGGCGAACAGTCCGCTGAGGCCGAGGGAGAGCAGTACCCAGCGGCCCCGGTGGCCGAGGAGCTCGCAGCTGAGGCCGAGGATGGCGAGCGGCCACACGAGCACGAGGATCGTCGTGCAGCTGGCGGCCACGGCGACCGGGATCGAGGTGCCGGTGGTCTGGACGACCAGCGCGACCATGTCGTGCCAGGCCGCGGGGTACAGCGTCGACCCCGCGGTCCGGTCGACCATCGCGGACGTGAGGGTCGACCCGTTGCCGCTCTCGACGATGTGCGCGATGACGGAGAAGTGGAAGGGCGTGTCGTACGGCTGCGGGAAGTTGTCCGGGCCGCGCATCGGCCGCGCGTACTCGAGCACCCACACGGCGATGCTGAGGAGGAAGCCGATGGAGTAGGCGACGGCGATCCTCGGGATCCTCGCGCGCCCGTTGCGCGCTGCGCCTCGGGGGTCGTCCCCGCGCGGTGGGCGGGGCAGCAGGCGGGCCAGCAGCCGGATGACGAGGAGCAGCACGATGCAGGCCAGGATCCCCAGCCCGATGTTCGTGAGGGTGAAGCCGATGCGCGCCTTGCCGTACACGACGGCGAGGAACGCAACGAGAGCGGTGGAGACCATCGGGGCCGGGTAGACGACCCGGATGCCGCGCATCCCGATCGCCGCCAGGGCGAGGATGCCCGGGACCATGTACAGGACGATGGTCAGGAGAAGTGGGGGGACCATGTGAACCCAGGACATCTTCCGATCTTTCTGCCCGCGCCGAGGCGCCCGTTCCGCTCGTCGAGGCGCAGGAGGCCGCCGTGCCCAGCGCGCCGACGCTCCTGGGCGCGACGAAGAATTCACCTCAGGATAACAACGCTGCCGGCCCCGGAGCGGTCACGACGCGACCGGGCGGAGGGCGACTCACAGCGGGCGCCGAGGCCGTACCTAGAATGAGGGCGGGCCGGTTGCCGCTACGCTGTACCGGACGGAAGGAGACCCCGGTGTCTGTGGATCTAGTGATCGTCGGTGCGGGCCTGTTCGGCCTGACCATCGCGGAGCGCGCCGCGAACGAGCTCGGCCTGAAGGTGGCCGTCGTCGACCGCCGCGGACACATCGGGGGCAACGCCTACACCGAGCGCGAGGCCCGGACGGGCATCGAGGTGCACCGCTACGGCGCCCACCTGTTCCACACCTCCCACGAGACGGTGTGGGCCTACGTCAACCGGTTCACCGCCTTCACGAACTACGTGCACCACGTCTACACGACCCACGACGGCGAGGTCTTCCCGCTGCCCATCAACCTGGGCACCATCAACCAGTTCCTGCACGCCGCGCTGAGCCCCCGGCAGGCCCGCGACTGGGTGCGCGAGCAGGCCGGCGAGCTTGCCGGCACCGACCCCGAGAACCTCAACGACAAGGGCATCCAGCTCATCGGGCGGCCTCTCTACGAGGCCTTCATCAAGTACTACACCGGCAAGCAGTGGCAGACCGACCCCAAGGACCTGTCCGCCTCCATCATCAGCCGCCTGCCGGTGCGCTACACCTACGACAACCGCTACTTCAACGACACCCACGAGGGCCTGCCCGTCGACGGTTACACCGCCTGGTTCGAGCGCATGGTCGACAACCCGAACATCGAGGTGCACCTGGACACCGACTTCTTCGACGACGGCGAGTTCGGCCGGGCCGCCACCGTCGGCTCCGTGCCCGTCGTCTACACCGGCCCCGTCGACCGCTACTTCGACTACGCCGAGGGCGAGCTCGGCTGGCGCACCATCGACCTCGAGGAGGAGGTCCTGCCCATCGAGGACTTCCAGGGCTGCGCCGTCATGAACTACCCCGACCCCGACGTGAGGTTCACCCGCATCCACGAGTTCCGCCACTTCCACCCCGAGCGCGACTACACGAGGGACGCCACCGTCATCATGCGCGAGTACTCGCGCTTCGCCGGCCGCGACGACGAGCCCTACTACCCTGTGAACACGGCCGAGGACCGCGCCAAGGTCCTCAGGTACCGCGAGCGCGTCAAGGCCGAGAGGCAGATCCTGTTCGGCGGGCGCCTGGGCAGCTACAAGTACTTCGACATGCACATGGCCATCGGCTCGGCCCTGAGCATGTACGAGAACAGGATCAAGCCGCACTTCGCCGCTGGCGAGGCGCTGGTCTCAGGAGGGGTGGACGAGTGAGCACCGACACGAACGAGAGCGCCGGGCTGCGCGAGGTGGCCCACGTCTTCCTCGCCGAGGCCGACGACGCCGACGGCATGGCGCTGTGCATCGACAAGCCGCTCAAGGAGCAGGAGCTGACGCACGTCCTCGACCCGGCGGCGGTTCCCGAGGAGGACCGCATCTCGCGGTCCTCGCTGCGCGTGCGCCCGGGCAAGCGGGCCTCGTTCGGCTCCTACTTCAACGCCTTCCCCGCCGGCTACTGGCAGTGGTGGACGCCGGTCACCGAGGTGACGCTGCGCGTGCGCACCAGCGGCACCGGCCGCATCATCGTCTCCAGTTCCCGCGCCCGCGCACTCGGCCCCGCCGGCCCGCAGGGCCGATCCGGCAAGTCCGCCTTCTCGTCCGTGGCCGCCTCCAGACAGGTCTCCGGCCCCGGCGTGACGACCGAGTTCGCGCTGCCGCTTAAGAACTTCGGCGACGGCGGCTGGTACTGGTTCGACCTCGTCGCCTCCGCCGACGAGCCCCTCGTCCTCGACGGGGCTGCCTGGCTCGTCGCCGACAACGGTCGGCGCGGCACCGTCACCCTCGGCATGACCACCTTCAACCGGCCTGCCGACGCCGTGCAGAACGTGCTGCGGGTGGCCAACGCCCGCGAGCTCGACGACTGCGTCCGCGAGATGCTCGTCGTCGACCAGGGCAACCAGCCGGTCCGCGGGGACTCCTGCTACGTCGAGGCCGAGAAGGCCATGAACGGGCGCCTGCGCGTCATCGAGCAGGGCAACCTGGGCGGCTCGGGCGGCTACGCCCGTGGCATGTACGAGACCGTCAAGGGCAGCAACGGCGCGAGGTCCGACTACTTCATGACGCTCGACGACGACATCGAGATCGAACCCGAGTCGATCTTCCGCTCATGCGTCTTCGCCGACTACCTGACCAGCCCGGCCATCGTCGGCTCGCACATGTTCGACATCAACCGCCGCTCGTCCCTGCTGGCCTACGCTGAGGTCGTCGACGAGTACCGCTTCAACTGGGGCCCGATCCCCGGGCTGGGCGACATCGACTTCTCCGACGAGGGCCTGCGCTCCATCGCCGAACTGCACCGGCGCTGGGACGCCGACTACAACGGCTGGTGGATGTGCCTCATCCCGCGGTGCGTCATCGAGGAGATCGGCCTGCCGCTTCCGGTCTTCATCAAGTGGGACGACTCGGAGTACTCGCTGCGCGCCCGCGCCCACGGCTACCCGACCATCTCGCTGCCCGGCTCGGCGACCTGGCACGCCTCGTGGATCGACAAGGACGACGCGACCGACTGGCAGGCCTACTTCCACGAGCGCAACCGTCTCATCGCGGCCCTGCTGCACTCGCCGTACGCGGTCGGCGGCCGCATGCTGCGCGAGAGCATCAATGTGCTCACCAAGCACGCCCTGTCGATGCAGTACTACGCGGCCACCCTCGTCTCCCAGGCCATCGACGACGTCTTCGCCGGTCCCGACCGGCTGCACGACATCCTCGAGTCCAAGGCCGCCGAGACACGCGCGCTGAAGAACGACTTCGTCGACGGGCCGGTCATCACCAATCTCTCGGAGCGCCCGCCGATCCGCGCCGAGCGGGCCGTGCCGCTCATCGTCAAGGCGAAGCAGCCCAACCCGCGCACGCTCATCCCGTGGGCCGCCACCGTGGCGATCCGCCAGGTGTTCAAGAAGCCCACTGAGCTCTCGCGCACCTACCCGGAGCGCGCCGTCGCCAAGGGCGACGCCGCCTGGTTCTACCTGCCCAAGCTCGACTCGGCGCTGGTGAGCAACAGCACCGGCAACGGCGTCAGCCTGTACCAGCGCGACCCGCAGCAGGCCCGCCGGTTCCTGGGCAAGGACGTCGTCCTGCACGCCCAGCTCGCCAAGGCCTGGCCCAGGCTGGCGCGCACCTACCGGAAGGCGTTGCCCCGCATCACCTCGATGGAGGAGTGGGGCCGGACCTTCGCCAAGTACCCCGAGGAGCAGGATCAGTCCTCGTGAGCTCGTCCCCCCAGAGCACCGTGCCCGCGACGCACCTGGAGTTCCACGCCCCCGGACAGGGGCGCGGGCTGCGCGACGTGTTCGCGAACCAGTTCCTCCTCAAGCGCATCGTCGACAAGGAGATCCAGGTCCGCTACCGGGCCTCGGTGCTCGGCCTGGTGTGGAGCTACATCAAGCCGGCCATCCAGTTCGCGGTCTACTTCGTCGCGATGGGCGTCTTCCTGGGGCTGAACAAGGGCCTGCCGAACTACGCGATCTACATGTTCAGCGGCATCGTCGTGATGAACCTGTTCACCGAGGTCTTCGGCAACTCGGCGCGCATCATCGTCGGCAACGGCGACCTCATCAAGAAGATCTACCTGCCCCGCGAGCTGTTCCCCGTCTCGAGCCTGTGGGTCGCGTGGATCCACTTCTTCCCGCAGGTGGCGATCCTGCTGGTCGTCGACCTCATCGTCGGCTGGCACCCCACCCTCATGCAGCTCGTGGCGTTCGTCGTCGGCTTCGTCATCGTCTCGGTGTTCGCGCTGGCCCTCGGCCTCGTCTTCGGCACGGCCAACGTCTTCTTCCGCGACTCGGAGAACTTCGTCGACCTCATCAACATGGTCGTCACCTGGCTGAGCCCGGTGCTCTACATGTGGGTGCTCGTCGCCAACACGCTGCCGCACTGGGCCGTGACGCTCTACAAGTTCAACCCGCTCACGACGGCCGTCGAGCTCTTCCACGACGCCTTCTGGGCCTCGACCGTCAACGGCGAGATCCCCTACGAGGTCTGGCACGTCATGCCCCACCTGTTCTCGTCCTGGACGCCCATCGCCCTGGTGCTCAGCTTCGGCACGCTGCTCGTCGGCGACCTGCTGTTCCGCCACTTCGAGGGCAAGTTCGCGCAGGAGCTGTGATGGCCAGGGGAGTCGCACTCGAGCCGCGCGACGAGCGCATCGTCGTCACCGCCCAGCACGTCACCAAGACCTTCCTGCTGCGCCACACGCGCTCCATCAAGGAGGCCTTCGTCTGGCTCATCAAGGGCCGCAAGAAGGACATCACCAACGAGTTCCAGGCCATGGACGACGTGAGCTTCGACATCGCCGACGGCGAGTCGGTGGCGCTCATGGGCTTCAACGGCTCGGGCAAGTCCACCACCCTCAAGCTCATCAGCGGCGTCATGCACCCCGACGGCGGCGCCGTCGGCATCAAGGGCAAGGTCGCTGGCCTCATCGAGGTTGGCGCCGGCTTCCACCCCGACCTGACGGGCCACGACAACGTCTACCTCAACGGCGCCATCCTCGGCATGACCAAGGAGCAGATCAACGCCGCCTATGACGACATCCTCGCCTTCGCCGACATCGGTGACTTCATCGACACCGAGGTGAAGTTCTACTCGTCCGGCATGTACCTGCGGCTGGCCTTCTCGGTCGCGGTGCACACCGACCCGGACGTCTTCCTCGTCGACGAGATCCTCGCCGTGGGCGACGAGCCCTTCCAGAACAAGTGCAAGGCGCTCATCCGCCAGATGGTGCGCGACGGCAAGACGATCGTCATCGTCAGCCACGACCTCGACATGGTCGAGAAGTTCTGCAAGCGCGGCCTCGTCATGGAGCGCGGCCGGCTCGTCTTCGACGGCCCCTGCGACCAGGCGGTGCGCTTCCTGCGCGGCCGCGCCCTCGACGGCAGCGAGGACCCGCCGCGCCCGCCGCTCAGCGACGAGGAGAGGGCCAACCGCCTGTTCACCGACGACGAGCGCGCCGCCGTGCCGGTGCGGGTGCGCGTCGGCGGCCCGCCGACGACCGCCGCCGAGAGGGATTGAGCCCGGAGGGCGCGGCGGACGCCGCCCGCGGAGCGCCCCGCTCCGCGTTCCTGGGACCAGCGCGGTGAGGCCCGCCCGGCCGCGCGTCCCCGCGTCTGCGGCCGGCCGCTCAGTCGTCGTCCCGGCCTCCGACCATGAGCCGGTACACGGGCCGGCGCACCCCGGTGGGGACCAGGCGGTAGCCGCCGCGCACGACGATGTTGCGCAGGCCCTGGCCGCGGGAGATGAATCCCGACGCCACGAAGGCCCGCTGCAGGGCGATCTCGCTGCGCAGCATCTCGCCGCCGCCGCGGCGCTGGTAGGCGCCGGCGCCCACCCGGTAGAGCACCAGCGGCTCGGCCAGGTTGGCCACCCGCGAGCCCGTCTGGAGCATGCGCACGAACAGCCAGTAGTCCTCCATCTTCGACAGCGGCTGGTAGCCGCCGGCCCTGGCCACCGCCGCCTTGCGGTAGACGACCGTCGGATGGTTGAAGGGGTCGCGGAAACGCGCCATCCGCCTGATCCGCTCCGGCTCGGCGGGCAGCTCCCGCACGAGGCCCGCCGGCCGCGCCTCCGACTCGAACTCCTGGATCGCCGCGCCGAGCAGGTCGAGCGGTTCCTCGTCGTCACCGCCCACGACGAGCGGGATCTGGGTGGCGAAGCGCCGGGGCAGCGAGATGTCGTCGGCGTCGGCGCGGGCGACGATCTCGTAGCGGCAGGCCTTGAGGCCCTCGACGAGGGCGGCCGCCAGTCCGCGGTTGTGGCCGATCCGCACGACGGTGACGGGCACGTCGCCGACGGCCGAGCCGTCGATGGCCGCGTCGAGCACCGCCTCGATCCCGTCGCTCACCTCGCCGTCACGGACGATGACGATCTCGTCGGGCCGGAGCGTCTGCTCGGTGCTCACCGAGCGCAGGGCGCGGGCGAAGAACGCCGGGTCGTCGCCCGCGTAGACGGGCAGCAGCACGCTGAACGCTGTCATCGGCCCCCCTCGACGGCGAGGACGTCCGCCTCGACCGGGGTGCCGGCCAGGACGCGGGCGTTGCGCCGCGGGCCCCGGCGCAGGCCGTCGCGCAGACCCCGGCGCAGGCCGCTGCGCAGGGCGGCCCGGTCGGACGAGGCACGGAACGTCGCCGCCCAGCGTCGCAGCGTCGAGGCGCCGTAGAGCAGGCGCTCCCAGCCGGCCAGCGCCGGCGAGCGGGTGAACATCCACACCTTGTTGCGCACCTCGAGGCGGAAGCGCGGGCCGGGGTCGGCGCTCGTGCCACCGAAGCGCTCCGTCAGGTGCGCCACGCGGCTGGCCGGCACGTAGAGGCCCTCGCGGAAGCGCAGCAGGCGCGTCGTGTACTCGAAGTCGTCGTTCCACAGGAAGTAGTCGCTGAGCGGCAGGCCCTCGTCGCGAACGGCCCGGGCGTCGAGGAGGATCGAGACGAACGAGGCCGACCGGATCGGACGGCAGCCCAGTCGCGCGGCATCGCGCCGCTGCTCGCGGGTGGCGCCGAACCGGGCCCGCGGCGTGTTCATCGGGTGCTCGCGGCCGTCGCGCCAGTCGGCGCGGCTGGCCAGGACCGCTGTCGGACGCGGATAGCGCTCGCGGGCATCGAGCAGCGCCTCGAGCGCGCCCGGGCCGGGCACCGTGTCGTCGTCCATGATCCAGACCAGGTCGGCGCCGTGGCGGTGACAGGCCACGGCGATGCCCGACGCGAAACCGCCGGCCCCGCCCGTGTTCGTCGGCATGGTGACGACCTCGGTGACCGCCGGGTGCCCCGCCGCCACGCGCGGCGAATCGTCCGTGGAGGCGTTGTCGATGACGACGACCGCGTCCGGCCGGCGCGTCTGCCCGTCCAGCCCGTCGAGACAGCGGCCGAGGAGCTCGGCGCGGTTCCACGCCACGACGACCGCGACGACGCGGGGTGCGGGGGAGCCGCCGTCGGCGGCGGTGGGTTCGGCCATGGCCCAAGATTATCGGTGTCGCCCGGCCGGGCGACGGGGGCGTGCCGGACAGCCGCCGCCCGGCCGGCTCTCAGCGCACGGACAGCTTCCGCAGATATCCTCCTCTTGATCGCCGGGTCGACCCCCCTGCTCGGCCTGCGCCGCCGGACCTCCCGGCGGTCGATGAGCGGAAAGGACCCGAATCGATGAGGACCAGGCACGGGAAGCGCCCTTCGAGCCCCGCCGGCCGCTGCGCGGCTGCGCCCCTTCTCGCCCTCCTCACGGTGCTGGGGATGGTCGGCGTCGCGCAGCCGGCGCGGGCCGACACCGACTCGGGCGGGGCGATCACCGCCCGCTACGAGGCCCTCGGCGGCGCTGACGGCGTCCTGGGCGCCGAGCGGAGCGGCGAGACGTGCGGTACCAGCGATGGCGGCTGTTACCGCTCCTACGAGAACGGCACGATCGTCTGGACGGCCGCCACCGGCGCCCACGAGATCCACGGCGACTTCCTGGCCCAGTGGCGCCAGAGCGGCTCGGAGGACGGCTCACTGGGCTACCCGGTGACGGGCATCAGCTGCACGCTCATCCAGAACGGCTGCTTCCAGCGGTTCCAGCGCGGCTCGATCGTCCGCGACGGCGCGGCCGGCGCGACGTGGGGCGCGCACATTCTCCGGGGTGCGATCGGCGCCCGGTGGGACGCGACCGGTCAGGCCAGGGGCTATCTCGGCTATCCGAGGAGCGACGAGAGCTGCGGCCAGGACAACGGCACGGTCGGCTGTGTCCAGTTCTTCAGCTTCGGTCTGATCGAGTGGACACCGGCCACCGGTGCCCACTCCGTCCACCACGAGATCGAGCGCAAGTGGGAGGACGAGGGCGCCGAGGACGGCTACCTCGGCCTTCCGGTCAGCGAGGCGGAGGTCGGCGCCGGGACGATGACGATGACCCAGTACTTCCAGGGCGGGGCGATCCACCTCACGGCGGCGGACGCCCTCCTCGTCGTGCGGGGCGCAGTCTACGAGGCCTGGTCGGCCGCGGGTGCCCTCGAGGGCGACTACGGTGCGCCCGTGGGCGACGCGCGGTGCGACGCGTCTGGGACCTGCACCCAGGAGTTCGAGCACGGCACCATCACGCGCTAGATCGGGCGGCGATGCCCGCGGTGCGGGGCGGCCTCAGTGCTTCCCCCCGTCCGACCTGCGGGCCCGCTCGATCGCCGCCAAGTGCATCATCTCGGCCTGGGTGGGCATGCCGTAGGCCCTCGCCACACCGTCGTGCATCTCGATGATCTTGCGGCGCACCCGCTCGGAGAACTCGTGGGCGATCTCGCCCGGCTCGGCGGTCATCGGGGCCCCGTAGACGACGTGCACGTCGGGGCGGCCGGGCAGCCAGCGCTTCTCGGTGGGCGGCCACGCCGCCCACGAGCCGACCAGCGCCACGGGGACGACCGGCACGTTGTGGGCGATCGCCAGGGCCGCGGTGCCGGGTTTGAAACGCCCCATGCCGCCTGTACGGGACCGGGTGCCCTCGGGGAAGATGAGCAGCGAGACGCCCGCGTCGAGCAGCTCGCCCGACATACCCCGGTGGTTCCGGCCCTTGTTGCGGGCCCGGTCGACGGGGAAGGCGTTCATGAGCAGCTGGGTGCCCATCGCCGTGTACCACTTGGTGAAGAAGTAGTCGGCCGCTGCACCGGTGGCCAGTTCCTTGGTGAGCCGACTCGGCATCGTGAGCATGATGAGCGGGCCGTCGAAGTGGCCCGAGTGGTTCGGGGTGACCAGGAACGGGGCCCGCAGGTCGTCGAGGTGCTCCAGGCCGTGCACGTGCGCCTTGACGGCGCGGTCGAGCACCGGCTTGATGAGGGCGTAGCGCACGGAGTCGCGGGCGATGGCCGCCACCGTCGACTTGTAGAGCCGCGGGTTGCGTCCGAAGTTCATCAGCGGGCCCCCTGCCTGTCATGGCCGCTGCGAACCTTACTCGCCACGAGCCGGGACAGCCCGACAGGGCCGTGCCTCAGTGCCCAGGCGGCCGCCCTCCAGATGGCCTTCGGCGTGACCTGCACCCGGCCCGCGTCGAGGGCCGCGAGCGCCTCGGCGGCCACCTGCTCGGGCTCGACCCAGGCCCAGCCCGGCAGGCGCGGGCGGCGCATGCCCGCCGCCGCGTGGTAGTTCGTCCTCGCCCAGCCGGGCAGGACGACGGTGGCGTGCACCCCGGTGCCGGCCAGCCGCCCCGCGAGCGCCTCGGTGTAGCTCACGACCCAGCGCTTGGTCGCCGAGTAGACGTCGGCGTCGATGAGGGCGTTCACCGAGGCGACGTTGACGATCCCACCGGCGCCACGACGGACCATCTGGCGGCCGGCCGCGCCCGACAGGACGAGCACCGCCAGCGCCATCGCCGTGAGCGCCCCGGCGTGGCCGGACCAGTCGGCGTCGAGCAGATCGGCGTGCGCCGCGAAGCCGGCGCCGTTGACGAGGACGTCGATCTCGTGGGCGTCGATGAAGGCCTCGACGGTCCGGATGCCGGCCGGGTCGGACAGGTCCGCTGGAAGGGTCTCGACGGCGACCCCGTGCCGGGCCCGCAGCTGCTGCGCGGCCACGTCGAGTCTCGACCCGTCGCGCGCCACGAGCACCAGATCGTCCCCGCGGGCCGCCAGGGCGTGGGCGAACGCCAACCCGATGCCACTGCTTCCCCCGGTGACGAGTGCGGTAGCCATGGCCACCAATCTATCCTCTCGCCGCCGGCCCCTCCACCGGTGCGCACGAGCCCGGGGACGATCCCGGTGGGCCTGCGGGCAGGGGCGATGCACCGCGCCCGGGCGCGTACGGTCGGATCGTGGGACGGGCCCCGGTGGGCCGGCGCCGGGAGGCTCCGCGGCCGCCCCGGGGTGACGGACCGGCATGCATCGGCCCCCGGCACGGGGGTCGTCGCATCGGCGTCCTGACGTCGACGGGGCCGGCGGGGGGATCCCCCGGCCCGTTCGACCGCCGTCAGCCGGCCAGCAGGCCGGCTGCCTGCTGGGCCATGGCCAGCTCCTCGTTGGTTCGCACGACGAGCACCCCGACCCGCGACTCGGGCGCGGAGATCAGGTGCGGGGCCTTGTCGCGCCGGCCGTTGAGCTCCTCGTCGAGGACGACGCCGATGCCGGCGAGCTTCGCGCAGATCTCGCGGCGGGTGAAGGCCGAGTTCTCGCCGATGCCCGCGGTGAAGGTGATGGCGTCGACGCCGCCGAGCAGGTTCGCGTAGCCGCCGATGTAGAACGCCAGGCGGTGCGTGTACACGTTCATGGCGGTGATCGTGTCGGCGTCGCCGGCCTCGAACTGCGCCTCGACGTCGCGCATGTCGGTGACGCCCGACATGCCGAGCATGCCCGAGTTCTTGTTGAGCTCGGTGTCGATGCGGTCGACGTCCCAGCCCTCGGCGCGGTGCAGGTAGGCGAAGACGCCCGGGTCGATGTCGCCCGAGCGGGTGCCCATGACGAGGCCGGCCAGCGGGGTCAGGCCCATCGAGGTCTCGACGGCACGGCCGCCCTTGACGGCCGAGATCGAGGCGCCGTTGCCGAGGTGGCAGACGATCTGGCGCAGCTCCGCCGGGTCGGCGCCCAGCACGCCGGGCACCAGGCCGGCGACGTACTGGTGACTCGTGCCGTGGAAGCCGTACTTGCGGATCGCGTGCCTGGCGGCCAGCCCGCGGTCGATGGCGTAGGTGTGGGCCTCGGCCGGCAGGTTGACGAAGAACGCGGTGTCGAAGATGCCGACGTGCGGCACGTCCGGGAGCAGTGTGCGGGCGGCGCGGATGCCCTTGATCCCGGCCGGGTTGTGCAGCGGCGCCAGCGGGACGAGCTCCTCGAGGGTGTCCAGCACCTCGTCGTCGATGACGGTCGGGGCGGCGAAGCGGTCGCCGCCGTGCACCGTGCGGTGGGCGACCGCCGCGACGTCGTCGAGCGAGGGGCCGTGATCGGCGAACATCGTGAAGACCGCCTTGAGGGCCACCGTGTGGTCGGGCAGCCGCGGGGTGACCGTGAACTCGTCGTCGCCGACCTCGTGGGTGACGATGCCGTCGCTCGCGTCGCCGATGCGCTCCACCAGGCCCTTGGCCAGCACGGCCTCGGAGTCGGGGTCGATGAGCTGGTACTTGAGGGAGCTGGAGCCGCAGTTCAGCACCAGGATTGGTTCGGTCATGTCTCTCCTTGTCAGGCCAGGACTCTCAGGCGAGCGGGCCGTTCGTGCCCTGGGCCTGGATGGCGGTCATGATGATGGTGTTGACGATGTCGTCGACGAGGGCGCCGCGCGACAGGTCGTTGACGGGGCGGCGCAGGCCCTGCAGCAGCGGGCCGACCGCCACGGCGCCGGCGGTGCGCTGGCAGATCTTGTAGCCGATGTTGCCGGCCTCCAGATCGGGGAAGACGAACACGGTCGCGCGGCCGGCGACCTCGGAGTCGGGCATCTTCTTGGCCCCGACGACGGGATCGATGGCGGCGTCGAACTGGATCGGGCCGGCGATCCGCTCCTCGGGGGCGCGCTGGACGGCCTCCTCGTAGCCGGCGCGGACCCGGTCGACGTCCGGACCGCTGCCGGAGGTGCCCGTCGAGTAGGTCAGCATGGCGACCTTGGGGTCGATGCCGAACATGCGGGCGGTCTGGGCGCTCGCGAGGGCGATGTCGGCGAGCTGGGCCGGCTCCGGGTTCGGGGTGACGGCGCAGTCGGCGAACAGCAGCACGCGGTCGGCGAGGCTCATGAGGAAGGCGCCCGAGACGGTCTTCATGCCCGGGTTCGTCTTGATGACCTGGAGGGCCGGGCGGATGGTGTTGGCCGTCGTGTGGTTGGCGCCCGAGACGAGGCCGTCGGCGCCGCCCATGTACACCATCATCGTGCCGAAGCAGGCGCCGTCGGCCATGGCCTCGCGGGCCTGCTCGAGGGTGACGCCCTTCTTGGCGCGCAGCTCGGCGAACTTGGCGGCGTAGGACTCGATGAGCTCCGGGTTGTTCATCGAGACGATCTCGACGCCGGTCAGGTCGAGGCCCTGCCTCTTCGCGTCGGCGCGCACCTGCTCCTCCTCGCCGAGCAGGACGATCCTGGCGACGCCGCGGGCGGCGACGACCGAGGCGGCCTCGAGGATGCGGGGGTCCTCGCTCTCGGGCAGCACGATCGTCCGCACGTCGGCCCTGGCCGTGGCCATGAGCTCGTGGCTGAAGCGGGCCGGGGTACGGGTGGTGATCGTCACATCGGTCGCGGCCAGCACGGCAGACAGGTCGTCGCCCAGGACGGCGGCGGGCACGCCGAGCGAGGCGAGAAGGGTGCGGGTGGCGTCGGTGTGGGTCGGGCCGGTGGCGATGATCGCCACGACGGTGGCGTGCTGGGCGGCCAGGCCGTCCAGGGCGACGCGGGCCAGGCCGAGGGCGTGGTCGGGGCCCTGGGAGGCGTCGACGACCAGGACGACCGGGGCGGCCAGGTCGGCGGCGAGGCGGCCGTTGAGGGCCAGCTCGGTGGGGGCGGTGACGCCGGAGTAGTCGGTGCCCACGGCGACGACGGGCCCGGCGGCGGCGAGCGCCTCGAAGCGCTCGATGATGCCCGTCTCGGCCTCGTCGGTGCTCCTGGCGAATTCGTCGAAGGAGGCGCCGACGAGGCGGGCCGAGGAGGCCTGCGCGGCCAGCGGGTGGAAGAGGACGGCGGGACTGGACTGGCGTCCGGCGGCCTCGGCGATGGCCTGAGCGGCGGCGCTCAGATCGGCCCGGGCATCGGGGGACGCGACATATACACGTGTGCTCACGGGAACAAAGCTACGCCACCGGGGCCCGTCGCGCCGAACCGGAGAACGGAACATGGGGCGTGCTCCCACCGCGGCCCCCGATCCGGTGCGCCCCACCCCGTCCCGTTCCCACCTCGTCCCGTTCCCCGGTCCGGCGCTGCCTGCTTCTCCCGCCTCTTCTCCCGTTCCCACCTCGCTTTTGCGCTCGCACCTCGGACATGTCCCGGGTGTTAACCGGAAAGTGAGGTGGGAGCGGAGGGGCGGCAGCGAAGCCGGGGTCGGGACGGGGCCGGACGGGTGTGCGGGCCCCAGGCCAGCAGCCCGCGGATGTCGTCCGGGGTCAGCGGCGTCCGCCGTCGTTCCTGAGCTGCGGCAGCAGGGTGGCGGCCGCGATGCCGCCGAGCATGATCACCGTCCCGACGGTCATGGCCGCACGGGGCATGCCGTGCGCCAGTGCTGCGACGAGCGCGCCGCCGAGGGCGAGACCCATGACGATGGCCCGGTGGGCCCGTACGCGCAGGATCGCGGTGATCGCGGCCAGGCCGATGAGGGTGACGGCCATCCCGTAGGCGGCCAGCTGCGGGAACTGAGGACCCCTGCCCGTGCACATGTCGGTGATGCCTATGTGCAGGGTGAGCAGGAGCGCTGACAGCATGGCCAGGATCGCGGTCCAGATCCTCGTCTGCTGGCGCTGGTCAGGGCCGGGGCGCAGGGGCGTGGATCCGACCAGGCGGTTCCAGAGCGGCATGAGCATCAGCAGCAGCGTGCAGACCAGCAGCGTGGCGGGCATGGCGGCCGCCGAGACGCCGCGGGGAACGGCCGACGCGCCGTGGCGGCCGGCGGCCTGACGGGTGATGACCTGCGCAGGCATGTCGTCCCAGAACAGCAGGCTGTAGCAGATCATGCCCGCCAGGGCGATGACGACGATGATGTAGCCGATGACCGGCTGAGAGCTGTGCGATCGGATGTTCATGCCCGTCTCCTTCGTGGACGGTGACAACGATGCCCGCTGGAGCGTTCACCGGTCATCGCACTTCTGGACACTCGTGCCTCCTTTTTAAGTCCCCGCGAGGGCGGTGGGGCCATCCTCCCCGGCACGTTGCGGCAGCCGGGCCCGGACGGCCCAGCCGCCCTCGTGCGGGCCTGCTGTCAAAGTGCCGCCGAGCAGCTCGCAGCGCATGCGCATGCCCTGGATGCCCAGCCCCGACCCGCTGATGCCGGAGGTCGGTTGGGTCGCCAGCCCATTGGTCACGGACAGGCTCATCCAACCGTTCTCGATGGTCAGGTCCACCATGATGGGGGCTCCTGGGGCATAGCGGTGGGCGTTCGTCAACGACTCCTGGACGATCCGGTACAGGGCGAGCCCGACAGCTGGTGAGACCTTCGGGTCCTGAGGCATCGCGACACCGATGTCGGGGTTGATCGCCCTGGCCCGACGCAACAGCTCGGGAATGTCCGCGAGGGTCGGCTGGGGGGCGGTGGGGGCCTGGGAACCCGCCGCGAGGATGCCGACCACCTCGTGCAGGCTCTCGCTGGCGCTGCCGGCCTCGCGGGTCAGTTCTTCGAGCAGCTCTGCTGCGCGTTGCGGGTTTCCGGGGAGCATGCGTCGGGCGAGCCTGGCGTCGAGCAGGACGGCAGTCATGTGATGGGAGGCGATGTCGTGCAGTTCCCGGGCCATGAGCCCGCGTTCGTCCTCGAGTGCCTTGGCGATCCTCGCTTCGCTCTCGGCCCGTTCTGCTTTCAGGAGGGTCTCCACCCCAACCGCTCGTTCGTTCGCGATCCGCATCCAGGCCCCGACCAGGGTGGGGGCCCCGATGAAGAGCGAGCCCGAGACGAAACCGACTGGTGCGAGGAGAGCGATGCCGTCGGAGCCGGTGCGCACGGGGGCGAGCACGAAGGCCCCGATCGTCGTCGTGAGGCCGATCATCGCGGTGACGGAGCTGGTCCGTGACCGGGTACGCCGTCCCAGCCAAAAGCACAGCGGCAGATAGAGCAGGAACTGCGTGACGAATGGATTCTGCTGCGTCAGTGCTGCAACGAGAACAGCAGTGTGGACGATCACGAACGCCACGACCGGTCGGTTGATGAGAATGATGGTGCAGACGACCCCGAGAACGGTCAGGCCGATCTGCCACAGAATCTGGGCGAGCGAGTTTTCTGAGTTCGCCACCAGCAGCACGTTCAAGAGACTCACCAGGAACGATGCCAGTACGGTCTGCCGCAGCTGCTGGTTGACGCGCTCAGCCGCACCTCTGCTCATGTGCATGTCTCCGTCCGATGCCGGCCAGCAGCGCTACAACGCCGAGAAGGTCAGCTCCCTGCGGTTGAAGCAGAATGCACCCCATGTCACCACGATGGCAGACCATGCCACGACGATACCCGCTGCGAGCCAGCCCTGGGCGCCCGGCTGCGTCGAAAGCCCCGTGGCGCTCAGCGGGAGACAGCCGTGGAGGATGTCGGCGCCGGTGAGCGTGGCGAGTGAGCGGAAGGTCGACTCGACGACGAACAGACCGCCCAGCAGGAGGAGCAGAACGGTTTGCCGACGCAGCAGGAAGCCGAGGCCGGCGCCGAGGACACCGCACAGCACGAGTGTGACGAGTCCGCGCAACTCCGACATGACCAGGGCGAACGGATCCAGTGCCAGGTTGATGCGCTGCACGGCGAGAGCGGTGAACAGGACGAGCAGTCTGACCGCGGTGAGACCGAACGCGGCGACGAATGAGGCGAGTGCAGCGGCCGCGCACTTGTTCCGGTAGAGCTGCCCGCGGCGGGGCAACGCCACGGCCGCGCTTGTCATGGAGGCGAAGTGGTACTCGCGGGTGATGAACAGGCCCCCCATGATCATCATTGCGAGAGCCGCCGGGCTCACTCCGCCGACGCCGCCGGCATTGGCGGCGGCTGTGAGCTGCAAGCCGGGCTGGTCCAATGACAGTTTCGCCAGATCCTCGGGGGACATGGATTGAGCCTGCGTCGCATTGGGGATGACTCTGTTGAGAGAAATGAGGGCGTTGATCGTATCCCTCGCGAAGGCTTCGAGTGTGGCGACCAAGAAAGTCGCGATGATCAGGATGATCGTCATGGTGGAGGCGATTCGGCCTTGGCGCAGTCGCATGATCTCAACGTTCATGGTACTCATCCTCGATTTCCTGAAGTGGCGAGATAGAAAGAATCAAGATCGTCGGGCAAGGTGTCCGACTGTGCCACGACGCGGCCTCCTCGAACTATGACGACGGCGTCTATCGTGCGTTGCAGCTCGGCCAGGATGTGACTGGTGATCAGCACCGACCCGCCACTGGCCGCGAAGCGCCGGAGGAAGGTGCGGAACCATTCCATGCCCTCGGGATCGAGACCGTTGGATGGTTCATCGAGGACGAGAACATGTGGATCGCCCACCAGCGCGAGGGCCAGGCTGAGGCGTTGACGCATGCCCAGGCTCATCTCACGGACCCTCATGGGGCCTGCATCCGCCAGCCCGACCTGCTCCAAGTGCGCGTCGACGGCGTGAGGATCGGTCAGCCCGGCGGCGGCCCTGGCCAGGGCGACGCATTCGGCTGCCCTGCGGTTCGGATGCAGCCCAGCGTTTTCGCACAGAGCGCCGACCAGACGAGACGGTACGGGGATGGCATCATACCGATTCCCCTCCACCAGGCAGGTGCCGGAGTCAGGGCTGGCGAGTCCGAGAAGACAGCGCAGCATCGTCGTCTTGCCCGAACCATTCGGGCCGAGCAGCCCGGTGACTGCTCCGGACTCGATGCTGAAGCTGACGTCGTCGAGGATGAGGCGACTTTCATAGCTCTTCGTCACGTGTTCGAAGGAGATGGGTGCCGGGTCGGAGGGCCTCGTGCTGGGGATGGTGGAAGTCCCTGTTGTCATGGCAGTTCTTCTCTCATGCTGCTGCTTGCGTGGGGGCCAGCAGATCCTGGTACTCGGACGTTGTTGCAAGAAGCTCCTGGCGGCAGCCGTCGGCCAGTATGCTGCCATGATCCATGACCAGGACGCGGTCGCTCGAGTTGAGGTGCTCGAGGTTGTGCGAGACGATGAGCACCGTGCGCGTTGCGGCGAAGCTCTCGAGCAGATGGGTCAAGGAGGACCTGGTCACGGGATCAAGATTGGAGTCCGGCTCGTCCATGAGGATGATGTCGGCGTCGCTGAGCAGCACTCGGGCCCAGGCGATTCGCTGTCGCTGGCCGCCGGAGAGAGTGATTCCGGCTTGGCCCAAGTCCGTGTCAAGACCGAAATCCTTCTTCCCCAGCAGATCGGTGAGACCGACGTGCTCAAGGGCCTCGTACAGGGTGGAGTCCGGGTGGCGGTGGCAGCCGAGTTCCAGATTCTCTCTCAGCGTGCCGGTGAGCACGATCGAGTCCTGACCGACGAGGGCGAGGCTTCTGCGGTAGGAGTTCAGGTCGAGCTGGTCGATCGGGACACCGCCGAGTGAGATGTGCCCGGCGTCGGGGTGGTAGAATCGTTCGATGAGTTCCAGGAGCGTGGACTTGCCTGAACCGGATCGACCGACGATGGTGGCTGTTTCTCCACGGTGCAGGACGAAGTTGACATCAGTGAGCACTGGAGTTCCCGGCTCGTATGAGAAGGAGACGCTGTCGAAGCGCAGCAGTTCGTCTCCCGATGCGGTGCCGATGGCAGTCTGATGGTCGGCGCGCACGTCATCCTCTGATTCAAAGAAATCAACCTCATAGCAGCGCTTGAGGGCGCCCAGGCCGATCTGCATCTGGGTGAATGCCTGGCCGAGGCTGCTGATCGGTGCGATCATCATGAACATGTAGGTGATGTAGGCGAGCAGGGTTCCCAATGTTGTCGCACCCGAGGCCAGCCGTGCGGTGCCGACCACGATCACTGCGGCGATCGAGCCTTGGATGCAGACATTGAGAGCAGGCTGGACGCACGCGGACAGGACGGTGATTCTCAGACCCTTGCGGTAAAGATTGTGGGAGCTGAGGCGTAGATGATCCAGCTCCAGCGGTTCAGCATTCGTCGCCTTGATGGTGCGCAGCGCTGAGAGCATGCGCTCGGTGCTCACGGAGAAATCTCCCAGAGCCTCCTGCACTTCGGCGGACATGCTGTTCGCCCGGTTGGTGACTGCGATCACCAAGGACAGGCCGAGGACGAAGGCCGCTGCTGTCACCGCGAACAGTATCGGGTCGGACATGATCATGAAGACCGTTGTTCCGGCGAGCATGAGAACAGAACCGGCAACCGGCAGGATCCCGGCAGACAGGAACTGCTTCACCATGGTGCTGTCCGCGTTGGCGCGTGAGAGCAGGTCGGCGGTGTTGCCCGCATCGAGCTCGCTGATCGTCATGCTGACATAGCGACGACCCAGACGGGTGCGCAGGCGATGGGCGACGGCTTCGGCGCCCCGACCCGTCAGATAGGCCTGCACGGCACCAATGACGGTGGTCCCCACGACGAGAGCCGCGAGCAGCTCGATCGTGTCGGCTTGCAGGCCGCCTTGAATCCCGTCGTTGACTGTTTTCTGCAGGACGCGGGGCTGGACGACGGACAGACCAGCTGCGGTCACCGACAGGACCAAGGCGGTACCGAGGGTGATGCGACTTCCCCTGGTGAGTCCGACGAGGTAGCTGCGCATGCTGGACGGAAGGTCCTCCGGGTGGCGTCTTGCTGCGTTCTCAGACATGAGGGACTGTTTCCTTTCTCCAAGTGGCTGCGGGGAACAGCGACGTTCCCCACAGCCACTGGCGGTGAACGGGTGGTCAGACCGTCAAACGGTCAGGCAGACGGCCACGGAGGCGAAACTCACCGAACAGAGGGAACAGCTGGCGAAACTGACGGGATTGCAGGTTCGCATTCCACCGGTGGGTTCGGTCTCGGTTCGTTGCAGATCCAGTATGTACTGCATGAGATGTCCTTTCTACTCGTGAGGCTTTGAGGATTCGTTCAGCAGAACCAGGTGCTGAACGAACTTCCGCAGAGCGCCAGACTGCTGCTGCTGGTGATCGTGCGGTCCATGTCTCTGGCCTCCTCGACGAGGCCCTGCATTCTCAGGACTTCCGACATGATGAGCTCCTTGCCGCCAGGTGTCTGGCAGGTGATTGATTCTGAGTCTGCTCGCGCAGAACGGCGGACTGCCGCCTGTCATTGTTCTGCATCCGATGCATGATTCGCGTTGATTCTTCGGCTTCAAGGGCCCCTTGACGCCGATGCGTGTCAGCAGATGGCGGCGCTCCAAGTGCTTGCACATCCGACGAGGCTCCATGAGCTGCACATGCGAGTGGTGCGATCGGTCGATTCCGAACCCTGAAGTGACAGGATGTATGACATGATTTCTCCTTTGAAATGGTTTGTGGTGGTCAGCAGACGATGACACTGTGCGTACTGAAGCAGAACGCCCAGCTGTTGGTGCTGGGGAATCTGGTGTCCTGCTCCTCGGAATTGATTCCCTGCATTTCCAGAATTTGTGACATGGTTCATCCTCTTTTCGTGTCGGCGCTCTTCAGCAGAACCAGATGCTGTGGGTGCTGTAGCATGTCCAGTTGGACCAGTTGCTCGGGCTGCGGGTAGGCTCGGAATGTGTGTCGAGCGACTGCAGAACGAGGATTCCGTGCATGGTTCACCTCCTTTCCATGATGAGCTCTGACGATGCTCCCCGCCATTCATTTCCGCTGTGACCCACGCTGATCCGGTCCAGCAGTGGGGTGCGGAACAGATTGGGAGGGACGATCTTGAGGTGGCGGCTCTCGTACAGTCGGAGGACGGACAGGACGCCTGCGCTCCCGGAGGACCAGTCACACGAGAGCCGCATGAGCTGTTCTCCTGGAAAGACGATTCCGGTGCCACGTACCAGGGCATGCAGGTTCAGCAGTCGGGCTTGACGCGCCAGGACCTCTTCGTCGCTGATCGATGCCCACGGGCACTGGAGCAGGCGGTCCGCGAAGAGAAGAAAGCCGGCGCGGCCGTTGAACAGATTGCTCTGCACCGCGAAGGGCGGGACGAGCGTCCGTTCAATGCCGTGAAGCGTTCTCACGAGTTCATCGGTGGGCCTGTGCTCGAGCAGGCGCATGATCACCAGACCGATGCCGATGGATCCAGTTGCCAGATAGGGCAGCACTCGCCAGCCCTCGTTCAGCTGCAGGGAGCCGTCAGGTGTCTGGACCAGCAGGGCGAGGTCCCTGTCCAGGGCGGTGCTCGCCCGATCAGGATCGGTGTCGTCGCCCGTGAGTTCATGACTGCAGATCCAGTACAGGGCCTGACCGGCCATCCCCTGCATCAGTCCGCCCTTGCCCACTGCGGCTGTCGCTGTGCCATTGACCTCTCGGACAATGCTTGAGCGGTCCTCGTCAAAGCGGTCGAGCATCACCTCGTGAATGGCGGCGATGGTCTCGTCGTAGTGGTGCTGGTTGTGTCTGCGGGCCTGGTCCATGAGGCAGATGCCGATCCCGGACAGTCCTGAGTAAAGATCACTGGGAAGACTTGGCAGATGAAGTGTCCTGACCTTTTCAAAAAGCCTGCCAGCCGCTTCTCCTCTGCCGAGACGGTCGAGTGTCCATGCAGCTCCAGCAAGACCGTTGTAGAAGCCGAACGAGGTCTTGCTCGAGTCGGCCGCGGTTTCCTCGATCCAATCGAGCACGTCCTCCCGCTGCCGTGCCTCAGGGTGCGCCAGGAGAACACCGCATGCCCCTGTTGCGATCCCGTAGCCGCCCTCGTCGAACTGGCTCACGTCACCGGGCCAGACACGGTCGGGCCGTGACAGGTCGAGTGCTTCGTCCAGGCCGCGGACGATCGCGGCATCGATCTCAGCAACTGCTTCGGGATCATCCATGCACCATGCGTCCCGTGCCACCCGTGCGCGTCGTCGCAGCGGTGCCGGATTGTCATCGGTCACTGTCAGTGAGATGTCGGCGACGATCGAGGCGCAGAACTCATCACTCAATGCATAAAATTGTCTGGCATGTTCGACCAGACCTCGCAACTTGCTGTGATCCAGCGGCAGGAGGACCGTGAGTGGTACGAACATCGACAGTTTGATGCAGCCCAACCCGTAGAGATCAGCTGCAATTCCTGTGCGGCCGTCCTCGGCGATGTACCCAGGTGCCCCGGCGGGCGCGCTGGTCGGGTCGTCGACGTCATGGGCCATCTCGAAGTCGATGAAGCGGATGTCCCCATCGGGGGTGACGATGATGTTGTTCGGGTGCAGGTCCCCGAAGACGATTCCATGCTCGTGAAAAGCGTGGACTGTTCGCTCGACCTTCGCAAGGGTGGCCAGCGCCCAGTCGCGGTAGTCAAGTATTTCTCGATTGCCGACTCCTGCCCGGATCTCTGGGCTGCGCATGACCATTTCGCTGTTGAGGGTCGTGCCCTCGATCAGTTCCTCCTCCATGAAGCAGTGCTCGCCCGCTTTGAACACACGGTGGCATCTGACGACTTCAGGGAGGTCGGCCAACCGGTCGAGGAACTCTGCTTCACGGAGCAGACGTGCCACCGCATCGGTGCCATCCGGCGAGATGCCTGCATGGGGGCGGGCCTCCTTCAGCACGACCGGATGCTCCTGGCCGTCGGGGATGGCCCGATAAATTCCGCCCCCGTTGCTGAAGTGCATCGCGTCGAGTACTGCATAGGGGAACTCTTCGGGTCGGTCACCAGAATTCAGAGCGTCCATCTGTGCTCGGATGAAATCAGGGATCTGCACCCATTCCGGCGGACGGAAGACCGGCTGGCGATCGTCTTCGATCAGTTCTCCTGACGGATTCCTGATCGCTGGGCTCAGCTCGTCGGTGCGTGATCTCATGAGCAGCGGACGGAAGCCGCCGTAACGCAGGTAGACGGGGCCTCCATGGTAACGGATGTCGCTGAGGATGTAGGGCCCCTCGGCGCCGCCGATGATCGCGTCCAGTTCTGCGGCAATGCGAGCGCACTGCTCATCGTCATCGGGATAAATGGTGATGAATTTTCCGCTGCCGCCACGATGCGCGTACTTCATGTTGGTCCGCATGAGCTCCGTCCGGGTCGGCAGGAACTTGAACGGGACGGCAGACGCATGGCAGTAGGATGCGACGTCTCCAAGGAGTTTCTGCGCGTTTTCCATGGTGGCACTGACGTGAATCTTCCAGCCCTGCTCAGGCATGTTCATCCCAGGTGGCATCACATATTCCCAGCCATTCCCCGTGGACAGCGACCAGCTGGTCCAGTCGCGGTCGCGGGGAAGTTCGAACCGTCGCGCTCCCGAACCATTCGTCGTGTCGCGTTTGATGTCGTAGAACGTCGGGTCGGCGTAGCAGAACGCGAGATATTTCATGTTCATCGGGTCTGTCTCCATTGGAATAGTCATGACTTGTGGAATCCCCATGGTGGAGTTCTCGCTCGCTTGTTGTGTCCTGGTTCGATCCCGCATCCAACGCGCGATCCCTTGATGGGGTGATTCGATTGTGATGGCTGCCGCCCGCTTGGTCCAGATCTGTGACGACCAAGGTACGAGTGCGGGACTGGACCAAAGGAGTAGCCGCCGCCGGCGCAGGTGAACCTTGCGGCAGATGTCGACCGCGACGGATACCGAGCGGGGGAGCGGCCCCCGTTATCCTGTGTCGGGTTCTCCGCCCCGCCCGTGTCCCGGGCGAACTTCTCGGGGTTCCCGACGGGGGTCCCCGGGGCTATCGTGGATGGCGCCACAGCCTCGTGCCGAGGCCCACCCCCGTCCTGGTGGACGGGCTGATCCCAGGAGGGACCATGCAGCAAGATGAATCGGCAGGCATCGACGCCCCCGATCCCGAGGACCCCGGTACGGTCACTGTCCTGATCGCGGATGACCAGGCGATCATCCGCCGTGGACTGCGGGATTTCCTCGGCGAGAGTCCCGACATCGAGGTCGTGGCCGAGGCCTCCACCGGTTACGAGGCCGTCTCTCTGGCGCACGCATGGCGACCCGATGTGATCCTCATGGATCTGCGGATGCCGAAGGGCAACGGGTTGGAGGCTACACGGCAGATCCTGGCCGAGTCTGACCGATCCAAGATCCTGATCCTGACCACCTTCGAACGTGACGAGTACCTGTTCGTCGCCATGGATCTCGGTGCTTCTGGATTCGCCAACAAGGATCTCGATCTCGATGATCTGTCCGAGGCGATCCGTACGGTCGCCCGAGGCGGCTGCTGGCTGAAACCACGGTTGGCTGCTCGGCTGGCGGCCGAGTTCGCGAACCGCAAGCCGGTGCCCGTTCCGACGGCGGGGGCCGCTCCGGAACTGCTCACCGTGCGGGAGCGTCAAGTGGCTGCTCTCATCTCGGACGGATTGAGCAATCAACAGATTGCGCGTCGTCTCCACTTGGAGGTGACGACGGTGAAAGCACATATCGGGTCGATATTCAACCGGCTCGACATGAACAACCGGGTCCAGATCGCCATCTGGGCGCATGACAGGCAGTTGGTCTTCTCGGCGGAGGATGAATGATGGACGGAGCCGGGCCGATGGCGACCATTTCGCATGTCCGCAGCTGGACCGATCAGTGGGAGTGGCTCAGGAACAGCCCAGATGAGTTGCAGCGGGTGCTCGAGGACGAGGCCGAGTGCAGCGAGCGGGTCCTTGCCGGGCCTGCCCGAAGGGCTGATGCGCTCGTGGGTGTTCCCGTTGCTGATCTGTTCTACGAACAAGCTTCGCAGCCCGCGGTGCGATCAGGGGACTTCTGGTATCTCATGGTGCTCGACGGGGAGGCCGGCAGTCCCAGCATAATGCGAGTGCCTCATGATTCCGACGAGCCGGAGCCGACGGCCACGGATCTCATGTCAGATCCACGTGCGCAGGTGGCGCTCAATGTCGCGGAATTGGCACCCGGGGCTTCACTCGGATCAGTCGTGTTCAGCAGTGATGGCAGGATCGTCTGCTGAACGGAGGACCCGGATGGTTCGGAATCCTACAGGGTCCATGTGACCTCGGTCGCCGGTCAGAAGGAGCTTCTTGACCCGATCGACGGTTGTTCTGGCAGTGTCGTCCTCGATGAAAAAGGGTCGCGGGTCGTGTGGGTCGGGCTCGACGGGACACGCCGGCCTGCGGCCGTCTTCGCCAAGAGTTTTTCTGATGGCCGGGTCACTGTGTTGCACCACGAGTGCGATGAGCGTCTGAGGCTACGAATGAAGCAGTGCGTCTCGGGAGATTTCCTCTTGCTGGATGCGGTGAGCAGGACCATGGTGCGACACTTCATCTCCCGCCTGGGCGCTGCCGATCTTCGACTTCGACAGGTTGCGGGCCTGCCATTCGAGGGACGGTCGACCCTCGATGTCGGAGAGCTGGACGGGCGTCCGGCCCTGTTCGCCACAGTCGCCACGGATGATCAACCGAATGGCCGTCTGCTGGTCCGCTTCATCGACCGCCTCGGCGGCGCAGAGGGGGACTGGAGGTGTCTCATCGAGCATGACGAGCGTTCCGTGCTGGCTCCGGTGCTGGTGACTCGTCGCAATCTCGTCATCGGGCGCCGCAGGGAGGGGCACCAGGGGATCGTCATCGCCAAGCCGACAGTTCCGTTGACGGGCATCCGTTCGGTGCGTGGCGCCACTGGTTCGGAATTGAGCGTCACGGCCCTGCCCGACTGGGATGGCTCGGTTCTCAGAGTGGGCGTCAGCTCCTATGTGCACCGGCCCCTGAGTGGCAGGGTCGACCTGGACGAAACCGAGCCGAGGGTCGAGCTGGCTGCGCTCAACGAGGATGTCTACGAGACGAAGGAACTTTTCGGCGAGACTGCTGATGGCGTTCGGATCCCCATTACTCTTGTCGGTCGGCGAGATCGCACCGGTCCCGCTCCCTGCCTGCTCAGTGTCTATGGTGCATACGGGGTGAATCAGCGCCCCAACTACAATCCGCTGCTTCTCAAGCTGCTCGACGCAGGCATGGTCTTCGCGGTTGCCCATGTACGCGGTGGAGGTGAGCTCGGCCCCCGGTGGCACACGGTGGCGACCGGCCTGGGAAAACCACTCACCTTCACCGACGTGCTGGCGTGCTTGGACGTCCTTGTCGCACGACGAACGGCTGATCCGAATCGTGTTGCCCTCATCGGCGGCAGCGCTGGAGGCCTGGCTGTGGGGGCGGTCCTCAATCTTGCGCCGGAACGGTTCAGGGCGGTGGTCGCCGACATGCCTTTTGTCGATCCGCTGACAACGATGATGCACCCGGATCTTCCATTGACGATCAGCGATCGCTCGGAGTGGGGGGACCCGTTGGCCGATCCGAGGATCTTCGAGTGCATCCGCGGATATTCACCGTGCCAGAACGTGCGTGACGCGGTTTACCCCCCGGTGCTTGCCACGGTCAGGACGAGGGACGCGCGGGTTTCTCCGCTGGAGGCCCTCAAATGGATCCGTGCGCTGCGCACCACTGCGAGGGGCGGGCCCTTCGTACTGCGTGTTCGTTCCGGCGGCCACCTGCATGCTGCATCATTCGATGCGACGGTTCACGACACGGCTGTCCAGTACGCATGGATCGCCGATCAGCTCGGCGTTGACCTGACCGGCGGATGCCGGGGTCCGAATCCGTCACGCTGACCCAGCGCACGACCGTGCCCGAACGGGCCGCCATCGCCGCGATGGTCCTCATCATGGTGCTCTTCCCGCTGCCCATCCGGCCCGCGATCCCCAGGGGCAGTTCGGGCACGGAGGACGAGGTCCCGGGTTGGAAGAGAGCCTCGACCCGGTGCGCCATGACTCGTCCCGGACCGTCGTCGTGCGGCGGTGGACCGACGCGCGCGGGCATAGTGGCTCCTCTCCGAGGAGGTGATCGAGGGGCCCGGCGTGGGGCCCACCAGGGCGGCCGATGACATGGAGAACCTGTAAATGCACGATGACAAGGGAGTATATCATGATGTTCGGACATCGGAACGGGAACGGCGACCGCGGTGGCCAGGGGGTTCCCGTCGAGGCGACCCGGGGCCTGTTCTGGGCCTGGGTCGCCAACGACCTCAAGGAACTGACCACCATGGGGCCGTGGTCGAGGAGGCACGGCTCCGAGCTCGCGAGCAGACTCGCAGGGCGACTGCCGGGCGGGGCCCCCCGACGGGTGAGCGGCGGGCTGAGCGAGAGGCACGTCCGCGTGTCGATATCGATCATGGGATGCCTCATGCTCGCCCTCGCCGAGCGGGGCAGGGCGACCGGGGGCAGGTCCCGGCTCTATCAGGTGGGCCTGCTCGGTTTCGGCGTCCACGGCTTCACCCATCTGCTCAATTCGGCCGTGTGGCGCGGCTACACGCCCGGAGTCGCCACCGCGCCGACCGTCGTCATCCCGTTCTCGGCCTGGGCCGTCCGGGAGCTGGCGCGCAACGGGGTGCTGCGTCTCGACGGCAGGACGATCACGACGGCGCTCGTCGGCCTGCCCGTCACGATCCTCGGCATCCATGGCCTGACCGCGCGCCTCGTCGACCCCGAGGACGCCCCGGAGGACGTCGCCCCGGGGCGCACCACCCCTGGGGAGCGCACCACCCCTGGGGGCTGAGCCCCCAAGGCCGGGAGATGGGCTCGGGACTCGGCCGCTCCTCGCTTCTCCCGCCTCTTCTCCGGTTCCCACTTCGCCTTTGCGTTCGCACCTCGTACATGTCCAGGGTGTTGACCGAAGAGTGCGGTGGGAACGGAAGGTGAGGTGGGAACGGAAGGTGAGGTGGGAACGGAGGGGCGGCAGCGAAGCCGGGTGCGGGGCCGGGACCAGGCCGGAGGGCCGGTGGGCTCCGGTCCCGGACGGCACCGGACCCCATGGCCCCGCCTCAGGCCAGCAGCCCGCGGATGTCGTCCAGGGTCAGGGCGCCGCTGCTCAGCGCCTCGTCGCCGACGACCTGGTCGAACAGCTCGCGCTTGCGCTGCTGCAGCTCCACGACCTTCTCCTCGATGGTGTCGGCCGACACGAGGCGGTAGACCATCACCTGCTTGTCCTGGCCGATGCGGTGGGTGCGGTCGATGGCCTGGCGCTCGGCGGCCGGGTTCCACCACGGGTCGAGGACGAAGACGTAGTCGGCCTCGGTGAGCGTGAGGCCGAAACCGCCCGCCTTCAGCGAGATGAGGAACGCCGTGGCGTCGCCCTCCTTGAAGGCCCGCACCCGCTCCTCGCGGCGGCGGGTGCGCCCGTCGAGGTACTCCCAGCCGATCTGCTCGGCGGTGAGGCGCTCGCGCACCAGCTTGAGGAAGCCCGTGAACTGGCTGAACACGAGCGCCCGGTGCCCGGCCTGGGCCAACGAGTGCAACTGCTCGACGAGCGAGTCGATCTTCTCCGAACCGACGGCCATGTCCGCCTCGTCGAGCAGGCCCGGGTGCAGGCTGAGCTGCCGCAGCCTCGTGAGGGCGGCGAGGATCTCGATGCGGTGCGTGCGGGAGCTGTCGTCGAGCAGGCCCAGCACGCGCATGCGGGTGGCGGCCAGCTCCCGGTCGTAGATGCGGCGGTGGGCCCGCCCCAGGGCCACCGGCACGACGAACTCCTGCTTGGGCGGCAGCTCGGCGGCCACCTGCTCCTTGGTCCGGCGCAGCATGAGCGGGCGGGTGCGCCGGTGCAGCAGGGCGAGCCGCTCCGGTTCGTCGCCCGACTCGATCGGACGGGCGATGCCGGACTGGAAGCGCCTCGGGTCGGGGAACAGACCGGGCGCGGCGATCGACAGCAGGCTCCACAGGTCCATGAGGGAGTTCTCCAGCGGCGTGCCGGTGATGACGAGCCGCATGCGCGCCAGCAGCCGCCGCACCACGGAGTACGTCTTGGCCGTGTGGTTCTTCACGAACTGCGCCTCGTCGAGCACGAGCAGGCTCCACTCCAGCGAGGTGAAGCTCGCCTCGTCCAGTCGCACGAGCGTGTACGAGGCCACGACGATGTCGGCGTCGGCGACGGCCCGGGCCAGCGGCACGCCCGACTTGGTGGCCGTCTGGTCGATGACGACGACCCGCAGCGAGGGCGCGAACTTGCGGGCCTCGCCCGTCCAGGCCGCCATGACGGAGGTGGGGGCGACGACGAGCACCGGGTGCGTGAGCTCCCCGCTCTCGCGGGCCCGCGCGATGAGCGCCAGGGTCTGCAGCGTCTTGCCCAGGCCCATGTCGTCGGCGAGGATGCCGCCCAGCCCCGCCGTCCACAGCGCGGTGAGCCACTGGTAACCCTCCACCTGGTAGGGGCGCAGCCGGGCGCCGATCACCGCCGGCACGTCGGGCGGGGCGATCTCGTCCAGGTGCAGGAGCGCGGCGACCGAGCGCCGCCAGCGGGCCGAGGCGGCCGTGACGACGCCCGAGGCCTCCAGCTCCTGCCAGACCCCCAGGTCCCAGCGGCTCAGGCGCATCGCGCCCGTCGACGGGTCGACGCGCCGCGACGCCTCGTCGACGAGACGGCGCAGCGGGTCGAGCCCGGGGCGGGAGAGGTCGACCCAGGCGCCGTCGTCGAGCATGACGTGGTCGTCGCCGGCGGTCAGGGCGGCCAGCAGCGCCGCCACCGGCACCTGTCGGTCGCCGATCGTGACGGTGACCGACAGGCCGAACCAGTCGGTCGAGTGGTCCAGGGCGGCGTCCTCCACCGCCGAGGTGGCGAGGGCCGCGTCATCGGCGTCGGGCTCGTCGTCGAAGACCTCGACGCCGAGGCTCAGCTCGCCGGTGAGCTCGGTGTACTCGGGGCGGGTGCCGATGCACTCGACGAGCACGTCCGGGTCGTCCTCCAGGGCGGGCAGCTCGCGGGTGACGAAGTCGAGGAGGGCGCGCCCGGTCAGCTCGGCGGCCTGCCCCCCGACGAGCTCGCGGACCCGGTCCAGGAGGAGCCGCGTCCCCTCGTCGACGAGCTCGGCGGGGCAGCGCTCCAGCTCGAGCCTGGTGCTGTGGCCGGCCGAGGTGAGGGCGACCCCGCTGCGCAGCGCCAGCCGTCCGGGCCGGCTGAAGTCGAGCTGCACCCACATGCCGGCGGTCGGCGGCTCGTCGATGTCGACCCGAGCGTCGCTGCTCGTCAGGCGCAGGTTGCTGCGCAGCTGGGGGGCGTACAGGCTGAGGAAGCGCGGCAGATCGTCGGCGGGCAGCGCGAGCGAGGGCGCCGCCTCGAGCAGGGGCCGCAGGGCCGGGTCGACGGAGCGGTCGAGCTCGGTCAGGCGCAGCTCGCCGCGGGGCTCGGTGCGCAGGATGCCGTGGGCCGGCTCGCCCAGCAGCGTCCAGCCGGGGCGGAACGGCTCGGAGCGCCCGTCGCGGCTCAGCAGCACCTGCAGCTCGTAGTCGTCGCCCGCCGCCGCGAGGTTCAGGCCGAGGGAGGCCTTCGTCGGGTCCAGGTGGACGCGGGCGTGCCGGCGGTCGCCCAGGTCGTGCAGCAGCTCGACCCCCGCGTCGACGGCCCGGCGCAGCTGCGCCCAGACCTCGGAGGGCAGCGGCTCGAGCGTCACGCGGTTCGCCGCGTGGGCGTCCCCGGAGCCCAGCAGCTGCGCCAGCCCCACGACGGCGGCCCGCTGGTCGGAGCGGGCCTGGACCATCGCCGGGGCCTCGACGAGGTCGCGCCAGCGCACGCGCTTGCCGACCCAGTCCCCGTCCACGCCGGTGCGCAGCAGGTGCAGCCGCCAGCGGCCGGAGGAGACGTAGTCGTACCCGGCGATGCCGGCGTTCTCGAAGACGACGGCGAGCTTGCGCGTGCCGCCCTGCTCGGGGGCGAGCCGGGCCATCACGCGCTCCCACGAGCTGGTCGGCGCGGGCGCCGAGGCCGTGGCGCGGCCCTCGAGGACGAGCTGCGCGGCCGAGCGGGCGCTCATGAGCAGCGCGACGGCGTGCTTGCAGTCCCTGCCCTTGGGGCAGGTGCACGAGTCCGACCAGGTGATGACGCGCCGGCCCGCGCAGATGAACCGGATCGAGGCGTCGTACGGGGACGACAGGGTGCCCTGCACGTGCCCCGAGAGGGCGTCGGGCCCCAGTCGCACGTCGGTGACGACGCCGGAGCGTCCGGCGTAGGCGGCGCCCCGCTCGACGGAGCGCTGCGGGTAGTGGTTGAGCAGGACCTCGTCGTCCAAACGGGCCAGCCAGCGCAGTTGCGCCGACGCGGCCGGATCGTGGTCGAGGTGGGCGTTCATCCTGTCCAGTCTAGGCGCGCGCACCGGGCCCGGGCGAATGGTCCGGACCGGGTTGCCGCAGCAGGCGCGGGCCGTTCGCCGTGGGCGTTCGGGCCCCGTCGCCCGCGCTCGCGGACGTTCCGGGCCGCTCGCGGCGAGCGCTCGCGGGTTTTCAGCCGTTCGCGGCGAGCGCTCGCGGGTCCCGGAGGGGCCGGTCGGGGCGCCGCCCCGGGCGCCCACTAGGCTCACCGTATGTCAGTCCTGATCGGTGCCCACGTCGACGAGGAGGACCCTGTCGGCGGGGCCGCGGCGCGCGGCGCCGACATCGTCCAGATCAGCCTCGGCGACCCGCGGAGCTGGAAGGGCCCCGTCCTCGCCCACGGGGGCGACCCGCAGGCGCTGCGGCGCGCGGCCGCCGACGCCGGGCTGGCGCTCGTCGTCCACGCGCCCTTCGTCATCAACGTGGCCAGCACCAACAACCGCATCCGCGTCCCGAGCCGCCGACTGCTCCAGAGGCACGTCGACATGGCGGCCGAACTCGGCGCGCTCGGGGTCGTCGTCCACGGCGGGCACGTCACCGCCGAGGACGACCCCGGGGCCGGCTACGAGAACTGGGCGAAGGCCGTGGCCGGGCTCGACGCCGCGGTGCCGATCCTCATCGAGAACACCGCGGGAGGCCGGCACGCCATGGCCCGCCGGCTCGAGTCGATCGACCGGCTGTGGACGGCGCTCGCGGCGGTCGATGGGGGGGACCGGGTCGGCTTCTGCCTCGACACCTGCCACGCCCACGGGGCAGGCCTCGGCCTCGACGGCCTCGTCGACCGGGTGCGGGCCATCACCGGACGCATCGACCTCGTGCACGCCAACGACTCGCGCGACGAGCCCGGAACCGGCGCCGACCGGCACGCCAACCTCGGCCGGGGCCTCGCCGACGCCGGGGCCATCGCTCACGTCGTCGCCACCGCCGGGGCGCCCGCCGTCGTCGAGACACCCGGCGGGCCCGAGGCCCAGGCCGCCGACATCGCCTGGCTGCGCGAGAGGATCTGACGCGTCCCACCTCCGGCCCCTCCACCCCATGCCCGGGACGACGTCGCCCTCATGTTCGAGTTCAAGGCCGCGGCCTCCCGCCGGAGCCACCGCCCGGCCACCCGCGTGCTGGTCGGCGACGACCCCCGGCCTGGGACGTCGCCACCTACCGCGAGCTGGACGAGGGCGCCGAGAGCCTCGACGGCTTCGCCCCCGTCGACGGCCCGCTCGACGAGGGGCTGGCCGCAGAGGTGGACGCCCGACTGGCCGCGGCCACCGGCGACGACCTGATACAGCATCATCTGCGCCTCGGGCACCACCGGCGAGCCCACGGGCGTCATGATCGCCCACCGCGCGATGATCGCCGAGTCTCGCGCCCTCGACGAGATGCTCTCCTCCGGCCCCGCCGAGCACTCGCTGTGCCTCCTGCCGCTCTCGCACGCCCTCGAACGCGCCTGGTCCGCCCATCTGGGGTCGCACGACTGCATGAGCACCTACGTCACCGAACACCCGGCGCATCGCCGAGATGATGGCGCTGGCGCGCCCGACGATGATGGTCGCCGTCCCCGAGCTCTACGAGGCGGCGATGGCCGGCGCCCGCGCCGAGGCCGGCGACTCGGGGCCGCGCAGGCGCCTCGTCGACTGGTCGCTCGGCGTCGTCGCCGCCGTGCAGGTCGCGTACAACCGGGGCGAGCGGCCCCGCTGCGCGACCGCCTGCGGCTCCTCGTGGCCGACCGGCTCGTCCTGGGCGGGATCCGGGCCGCGATCGGCGGGCCGGAGAGGATGCTCGTGAGCGGCGGCGCCCCGCTGTCGCGCGAGGTCCAGCCGTTCTCCGGCGCGGCCGGCCTCCACATCCTCGACGGCTACGGCATGACCGGGGCGGCCCCGCTCATCGCCTTCAACCCGCACACGCGCTGGCGGCCCGGCAGCGTCGGGCGGGTCATGAAGGGCGGGCGGCTGCGCATCGGCGCCGGGGCCGCGGGATGCGCACGCCCCGCGGGCGCGCATCCCGTGCGAGGATGCAGCCATGGGTACAGTCGTCGCCGTCCGCCACGTCGCCTTCGAGGATCTCGGCGTCCTCGAACCGGTGCTGCGCGCCCGGGGCCACTCGGTCACGATGCTCCAGGGCGGGATGGACGAGCTGTCGGCGCTCGACGACGCCGACATCGCGGTCGTCCTCGGCGGTCCGGTGGGCGCCGGCGAGACCGACGCCTACCCGTGGCTCGTGGACGAGCGGCGCGCGATCCTCCAGCGCCTCGTCGGGCGGCGCCCCACCCTCGGCATCTGCCTCGGCGCCCAGCTCATGGCCTCGGCCCTCGGCGCCCCGGTCGTGGCGTCCGGCGGGCAGGAGATCGGCTTCGCGCCCATCGACCTCACGGACGCCGGCCGCGCCTCGGCACTGGCCCCGCTGGACGGCGAGCCCGTCCTGCACTGGCACGGGGACCGCTTCGAGATGCCCGCCGGCGCCCAGCGGCTGGCCACGAGCCCGGCCTGCGCGCAGCAGGCGTTCAGCCTCGGCCCCAACGTGCTCGGCCTGCAGTTCCACGTCGAGGCCGACCCCGACGGCATCGAGCGCTGGCTCATCGGCCACGCCCGCGAGCTCGTTGACGCCGGCACCGACCCGCGCGCCCTGCGCTCCGACGCAGCCCGGCTGGGCCCGCGTCTGGCCGGTCTGGGAGGGCTGGTCATGGAGCGCTGGCTCGACGGCCTCGAGGACTGAGGGCCCGCCGCCCGCCCCGGCCGGCGCCCCGGCGTCGCCGAGGGGCCGGGGCCGGCGCTGCGTAGACTGACGCCGTGCCCGAACAACCCCAGCCCCGAAGCGTTCACAGTCGTCAGGCGATCATCGAGGCGACCGCCGGTCTCATCGGCAGGCAGGGCGTCGGCGGCACCTCCGTCTCCGACATCATCAGGACCTCGGGCACCTCCGCCGGCGCGATCTACCACCACTTCGGCAGCAAGCAGGAGATCATCGTCGAGACCGCCCGCCAGGCGCTGCACTGGCCGATGACGGCGATCGCCGAGTGCTTCGACAACCCGGCCTCCCCGGCCGACCTGTTCGGCTACGCGGTCGAGGCGCTGCGCCTCGGCCCCGAGCTCGGCGAGCTGCTCGTCCAGCTGGGCGCCGGCGGCCTCACCGACGACGAGCTGGGGCGTGCGCTGCGCGCCGAGTTCAGCCAGCTGCGCGACGGCCTGGACCTGACGCTCGACTCGTGGGCCCGCAACCAGGGCGTGCCGCAGCGGCGCGTGCGGGGCCTGGCGCAGATGCTCGTCGGCCTCATCCTCGGCTTCGCCGCCCAGCGCGCCCTCGTCGACGACTTCGACGAGGGCGCCTACGAGGCCCAGGGCCGCGCGATGCTCACCGCCGCGGTGGCGGACTGACGCCGGGCGGGCCGGCGACCGTCATGCCGGCCGCGGGCCCAGCAGCGCACGGATCCGGTCGCGCGCGTCGACCATGCCGGGGCCGTACCAGACCACCGGCCGCTCGGGCAGGATCCGCACGTCGCGGCCGGGGAAGCACTCGGGCCCGTCGTCCGGCGCGAAGGGGTACGGGGCGTCCAGCAGGACGATGAGTCCGGCGTCCGAGCGCCGGATCGTCCCGGGGTCGACGACCGGGTAGCGCTGCCGGTCCCAGCCGGCGACGGGCAGCTCGGCCAGGGGGAGGCCCGTGCGCCGCAGCAGATCGGCGGCGTAGGTCCGCGGGCCGATGACCATCCACGGGTCGCGCCAGATGCACACGACGACCGACGAGACGACGGGCCCGTCGGCCCCGGCCCAGGCGCGGCGGGCCCGCCGCAGCCAGTCGGGCGGGGACCCCAGCCCGAGGGCCCGCCCGAACAGCCGCCCCATGCTCACCAGGGCCCCGTCGACGGTGGCCGCGTCGGTGACCCACACGGGTGCGCCGGCCGCGCGCAGCGCCTCGACGTCCTCCCGGCGGTTCTCCTCCTTGCTCGCGACGACCAGCTCGGGCGCCAGGGCGAGGATCGCGCCGAGGTCGGGGTCCTTCGGGCCGCCCACGCGGACGACCGGGTGGCCGGCCCGCTCGTCCAGGTCGGGCGGGAGGACGCAGAACCGGGTGGCGCCGACGACGCGCTCGGGGCAGCTCAGGGCCAGGGCCTCGGTGAGCGAGGGCACGAGGCCGACGACGCGCCGCGGCGGGGCGGCCAGGTCGACGGGATGCCCGAGGTCGTCGGTGGTCATCGTCTGCCTCCTGCCGGTGGGTGCGGGCGCCCGGTGCCCGCGGGCCGTGCCGCTCGCAGGTCGCGCCGGTGCCCGGGCGGTGGGAGCGGTCCGGCGCCCCGGAGCCCTCCTGCGGTGGGGCACCCGCGCCCTCTGGTCATCGACAAAGGTAGTGCCCCCGTCGCAGGAGGGGGAGGGCGCGGGGTCCCCCGGCCGGCTTCAGGGCACGATGATGCCCCGCCACCAAGCGGCGAAGACGGGGCAGCGTTCGAGGACGGCGCCGAGGCCCGCCTCGGCGATGGGAAGGGGTCCCGTGACGGTCCTGCTGCAGTTCGGATCGGCCCTCTCGAGACGCTCGGACGGGGCCGTGCCCGGACCGTCGTCGACGAGCTCGGGACCGCCGGCGCGCCCGATCACGTCCCTCGGCTCGTTCAGGGCCGGTTCCGGGAGCAGCCCTTCCCCCCGGGTCGGAGTCGATCGCCGCGAGGACGAGCGCCTCGATCTCGTGGAGCACGACGAGGGGCCTGAAACGGGGGTCCCGGTAGTGCTCGCGCGAGGCACCCACGAGAATCCTCTGACGCTCGATGCTGTTCCCCCGCGTCTCGTCCGGGAGCGCCCCCGGGTACCGGTCGTAGTCGATGAGGAGTCCGATCCGGTGGGAATGGCCTGCGGCGAGCAGACGGTGCAGGGCTCCGCCGTGGTGCTTCCAGCCGCCTCCGCCCCGGTGGTCTCCAGCGGGCGTGGCGGAGGTCGTGACGATCGTCGACGTGAGGCCGACGTCTTGAACGAGGGCCGCCGGTGCGAGAACCGTCCCTGACGAGCGCCTCCTCCGTCTGACCCTCGACGAGGACGGATGACCTGCCCCACCGGACCGCTCCCTCGTGCGCGGGGCCGCCACCCAGCGGGTTCATCCCCCGGAGACTGCCCGTCGAGTGGTCCTCCAGGAAGGATGCGAGGAATCCCCCCATCGGACCGGGACACCTGCGTCGCGCCGGCGACCCCGCTCAGGACGACGATCTCGTCCAGCTCGAAGTGGGGGACCGACGGCACGGACTGGGTGGCCAGGATGACCTCGCGCCCGTTCCTGCCCGCGGTGCGGGTCATCTCCGCGGGCAGGTCGGTGGCCACGGGGTGCAGCCCGAGCTCGGGCTCGTCGAGGACGACGGTCGCCGGCGAGTCGGGCCCCGGCAGCAGGGCGGCCAGGCGGACGAGGCGCAGCGTGCCGTCACCGGCCTCCCGGGCCAGGAAGGTGCGATCCGGCCCCCGCTGTCCCCACCGCAGCCTGATCCGTTCCGAGGGATCCGGCCGCAGGACGAAGTCGTCGAAGACAGGGCCTGACGTGACTGATCGCGGAGACGATCCGGCGGTGGCGCCCGGGATGCTCCCGCTGGGCCCTGGGGGGATGGGCGGCGATGCTCCCCGCGTCCGAGCGCAGGGCCACGTCGTCTTCCGCCGTCGACCGGCCCTCGACCGGGGCGTGGCCGGAGACGTCGTCGAAGTGGAGGATCCGGCAGCCCTCCGGGATGGGGCGCACGTATGCGGCGAAGCCCCGGAGCCTTCCGGACGTTCCAGACTCGGCGATGCGACGGACCCGGCTCCGGGCGCCGAGACCCAGGTCCTCGTCGAAGGGCCGCTCGCGGTCACGGCCCGCCTGGAAGAGCAGCCATTCGTGGAGCTCCGCCTGATCGGAGCCGTGCACGGCATCGGGCCGGAGCTCCACCCGGTAGCCGTTCCGCCCGACCTCCTCGTCGAATTCGGACGTGAGCCCGATGCGGATGCGGTCCGCCCGGCCCTCGTCGCCCTCGAGGAGAGGATTGCTCGCGCCCCCGCGTCGGCGCGGGCACCCCCGGAAGGAGTCGTCCCAGGGGCGCGGGACGAGCTCCGGCGCGCTCACGAGGTTCGACTCGCCGGAACCATTGGCCCCGATGAGCACGGTGACGTCCGAGGCGAGCTCGAGACGACGGATCGAGCCGAGTCCCTCGATGGCGAGACGTCCCGGTCCGGCGGTCATGCGACGAGCCCAACCGCTGCCGGCGCTGGTGCGCGGGCCCGCCGGTCCGGACCGCGTCGCCCGGGCCATGACGACGGCGCCGGAGGCCCGACGGGGCGCGGATGCGATGATGGGCCCATCGCCACAGCACCTGCGGAGGTGGTCCCCATGTCCACTGAGGTTGACCGGCTCTTCTCCGGCCCCGATGCGGGGGAGCTGCCCGAGGGGGTCGGCATGGGCCGCATGGACTTCATCGCCCCGGACGAGGCCAAGAGCGTGCTCGACGGCGCACGGCAGGTGTGGCTGTCGATGGCGGGCCTCGACCACGGGGACTTCGCAGCCGGGAGCGCCCGCTCCGCCCTGCCCGAATGGTTCCGGAGGGCCTGCGAGGACCGGCCCGCCGGCTCCGACCGGATCTGGGACCTCACCGCCTGGCTGGCCTGGGCCGATCCCGCCGAGCGGGCCTGGCGCTGGTGGGATGCGAACGTCATGGACGAGTCCTACGGCTGGGTGCGCATCGTCCTGCACGAGTGGCCCTGCGCGGTGGGCGTGCTGGCCGCCACCCTCCACGCCTGCGGCGCCACCGAGGTCGGCTACGACGGCTGACCCGCGGCCGGGGCTCAGGGCACCGCCTCGACGACGACGGCCGTGCCCTGGCCGCCGCCGATCGCGATGGCGGCCAGCCCGTACCGACCCCGGCCCTGCCTGACGAGCTGGCTGAACAGCCGGGTCACGAGCACGGCCCCGGTGGCCGCCCACGGGTGCCCCAGCGCGATGGCGCCGCCCTGCGGGCAGTTGCGCCCCTCGTCGATGCCCAAGGCGTCGAGGCAGGCGAGCACCTGCCCGGCGAAGGCCTCGTTGATCTCGACGACGTCGAGCCGGCGGGCCTCGAGGCCGCAGCGCCCCAGCGCCCGGCGGCAGGCCGGGACGGCTCCCCAGCCGGGCCGGCCCGGGTCGCACGTCGCCGAGCGGACGGCCGTGATCCGCAGCGCGGGGCACCGGTGGCGGGCCCAGGTGCCCTCGTCGGCCAGGAGCACCGCCGCCGCCCCGTCGTTGACGCCGCAGGAGTTCGCGGCGGTGACGGTCCCGTCGGCGCGGAAGATCGGCCGGAACCTGGCGAGCCGCTCGACGGTGAAGCCCGGCCGGGGTCGCTCGTCGCGGTCCCTTCCGTCGACGGGGACGATCTCGTCGGCGAGGAGCCCGGCCCGGCGGGCCTCGGAGGCCCGCCGGTGCGAGGCGACCGCGTAGGCGTCCTGGCGTTCGCGGCCGATGCCGCACTCGGCGGCCAGCAGATCGGCCGCCTCGCCCATCTCGGGATCGGGGCAGCCGGGCGGCGCGAAGGGCGCCCGCTCGAAGAGCCGGGGCGGCCGCCCGTCCTCCGACCGCCAGTGGGTCAGCGGCTCGGTCGAGACCGACTGCACCCCGCCGGCGATGACGTAGCCGGGTTCGGCCGCCAACCAGTGGTGCCCGACCTCGATGGCGGTCAGCCCGGAACCGCACTGCCGGTCGATCGTGAGTGCGGGGACGTCCGTCAGGCCGGCGGCGAGCGCCGCGACGCGGGCGACGTTGCCGCCGGGGCCCCGCACATTGCCCATGACGACCTGTCGGATGAGGCCCGACTCCGGGCAGGCGCGGGCGAGCGCGGCGAGCACCGGCGCGGCGAGCCCGGTGGTGTCCGTGTCCCGCCACATGCCGTGGGCCGTGCCGATCGCGGTGCGCCGGGCGTCGACGACGTACACGCTCATCGCGTCAGCTCCTCGGCCAGGCGGCGCAGGTCGACCTTCCCGGCGGCCGTCCGCGGCAGCCGGGGGACGCCCCGCCACAGGCGGGGCCGCTGCGGGCCGGACAGGTTCCGGCGGGCCCAGCCCCTCACGGCCACCAGGTCGTCGTCGTCGGTCACGACGGCCGCCAGCACCTGCCCCAGCCGGGGGTGGGGGACGCCGAGGAGGACGAGCCCGCCGACGGTCCGGGCGGCGAGCCGGGCCTGCAGCGGCGCCAGCTCGACGGTCGCGCCGCCGGTGGTGACCGCCCCGTCCCGGCCCCAGACGCGCAGCAGCCCGCCGTCCAGCTCGCCGCGGTCGCCGACCGTGACGAATCCGTCCCCGCGCCGGACGAGCCCGCCGGGCCCGGAGCGGTCGAGGCAGAGCCACGGCGAACGCACCCAGATGCGCCCGTCAGCGGTGTCGACCTCGACCGAGTCGAAGGGGCGCAGGTCCTGCGCGTGCCGGCCCAGCGCGACGAGCGAGAGCTCGGCCGCGCCGTAGTAGTGCAGCACCGTCCAGCCCCTGGCCGTGGCCCGTTCCCAGTCCCGCACGGGCAGTCCGTCGCCGGCGACGAGGGCCTTCATCGCCGGGCGGGTCCCGAGCGCCCCCGCGAGGGACGAGGGGGTCAGCGTCGCCCAGCTCGCGTGTTCGGGGCGCCGGCTCCAGGCGGCGCCGACGTACTCGCACAGGCAGGCCGAGAAGAGGTTCATCGTCGAGGTCAGCGGGCCGGGGAGCCACATCGTGTCGGCGGCGCCCAGCCCCATGCGCGCCGCCAGCGGCGCGAAGGAGTCCACCCAGGAGTCCGTGCTGCGCACGATGATGCGCGCGGCGCCCGTGGTGCCCGAGGTGCGCAGCGCGATCGGCGAGCCCTCGCGGTGGGCCCGCCAGAAGGCGGCCGTCGGGTCGTCCCCGCCGATCATCCGGGCTCCCGTCGTGCCGGTCATGCGATCACCCTCCCCGGGCGCAGGCGCCCCGCCGGGTCGTGCCGGACGCCCCTGCCCGGGAGTCGGCGCCCCTCCTGAACCGCGCCCCGTACTGAGTACTGAACATCGTTCAACACTGGGAGTGTAGCGCCCCGCCCGCGGCGGCGAGGCCGTTCGTCGGGTCCGGCGACGGGCGCCCGGGTCGGGGAGCCCCGCCGCGTAGCCGTCGGCGGCCTCCCAGCCCCCCGGCGCCGGTGCCGGCGCTGAGATCCCGGCCTCCTCGAGGCGGCGCGCCCACGTGGCCGACCGGATGAGCGCCGAGCGCGAGTCGGCCGGGCCGGTGATGTGGTGCACCGTCCGGTGCCCCAGGCCGAGCAGGTGCGTCATGGCCGCCCGCACGCCCTGCACCTGGTCGGCCGGGGCCGACGGGCAGCGCGGAGGGTCGAGTCCGAGGACGCGGCGGGCGGGCCCGCCGGCAGCGCGAGCCCCCTCGACGGCCGCGGCGCCGGCTGGATGACGACGAGCCCGTCGATCGCCTGGCGGGCCAGTCCGGCGTCCTCGGCCAGCGAGCCGGGGAACGAGGCGAGGCCGTAGACGCGGAGACGGTCGGACGTCCTGCTGAGGAACGAGGCGGTGGGCGCCTGCGACAGGCCGACGCCCCAGGCCGCGGCGTCGTCCTGGTGGTCCGTGAGCCAGTCCCGGGCCCGCTCGAGTCTGCCGAGGGAATCGGCGACGAGCTGGACGTCCTGCTTCCAGTGCGGGCCGGTGCTCTTCGTCACGACGGTCGGCGCCAGGGCGGACAGGCTCGCGTGGAGGATGTCGATGTCCTGCCGGCCGAGTTCACCAGGATGAGGTCGGCGTCGAGGGTGCCGATCGACTCGACGCTCGGCTCGGTGCGGCCGCGGCGGCGGCCCCGAGGCCGGGGCCGAGCGTTCGGCGCTGGATTCGTGCCGTCATGAGGGAAGCCCGAGCTCGTCCTCCGCTGTTCTCGTGGCATGTCCGGGGCCACTGCGCCGTCAGCTGGAATTCGTTGCCGAATGGCTCTCGCCCTGCTCCTCGTGCTCGCCGGCGTCGCACTCGCCGCGGCGCTCGACCCGGTCACCGGCACCGTCACCATGTGCGACACCGACGTCTTCGACTCCTACCGCTTCCGGACCCTCGGCTCCTTCGCCGAGCGCGACATGCTCACGCTCGCCTGGGTCGGTCCGTTCATCGCCGCCGGGCTCGTCGTCGCCCCGGCCTGCGGGCGCGGTCTCAACGCGCTGGCCCTCGGCGACGAGCAGGCCGCCGCCCTCGGCGCCCGCCTCGGCGTCGTGCGCGTCGCCTCGCTCGTCGCCATCGCCCTGCTGTGCGGAGCCGCCACCGCGGCGGCCGGGCCCGTCGGCTTCGTCGGACTCGTCGTGCCGTACGTCCTGCGCGTGCTGGTCGGCGGAGGCTCCGGCGCCGATCGCTTCATCGTCCTCGACCGGAGACTGCCGCGGGCCATCGCGGCCCGGCTCGCCGGCGCGGGGGTGCGATCGGCCCGGCGGCGTCTCGTCATGCTCGTCCACGGGGTGCTGCTCGTGGCCGTCGTCGTGGCGGTCACCGGGCCGATCGGCTTCCTCGCCCTCGCCGCGCCGCAGCCGGCCCGGAGGCTGGCCGGCACTCCCGGCACCGCCTTCGGCCGAGCGTCGCGATGGGCGGCGCGCTCCTGGGCGCGACGGGTCTTCGCGCCCAGCGCGCGCTCGCGCCCTTCCAGATCCCCGTCGGCCTGGTCAGCTCGGCGCGCGGCGGCCTCCACCTGCTGCGGCTGCTCGGCCTCAGCCGGCGGGGCGTCCGACCGCGGCGCCGGCGTCCGGTCGCTCCGTCGTTCCCGCGGCGCCGGGCCCCGGGAGGGCCCTGCCGGTCCGCCCCGACCGCGTCCTCCGGGCGGCGCGGTCCAGGCCGCGGGCGGCGAGCGGGAAGACCAGCACCGTCAGCGCGCCGGCAGCCACGAGGCACGAGCCCAGCGAGGCCGGCATGAGCTCCTGCGAGACGGCCACCTCGGTGACGGCCACGATGATCGGCAGCCCGGCCGATGAGTAGAGCGCCAGCTTCGCCCGCTCGGCCCCCGCCGCCACGCCCGAACCGGTGCTCGTGAAGCGCTCGGCCAGCCACACCGGCAGGCCCCGCGTCACGAGCACCGCGAAGAAGGCCGCGACGACGGTGAGCGGGCTCGAGCGCACGGCGTCCAGCGCGATGCCCATGCCGCTCATGACGAAGAAGACGGGGATGAAGAAGCTGTTGCCCAGCACCGAGATGCGCTCTTCGAGCGGGCCGGTGTGGTCGCCCACGATGAGCCGGAGGCACAGGCCCGCCATGAACGCGCCGAGCGCCACGTCGACGTCGAAGAGCGCGGCTAGCGCCATGAGCCCGGTGAGCAGCAGCATGATCGTCCGCATGGTCCCCTGGGTGAGCCGGTGCTCGCCGGTGCGGATGAACCAGTCGATGACCCGCTGGTAGACGTCCTGGCGCTCGGCCTCGCTCAGGTGCCGGAGCTGGTCGTTGACGCGATGGGCCGCCCGCCTCATGCGGTGGCGGGTGCCGAGCGCCAGACCCGCCGTGAGCACGCCGAAGCCGATGAGGACGAGCGCCCCGACCCACGGCGAGTTGCTCGACAGCAGGATCGCCATCGCCGCCACCGGGCCGAGCTCGCCGACCGTGCCCTGGGCCAGGAAGGCCCTCCCCAGCGGCCGGTCGAGCACGCCCTGCTCCCGCAGGATCGGCATGAGCGTGCCGAGCGCCGTCGAGCTGAGCGCGATCGCCAGGGCCGCCGCGTTCAGCCACCGGTGCCCGGGGACGATGAGCATGCCGACCCCGAAGCCGATCACCAGGCAGACGAGCCAGGTGAGGGCGGCGGACCTCGTCCGTCGTCCGACGAGGTCGTTCGGGTCGATCTCGTAGCCCGCCGACAGGAAGAGCAGGCCCAGGCCGAGCTGCTTGAGCATCTCGAGGTTCGTGGCGCCCGCCAGCTGCAGCCCCGAGGGGCCGATGAGCACCCCGAGGCCGAGCAGCAGGACCACCTCGGGCAGGACGCGCCGGGTCGCGTGTCCGATCGCCGGGGCGACGAGCGTCGCCAGCACGATCCAGAACAGCGAGACGCTGGTCGACGAGGAGATCTCCATGAGCAGCATCCGGCGATCCTATGCGCGGGGACCAATCGCGCGGGGAGCGATCCCGGGGAGGCCGAGGGCCGGTGCGGACGGCCCGGTGGGCCTCGGCCGCGCGGGGACCGATCGGTGGCGGCGGTGGATCCGGGCCGGGTCGACGATCCGGCGCCGCAGAGGTCGCGTCCGGCCCGCCGGGGCCCCGTGCCCGGACCGGGCGGCCCCTGCCGGGGCCGATCGGGGAGCACCGGCCCGCCGGGACCGCGCTCAGCCCTGGCCGCCGGCGCACCGGAAGGTCGGCAGCTCGTCCTCGTGCCGGGGCAGCCAGTCGCCCAGTACGTCGATCTCGTCGGTCACCGTCCGGTACTCGTGGCCGGTGATGACGACGCTCATCGCGACGAGGCCGGCGCCCGTGTCGATGATCCCCAGCTGGCGCATCGTCGAGACGCCGGTGCGCTCGTTGGTCCCCCAGCCTGACTTGGCGTGCCCGCCGTCGACGGTCTCGATGCCGACGGCCTGGGCGTCGACGAGGTCGGCCATGAGCGAGTAGACGCGCCGGGCCGCCCCGTCGTCCGAGCAGGCCAGCCACGAGGCGAACCGGGCCTGGTCGGCGCTCGACCACTGGGTCATGCCGAAGCCGGTGTCGCCGCCGAGCGCCGCGTTCGGCAGCGTCAGCGTCGTCGTGTCGCCGCCCTCGCGCAGCAGGTTGTCGACCCTGGTGCTGGACTGGTAGCCGCCGCCGAGCGTGTCGAACAGCGTGCTCGCCGCGTCGTTGCTCGACTCGGTGATCGCCTGCGCTGCCAGCTCGTCGAGCCCGTCGCCCTCGCGCAGCGCCTCGACGGCGATCGGCACCTTGATCGTCGACCACGCCGTGGACTCGGGCACCTGGCCGACGGTGACGACCCCGCCGTCGGCGGTCGCGACGGACACCTGGGCGTCGTCGGGGAAGGACGCCACGAGCTGTTCGAGGCGGGTCCGCAGCGCGTCCTCGGGCGAGTCGCCCCCGGCCGCCCCGCAGCCGTTCAGCGCGGCGGCGAGGAGGGAGCACGCGAGCGCCGCGCCGATGGTCCCGGTGAGGGGACGCGTGGACGCCCCGTCGGCGGGGACGCCCCTGGGCTGGTGCGATGGCATGGCGGTCCTTCCGGGGATGATGCTCCATTGTCCTCCGCGATTGTCCTCCGCGGCGGCGTCCCCGCGGCGTCGAGGCCCGTCCCCGGCGTCGGCGACGGGCGGTCCGGTCGTTCCGCCCCTCCCCGCGCCCCGGGTTTCGGAAGCGGCGGCCCTGACCTACGATGAAACAGAACGAGCATTCTGTTTTCGCACGGTGCTCTCCCGGTCCCACGGAGGAGGACGGATGACTGGTGAGGTCCTGCGCCTCGGTCTCGACGTCGGGTCGACGACGGTGAAGGCGGTCGTCATGCGCGGCCACGAGATGCTCTTCAGCGACTACCGGCGGCACAACGCCGACGTGCGCGGCGAGATGAGGCGGCTCCTGCTCGACATCGGCGAGCGCTTCCCGGACGACACCCTCAAGGTCGCCATGACCGGCTCGGGCGGCCTCGGCGTCGCCCGCATGATGAACGTCACCTTCATCCAGGAGGTCATCGCCGCGACCGAGGCGATCGAGCAGCTGAACCCCGATGTCGACGTCGTCATCGAGCTCGGCGGCGAGGACGCCAAGATCACCTACCTCCACCCGACGCCCGAGCAGCGCATGAACGGCTCGTGCGCCGGCGGCACCGGGGCCTTCATCGACCAGATGGCCACCCTGCTGCACACCGACGCCGCCGGCCTCGACGAGCTCGCCGGCCGCCACGAGAACCTCTACCCCATCGCCTCGCGCTGCGGCGTCTTCGCCAAGACCGACGTGCAGCCGCTCATCAACCAGGGCGCCCGCCACGAGGACATCGCCGCCTCGGTCCTCCAGGCCGTCGCCACCCAGACCGTCGCCGGCCTGGCCTGCGGCCGCCCGATCCGCGGCAAGGTCATCTTCCTCGGCGGCCCGCTGCACTTCCTGCCCCAGCTGCGCGAGGCCTTTACGCGCGTCCTCGGCGACCACGTCCACGACTACGTGAGCCCCGCCGACGGCCAGCTCCACGTGGCCGTCGGCGCCGCCTTCCTCGCCGACGGCCCGACCCTCTCGCTGCGCCACCTGGCGCAGATGCTCGACAGCGCCGGCGAGATCCAGGTGGCGTCCAAGACGATGCGCCCGCTGTTCCTCGACGAGGCCGAGCGCGCCGAGTTCGACGCGCGCCACGGCGTCGTCGACGTCGAGCAGGCCGACATGAGCGAGGCCGTCGGCGACCTCTACCTGGGCATCGACGCCGGGTCGACGACCATCAAGTCGGTCCTCATCGACGACGAGGGCACGATCGTCCATTCCAGCTACGACTCCAACCAGGGCGACCCGGTCAAGGCCGCCGTGGCCATCGCCCGGGACGTCATCTCGGCCCTGCCCGCCGGCTCGACGATCGCCCGCACCTGCGTCACCGGCTACGGCGAGGACCTCGTGAGGACGGCCCTGCACGCCGACGAGGGCGAGATCGAGACGATGGCCCACTTCCGCGCCGCCCAGGCCGTCTGCCCCGGCGTGACGAGCGTCATCGACATCGGCGGCCAGGACATGAAGTTCGTCAAGATCCGCGAGGGCGTCGTCGACTCCATCGCCGTCAACGAGGCCTGCTCGGCCGGCTGCGGCTCCTTCCTGCAGACCTTCGCCGAGACGATGGGTGCCGATGTGCGCGAGTTCGCCCGGGTCGGCATGGAGGCCACGGCCCCCGTCGACCTCGGCAGCCGCTGCACCGTGTTCATGAACTCCTCGGTCAAGCAGGCCCAGAAGGAGG
>ERZ773070.158-NODE-158-length-52221-cov-8.011368_pt1 | contig 52221 bp, 48 predicted proteins | sample MGYA00580618_ERZ773070 | MGnify/ENA primary metagenome ERZ773070 (study PRJEB29015, sample SAMEA2738023) | human oral metagenome | biome: human oral; feature: human-associated habitat; material: dental | place: China | collected 2019 ...
GAGGAGGCAAACCGGACGCATAGCCAAAGCTATGTGGAGGATTTGCCGACGAAAATCGGGCAAAAAAGATGCGCTAAGATGATGGTGCTGAATTTATCAGTGGTTCCTAAAGTTCTGCCGTTGTGTTGTGGGACTTTATTGTATCCGTGCTTTCAAAACAAAAAGGAGAGCGTATTTATTATGGCAGTACAGATGGCAGCATCACATGCAGCTTCGAGAAGACTAAAGGACGCGATTTTCGGTGCCAATGCAGCGTGCCGGGCAGCAATTGCAGAGTACGGTGAGGACCGTGTCGTGAACGCAACCATCGGCGCTGTGATGGATGACACGGGGAAACTCGCTCATCTTCCCACCGTCGAGCGTGTCTTTCGATCCCTTCCCATCGAGGATTATATCGCCTACGCACCAATTTCCGGACTTCCGGAATATCTTGAGGCGGTGATTGACATCACATTTGCGGGAAATCGTCCGGCAGGATATCTCGGCGCCATTGCAACCGCAGGGGGAACAGGTGCCGTGCGTACCGCCGTTGACAACTACGTGGAAAAAGGCGATCAGGTACTCACCTCGGATTGGTTCTGGGGAACATACAATGTCATCTGTCAGGAGCTGGGCTGCTCTGTAACGAATTTTTCGCTCTTTGATGAAGCAAATAACTTCAATCATACGGCATTTGCCACATCCGTTGATGTCCTTCTCAAGACACAGGACAGTCTGCTCATTATCCTCAACACGCCGGCACATAATCCGACTGGCTACAGCCTCTCCTCGGAGGACTGGGATCACGTATTGGACTGCGTCAAAAAACACGCGGCAACGGGAAAGAAAATATATCTGCTTGTCGATATTGCCTATATCGATTTTGCCGGTGAAAAATTTGAAACACGTGCTTTCATGCAGAAGTTCAGTAACCTGCCGGAAAACATCCTCACACTCTTCGCATTCTCCATGTCAAAAGCATATACCTTCTACGGTCAGCGTTGCGGCGCGCTCATTGCACTCTCCGCGAGCAAGACGGTCATTGATGAGTTCAACGAGATCAGCAAGTACGCAGCGCGTGCGACATGGTCGAACATCAATCGCGGTGCAATGACGCTTCTCGCACGCATTCAGCAGAATAAGGTTGACTATGCCTCCTACGAAACGGAGCGCGATGCGCTATATCGTCTCGTCCAAGAGCGTGGGGATATCTTTATGCATGAGGCTGCGGAATGCAGGCTCCCTACCCTGCCCTACAAAGGCGGCTTCTTCCTCGCCATTCCTGCAGCAAACCCACAGGCGGTCTGCGATTTGCTCCGCGAGGATCTCATCTTTGCCGTTCCCCTGAAAATGGGCGTACGTATTGCAGCTTGCTCCGTGCCCAGTACGAAGATGCGCGGCATCGCAGAAAAAATAAAGCACGTGATAGATAAAATGTAGGTGATGTTGTATAAATAAAGGAACCGGGGGGCACGGCAAAACAAGCGTGGAAAGCCTTGATATACAAGGCTTTCCACGCTATTTTCGTTTATTCGAGTTCGATGGTCGCGGGCGGTTTGCCTGTGCAGTCGTAGAGGACGCGGTTGACGCCGCGGACTTCATTGACAATGCGTGTGGTGACTCTCGACAGGATTTCCCACGGGAGCTGTGCCGCCTCTGCCGTCATGAAATCACTGGTCTCGACCGCACGCAAAACGATGGCATAGTCATAGGTTCGTCCGTCACCCATGACGCCGACGGAGCGCATATTGGTGAGCGCAGCAAAATACTGCCCGAGATTCTTTTGGAGACCGGCTTTTGCAATCTCCTCACGGTAGATGGCATCCGCCTCCTGCACGATATGAACCTTCTCTGCCGTTACCTCGCCAATGATGCGGATGCCGAGCCCCGGCCCCGGGAACGGCTGGCGATCGACGAGATCGTCCGGAACGCCAAGCTCGCGTCCTGCGGCGCGCACCTCGTCTTTGAAGAGGAGACGAAGTGGCTCAACGATCTCTTTGAAATCCACATGGTCGGGAAGTCCGCCGACGTTGTGATGCGATTTGATGACAGCGGATTTGCCAAGCCCGCTCTCAATAACATCGGGGTAGATCGTTCCCTGCACGAGAAAGTCCACCGCACCAATCTCATGTGCCGCTTCCTCAAAGACGCGGATAAACTCCTCCCCGATGATCTTACGCTTTGCCTCCGGCTCCGTTACCCCCTTGAGTTTGGCATAAAAGCGATCACGCGCGTTAATACGGATGAAGTTGACATCATAGGTGCCGGATGTTCCGAAAACGGCTTCCACCTCATCCCCCTCGTCCTTACGCAGAAGACCATGGTCGACAAAGACGCAGGTGAGCTGGCTGCCGATCGCTTTGGAGAGCAGAACGGCGGCCACGGAGGAGTCGACACCGCCCGAGAGTGCACAGAGCGCACGTCCCGTCCCAATCTTTTTACGCAGTTCCTCAATCGCCTTCTGGACGAAGGAATCCATGCGCCACGTTCCCGTACATTTGCAGACATGATAGACAAAGTTCCGCAGGATCTCCGTTCCATGCTCTGTGTGCATGACCTCGGGGTGGAACTGGACCGCATAAAGCCCTTCCGCCGGATTCTCCATCGCTGCAATCGGGCAAACAGGCGTGTTTGCCGTTGTATGAAACCTCGTAGGAAGTACACTGATATAGTCCGTATGGCTCATCCAGCAGATGTTTTTTGTGGGAATACCGTCAAATAGAAGGGAGGCTTTGTCCGTGATGTCGACCTCTGTCTTCCCATATTCGCTCGTAGGTGCAGTCTCGACCCTACCGCCGCAGAGATGCGCCATAAGCTGCGCGCCGTAGCAGATTCCAAGCACCGGTATCCCGAGCGAAAAGAGTTCCTTTGGTGCGGTGACAGCTCCCTGCCCATAGACGCTGTTCGGCCCGCCCGTCAGAATGATGCCGCGCGGCGCAAGTTCTCGAATGCGGTCTAGCGACAGCGTATGTGGATATACCTCACAATAGACATGATTCTCACGAACGCGACGTGCAATGAGTTGATTGTATTGCCCGCCGAAATCCAGCACTAAGATCATCTCTGCGGCATCGGATCTGCTCATAATGGAATTCCTCTCTTGTATTATTCTTCTGGATCTTGCGTAAAACTCCGTACGGCAGCATGCGATACATCGACTGAAAATCCCTTTTGATAGAGATTTGCCATCATCTTTTGATACTTGTCCGTCGGTTTATACTTCATTGCGAGTACGCGCTCCGCTGCAGAAACCTCACGCTCAAAGGTATCATCCGGTACGACACTCCATACGAGATCATGATCGAAGCCACGCTGCATGAGCTTCGCACAGATCTGGTGGACGGAATTCCGGCTGTCGTTGTAGAGATACATGAACTGCTGGGTACAGAGGTCAGTATCGTCAAGATAACGTTGCTCGATGAGGCGCGCTATGGCGGCATCGATTTCCTCTGCCGGAAACCCCTTGCGCGTGAGCTTCTCACGCAGTTTCTTTTCGCTGTGCGCCTGTCGTGCAAGGTAATCAACAGCTGTCATGAGCGCTGTTTTATTTGCTGCTTTTCGTGAACGCTTCTCCTCTTGATCGTGGGTGTCGTTCATTCATCCATCTCCGGAATGCTCTCTTCTGCAGGTTCCTCCTGTTCTTCCTCCGCAGAAATTTTTTTCGATGTTGATTTCTTCTTCGGCGTTGCTCCTTCGACAAGAAGTTTCGTACGAATCTTCTCCTCGATTTCGGCAATGAGTTCTGGTTTCTCCTCTAGTGTCTCCTTGGCATTTTCCTTGCCCTGACCGAGGCGTGTTCCCTCATAGGAATACCATGCACCGCTCTTGTTTACGATGTCCAGCTCGACGCCCATGTCGATAATGCTGCCGAGACGCGAAACGCCCTCACCGTATATGATGTCAAACTCTGCCGTCTTAAAGGGCGGCGCAACCTTGTTCTTGACAATCTTCGCACGTGTACGGTTGCCGAGGGACTCGGTTCCCTGCTTGATCGAGTCGGCGCGCCGGACATCGATGCGCACAGACGCGTAGAATTTTAGGGCGCGACCGCCCGTTGTCGTCTCGGGATTGCCATAGGTAACGCCGATCTTTTCACGCAGCTGGTTGATAAAGACGGCAACGGTACGGGTCTTGCTGATAATACCCGTAAGTTTTCGCATTGCCTGACTCATGAGTCGCGCTTGGAGTCCGACAACGGAAGAACCCATATCCCCCTCGATTTCGGATTTTGGCACAAGTGCTGCGACGGAGTCCACAACGATGATGTCGATGGCACCGCTGTGCACAAGTGCATCCACAATTTCGAGAGCCTGCTCGCCCGTGTCGGGCTGCGAAATCAGGAGATCCTCGGTATTGACGCCAAGTTTTCGTGCATACTCCGGATCCAGCGCATGCTCTGCATCGATGAATGCAGCAAGCCCTCCCGCCTTTTGCGCTTCGGCAATCATGTGGAGTGTGACCGTCGTCTTGCCGGAGGATTCGGGACCGTACACTTCGATAATACGCCCCCGCGGGATGCCGCCGACGCCGAGCGCAATATCGAGCGGCAGGATACCGGTCGATATCACCTCAATATTCATATTTGCCTTGGCTTCACCGAGACGCATGATGGCTCCTTTGCCATGGGTTTTCTCAATTTGCTTGAGTGCATTCTCCAGAGCCTCTTCACGCGTCATCGGCTTATCTCTTTTACTGTCCTTCTTGGTATCCTTCTCTGCCATATCGTGCACTCCTTTAATCTTCTATTCTCTTCCCAATTATACGAAAATCCCCGCGCCTTTGTCAAAAGGAATGTACGGGGATTTCACCATGTTGGACATTTACTTCAAAAGAGAACGAACAATTTCATTCACCAGCTTACCATCGGCACGGCCTTTCACACGAGGCATAAGGACACCCATAACCTTGCCCATATCCTTCGCCGTTGTCGCGCCGACTTCAGCGACAGCGGTCTCGACAATCTTCTTGATCTCATCTGCACTGAGCTGTTCGGGCAGATACGGCATCAAAACGGCAATCTCTGCCTCTGTCTTTTCCACAAGATCCGAGCGCCCGCCGCGTTCGAACTCCTCAATGGAGTCACGGCGCATCTTCACTTCCTTGGTAATTACACCGATGATCTCGTCATCGCTCAGTGTCTTTTTTCCGTCGATCTCTGCTTGACGAACAGCACCGCGCACGAGCCGGATGACAGAGAGGCGCTCCTTTTCTCCTTGCTTCATAGCTTCTTTCATATCAGCGGTGAGTTTTTCCATCAATGACATAGGTTTTCATCCTTTCAAAGAAATATAAAGATAGAAAAACATCCGTGGCACACAGCGTCCACGGATGTTTCTTTGCAATCAGCCCCTGTATTTGCGTTTACGCGCTGCCTCAGACTTCTTTTTACGGCGAACGCTCGGTTTCTCGTAATGTTCACGCTTTCGAACTTCGGCAAGAGTGCCGGCCTTCTGTGACATACGCTTAAAGCGGCGGAGAGCACTGTCGATCGACTCATTCTTGCCGACCTTGATTTCATTTGCCATGCATTTCCCCTCCCTCCACGCGCGGAGTAATGTTGCACCGATAAATGATGCAAGCACATTATACCCCATAGAGATAATCCGTGTCAATCGCGTAATCAAATTTTCACAAAACACCTGAGGATATCATCAACTGTTTTCTTGAACATCTATTTATACATAGTATGCAATGATAAAAATTTTTTATATTTTATATTGACATTACCTCTCAGTGTGCGTTATGATTTTGTTCGTGAGTTTTCCAACTCACAAAATGTTCCAGTTGCGTTAAATAAAGGAGACCTGTTACCCATGCACAGAACAACAAAGATTCTATCTCTCCTGCTGCTTGTCCTTTCCATTGCCCTCGTCGGCTGTGGCGGAGCGAATCAGACGGCAGAAAAGAAAACGGCAGAGCCGTTCCGTATTGTGACATCATTCTATCCCATGTACGTTGCGACCATCAACATCACCGACGGTGTGGACGGCGTTGAAGTCTATAATATGACGAAACCCCAGACCGGCTGTCTGCATGATTATCAGCTGATGACCGATGATATGAAGACGCTTGAGAAAGCGGATGCCTTTGTGATCAATGGAGCAGGCATGGAGGATTTCATGGACAAGGTGACCGAGCAGCAGAAGAAGCTGAAGGTCATCGATGCCTCGCTCGGCATTGAACTCATTCACGATGATGAGGGGGACAACCCTCATGTTTGGCTGAGTGTTACGGATGCCATTCAGCAGGTGCGCAATATTGCCGATCAGCTGAAGGAGGCTGATCCTGCACACGCAGATGCATATGAAAAGAATGCTGCAGCATACATCGAAAAGCTCACGGCACTCAAGAGTGAAATGCACGCGGCGCTCGACAATGTTCCGCACAAGGATATCGTTACGTTCCACGAGGCATTCCCCTACTTTGCAAAGGAGTTCAACCTGAATATCATCGGTGTAGTAGAGCGTGAACCGGGGACGGAACCGACCCCGACAGAGCTTCAGGAGACGATCGAGCAGGTCAACGCTCTTCCGTCTAAGGTGCTTTTCACGGAGCCGCAGTACTCCCCTGCTGCTGCCGAGACCATTGCACGCGAAACGGGTGCTAAGATCTACACCTTAGATCCTGTTGTGACCGGCGAAGCGACGCCAGCGGCAAAGAACGCCTATATCGACACGATGAAAGCGAATATGAAGGTACTGCAGGAAGCCTTGCAGTAAATTTCAAATTTCCCCAACGTAAAAGACGTCCGCGGCGAAAGCCTGTGGACGTCTTTTACGTTTGCAGGAAAAGCTATATTTCATTATGAGATGAAGAATGAGCGTCTTACGATATCTTATCCTTTTTTCGACGTTCGTGGAAAAATCGTCGGATAATCTCAGCACATTCATCCGCCAGGACGCCCGCACGCATTTCCGGTTGATGGTTCAGCGCGGGACATCCTGTGATATTGAAGAGCGATTCGCAGGCTCCTGCCTTTGTGTCTGTACTTCCGTACACAACACGGCTGATTCGGCTCATGACGATTGCGCCGGCGCACATTGGACATGGTTCGATGGTAACATACAGTGTCATTCCCGTGAGACGCCATCGACCAAGACTCCGGCAGGCACGCTGAATGGCAATCAGTTCGGCGTGTGCCGTTGCATCATGCTCTGTTTCACGCAGATTGTATCCACTGGAGATAACTTCTCCCGCCTCATCCAAAATAACGGCACCGATCGGAACTTCGCCAAGCGCATATGCGCGTTGCGCCTCCGCCAGTGCCAGTCGCATGCCATAGGAATCATCCGGCATGGGGCAGTTTCCCCTTCATATCTGAAATATCAGCTTTCCCTTGATAAAACAGAGATTGTGTAGGACGACCGACCTCCAAATGATACGCACTGTTTGAAGAGGCGTTTTCCGACTGACGTTTTTTTCTCTTTTCGACTTCATCATCAAAAATAGAAGCAAATGTCTCGCCCTGTTCGCGCTCCTCAAAGCCTTTTCTCCGCTCAAACAATTCATCCTTGTTAAAACGAAGGCGCTTGATCCGCATCACTCGTTCAATACGTTCTACCATTGCTGACACCTCCCATCGGTATTGACATACTATTCTATCTTATATCAATAATATCGTTTTCCTGCGATGGAACTTAAACAAAAAAGGCAGGATTTATCACAATATAACGTGACATAACACTGCCTTAATACGCTCTCATATGAATTTTGATGTCAGCCCGGCGGCCATGTGAGTGAACGTCCGCCGAGAAGATGAAAATGGAGATGGCCGACGGTCTGTCCGCCATCCGCTCCCGTGTTCGTCACAAGTCGGAAACCACTCGCATCGATATTGAGACTGCGTGCAATCTCCGGCACAACCTCGATCAGAATATGCGCAGCCAAATCCCGATCCTCTGCCTTAAGTGCAAGAACGCTTTCGAGATGCTTCTTTGGAATGATGAGAACGTGTTCCGGTGCCTGCGGATCGAGATCGCGGAATGCGAGCACCTGATCATCCTCATATACCTTTGTGGATGGAATTTCCCCCTGTGCAATCTTGCAAAAGATACAGTCTGCCATTTGATTCACTTCCTTTCGATGTACTCAATGAAATAATTCGTGAAGAATATGTTTATTCCTGCTCTTTTCAAAGGTCTTTCCGAAAATATCACGACTTTGTTAGAACAGTGATTGACAGTGTAACGATCTATTTGGTAGAATTAACTCGCAATTAAATAAACTTGTTTTCCGAGCAAAAATATCTAAGGGCGCAGTGCCTATGATATTTCGCCTGAGCAAACATTTTATGGAATGTTTACGCTCACAGGGTTATCGCAGAAATGTGGCAGCCTTCCCGTATTGAAAAGGAAAACGACAGGAACGGACTGCTATTTTTATGTGCAGGGACTGTTTGTCGTGCGCTTTGTACGGGAAACAGTCCCTTTTTTGTGTGTATGGTGAACTGAAAAGGAGAGGTATTGATGAAACGAATATAGAAGTACCAGACAGCCCTTGTGGCGGAAATTGCGGCGGGGTTTGTGTTCCTACCGCAGGTATATGCCGCTGACTCAGCATATAAGACCGATGCGATCACAGTCGAGGCTGAGGACGTTGACAAGTATCTTGTGACGACGAATACAATCACAGAGCAGGAGATTGCGGAGCGCGGCTATCGCAACCTCGCCGACATCCTCTCGCAGGTACCGGGACTCTATATGGCACCGGCGGATAAGAACAGCAAGATGGTGCGTATTCGTGGCGCAGAAGTCGGACAGACAAAAGTCTACATCGACGGCATCCCTGCATTCCCTCTCAACGGAATTGCATTAAATGCTGCGGCTGATCTCTCTACGATTCCCGCAGACAGCATTGCAAAGGTTGAGATCATCAAGGGACCGGGACCTGTCAAGTATGGGACAGACTATAAGGGCGGCGTTATTCTTGTGACGACGAAGGACGGCAACGGTGCGGGGAAATTTCGCCTGAGCATTGCGGGCGGTTCCCATCATACCTATGATATGCACCTTGGTTACAGCGGCGGTGATAAAAATATCAGCTATACTCTGAATGCGTCAAAACGTCATACGGGTGGTTATTTGCCAAATTCTGCAAATGACAAACTGTATTTTGACAAGACTCGAATGACGATCGGTGTGCGTCACGAATCACTGTCACAGGATGCAAACAACATAAAGAGTACGGACCACGCCATCGATCCCGTTCTCAATATCACACATGATTTGACGAAGTCGGATACGCTACGTTTCTCTGCCGGTCGTACACATGTTTTTGTTCAGGCAAAATCCGCAGCGACAAATATTCGTGCGAATGTGCCTGTGCCGAAGCCGGAACGTGACCGTAATTTTGAGTTTGGTTGGAAGCACCGTTTCAGTCCAAAATCAGAACTTGATCTCGCTGTATTCTACACAGATGTTACAGATCGTATTGTTCGTCTCGTACGCGGCGGTCCGTATTACAACGTCGATCAGACAAAAATTCGCGGCGTAGAGTTCGGCTATCAGCACAAATTTACACAGAACTTCTCCAGCTTTGCCAATTATACGTGGATGAGTGCAGAGGACAAGGCAAACGGAAAAACAACAGATGCTACAGGGATTCCCCATCAAATATTTAACCTCGGTCTGACCTATCGTGAAGGAAAATGGCGTTCGACGCTTCTTGGACGCGCGGTAAGCGGTTGGACGAATGGCAGTTCTTATCCGAACAGTACCGGATATTTTACAGCGGATCTCGACCTGCGCTATGAACCGCAGACGGATCTTGGCGTTTTCCTGCGCGTCAATAATATCTTTAACAGGGATTATCAGGACAAGCTCTATCATCCGGCAGAGGGAACAAACTTCCTGCTAGGTGTGGATATGTCATTCTGACGCACGCCGAAATACAAGACACAGAGTTGCCGTACGTTCCGAGAATGTACGGCAACTCTGCTGTAACTATGCGAAATTCTTCTGCGGAAGGACATCCGCCATCTTGCCGCAGCTCGCAATGTCCGTTCCATATCCATAGTGGACGAGATCGGCAGCAAGGGCGGCATCGGTCACGGTGAATCCCGAAAGTCCGTCTGCCCCGTAGTCAAAAAGGCATGGATGCATCGGCACAGAGGGACCAACAAGGACGGTCACAGCATTCCTTGAGAGTTCCAAGAGGCGCGGCATGGTCTTGTTGGCAAAGGTCGCCCCCGTCATAAAGACAAAATCCTGTTGCGGCAGGAGGAACTCAGCCGCCTCGGCTGGATAGTCCCCCCACTCCGGCTGCATCTCAAGGATGGATAGGTCGCAGATCGGTTCCCACTTCTTTTGGAAGTTCGGAAAATGCCCAACGACGGCAACCTTCTTTCCGCGAATCTGCTCCGTATACATGGCGAATGCTTCCAGTTTCTTGCGCTCATCCAGTGTCTCAGCGGATGCATCCTCACCGTGAAACCCCTGCATCACCTGTACTTTTGACGGCTGATTGTAGTAGGCGTTGACAGCGGCCGTGGCGATGGATGCCTCCTGCCCCTGCCACGAGCGCACGTACTCTCCCGCCTCGCGCAGAGAACAGCCGAGAAAGCTCTCCTTGCGCAGACGTGGGCGGCTGTATGCAGGGATCGTCATGCAAATGCCGACCAAATCCCCTGCATGCACATACGTCCACGGGCGTCCAACGGCGTAGCCGTCGATATAGATGTCCTGCGGCAGCCCGTCGATGATCTCATCGTAAAGATTCCAGTAGTTCACTAAAATACCTCCTCACAGATCTGTTGATTCTAGGATAACACAGCAATTCAGAGGATTCAATCGAGAAAGGAAAATGCTATGGAAGCGTTCCCATCTTCCAAAACATTTCCTTTGCCGTCAATCGCGGGGAAACGCTCTGTCTGCTCGGACCGAACGGCGTCGGCAAGACAACGCTCTTCAAGACGATTCTAGGGCTGCTGTCCCCGCTTGCGGGTGATATATTTCTATCCGGTGAGAATATGTCTGCATGGACAGCAGAGGAGCGGGCACGGCACATCGCCTACGTCCCGCAGGTGCATACGCCCCCCTTCCCCTTCACCGTTCACGATGTCGTACTGATGGGGCGGGCTGCCCACATCGGCAGTCTTGGCGTTCCCGGGAAAAAAGATCAACAGATTGCGGACGATGCGATCGAAATGCTTGACATCGCGCATCTTTCGCAAAAGATCTATACGAAGATCAGCGGCGGAGAACGGCAGCTTGTCCTCCTGGCGCGTGCCATCGCGCAGCAGCCGCAGCTCCTGTGCATGGATGAGCCTACAGCAAGCCTCGATTTCGGCAATCAGGTGCTCGTGATGAATCGTATCCGTACGCTCAGTGCGGCGGGAATCACGGTGATCATGACGACGCACGCCCCCAGTCATGCCTTTTACTGTGCCGACCAGACCGCAGTCATGGGACGGGACGGCGTGTTTTTCGTCGGTCAAACAAATGAGATAATCACAGAGGAGCGTCTGGAAAAACTATACGGGGTTACGGCAAAGATTGTCGGATATGATAATGTTCCCGAAAGCTGCACTTGCGTTCCCCTTCCTCCACAGTAAAAACAAAGCAGTGACATATTGTGCGTCACTGCTCTGTTTTTAGGTGTCTCACATCTTCACTTCCATACCCGTATCGAGCAGGAAGAGGTAGCGTTCTTTGACCGGCTTTCCAAGGATGGTCTCTACGGCATCGCAGTAAAGATCGATCTGGAACTGATAGCGTGCCCGTGCTTCAGCACCGGAGATTTTGCGGTCGGTCTTGTAGTCGAGCAGGACATAGTTGCCGTCTTCCTCCTCGAAGAGAACGTCGATGATTCCCTGCAAAAAGATCTGATCGTTCTCATCCGTTGCTTCCGGGTAGTATTTGTGTGCTGGCAGGAGCCGCCCAAATGGAAGTTCGCGATAAACCGCCTTTGCATAACGCATGCGCTGCCCCAGTTTGGAGCCGACGAATTTCCAGATCTTTCCCGTTTCAATGCTTCTGCGTTCTGCTTCGGTGAGAATGCCCTTTTCCATGAGTGCATCCGCCTGTCGCGTGATGGCAGCGATGTTCGCACTGTCCTTCAGATCAAGCTGCTGCATGACGGTGTGCATTGCCGTACCGCGCTCCATCGGACTCAGATATTCGCGCTCCGAAGGGCGGAGGAAGCGCGGTGTCTCCCATTCTTGCACCATATTTGCCGTATCGCCGAGTGCGGGCGGAAACGGAGCGAGATGTTCTTCCTCGACTGCCTGCTGACGCTTCAGCTCCGTAACACTGGTCTTGGCATGGATCTGTGCCGTTCCGCGCAGATCGTATGTCCACCCCAAAACCGCGGCAACACGTTCTGCCCCCCCACCTTCGGGCAGCGGCTCATCGGCACGAACAGCGGCGAGAACGGAATTCTCGCTTTCCTGCTCCTCTCTTTGCGGAACGTGCACACTTTCATCCAATATGCGCACAGAAAAGCGTGCCTTTTCGTTGGTTGGTGGACGTTGCATGATGTCATCAGCATCATCGAACAACACGGCTCCGTCGGGATGCCGCATAAGGGCGAGCGCAATCCAGTCGAGATAGCATTTTGCATTGAGGATTGCGTTCCTTTGGAATGCTGTATCCGCAGTCTGTGCGTATTTCAGACAGACCTCGCGTAGCTGCTCCAATGCGTCTTTTCCTGTGTGTGTAATGTTGAGCGTTCCCGTCAGGATGAGCTTCTCCTGTGCGCGTGTCATAGCGACGTAGAGGATGCGCATCTCTTCTGCCATCGTCTCACGAGCGATGACCGCCTTGACCTTTCGACGTGCCATAGTGTCATATTTTTGCCGTCCCGCGATTGTATTTTCATAGACACGCAGTCCGATCCCTTCGTGTGCATGGTAGAGAAGGTCGCCCTTCGTATCCTGCATATTAAATGCACCCGCAATATTGGCGAGAAAGACGACGGGAAATTCGAGGCCCTTGCTCCGATGAATCGTCATGACCCGCACAACATCCTCGCTCTCACCCAGCGTTCGTGCGACCGAGAGATCCGTGCTCCGTCGTTTCAGCGCGTCGATGTAGCGCAGGAACCGAAAGAGCCCACGTTCGTTTGTCCGCTCGAAATCGGCGGCGCGATCGATGAGCATGCGCAGATTTGCCTGACGCAGGATGCCGCCCGGGAGTGCTCCGACATAATCGTAGTATCCGGTTTCTCGGTAGAGCGTACGAAGCAGCTCAGGAACGCTATGGACAAGCGCATAGCTGCGCCAGTGCCGGATTCGTTCCAATGCGTTTTCAGCTCTTTTAACAAGCTCTTCCGCAAGGTCATCTCCTGTCGCACCGGTCAGCATATCATAGATACTGCCATGCGGCGTATGAATGCGGAGTTCCGCCATTTCCTCCATCGTAAGACCGATCATCGGAGATGCGAGCAAGGCCGCAAGCGCGGTGTCCTGCCGGGCATTGTCGAGAACGGCAAGCAGGGATAATACCATGCGGATTTCGCTCGCCTCGAAGTAGCCTGCGGTGTCATCCGCATAGGCGGGAATATTCTTTGCGCGCAGAGCGTCGAGCAAAATGCCCGCACGTTCTTTTGCCCCGCGCAGGAGGATTACGATGTCCTTATTTTTGAGTTTTTTTCCGTTTTGAAGGGCATAGCCTTCCTTTTTGAGTTCATCAATACGGCGCGCAATAAAATGAGCCTCTACCTCAAACGCTTTGCGTTCTTCCTCGCTCGGCTCCTCTTCCGTGGTGGAGTAGTCGGCGCGGAGAAGGTTGATCTCCAGCGGTTCTGCCAATGTTTTCCCCTCTGAGGGCTCCTCAAATACACGCCCGGGATTGAGGCGCGCGTTTGTGTCATAGTCAATCTCAACGGCCTCTTTGCTCATGATCTGCGAGAAGATCTCGTTGATCGGCTCGAGCACTTCGGCTCGGCTGCGGAAGTTCTCGGACATGGTCACGAGTACACCCTCGCCGTTACCGCTGCGATATGCCTGATAGGTGCTCTGAAAAAGGGATGGATCGGCAAGACGGAAACGATAGATGCTCTGCTTTACATCACCGACGATGAAGCGATTGTGCTCGCGTGCAATCTGGCGCAGGATCCCCTCTTGCAGCCCGTTTGTATCCTGATACTCGTCCACCATGATTGCCTCATAGTGCCGGCGCAGTTCGTCAGCAATCTCTGTCGGGGCGGCAATGATCGGGTTCTCCTGCAGCCGCTCGGGCGTTTTACACAAAAGCGCAAGCGCTGTGTGTTCGAGGTCACTGAAATCAAGTATGCCGCGTGTTAATTTCTCATGTTGAAACGCCTCGTGAAATGCAATGGTAAGGCGTGTGTATTGGCGAATTGCAGCATTTGCCCGATTCTCCGCCGCACATAATTCCTCTGCTGTTGCGGGGAGCTGTGCAAGGCAGGCATCCCATCCATCATGAATCTTCCCGGTCAGCTTCTTGAGGCGTGCACCGATTTCGGGATCATAATCCTCGACTGCCTTGCGGGGAATATTTTTTTTTGCTTTTCTTGCAGCCGCCGCTTTCGTACGAAATTGTTCCCATGCACTGTCTTTTTTGGCATTCAGAAATTCATTGAGTTCCTCTTTCAGTGCCTCATAGAGCTCCTTGTTGTGTGTGAGTGCCACAATGCATTTTGCAGCTGCTGTACGCAGAGCCTCCTCTCCATCGGACAGAAATGCAATCGCCTCCTCGTAGTCTGCACATAGTTGTCCAAGATTTTCACGCAATTCTTCCGCGAGCACGTGAAATCCGCTGCGGTCCCAATACGGCGTATCATCACGCTGCTTTCCCTGTGCGGCAAGCCATGTTACAGGCGAGGGCTGACTGAGGGAAAAGGCATGAAGGGCAAGAACTTCACTTTGCAGCTTATCATCATCCCCTTTGATACCCCCATAGGCATCAGAAAAGGTGAGAAAATGATCCGGATCGCCATTCTCCGCGTTTTTGTATTCCTGTTCAAGCAGTTGTTCACACACGTCATGTTTCAGCAGTCGGATCTCCTGCTCACTTGCGATGCGAAAGTTCGGAGGGATATCCGTTGCGTCGATATGCGCCTGAATCAGGCGCTGACAGAAGGCGTGAAATGTCGAGATGTCCGCCCCCGTGAGCAGAACCCGCTGGCGTTCAAGTGCTCCGATTTGCTTGTGAATGTCGGTATCATCGCCGCCTTGTACGGTGATATGGCGGATTTCTTCGTTGAGTGCGGTCTCAATGCGTTCGCGCATTTCTGACGCCGCCGCTTTGGTAAAGGTGAGTACAAGGGCGCGGTCGATGGAGAGTTCTCCCCTGCGTACCTGCGAGATGATACGCTCCACGAGAACACGGGTCTTACCGGAGCCTGCCGCTGCTGCAACGAGGATATTCTGTCCACGTGTCTCAATCGCTTTTTCCTGATCTTCGGTAAACTGCATCTTATGCGTCATCGCTCTTCACCTCCCCACGTACTATGCGTGCAATTTCCTCCATCGCCGCCTGTGCATTATCCGCAATATCATGGTAGCTGTACCCGAGATCCGGATCAAAGGAGCAAATAGCACGATAGGAACAGAAGGTGCACGCGTTGCGCTCACGAAAACGATATGGAGCAACCTTTATATTTCCACGCAGAATTTCCTCGGCAGTCTCACGTATGAGCTGCGGAAGATACGCGAGCAGCTGTTCAAACTCTTCTCGTGAATGAATGTACTTTGCTGAATTTTTGGAGATGCTGCCGTCCTTATTCAATGAAATACAAAGATGATCTGCCAATTTATCAATCTTCGTCATGATCTCCGCATCGTCAAGCAGCATTCCGGTCAGCAGCATTCCATTTGCTACTTTCTTTTGCAGCTCCGCATCATCAAGACGAACCTTAGTGTCGACGACTGGGTTTACCACGGGGGCATAGAGCATTCCTGCGGGAAAGCTGTCTGCAGGATCGAGAAAGCTGCGTATTACAAAGAGGTAGAGCAGCAGCTGCATCTTCAGCCCGTGCCTGATCTCCGGCAGGAGCAGAGATGTCGCCCCCGTCTTATAGTCGATTACGAGATAGTAGTCACACTCTTTCGTTGCGTCAAATCGGTCGATCTGCCCGCGCAGAGAGAGTGTCATCCCGTTTTTGAGTTGAAATTCCATCAACGGAATGTGATCGCCGTGTCGTCCGAAACTGATCTCGAAGCCGTGCGGGTGAAAAGACGACGCCTCTGCCCATGAGGTGAGATGACGAATGACCTGCTGTGCCGTACGTCGGATCCGTTCGATACGGTGGCGGTAACTGGCACGGCTATCGAGGACGGAACTCCGTATTTTCGGCACGAGAGCTTTCAGCAGTTCGTCGATCTTTTCCCTGCCCTCGACCTCTGCGGCACACCAATCGTTCTTATGCTTCGTGCTTACCCACGCGCCGTATTCATGCAGGATCTCGTGCAGGAGCGTACCGAAGTCGCTGCTTTGAAACTCGTAGACATCACGTTCTCTTAGGTCGAGTCCATACATTGCAAAGTGACGGAATGGGCATTGACGAAAAGTTTCGAGTCGTGTTGTACTGCCGCTGATACGTCCGCTGCGGGCAAACAGTTTCGCGGCAATCCCTGCAGAAAGCCTCTCCTCATGCGGAGAGGCAAAGAGTCCGTGCACCATCAGGCGCAGCAGCGGATGCATCGCCGCATCGCTGCGCATCCAGTTGTAGACATCGTTCCACAGGAGCTGCATCTTCCCCTGCTCCCGCTGTTCCAGCAGTGCACCCGCGAGAGAAGAAAGAACCGGATGCGGAGCAGACAGGACGAGATCGTCCGTGCGTTCAACCATGGCAAGCGGAATCGAAAGGAGGCTCGGACAGAGCATGCGGAGTCGTGCCACGAGGGGCGATGGTGCGAGCGCCGTGCCGTCAACGGAGGAGAGCGCATAGGATACCCAGAGATATTCGCGCGCCTCGGTGAAACCGCGGTAGAGTTGATAGCGTTCCAAAAAGCTCTGCTCATGGCTGCCGCCGTAGATTGTATGCCCTGTATGCGCAAGCGATTCACGGATGGCAAGGCGTTCTGCATCCGAAAGAACGCCTTGCGGCGCTCCTGCACGCGGCATTGTCCCCGCATTCGCGCCGACGATATAAGCGGCGCGGATTCCCGCGAGACTGTTCTGATCGAAGGAGGCAATCGTGACATGATCCAGTCCGGGCGGGATAAGCGCAATTTCGAGAGCATCCAGTCCATCTCCGAGCAGCTCCTCAAAGTCACGGGCAGAGATATCCTTGTCTCCGCTGACCTCAACCAGCTGCTCGAGCAACGTCATACAGGAAACCCAGATCTGTCTGTGTGCAGCCGCGTCCGCAAGCCTCCCATCTGCATCGGCTGCCGTCCTCCATACCTCGAGTGTCTGTGGTACTTCGAGTGTCGTAAGGAAGTCATAGAGTGCACGCGTGCGCTCATATGCCGTGCTCTCCGTGCGGCGAAGGATCTCCGTCAGGATGGAGAGCGGCGTAGCAATGCGTCTACGTATCACATCGAGCGCAATCTCTTCGGCGATCCGAGGCGCGTTCTGTGCGCTGTCCTGCTCCTCTTTCGGAATGGAGCGGCGCACAAAGTTCCATTCATCCGTTGCCGTCCACTGACGCTCTGAACGAATCCCGAATGCCAGACAGTAATTCTCAAGTCGATCGATGATCTCCTGCCAGTCTGCACACGGCAAGGAAGTCTCGTCCGCCTCATCGGATTGCTCCGTCCACACGGGAAAAAATCCCGTACGCAGGGCGCGAAATACGGTATCATAGCCCCATCCTCTCCATGCCGCCTGTGCTGCGGCACGCAGGAGTTCGGCAAGCGGATGATGACTGCTTGGTCGTTTTGCATCCAGATAGCATGGTATCCCACAGTCCGCAAATGCCGGCATCAGGAGCCCCTCATAGGTGTCGATATCGCGCACGAGTACCGCAATATCGCGATAGCGATACCCATGTTCCCGCACAAGCCGCAGGATATCGGCTGCCGTCGCCTCTACCTCAAGGCGCGGATTCGCCGCTTCTGCAAGCCGCAAAGCTCCATCCTCTATGGGGGCGAGATGCGCATGTCCGAACAGCTGCGCCTCGACTGCGATAAGCGATGGCTTTCGTGTGCGCTGCTGCCCGTGCATAAGACGGATGTCGGGGGCGGAAGCAGGATCTATTTCCACGAGTAGATGTGTCAGTGCCTGCATGGTCTGATAGGAGCGCGCAAAGAGCCCCGTATCCAGTGTGTTTTCCGGGAGATTGACACGTACGTGATCGCCCTCTTGGCGTCCATCCATCGTAAGAGTCACATGAATGGTGTCCGCTGTTTGGAAGAGTTCGCGAAAAACCTCCATTTCCTGCGGATTGAAAAAATCGAATCCGTCGACCCAAATCTCGGCTCCGTGCAGAAAGGGAGCGTCTTTCAGCTGCTTCGCAAGACGATCCATGCGATCGGTCTGATCGGTCAGGCGTCCCTCCATGCGCACGGAGAGTTCGTCCATGATAAGCGCAAGTTCCGTGAGTTTTTGAGAGAGTCGCTCCTGCGTATGCGCGCTTTCCTGCGCTGTATCCCGCAAAAGCGCGGGACTCAGGCGATAGCGTTTGAGTTCTGCAATGGCACGTGCGAGGGTTTCGGTAAAGCCCCGCTTGCCGACGGAACGTGCGAAGACGGAGAACTGATCCCTATGACTCAGCAGGATATCCTTGAGCAGGATACGTCTGCCGATTTCACTGATTCGCGGCAGATGCGCCCCCCCTGTTTCGAGGAGTACCTGACGTGCGAGACGTCGAAAGCCGAACACATAGGTCTGCAGAAAGCCCGCACTGTGCGTTAGAGCCTCTGCAAGCGCACGCTCCGCCGCATAGGTCATATGCTCCGGAACGAGAAGGATGCGCTGTCTTCCGAGCGGCTCGCGTACCAGAACCTCTGTCATCGCCGCCAGAGAAGCATGCGTCTTGCCCGTGCCTGCGCGTCCAATGATAAACTCGAGTCTTGCCGTCATAATGTCTCCAAGCCGCCCTGTGTAAAGCGAGCCCTGCTGCCATTTGCCGTGTGCAGGACTTCAAGATGTACGGGAATACGTGCACGCAGCTCCTCCACATGAGAGATGATGCCGACAAGACGCCCATCCTCCTGCTGTACCTCGAGCAGCGCGCGGATAGCAACGTCGAGTGTTTCGCTGTCGAGTGAGCCGAAGCCCTCATCAATGAAAATCATGTCGAGGTGCATGCCGCCTGCATAGTGCTGCACGACATCGGAAAGCCCAAGCGCAAGAGCAAGGGATGCGAGGAATGTCTCTCCGCCCGACAGTGTGCGCGAAACACGCGGCATTCCCGTATACTCATCGAATACATCGATCTCCAACCCCCACCACTTTCTCTTTTCACCGCCTTCACCGTGTATGAGGCGGTAGCGTCCGCGGCTCATCATGATAAGTCGCGCATTTGCTGCCTCAATGACATCACTCAGGATCGAGCGGAGCACATAGGTCTGAAAATGCACCAGATAGGGCGCTTTCGCCGCTGCGACGGAGGCGAGCTTGCCGATCACACGATAACGCTCTGCACGTTCCGCACCGACTTTTTCGAGCTCCTCGATGTCACTCAGCATGCGTCGGAGTGCGCTGCATCGCTCCGTGCGGCTCCCCTGCTCCCGTGCGTGTTCACGCACGGCCTGATCGGCAGCAGTCTCTGCGGTTTTGAGTGCCTCCATATCGGGGGCAATGCATCCATCTGCTACACTCTTCGCCTGTTGAAACAACTCCTCTGCAGCCTTGCGCTCACTGTCATACAGATTCAAACGCTTGCGCACCTTTTCCAGATGTTTGCTATCCGCCCACTTTCCCTCGATCGCCGCATGGTATTCCTCCTCGGAGGTGAAGCCTGCTGCATTCCATGCAGCCGCATACTCCGTCTGGGCCGTTCGCGCACGCTGAGATGCCTCCTCAGCGGCACGCAGCGCCGCTGCCTGTGTGCTCTCCGCGCGCGCATACGCGGCAGCACTTTCGTTAGCCCGCTCCAAAGCCTCCGTATATGCCTTTTTTTCCTGCGCCACTTCCTCTTTCAGGCGGCGAATTTCTGCGTCAATTTGTGCGTGGTCGCGGTATTCCTGCGGAAGCTGTGCCTCAAGTGCAGCCTGTTCGCCCTCGTGTTTGTGCAGGAGATCACGATTTTTCTGTGCTTCTGCCTCCTGCGCCTGCTGGTCCACAAGCAGCTTTTCCATTTGTTTCTTTTGTGCGGCAAGCTGTGTCGTGCGTTTTGCATGATCCGTCTCCGCCGTTTTTAATTCCTCATCACGCTTCTGTACACGCTGCGACAGGCCTTCCAGCGTATCAGAAGCAAGATACTCGCGCAGCAGTTTCTGCTCATGGGCGCAGCTCTGCAGTGCACTCGTATGTTCTGCTTTTGTTTTTTCCAGTTTGTACGCGGCTTCCTGAACCATCTGCTCCGCAGAATCTACTGCTTTTGCGCATTTTTCCACCACCTGCTCGGATGGGATATCCTCCGTGTGGATGGCGGGCATCGGATGTGACAGAGCACCGCAGACGGGACAGGGTGCACCGTCCGCAAGCGTTTCGGCAAGCCGCGCGGCACTGCCGAGATCATAGAGCATCTGCATCTGACGCAGCTTCGATTTCGCTTCTGTCAGAAGCTCCACGGAGGACTGCCATGCCTTCTGTGCGGCAGCTTCCTTTTGGCTCAGTTCTGCCGCCTGCACATTCAGTTCCTCTGTGCGGACAGCGGAGCTCTGACACCGCTTCAGGCATTCTTGTTCATGCTGAACGGCCTCACGTGTCGCCAATATTTTTTCAAGTGCGGCGATGCAATCTTCGTTTTCCTTGTGCTCTATGCCGAGCATCTCGATGCTGCGCGCGCCGTGTTTCAGGCCCTCCTCGCCACGCACACACGATGCACGCAGCTCCTCTACAAGCTTTCGGCAGGTATGGAGCTGCGTGGCACGCTCCACATAGTCCGTGAGTACTTGAATGCGCTCCGCTTTCTTGGTGCGCTCCGGCTCCTGCTTCTCCGCAGCCTCACGTCTCTGCTGTGTCGCATGAAGCTCTTTTTGTGCAGCCTTGATCTGTGTCTCTGCTGTCCTTTGTTCGTCTGTCCGACGTTTTTCCAATCCTGCTGCCTCGATTGCCATGTGCTCTTTGTAGAGAACGGGGTGAGCACGTTCGGCACGTTCCAAGCAAATACGAAAATCCCGCACAGAATCTCCCTGCGCTTCTTTCTCTGCAAGGCGCTTCTGTGCTGCCGCCAGATCTTGTAATTTTTGTTCTGCCGCCGTACCCGCCTCACGCGCATGACGCGCGTCCTTTTGACGGTCCTCAAGGGCTTTGAGTTCTTCAGCATGGCGGACAATCGCCTCTTTCAGTTTGGCAATACGCGCGCGCAATTCATCGCTTGTGTTCAGATTTTCCGAACGAAGCATCTGGTCAATCTGTGCGCGTTCCTCGTTTGCCGTGCGCTCGAGCTGGATGGACTCCTGAAGCAGAGCCTCCTCGAGACGCTGATATCGTTCCGTGCGAAAGATGCGCTGCATAATCGCGCTGCGATCCTTGACCTCGGCAAGCAGAAACCGCTGAAACTGTCCCTGTGGAAGAAGCACAACCTGACAGAATTGATCGGCGTCAAATCCAATGAGCTGACCGATGCGCTTCGACACCTCGGTCACATTGGAAGCGAGCAAAATCTCATCCCCACTCTCCCCTACATCCGGAAGCTGATAGAGCTGACCTGTCGCTAAACGCTGCCTCATCTTACCGCGTGACATGCGTTCGTAGGTAGGTGAACGCAGGACGCGATAGCGGCGATGACCGAGTGCAAAGACATACTCCACCTCCGTTGTCCGCTCCGGAGGAGCCGTGGAGGAGCGCAGTGTCGCACCCTCACGAATGTTGCCGCTCGATTTTCCGTACAATGCAAATACAATTGCATCTAAAATTGTTGTCTTGCCTGCCCCCGTCGCCCCGTGAATCAGCACAAAGGGAGCATCCACGACGGCATCCTCAAAGTCGAGCACCTGCTCCTCGACATAGGAACCGAATGCCTGCAGGCGAAGTTTCAGCGGTCTCATTCTGCACGTGCCCCCTGTTCCATCGCGTCGATCACACGGATGAGTTCCCTGCGCTCCGCTTCCGTCATTTCCGATGCGGTTACGTCGGCATAGAACTCGGAGAAGAGATGAAGATCGGACTTTCCACGCTCATAGCTGCGCTCCGTGGAGGAAAGCCGGTTCACGTTGATGTTTGGCCGTGTAATGGTAAAGAGATTCGGATAGATCTTGCGCAGCTTCTCATGTGCGGCAAGCACGGCGTCCATATCGAGCAACTCCACGCAGATATAGTCGTCGTGTGGGAGAAGGTCAAAGTCTTTGTGCATCAGTTCGTCCATCATCCCGCTGACAATGCGTACATCATGGCGCGGTGTCAGCGGATAGAACGTATGAGAAGCTGCTCCCACAGCATCAAGTTCGATAAGTTCGACTCCTTTTTTCTGACGTGCCTCATCGAAGGAATATTTCAGCAGAGAGCCGGAGTAACGGATGTGCTCCGCTCCTGCGCGCTGAGGAGCGTGCAGATGTCCAAGTGCTGTATAGGAATATGTGGCAAAGTTCTCCGCACTTACCTGATCGCTGCCACCGACGGAGAGCGCATGTTCCGACTCCGAGGTCTGTCCGCCGATGACAAAGGCATGCGCCACTGCCACACTGCGCACGGAGAGCGGAATTTGTGCACGAGCTGCCGCAATCTGCACGGCAAGCGCTCCGTCGAAGGACAGGTTTTCATCGAGCGCAAACGCCTCACGTACATGCGGAGGATCCCCATAGGGGATGAGCGAGAAATACACATCGCCGTATTCATCCGAGAGCACGACAGGCGGCTCTGCGGCGCGCACAATCCCCGCCGGATAGATGCCGGAGGCACGAAGAAGCTGTGCACCAAAATCAAGGCGCACAGCACTGTCATGATTGCCGGCAATGTAGAGCACCCGAATGCCCTGCTCCGCAATCCGTGTCAATATTTCGTTAAAGAGATTCACTGCCTCCGGCGGCGGGACGGCGCGGTCATAGACATCTCCCGCAATGATGAGGGCGTCTGGATGCACATCCTTGCAGAGCGCAAGCAGTTCTTCCAATACATACGCCTGATCCTCCGTCATGTGACGCTGTCCAAAGAGTTTCCCCAAATGCCAGTCTGCCGTATGGATGAACCGCATTGCATTCCCTCATCTCATTTTATGAATGTGTTTCTTCGGCAAGAATTTTTGCGACAGATGAACTGCCGATGCCCAAACGGTGAACGCCCATCGCCAAAAACTTCTTTGCCGTCCGATAGTCCCGAATGCCGCCGGATGCCTTGACCTTGCACCGTCCACGCGCTGTATCGAGCATGATGCGCAGCTGCTCCTCCGTTGCACCCGTCCCCAAGAATCCCGTTGCCGTCTTGACGAAGTCTGCGCCCGCCGCAATACTCACCTCTGTCGCCTGCGCGATCTCCTCCGGTGTCAGCTGGCTTGCCTCGAAGATGACCTTGACCTGCACATCCCTTGCGTGTGCTGCATTGACAACGGCACGTATCTCTGCCTCGACCTCCGCCCATCTGCCGGAGCGTGCAAGCCCGTAGTTCATCACCATATCGAGTTCTTCGGCACCGTACTCCATATAGTAACGCGCCTCAAGCTCTTTTACAGCAGCGGGTGCCTTCCCATGCGGGAAGTCCAGCACTGTGCACACGCGCGTTTTGGTATTGCGGCACATCTCCACGGCAAGCGGAATATCCGCCGGCTGCACACAGACCGAGCAGCACTCCTGCTGCACTGCCTCCGCAATCGCCGCACGTACCTCATCGAAGGTCATCGCGGGACCCAGCGGAGAGGAATCAATATATCTGCTGAGTTTCATATGAGCTCCTTTCATTCAGCCGCAACTATACCACATTAACATTGTTTTGCAACCCCTGTATTTCAGCCCTTTTCATTCTCTCTATTCTACGGATTCTCCATATTCTACATCTTTTTCGAGTTTTTCGGGGTCAAATGAGGGTCAGAGGATCTGTTGTCAAAAGGGAAGATCGTCATCATTGGAAGACATGACTTGCCGGAAGAGAGATTCATCCCCCATATCTTCCTCCTGGATCAGCTCCTCTGGATCCGCTGCCATAGAGTTGAGCGCATTTGCATCGACCATCGTTGCCTGTTTTGGTGTCAAGAAATCCACTGTGCTTGCAACAACCATTGTTGCGTATCTCTTTTGTCCATTTTTATCGTCATAAGAATTTGAATCCAGTCGGCCGGATACATTGACAAGCTGCCCCTTGGATAAGTGCTCCTTGCAGGTTTTTGCCAACGCTCCCCATACCTCAATCTGGAAATAGTTGACGGGATAATTTCCCTTTTCGTCTTTTTTGAAGCTCTTACGAACAGCAAGCGGAAAATGAATAACGTATTTGCCGCTCTGCGTAATATGCTCGCTGATGTCCGCTCCGAGACGACCGCTTAATGCGACTTGATTCATGATGCCCCTCCTATGAACTATTTAAGATTTATTATGATACTTTTACGAACCGAAAACAGGTTTAGTATATATTTATGAAGGTTTTAGTATGAGTTATAATGTGCTTATGATTTTTTCATAACCTATTAGGAAATTATCTGATGGTTTTCAGATTTTCTCCTAACAGGTTATGAACACAGCTATCTCATTTCGTCTGTGCGCCACATTTGTCGCATGCGCCGGAATGATCCTGGCGATTCCCACAGTTGGGGCATTCATAGGTAGCCATATGTATCATCGCGCCTCACCTCCTTTCCGTTCTCCATTCCACTTTACGAGAGATTGGGAAGTCCTCCTTTATCCCAAACAGGTGCCGCGCCGCAGCGATCAGAACAATACCAGAAGTAAATTCCTTTCTTCTTTTTGCTCTCAGCTCGCCTTAAATACCCCTTACCGCATCCGGGACATTTCACAATCACAGGTTTATCTTTATGGTCTGCAAATGTAGCATTGCAGCCATCCCGATCCTCGCACGACCAGAACGTCCCGAATTTCCCCTTGATTTGACGCAGCGTCTTTCCACAGGATGGACATTTATCTGTACGCCGATCTTCCTTTTTTGCAGCGAAGTCGGGCTTTCCTTTTTTATCCGGAGCCGTTGTTTTGCAGTCTGGATAACCGGAACATCCCCAAAAATCACCCGACTTACCTTTGCGAAGACGCATTACCTTCCCACAGTTCGGGCATATCGGCAGATCTTTGTTGGTCTGCATCTGCACATTCTTCGCGTCGGCAAGCAGTGAATTGAGAATATCAACTTGCTTCGTCAAAAAGGAATCCAGAGGAACAGATCCATCTGCGATGCGATCCAGATCGGCCTCCCACAATGCCGTTGTATCTGGATATGTAATTTTATCCGGCAAAATGGATATGACCATACGCCCCAGGTCAGTAGGGACAAGATATTTCTTCTCTGTCTTGACGGATCGGGCTTTCTTCAACCCCTCGATGATTCCGGCGCGCGTTGCCTCTGTGCCGATCCCTTTACACTCCTTGAGGCTTGCGGCCAGCTGCTTATCCTTGACATATTTATGGATTTCCTTCATCGCTTGGAGCAGAGTTGCATCCGTAAAACGCTTCGGCGGCGTCGTAACCTTCTCTTTGACCGTCCCTTGTTCATATCGTACAACATCACCTTCTGCGACGGCCGGAAGGACAGGAACGTCCTCCTCGTTGTCATCCAGATCCTTTTTATCCTTCTGGTAGATTGCCTTCCACCCTATTGTCAGGATAGTTTTTCCATTTCCTGCAAATTCTTCGTCTGCACAGGAGACGACAACTTTTGTCGCTTGATAGACGTGGATCGGATAGAACTGTGCAAGATAGGCTCTGGCCACAAGAAGATAGAGTTTCTTTTGCTCATCGGACAGTTTTGTCATATCCACGGGAACAGTAGTGGGAATTAAAGCGTGATGCGCAGAGATCTTCGCATCATTCCACGCACGAGATACAATCTGCGGATCAGCACCCTGCGCAAACTCCGATAAATCTTCGACCTTGCCCATATTCTTTAGAATAACGGGCGCGTCGTTCATTTGATTCGTTGGAAGATATTCGCAATCCGATCTTGGATATGTTGTCAGCTTCATCTCATAGAGTGACTGCATTGTGTCGAGCACCTGCTGCGGCGTCAGACCATATTTTCGTCCCGCTTCTACCTGCAGCGTTGACAAACTGTAAGGGAGGCGTTGCCCCTCCTGCTTTTTCTTTTGCTCGACAACAACAATCCGCGCACCATCTCCATGATTGGCCGCTGATTGAATTTTGGAAAGAAGACCTTCTGCAATATCTTTTGAGAGCAGACGATTTTCCGAATCAAGACCTTCCATATCCGGCTTGAATTTCAACGAGGTTGGAATTTGACCGTTTTCATGCTGCCAGATCACCTGCAGTGCATAATGTGTTGTCGGCTTAAAATGTTGTATTTCTTCTTCCCGGCGCACAACGAGAGCAAGGGTCGGCGTTTGGACGCGGCCAACGTGCACAACAGAATCATATCCTGCATCACGGCTCTTGATCGTATACGCGCGTGAAAGATTCATGCCGACGAGCCAATCTGCTTGGCTGCGAGCGAGGGCACTGTCGCGGAGACCGATATAATCCTTGTTGTCGTGCAGATCTCCAAGCGCCTGTACCACACTTTTCTGATCCAGTGCATTCAGAAGGATTCGTTTCACCGGCTTCTTGTTGCCGATGTGAAGCAAAACCTCATCGATCAGCAGCTGCCCCTCACGATCAGGATCTCCGGCATTGATGATGTAGTCGGCTTTTTTGGCAAGCTCCTTGATAATCTTGAACTGCTTTGCTGCATCTTTCTTGACTTTGAGCTTCCACTGTTCAGGAACGATGGGGAGATCCTCCATTGCCCATTTTTTGTAGCGTTCGTCATATTCGCCCGGATCATATTGCTCTAAGATATGACCAAAACACCATGTAACGATGTCTTGGCCGTTGTTTATCTCGATGCAGCCGTCTTTGGAAACTCCTCTTCCAAGATTTTCTGCAATCGCCCGGCCTAAGCTCGGCTTTTCGGCAATAAATAGTCGCATATACAAAGCCCCTTTCAGGATAAGTATATCCCGAAAAGGAGCGTGAAAATCCTATCATTTTTCAAAGTCAGATCAAGTTATATTCCTTCAACTTCTCCACCCCGATGCTTTTGTCGATGTAATGACTCTCATCATAATCGAGCGGCCATGATTTTTGCGCCTGTAAGATCTGAGCATCGTTTGAATCGTCCCCTTCTTCACCTATGTGGAATTTCGCAAATTCAGTCGTTGGCACGTCAATAGCTCGTCCAATATCTCCCAGCAAAAATAAATCCCGTGTCGGACCACCCTCGGTTACAAGTTTCATGAAAAGATCGTGCCGTTTTTTTACATGGCATTCAGCTTCTACCTGTTCGATGGTAAGTCCGCGCATTTTAATAAAATCATTCAGCCGCTTTGCATCTACCCAATACTGCATATCAATGCCTCCTATCACCTTATATTATCATTGCTTTTTCTATACTGATTACACGCTTCTTGAAAAGTTTTTCCCAATGTAATCAGGAAGTCTTTAAGTGCTCGCTCCTTTTCGTTAGATGGACGTTCGGATGAAACCTCCTTGATAAAATGATCTACCTTCATAGGAAGTTCATCCTCAAACAGATCTCTGCTGACTACGATGCGCAATCCTAGATCACAGGCAATATGAATAGTGTCTCCCTTGTTTGGAATAAACTGTACCTGCATAAACTGGTTCTGCACGTCAGATTGTCGGAACTGACATTTTTCAATATAACTGTCCATAAATCCGCTACGTGTAAAATCACATTTCTTAAAAAGAGCATCATCGAAGTTACACTGTATAAATGTTACATCCAAAAACCTGCTGTCCATGAATACTGAAGTTGAAAAATCTGCTCCAACTGGATTTACCGATAAAAAACGATTGCCCTCTAGGTGGCAATTTTTTTCAGTAGAGATATGACTCAGATTAGCTTCACGAAACACATTGTCCAAAAATCGACAATCAATGAATCTTGATGCCCCCAGCATAGTATTATACATATCGCATTGGTCGATTTTACAAGCATACATAGTGGATTGTAAAATCTTGGCATTCAGGAAATTGCAACTCTCAAAATGAACTCCTGTAATTTGCGTGTTGTCTAATCGAGCATCAGTAAAGTCGCAGTCCTTAAAGTGTAGTCGCTCCATGGAAACGCCCGATAAGTCCACTCCACGGAAAATCATGGAGTGAAACGGATGAATCTCATTTGGGGAGCAAAAATCAAATCCACGCAAATCGCAATTTGTAAAATCTGCTTGTTGGCCGGATTCGTGATTCGTTTCCATCCATAGGTCATGATCGCTTAGAATCCGGCGCACCTCATCTGGAGATACCTGCCGTTTTTCCATATATTATCATCCTCGCCACATTCTTGTCAAAAGCTACTGCATCGTATTTTCGGACTCGTAAACATTCTCCTGCGGAGATGTTGCAGAGTCGCCCGCAGAAGGATTCTCATCGGAAGTTCCTCCCGAGAATTCTTCTGCGGACACTTCTTGCGATGGCAGCGGCGGTAATTCACTGGAGCGTGATTGCAGCCATGTGAGTACATCATCAACGGGAATACGTGCGAGGTCAATCGAGCCTCCGTTTTTGTTCAGAGCAGCTTGCAGCGCATCCGTCCATTTTTTATTCTGTGCGTTGTTGATCTCGCTCATTTCTTTTCGTATTTTCTCAATGCGCTTCTCGGTATCCTTTTTCTTCGTCAGTAAATCATCCAACTGCTCTTGCTTTTTTGCTAGGCGATCCATCGCATTCTTTTTCGCCATTTAGAATCATTTCCTTTCCGTTTCTGATTGCCCTAAATTGTGCATGGAGGCAAAACCTCCGGATGCAGCCACTTTTCCATGCTGGCACAGATACTCGCGATTCATCACGAACAGCAGATATAGATCGTTCTCATTGTAGGAATCCAGAATACCGGCTTCCTCTGCAATGAGCCCGACACGCAAAAGCTTTTCATATCGAATCCTTTTGCGCTCCTTATCCATATCTGCCGCAACCGCATCCATCTGCTTTTTGGTCTCAACCAGCTGCCGCTTCAAGCGTGCCAGTTTCTGCTGATTGCTCTCCACTGCAGCCACATCCTCCGCCGCCAATATTACGATTCAATCAGAGTATACCATGCACGCTCCCATTTTTCTCAAAATGGGAATCAAGTTTCCCGTTTGTTTCCCACTTTATTGTTCTCGATTTGCTAGAATGGGAGTAACTGAAGTTACTCTAAGCTCACTTATGCATTTCAGCAAGCTGAAACGCCGTTCGACCCAATTCTCACGCCGCTTCGCGGGCGAATTTTTTTGTCGGTCGCCTACGCTCCCTGAACCTGCCGTTGGCGGCTTGGCGCTATCGCTTATCGTCGCTCCGCTCCGAAGATTTTCAAGACCTGCCGGGGAGAATAGAAAAAGCATGGCCTTATACCATTTCACCGTCAAGAATGACAAGCGCCCAAAAACGAAAACGCAGATTTCAGCCGTTGAACACTCGGACTATATCAACCGCGAAGGAAAGTTTAAGAACATAGATGAACGTCAGCCACAGAGCATGGACAATATCATCACGTCAACTCGAAAGCCGGATGCGATTGATGGACGGACGGTACTGCTTTATTCCAGTCCGTATGGGAAAATCACTAATACAGAAAAAGGGATTGCCGTCACGGATGACCCGTCCTACGACACAATCGCCACTGCCCTCATGGTTGCAAAAGAAACGATGACGGAGCCTTTGACAGTGAATGGCAGTCTGGTCTTCAAAGCAAAATGTATCCATGCTGCTCTTTTGTCCGATCTGCCAGTCACTTTCGAAGATGCGAATATGCAGAGCATCCTCGAAAAAAAGCGAAAGGAGAAACAGGATGAGCGAGAACGATTTAGAGAACAAGGTGGACGAACTATCATCCGCAAGAACATTCCAAAGCCCGACACTTACGAAAATCAGCGTGGCAATGCCGAAACTCCTTCCATCGGAACCATATCCGCAATGCGTCAACTGCCCAAACTCTCTGTGGTACGTACTCGACCAGAGGACGCTGCGTTGTCATTGTCAAGTGATGCGGACAATCAGTTGGGACACCTCGGAGCCGAACACAATCCCTCTGTGCGATGGGATCTATCTGACGGACGAAAACAGTATGCTCGAGGAACCGCAAGAAGAATCCTAGATAACATTGAAAGCAACATGGATGTGATATACGCGCAGCGCCATGTTGAGTATATCAACCGTGAAAAAGCGTATTCAGAGCGCGGAGATTGCGTCTATAAGCAGCACCATCTTCCCAAGTGGGCGAAGGATTCGCCCAGCGTCTTTTTTCGAGCTGCTGATCGCTACTCTCCTAAAAACGCAGCTCGTTATAAAGAGCTGGAATTTGCATTACAGAATGAATTGACCCTTGAGCAGAATTTAGAGATCGTGAACAGATTCATTCAAGAGAATCTACCCGACCATTACTATTCTCTCGCCGTACACGATAAAATTGGCGCAATGTCCGATGGGGCGCATAATCTTCACGTTCACCTGGTATTCTCCACGCGACTGGTCGACGAGGTCGAAAAAAAGAAAGAGCGGAAGCGATCCGCTTACTTTCGTTATCCGCTGCGTGAGAACGTAAAAAACAAAACAGAAGAAGCGATGCGCAGCCATGGAGCGCCCATAGATCGCAAATGGGCAGACCGTACCTATGTCCCACATTTACGGGCTTCCTATGAAGAAATCGTAAACAGTGTATTGGAGAAGTACGGATACAGCGCAAGAGTTGACCATCGCAGCCTCAAAGCCCAGGAACAGGAAGCCCGCATGAACGGAGATCTTGTACTGGCAAATCTTTTACACCGTATTCCGGAGGAACACATCAGCAAGCACGGCGTACTCGAAGACAGCAATCCGCAAGTGCAGCGCATCAAGCAGTATCGTGTTCACAAGAAAGAATATCAAGACTTGCTTTTTGCCGCCGAGCTTGTTGCGCATGGGATGGAGGAAGATGAACGAAAAGAGAAGACAGGGCGGCTCAAGAAAAATATCAAAGCGGTCGTATCATCGAATGAATTCATCGAGAGCGAAAATGACGCAACCTCACATATTGGGGAATTGCGGGATAGTTTCGTCGAGGCCGTACATGCCCATGAGCACCTACAGCGGATGCTTATATCCGCTGCTGATGCACAAGAAAATGCGAAAATCGAGTATATGACGGAGGAAGAGAAAGAAGCATATCAGACGTATAAACGAATTCTATCAGACATCCGGCGTTGGACGGATTTCAAAGAAAACCTGACAGAGCCTAAAAACCCGACAAATGAAGAACTGGCCGCCTATCGACAGCTCTTGCCGGCACTCGATGAAAAGCTATCAAACCTTCAACATGAGAAGTACCTGCTCCAAGATAAAATAGATGCTCTGGAAATCCGTTTGAAGAATACGGATATACAGAAACAAATCCAGCTGATTACGCATAAGACGCTGCAAGCCAATGCTCAAATTCGTAAAGAGTTGGCAAAAGCTGAACAGAACTTAGAAATATCTATGCGGGCGCTGGAGCAGGGATTGTTCGCAGAAACGCATGCAGAAAATCAGCAGGATACCTACACAACACGTCAGCTCTATTCCATCATACGAAAGCGATTTTATGGCTACAAGAAAGAAACAGAGCGATTGCAAAAACAGCTGGAAGCTGCGAAAAAGAAAGTCCTGTCTATGGATCGTGCATTGCAGATGGCAAGCAATATCTACACGAAAGGCGGGCTGAAAAAATTGCGCGAGGATCTCCGGGAGTTGAGAAAGCAGGAAGGCTATCTGCAGAACGATCAAGCAAAATTGGAGCAAGATATTGCAGAATTTCGGAAACTTCCAGTTCCGGCATCTGCGGATCGCGACCGATACGCAGAATATCAGGAACGATACCGCGCTCTCGCTTCTCGTCGTGATGACCTGAATCAAAGAATCCGTGATTTAGCAAACCGAAAGATCGAGATGGAGCAGCAGAAAAAGAGGCTGGCAGCACAGATTGATTCACCGCAGGGAAAGGCAAAAATCAAAGATATTGCTCTTGGGATCATGAAGAAAAATGCCCCTTATCAAGAACAATACGATGCCTTGCAGGGACGGATGGAACGTGCGACAGAAAAAATGAACCGTGCAAAAGTTCAAATGGAGGCACTCGCAAAAGCTGTGCAGAGCGATAAGCAAAATGCGCAACGGTATAAGGTATCTGCCTCTGTCAAAGCCAAAGACAAACCGGCGATCATCGCCGAAGCGGTCTCCGGAAACTCGCGTTATGCGAGCTTGGTCGCAACGATGCGGGACGATAACTCTGCACTCAAAACATGGACACTCATGTCCGAGGCTGCGAAAGCAGAGGAAGCAAACAAACAAATCTACCGTGATCTATAATAACCTACATACAAAAAAGAAGCCCTTTCCAGACGAGAGGGCTTCTTTGACATATAGAGGAAGTTACTGTTTAGAATCGTATGCGTGTAGCGTACATTTTGCCATCTTTTTCAACGGCTCCCCGTGTCAGCATAATATGCTTTCCGGGCCATGTCATAATCGTCACATAATCCGTATTGATTTTACATCCTTCAATTTGACCGTCAAAACCAAATTTTTCTGTGAAACGGGAACGAACATAATCGAAAATCTCGTCTTGCAGCCTCTTGTCATCAGTGATGAACACAAGTTCAATACTAATCACATTTGTATTGTCCCCCATCACTTGGAACTCTTCCCGTAGAGATTTCTTTCCTTCAAGGCTCTTCTCAAACAACTGCCAACGAGGCTTTATTTCCTTACGCTTCCAATTTGGCACATCTGCCCATGCCTTTTCAAAGTCTGCGTAAGGCATTCCGCGATATACCTCGTAGACCTTACTCGGATCGCTGGTCACGGCATCCACATCCTCTTGCCATGTTGAGGCAAACGCCGCCGGCATATAGATGAGCATACAAAACAGCAACAAAACGAGCTTCTTCATCACAGTTCCTCCTTCAATTCTTCTATCCGGCGATAAAACGTAGACGGCTTCATGTTAGATACATGCATCGCCTCTTTTGTGGTAATCTCCCCGTTTTTCCACCGCTTTACAACTTCTCGAAACGCCTCCGTTATCTTGACACGAGGACGTCCAAACCGAACCCCTTTCCGCTGCGCAATATTGATTCCTTCACGTTGCCGTGTCCGGATTTTATTGCGCTCCTGCTCTGCAACGTAACTCAAGAGGCTGAGAAACTGATCTTCCATCAGTTTCCCTAATTCCCCCATTTCCCGAAATCGCCTACTGTCAAATAAGGATTCCTGCTCCAGCACCACAATATCAACACCGATGTTGCGTGTTATGTCCTTCCACTCACTGATAATCCCGTCATAATCTCGCCCGAGGCGATCCAGCGCGTCCAGATACAGCAAATCCCCTTCACGAAGAACCAGCTTCATCGACTGGTATGACGGCCGCACAAAATCTTTCCCACTTTGCCGATCGATAAAAATAAAACGTTCTTCGATTCCAATGTCCAGCATCTTTTCAATCTGCCGATCGGGATTTTGTTTTTTGTCAGAAACTCTGATATATCCGATCTTCATTTCAGGTCTCCTCCTCTACTTGGAATTTTACCATATTTGTTTCAAAAACTCCATTTTACTTTTGGAACAACCAAAAAGTGGGTATAGAACTTTATGGAACACTTTTTACAGATAGGAGATACTTCCCTAAAAAGTATAGGTTTTGAAAGAAAAACTGCACACATTTCTGTGCACAGCCATTTCATGTTATATCATCGGACTATTTTCATCGTTACCTCCATATTGGATTTGAACTATAGTATAACGCGATGAATCATGCTATACTTTTCTCGCCGCAGCCCTCATCAAGCTAATTTGGCAAGGGAGGGAGGTATCGTGTGATGTCACTCTTAGAAATCATGGTCGCGCTGCTCATCAGCATTGCCGGGAGCGTTCTCGGAACACTGATTGTGCAGATGTTGGGGTGGTAGTGACCAGCCGCGCTGTGGCACCCAACGAGGTACGGATTCATCACCCGTGCAGCCCCCTCGCTTATCGAGGGGGCTTTTTCTTGCAGAAAACGCCTACAGGTCATCACTCCTGTAGGCGTTTTCGTTGGTATCACGATGTCACTCCTAGATACGGCTCTAGTATAACACATTCACAATTTTTTTCAAGTATCCGTATCCATAAGAGAAAATGTGGATATTCCCCCGCTATTGGTACCCTTCCGGGATTTTCGCATCATCAATCAGCTTCTCACTATGCTCAACGGTATTGTTGATTGTACCGACAGGAACCTCATGTGCCACGACCGTAGACTCTTCCGCCGAAGGGCTTTCTCTGCGTTCAGTCTTTTCCGCAGCATGAGAGACCAAGTTCATCTGATTCCGGAACACGATGTTTTGTACGTTCTTTTCGTACTCCTCCCATATATCGACAATTTTTCCACCACGCTGAAAGATCGCTTGTTGAATTAGAACACGCATCGACCGACTGAAATTCTTCTGACATGCAACGAATTCCTCGAACTCTGCTGTTCGCTCAAGAGATACGGACTTGACGATCACGCTCTTTTCGTTGGCCATCGCTCTCATCCTTTCTCATCGCTCATCGCATTGTCCTTGAGAACCTGAAACAACTTGCTGCTCAGGAATGCGTTGAGTCCATCAGCTTCGATAAACACCGCATCCTCTGGATCATCAATGTATACGAGGCGGATCTTTGCCCTCTTGCAGAACGCAGAGAGCCGTTTCTCCAATGCATCGCGCATGAGGATTGAGCCGCCTCCATATACGGCCACAATATCTACCTCATTGTTCGCTCTTGAAAGAACCTGCTCGGCCATATTCAAAATATCCTCTGCTTCATCTTCGAGTGCCGGTATAAAATATGACATGGCCGCATCATGATACTTGTGTCCGGTGTTGCGCACATACCGAGAGAAGTCTTGACGGGTCACACTTTGAAGCCCGAAGTCCTTCTTGAAGCTTTCCAGCACTCTTGCGATTGCATGTCCATTGCCGTTGAATGTTCCTGTGATGAAATCCGGCTTAAAGGCAATGCCTGTGGTGATTGGGAACTCTGTCGTTCCCTCGCCGATCGCGATGTGCAAAATACGCAGGGTCTCAAATTTCTTTGCCGAGAGATTCTTGACCTGGTGAATCAGTTCCGGTCGATCCATAAAGGCGTGTGCAGCTGTGACACCTTCCGGAATAGCTTTCACGAAGTCAAAAGAAAGGAATACAACATACTCCCTTGCCCCTACATACACCGTAACGGTATGCTGCTTTCGCATGAATTTTTCCGCAAACTCTGCGGCTTTTGCTTTGGTGTAGTAAGATACGGGGATCGCCGTCGCCATATCGATACGTGCTTTGAGAGCCTCGCCTTCCTCCGGCAACTGTCCCTTTTCCTTGAATGCGGTCGCGACGACCTCCCCTGCGATATGTGCAAGCGTGTTCACGTAGACAATATCGCTGGACACCTTGTCATTATCGACACCAACGGTGATTGACCGGCAGCGTTGACCGCTGCTCATTGCATACGCCCCGACATAGTAGAGCGCACCATCCACAGAGACAATAAGATTGTCGTGGATATGTTTCAGGATATACTCCGGATTGAGTTCGTCTAAGTTCGTGAGTTTCCCGACACGCGCAAAGACATTCGGCGAGCTGATCCTCTGCCCGTTGATGATCAGATCCTGCTCAGAATTCCCGTTGTCATTCGCCACCATGAACTGCATAGAAAATCCTCCTTCATTTTCGTGGACAATCGTGGGTTACAAAAAATCGGTATACGAAATAATCAGTGTAAAACAAACTAATTATTTCGTATACCGTAAATATACATCTCGTTCATAAAGATGTCAAGGTAGATTATGAAATTTATATACATGCTTCACGAAAAGCATCATAATAATGAATGAAGCGGTTCATAAACAAGTCATAAGGATTCCTATACGGCTGTCAAAGGCTTAATAACGGAATGCGGATGAATCTTATGGAAGATGTCTCTCCCATAATTTGGATGACCGACAGCAAACGGATCATACCGATTTATGAATTCAATCGCACGGCATATAGGAATGTTCTTCGATATAAGTCTCCGAATAACTTCTACCGAAGTTTGGTCGTATATGCAACAACAATCTTCCTCCTGCAGTATATGATCAAGCACCTCAGAATAAACAAGGTAAAAGAGATCATGTTCATACGACGTGGATCTATGATATGAATGAACCGCTTTTACGGAATTCATTCGGCAGGAGAAATCAAGAAGCTCTGCTTCGGACAAAGCCTTGCTCCCAAGATTTTCTCCTGGAAATATTCCATAGAGAAGCAGTCCCTGCTTGGTGAACCGTTCATCCTTAATCAGACGTTCAGCGTAAACCTCTTGCGAAAGGCGTGAGAGTTTATGCGTATACGCTCTGGCCGCCTTTCGGTGTCCGCGAACACACATATCAAGAGCTATGCGTATATACTTTCTGGCCAACTGCAGAAGATGTCGCTTGTATGCCATAGAGCGATATGGGATGCTGGCAATAAAAGAGGAAAATCGCCGCGCCTTTTTATATATGCGGCATAGCCCAGGATATGTTTGATACAAACCTTCCATGTAGTTCTTGGCTGTGAAACAAATACGTTTGTAGTGATCGTGGTCAAATCCCTCGGCATGGGAAAGGATGGTATCATATTCACAATGATCTGCTCGACTACGAAGAAAATACTCTGGCAGCCATTGAAGGGAGCATGAAGGAAATACCAGATAGAGACGATCATACAGAATATCACGAATGAGGTTTTCCAACAGAAACTCCTCGCCCTGTCCAAAAGGAAGCAGCAGTGTGCCAGAAAATCTATGGTTCTCTTCCCATATAACACGATAGGTGATGTGTTCACGTACCGTATTCTGTACCTGTTCATTGTAGCTATACAAGAATTGGTTTACTTCTCCGAAGGACTGAAATTCATACGATCTCCCGACCCCATTCTTCATTCGAAGTTCAATATGCACAAGATTGAGCGAAGGCTGCACCATATGACGCACTCCTTTGAGAATATTATTCTGCACAATAACAGTATAATTCCTCAATCGTGTGATATTTCTTGTCTTTTGCACAAAAGGAAAAAGCCAGATGAAATTTTCACCTGGTTTTCTACATGTTTGTATCCTACATGTCTGTATCTGAGATGTTTGATAATCGTCTGTGAAGCGCATCCTCTGTCCGATCCAGCACATCATGAATAGGCTTGAGCCATGAAAGCGAGAACGGCATATCGGTCGCTTTAGAATCCAGTTCGGAAATATAAGATTTCATCTCACGTTCGCGCAGAGCTTCAAAGCCTTGCAACACATTCCGATAACAAGCTCTCGCAGACTGCGGTGCAGTTGGCGTGACGCGATAAGAGATCACATGGCCAATGCGATTAAACTCCTCGGAAAGCGCGATAAGATGGTTCATCACTTTTTCCTGATCGTCCCTATGGTCTGCTCCATTCATACGCATATCAAGCATCATATGCGAGATCATCGTGCGTGTGCCATAGGCGTCACACAATATGTCCATAACCGCATCTTCAATGACAGGATAGCCCACAACATGAAGGATCTCTTTTTCCTGCGGATCAAGACACTGCTTGTCGAAAATAAAGTCTGTACCAACATCTTGCAGCAGCTCTAAAAACATGAACCGCACAGCCCGTACAGAAAACTCATCGAAAAGAGAGAGATTCCTGATATAGGAAAAAGAATACGCCTTTTCGCTTCCTTTCCGACATCTTACGGTATAGTACATCTTTGCCGCAATGCCGCGTTTTGTGAGACAGGTCATGAGCATATATGCTTCATTGCTGCATAGATCAAGTGTTTCGTTTGTGATAACGTATTCCAATGCCCGCCCCCTATGAACAACATAGCGCGATAGAAAAAGCCCGCATTGTGCAGGCTCTTTCGCTTTTTCTTGCCGTTTTAGTCTTCCGGCAGATCATCATCGATCGGAAGATCGTCAATATCGCCACAGACTACAGCGTAGATTTCTTCATCGGTCATCGGTTCCATGAACTCATCCCCTTTCAACGCACAGCAACCTGTTCCTGTGTCTTCTGAGCCTCAATGCCCTTCATTGCAATAATCAGCAAGGTATTGGACGGTTCCTTGCCGCTACGCGCCAAGTCGTCAAAAGCTGCCTGTGGCACAAAGGCTTCGATCGCCGTCTTGAGGCGATTCTCCGGCCATTTCAACTCAATCAATGCTTTTCTTGCAGCCCGAATGACATAGTTCGTTGTGTTCGATGGCTGACGAATCTCTTGCGCAAGCAACTGAATAAACGCCTTCCCATAATTTCTTTTGGGAATAGGTTTATCACCATCTACCTTCAAGATGATATCCAAACGCCGATACGCCTCAAGACGAGCCTTCATATAAGCTTCATAGTCCATATTCGCGAAATCATAGACTTCTTTTTTTGCCTGATAGCTCTTGTTGGCCGCTTCCTTCGCATCCATGAACATCATGAAGTAATTCCCCTCTTTGAACGTACCACGCTCTGCCCGACGCGCAAGATAGTCGATCATATCATGCAGATATACATCACGGCGCAGATCAGGGGAAGGAGAAAGCGCGGGAACGCCTTTCCCGGACACATCTGCCATATTGAAGAATTTTTTCGTATACGGCTCTTTATCCTTTGTGAAAAGGACGAAGGTCACAGCTTTTGCCCCCTTACGGATGGTAATATTCGGATTCGCGCCCGCCTCTTTTGCCGGGATCCAGCGAGGATCTTTGCTCCCAATTTCCAACTGATGCTGGACGGCAGGAAGCATATTGGCGACCGGCGGGTAGAACGACTTGTTGTTTCCCTCTTTGTCCTTATACACAAGAACAGGAGCACGAAGATGGCTCCGATCTTCGCTGGTCATTTGCCAAACAGCCTTGCCATCTGCGTGTGCCTTTTCCATAAGGGCACTGAAATCTTTGCTTGCCTCACTGACCAGCTCTTTTGTCGTCTTCTTTTCCGGCTGCTTCTTTTCTCCCTGCGCTTCCGTTGCCTGTGATGCCTCTTTGCCGGCTTCTTTGCGCTGTTCCTTCGTGTTCAACTTGTCGGCGCTTTCCTGTGCTCTCAACATTGTTATCCTCCGCTTCTAGCGCACAGCGCTCTGCTCTTTCTGTTTTATTGGTGCAAGATCTTTTACAGCCTTCATCAATGTTTCTGAACAGGTCTTCCCGTTCTTTGCCAGATGATCGAATGCTGTCTGCGGGACAAATGCCTTCACTGCGGATTTGACATACTGCTCCTTCCAATGCAGTTCCGTCAATGCCTTTTGGACTGCACGGATAGCATAGTTCTCTGGTGAATGTCGAAGTTCTTTGGCCAAAAGTTGAATAAATGTTTTCTTATAATCCTCTTTGGGAATAGGAATCTCAATATTGGCCTGTAAAATCGCCTCCAATCGCTTGTTTGCTTCAAATTCATCCTTCTTGTAAGTGTCATAATCCAGATGAGATAGTTCGTAGACGTCCTTTTTCTCTTGATAGCTCTTGTCGGCAGCCTCTTTGGCAGCTGTGAACATCGCAGCGTAACGATCTTCCTTTGTTGCCTGGACTGCAAGGTGGTCGATCATATCGTGTATGTACATCTCGCGCCGCAAATCCGGAGTAGGCGTAAGCGTTGGAACCCCTTTGCCAGATACATCCTTCATGTTAAAGAATTCTTTCGTGTATGGCTTTTTATCCTTCGTGAACAAGATAAATTCGACAGCCTTAGCTCCTTGTCGGATCGAGATATCCGGATTCTCACGTACATCTTTTGCACCAATCCAACGAGAATCCTTGCTCCCCATATTCAGTTGATGCTGAATGTCCGGCAAGGTGTTGATCATCGGTGGATAGAACGCCTTATCGTTTCCTTCTTTGTCCTTATAAACAAGAACAGGTGCTTGTATATTTTGACGTTCTTCAGCACTCTTCTGCCAAACCGCATTTCCTTCCTTGTTGGCATTTTCCATAAGGAGCTGAAATGATTTCTCTGCGGAACTTTCCTCAGCAGGAGTGTTCTGCTTGCTGTCATTGACCTTTGCTTCAGGAAAGAGTTCCTTCGCTTCGTTTTCCGGCTTTGCCTTTTGATCCTGCTCTTTTTGTTTCAACGGGGACAGATGGAGGAGGTTCTGCTTTTTCTGTTCCAGAAAACGTATTCCTTTATCGAATATACCGGCAACCTTCTGCAAGGCTGCGCCAATCGCCTGATCCCGTTTTTCTTTGACGTATTGCTGCAGTCGATCCGGTATATTTTGGATGGATTCATGTGTTTTGTGGAAATGGGCGGAGGCTGTTTTGTACAAATCTGCAAGGATGGGTGTTTTCTTTTGCGCCGCTTCCTCCCGGATTTCTTGCAGTGTCGCTACATACTGCATGGCCAGCATTTGGATGAGTTCCATATTTTTAGCGTGTATTGTTTGCAGATCTGGCGTACTGAGCAACGTCTGCATTTGCATGATCCGGTCTTGCATTGCCTGTATTTCTTCCTGCATTTTCTGTTCGCGGGCAGCAAGTTTGGCGCGTTCCCTGGCAAAAAACTGCGTTGCGGCAAGAACGGCGTCATTGGCTGCGGCAACGTTGCTCTGTGGATGTTCCGGTGCGCGATCTGCTTTATACGCTGTTTGTACATTCGACAAAGCTTCTTTCAGCTGTTCATGTTGCGGCTGATACTGCTCCCAAACTTCCGGCACCGCGCCAAATTGAAGTTCCGACTCTTGAAAGTGCTCCATTTCTCCGTAATAATCTGAAAGACTTCTGCCGAAATCTTCCGGTAATGGTGCATCAAGATCTGTGATTGAGGACATGATGTCCTCCCAATGGGCATCTGCTTGTGCGTATTCTTGGTCTATAATATGTTCAGATGCTGTTTCCATATCGCATCCCCCTTTCAATGATTATGATAATAAAAAATACCTGCTCCGGATTCCTATGATTTGTTACATTGGTAATAATTTCGTTAGAAATCAGGCATCGGCTTTGACTGATAGGACTGATAGCCTGTATCGGCCTCGTAAGATTGGAGCATAACCAGATCATTTGGATCACCTGGATTGAAGATATGATATGTACCATTCAACTGTTGATCCGCCTGCTGCTGAACATCGGCAGCTTCCTGCATGTGCCGCACATTGCGTATCTGTATCTGATCGCTTATTGCGGTACTCAGATCCGCAATGGCCGCTTGCTTGACTGCCTCAATGACCGCACCGGATTGCAACACCTGTGTTTCACCAACGGCATGATTGGAGTTCTGTAATGCTGTTTGCAGAGTTTGCATGATGTTGTCCATGTCGCGATAGCGATTGACCGTATGCTGTGTGGCAGTTGCAAACGTATCCGATAAAAACTTAGACACTTCCCTGTAATCCAGTTTTTTGCCAGGAATACCATCATCGTATTTCCGGTCAAAGGCTGGAGGGTTCAAGTCAATTTTTTCCTGGTTTTTCTGTACAGAAGCTTGCAGACCTTGGATGTCCCCCATACTCTGCTGTTTCTGCTCGTCGGATAGATGTTTGGCATTTGTCTCCTCTATCCCAAGTTTGGCCAACAGCTTTTCGAGCCACGCAACGAACTTTGTCCCGTACAGGATGCTCTTGATATGACGAGTATAGTCATATACCAAGCCGCCTTGCGCAGCCAGATCTTCCAATGCGAATGGGGATGGTGCACTGTCCGGCCACGAAATACTGGTTGGGCTGTAATAATTCGGAGGATCAAAGGGTTCTGTAACCCCGGGAATCGACCACGCATAGGCGACCCTAAGTGATGGCGCAGCAAATCCAAAGGAAAGAACGCACAAGACCACCACGGCTTTCTTTGAAGTGTTGGAAAAGCGTTTCATACAAAAATCTCCTTTCTCAGCCTGGTAAGAACTTGAAGCCGTTGCTTATACCGAACTGCTTGATAATCAGCTGCGACAGCTTATCCCCCATAAATACGAACAGGATGCAGATCATGGCGAGCTTTAACAGTATGACGATCTGGAGTGTGTGCTGTGTCTTTTGAATCGAATCCGAGGCTGTAACGACTTTTCGCCAGTAACCGCCGCTACGATCACCGTTCCATGCGCCGGCTGCCTTTTCCCAGCTGCCGTTTGCGTCATAAAGTTCAAGCAGATGATGTTTTGCGACGGCCGTCTGAACATTTTCCGGCCACGGAGTTGTCGCCGGAGGAAATTTATCTTCCCACGATCCGCTGTACGGTTTGGATTGATACCCTGGACTAGACCAAGCCTCAGAATCATCCCCCCACGGCATCGGCGGCGGCTCAAAACCAGCACGCTGACACCATACATCCCAGTATTCGTAGCTGATCTGATACGCTCCGTAGCCCCAACCGTCTTGTGACGGCGTTTGAAATGGATGATCTTGTCCCCCAGTCTCTACACGTCGAATCGCCTCAACAACCAGGTCAATCCCTTCACGGCCGCCAAAGTTTCCATTGGGATTCCCAACAGCCTCCTGAATCGGTACAGTCTTGGTTCGGATCAGATCATCTACGACCATTGTTGTCATTACGGATTGCAGCATGGCAGCAAAAAAGCAGAAGAAAAACAGCTTGATAGAGGCACTGAAAATTCCATTCATACCATTTTCCGCAAATCGCCGTGACCATTTGACTCCGGCAAAGACAAAGTTCGCCAAGCCGAATACGGCAATGAGGTAAAACTCGAGGTATGCCATAATGATCTCAAAGGCGAAAAGTAGGAATGATCCAAAGATGATGATGAGGAAAATGACGGCGACCGCACCGGAGGCAATCTTGGCCAGCCAGTCCAGACCTCCCGCATCGGTTTCATTTAAGACGGTAAAGATCGGCTCGATAATCTGCGCGCCTTTCGTGACGAGCGACGTTGGATCCACCAACATCTGTTTTGCTTGCGTTATATCAAGACCGCTGGTCGATGCCCCAAAACTGACAAATAGGTCTCTCGACGCATTGATGACAAATGCGCCCCATGAGGTAATGACATAGAAGAGTAACAAATACAGCAGCATTTTGAGTGCCAGCAACTTGAATATACTGAAATTCGGATCCTGTCCCTTGTCCCGATCTACAGAAAGCAGAATATACGTTATTGCAAGGTCTATGGTCATCAGAATTGCAATCGTATATTTGATAATACCTTTGAGAAGATCCACCGCTTTCGTACAAGCCAGTGCGACTGTATCAATCGCTTTCTTTACGGGATCCATAAAGGCGAATGCCGCATCCCAAACCATTCCCTTGCTTTTATGGCTCATGTCAAGTCCTTCTGCTGTCGCATTTGCCGGAAGCCAGGGAGCATAGGGATGATAAAGCGCGGGGCTGATTGGTGTATCGTTGATGCGAACCTCAAAATGCAGATGAGGACCATTTGATACTTTGGTTTTTCCTTCCGGCCCCGCATACCCAATCAACTGCCCACGACGCACATGATTTTCTGCACTATTCATAATCGCATGGGCGGGAAGAAACCCATCATTTGGATCCAGATCGCCGTACCATGTCTCAAATTTACTTCCATCCGGTGCTATATGCTGTAAGACAACAAAACCATCGAAACTAGATTCACAGTGCGCAAGAATGACAACCCCATCTGCTACGGCATAAATGGCTTCATGCGGCTCAGCACCTATGTCTATACCATTATGTGGTCGTACTTCACCAGTAATGGGATGCACGCGACGCGGGTTAAAAGGACTGGTTATCGTGATTTCATGTCCATGCAATGGTGCGTCCATCATTATAAGGCTGGAGGCATGTGCCATCGACGCGTATCCTTGTAAAAACAACGCCATCAACACCAACAAAAGGTACTTTGATCTCATAGTTGTAATCCTCTCGTAATTATATGCTTCTATCCTACCGCGAAACGGCGGCATAAAATTCCTATCATTTTTCATTCAAAACAGGCAACTACATATAGTTGCATTTTTCGTAGAGATTTTGTAAAATAAAAAAGGATGGAGGTGGACGATGAAGAATATTCTACGGTATAAGGAATATGTCGGCTCCGTAGAAATTTCGGAGACAGATGGTTTTCTCTTTGGCAGGGTTCTCGGCATACAGGAAAAAGTCACCTATCAGGCAGTCAGAGCCGATGAATTGGTCAAAAATTTTCATCAGGCGGTCGATGTGTACCTTGAACAATGCAAAAAAAATGGAGTTTCTCCGGAAATTCCGTACAAGGGCAGCTTCAACGTCCGTATTTCTCCTGCATTGCATCGAGCGCTTGCGATTCATGCGGTACAAACCGGCTTGAATCTCAACCGATTGGTTGAGCATATCCTCACGGCCTATGAGCCGCTCTATACACAGGAAAAGGACGTGTTATCATGAAAATTACGCTCATGAACAAGAATACGCCCCTCATGTCGCTGGATATTGACATCAAGACCAGCTATGTCAAAGAGATTCTATCCGTCCATAACAAAGAGCCGATGCCGATTGCAATCTATAGCGATGATTGGGCGCTGCTCGGTGAGAATTTCACACAGTGGTGGAATGGCCGCAGCATTCCCGCCTCACGTCGGCAGCTGCGCGAGCGGCTGCAGGAACTTCAGGTCTCGGCGATGGCAGAGATCATCAATAAATCGTTCGGCTTCAGCCTCTCTGACCAATATTGGATTAAGCCGCTTGGTGCAGACATAGCATGGAAGGACATTAACTTCTTTACGAATGCCTTCTCCATGGACATGGGAGAATTTCTAATTGACAATCGCATCAATGGGGATTTGGATATGAACTCGCCGGATAACACATCCGATGGTCTCATCCAGAAAAAATGGATCATTGAGGATGGTGTTCGGTATCTGATGAAGACCGGAACACCGCCGTTCGTCCAAGAGCCATTCAACGAGGTCATTGGCTCGCGCATCCTTTCCTGTATGTCCATCCCCTATGTAGAGTACACGCTTGCAGAGGACGATCATCGATATTACAGCAAGTGCAAAAACTTCATCGACGAGGATCATGAGTATGTATCTGCCTATTACCTTTGCAAGTCTTTGTGTTTCGAGGGAGGTACGGCAAAGGAGGAACAGCTGAAACGTGCGATGGAGCATTATCAGATTCATGACGGTGAGAAGTTCGTTCAGCAAATGCTCTGCCTTGATTTCCTCATCATGAATGTAGATCGGCATTGGGGCAACTTCGGGTTCATCCGTAATGTCAACACCTTGGAGATTGAGCGCCCTGCGCCGATCTTCGATAATGGCAACAGCCTCTGGTATGACATGGCGCATATCCCAGAGCATTTCGATAAGGCAAAGACATTCCGGAATAAACACAGGACGCAGATCAAGCTTGTCCGCGACTTCTCCGGCATCGACTTTGCAATGCTGCGCTATGTTCCCGCACAGGCAAAAGAAATTCTAACGGAAAACAAGAATCTTCCGAGTGACCGATCGGAGAAAATCGCAATCGGCATACTCGAGCGTATTCGTATGCTTGAGAAGATCAGAGGTCGGCAGAGAGTTTCCTTGATACGATAAGGAGAGTGATTCATTATGGGGATCTTATCATCACTAAATAGTTGGATAGACGAGGGCGTACAAGAACAAGAAAGAAAGCGCATTTCCAAACGGGAAGAAAAAAAAGAAAAGCTTGAAAAATTTATCGACAAAGAATATCCTGGAAAAGTTTTTGGGACCCAAGGATTAATGGAATTGTTGGGAACCTCCAACCTTGATGAAGCCTTCAAAGGAAATGCACCATTACTAACGATGATGTTAGAGGAGATATATCTAAACCAAAAACATGTATCACATATGCAAGAACTAGAAGGTCGTTATGCCGAATTAAAAGAACGATATGATGAACTCAAAAGAGAATATGACAAACAGAATGCGCTTATTGCAGAAATTGCCAAAAAATCAGTTCTAGCAAGATAAATAAAGCTTCTCGATCCGGTTTGCGGATTGAGAAGCTTTATTTTATTTAATTGGGTTGTATGCTGAAATATCCCTTGCAACATCCCTCGCAACAGATGCTACGCCCTGTGCACCTGTCTGAATACTTTGGCCTATATTTTTTGTTCCCGATGCTACACTTCTTGCGCCACTCATCATGAGTCCCGTGGCCGTTGCCCCTCCTGAGTTCCCAAATATATTCTGAGCAGCATTCTTTCCAGATTTAACAGCTTGTCCTACTGTACTGTTTCTCGCAAAATCGCTCATCCCCTTCCCCGCTGCGGACATCATCATACCTGCCCCAGTATTCATGGCACTCATTCCAGCGCGAGCAAGGCCGGCAATACCACCTCCACCCGCAGCACCACCTGCGCCATAGCTGCTTGCAGCGGCTTTTGCCATATTTCCTGCAACGCTTGCACCTCCGGATGCGACTGCAGCACCGGTGGCAACCGCGGTCGATGTCACATTCTTTGCCGTCTGCGTCATGCTTGCACTGGAAAGCGACGGCGATCCGCTGAGAAGCCCCTGTACAAGTTCCGGGACCTTCTTGATGAGAAGATAGAGGAGAAAGCTCACGACCACCATCTGGATAAGTACTGGCATATTGCCGATGATTCCACCGGAGCTTTCATCCGTTGCGATCTTCGCGAACTCCTCGCAGTAGTCCGTAAGGATCTTACTGGACATTGCCGCGAGAAATGAAATGACTGAGACTTTGATGGCAAGGTTGAACATTGCCCCCAATGCCCTCTCGAAGAGGAACTTCGTCTGCGGAAGTGCAACGAACGGAATCAGGGGGATGGTGATCATCGCCATCGTGAAGAACTCGATCTTCGCCATGAGAAGTTCCAGACCGGCGAGAAGGAGCAGGATGAACATGACCACCAGGCAAAGGATTGTCACAAGTGAAGAGATGGGAGACCAAATGGAAAATGCCTTTTCCGCAGCACCGTAGCCGGTAGAGAACATTGCTACTGCATTCTCGATGAGAGAATTGCCGCGTGCCCCATCTGCCGATGTATACCCTCCCGCATGATAGCCGATGGATTCAAACCCGTTGCAAAGGCTGCCCATGATGTCAATTCCATGCCCATACCAGTTCAGGATGAGGAAGAGATAGAGCCCCGTCTCGAGGAGTGTCTGGACAAGGAATTTCATCTTGTCCCCGCTGATGAGATCCAGCGAAATTTTGATGGATGCGGAGAGCGCCGTCAACACGATGAGCAGTTTCCCCGCAACAGGCATAATTGAAACAGCCCCAGATTTTGTATAATCAATGTATGTCCGTGTAAAGGGCTGCAGGAAGTCATACCATTTGCTGTTCTTATCAGCATCGACGTGCATTTTATACTCAAATGCCGCCTGATCGCCGCCCGCTCCGACATATCCTCCGTATGCACTCATGAGGACAGTACCGAAATTCAATGCGAGACCAATGCCGAGAATAATATTCCACGTTGTCTTATTCGCAGACTCGACATTGAATACGATCATAAGCCCTGCGAGCGCGATCATGATAGTTGATATAATTCGCGCCGCCGTAAACATCCCGTTGGTAATGGTCGTAAGATTGTTCTGAAAGGATCCGTCTCCGGCTTTGAGACCAATATCCGAGCTGAATCCTGCGGCAGATGCCACACTGCTATCCGCCAATAGAACGATAATCAGCATGAGTACCATTCCGAGCGGTATGTGAGAATATAACGCTTGGATTTTTTGCTTCATCATTCATGCTCCCATCATTTTTTTGACTTGATGCTCTCAAGAGCAGCCTGTCCTGCTGCAATGTTGCGCTCTGCCGATTTCTGCTGATTCGCCTCCACCGTGGCCCGGCGAATGTTCTCTGCCTGATAGTGCGATGCTTCGGCTGCAACTGCGTTACTATACACCTTGGTTATCTGAAGCAGTGCCATCACGCTGTTTGCATTGATTGCATTTCCTGCCTGCATAACCTGCATGGTTCCCTCTGCCTTGTTGGAGTTTTCGAGAGCCTCCTGCGTTGACTTGGCGATGTCCATGTTCGTTTGCTGCGTATTCTGTGCCGACTTCGCCGCATCCTTATATGTTTCGGTGAGGGTCTCCTGACGACGGCGTTCATTCATCACGCCGTCGTATACGGTGGAATTACCGTTGATGATGGATTGGAGATCGCCGAGGCGGTCACGCCATGCGATATCCAAGGGGTCAGCATTGGGGTCATTCGTGGCAACGCGATAGATTCGTCCGAGGACACCTTTCTGACCAAGCTTTTCCTCTAGCATCTTTTTCTGATGGCCAAGCTGTGTATCGACGATTTTCTGAATCTCCGCCGGACCAATTTTCTTGGCATTGAGAACCATCAGCGCAAGCTCCTTTTCCTGCGTTGTCAGGATCTTCGCCGTCTGGATTGCCGTCTTGATCGCTTCCTCGATATTCTTTTTGTCAATGACCGCAATCGCAGCTTCCGAGCGATGACTGGATGGGATCATGGCGAGGAAAGAGGCGGCAATGCCGAATGCCACGCCGACGGCCACAACTACTTTCTTGGATTTCATAGGTCAAACACACTCCTTCTTTAATCTAGTCTCCCCTAATGTATATACTACCGAAAAAAACAGGCTCTGGATTCCGATGTTTTTTCATTTTCGCTTTAATTTGGCAGTTCTTTTGTCATCTGTACCATCTTCCCTTGATCAATGATGTAGAAAAATGGCTCACGCATCAGGACGAAAATACGTTCATGATCCGTCCCCTGGTCGATGAACAAGCGATTTTCCTGCATCTCTGCCGTATGTCCCGGCTCGTGCATGAGTCTCAGCAAATCCACTGTGGATTCTACGCTGTATTTCTCGATGACTCGCTCGACTTCAATCGCATTTTTCGCCGAAAAATATAAGTTCAACGAAATAAACAGAAGTAATGCGTTTCCCGTAAGAAAGATTTTCGCATAAACCCGCAGTCTGCCCGCCGAAGGAGCGCAGTACATATAGAGCAAACTCCACAGAATGAAACAGAGCAGTGAAAATCCTGCCGTTTGTATCAGATCCATCCCCTCGCCTCCTTTTCTAATACTGGCACATATTGTATAAATTCATATACGCTCGATGGACTTTGACGACGTAATCCCGCGTCTCTCTATAAGGAGGAATGCCGCCGTATTGATAGACTGCCTCCGGTCCCGCGTTATAGGCGGCGACGGCTGTGGTTACGCCATATTCGCCCCAGCCGCCAAAATTATCCAGCTGTGTACGCAGGTAGATCGTGCCGCCGATCACATTGCCGAGCGGGTCGTAGGGATTCACCCCGATGCTGGCTGCCGTATTCGGCATGAGCTGCATGAGACCGATTGCACCGGCATGACTTCCGGCTCCTATGTAGAAATGCGATTCCGTTTCCATCACCGCCGTAATGAGAAGTGGATCGACGTTGTAGCTTGCCGATGCGTAAAGTACAGCATTCGCGATCCAGTCGCACTCCACGGGATTTCCGTTATAGTAACTCGCATCGGAGTAGATCACGCTGTATAGGTCAGCGGCCTCTGCTCTTAGTGGGAGCAAAAGCAGCCATGAGGCTGCGCACGCGAGGAACAATTTGATATAAGACATATGGGTCTCTCCTTTCCATGCTTTCCTCCCAGTATATACGAACGCAACCACAGAAAAATCCACTCTTTTAACAAAAAGAACCTGCCGTCTCCGGCAGGCTCATGAGCTTAGCGTGCATATTCCATATTTTTGGGTGTCCATGATTGCCGACTGCGTGGTGTATGGACATTTTTTTCAGCCATCCATGCATCCATGACTTCGACGAATTTCCGAATGTCGGCTTCGTGCAGCGGATAATAGCTGCGCACAATTTTTTCCATGGGTACGGCTTGAAGTATGGTCTCGAATGGGATGTTTTTCAGCCATTGATAGTAGGCAAGCGCCCATCCTGCCCAATATTCAGGGGATTTTTCTGCATAGAGCGCAGGAGGTTGAGGAGGCTGCTCAATATTTAGTTCCCAAAGGCAGTCCCACAAGAGCTCACAGCCTGTTCGCCCCGCAACGTAGCGTGGGTTTCCCTTGCCGAATTGATCCGCAACACCGGAATCCATAAAGTAGGCTGCTGTTTCCTCGATGGGGATATGGCAGGTGTTTACGGCATAATCAAACATATTGCCAAGATTCTCTTGTGCGTCCTCGATATAGAGGTCTGAGTAGGATCTCGTCATCATTCTTTATCCCCTCCTGGATGATGCGCTCGATGGTGAGCTTGTTCGGGATGCGGATTTGCCCTCTGAGGGATTTCCGATAGGTCTCTCGCGCACGCGTATCACGCTGCATATAGAGACCAATATATTTCTGTGCCGTCGGATAGGCTCGTTTGAACTCAAGTCTCTTGAATGCTCGCTCGGATTTAATGGCTACTTGCTCTCCCAGTTTACCCAACCGCATCGCTTCACTGAGTTTGTCAAGACTGATGCGATTCCGCAGGAAGTCCGTTGCATACTGGAAATATGAATCGTCGGCGCGATAGCCGACAATGACATCTGCCCGTGAAAGATCAACGGCGAAATTCTGAATCAGGTAGTCCCGTGCCTCTTTGCTGTCATCGTCCAAATTGTTCGGCTGTCGGTGCTCCAGCAGTGTGCCGATCCAGTTGAGTGTGTGATACTGCTCTGAGTTCAGGTTGACTATGTTCAGGCCGTCCATTTTGAGGATATAGCCCGAAACGACACCGGTTTTTCCGTATTGGCAAGACCATTCTTTTGCCAGATCCATCTCCTCGGTGCAATAAAAGCACTTGCCGAAATCGTTTGCCGCGCGACATTTCGAGAGCTGTGGCCAGCCGACGGCATCCAGCGAGCCGTGAAAGAGAGCGATCTTTTGCTGCGCCATCTGCTCCGAAAGAAACGCATCATGGAGATAATGTTCGCTCAGATATGCGCGGGTATCATCCGTGATCTCCCTCGCGTCATAGGCTCGTTCGATGCTGTCTTGTAGATCGCTCTGCGCCTTTGGAATCAGCCTGGTCTGCACAGCGGATTCGAGTACCGTTATCTTCTCCTGAATCTCCTGCGGCATCTGTTCTACCGCATAGACATCTTGTAAATTCTCGTTGGGCATAATTCTATTCTCATCAGCGGACAGCCGCATCACGGACATGGCGCAAAAAACGCGGATGATCCCACGTTTTGACCAGCTCTGCTTTCAAAAACAGTTTGAGCGGCGCAAGTTCCTCCTGTGTATCAAAGGCTTCCAGCGACTGATAATAGAGGTTTTTATCCTCCTCATGAATCACGATCGGCGGATGGTTGTGCTGCAGCAGGAAGTAGTTCATGGCAAGCCGTCCCGTGCGCCCATTCCCATCTGAGAATGGATGTATATTCTCGAATTTCGCATGGAAATATACAGCGGCCGTGAAGATATGGTCGTTCGTTCGGAGCGCAGCCTGTCGAATTTCCTCAAGCAAGGCAGCAAGTTCCCTCTCCACATCCTCCGGCGGGCTTCCGACCTCATATCGACCAGTGACATAATCATGTTTCTTGAATGCGCCCGGCCGCTCACCAACCTGCCATCTGCGCGTATCATAGGTGTTTTTCGTCAGCTCATAATGGAGCTGCAGGATAAACTCCTGCGTCAGCGGTTCTTGGCGGTCGAAGGCATCCAAAACAAAATTGCTGGCATCTTTGGCATTGCGGATCTCGAAGATTGTCCGAACATCGCCCGTGAAATTTGTCACGCCGTCGCGATCGAAGATTTCACGGGTGTCATTGTATGTGATATTCGGATTCTCTATTTTCCCAGAGTGATAGGCAAATTGAATCACATATCCATTGAGTGCCGCCTCTAGTTCGGCAGCATTTTGGATCTTCAAATTCTGCCATGCGGAAAGGATCTCGCTGTATTTGTCCATACATATACCTCTCAGCCTTTATCTTCTCATGACATTATACCACATTATTTCCAAGAAAAGCGGCTTTTGATACCATCAAAAAGCGTGTCGATTTTCCTTTCCAGGTGAGGATTTTCCTGCGTGAAGATCGCAGTGTAATCCTTTTCCTTATCCTTCTTGGCAAGGGCTGCAATAGACAGCCCAATGCCGACACCGACAACAATACAAAGAATCCATGACAACATGAACAACTCCCCCTTTCAGCGAGCGACCGCTTCCTCTTGTTTTGCTTCGAGAGTCTTTGTTACCTGCTGATCTTCCTGCTTGTTCTGTTCTTCAATCAGCAAATTGACCTCGTTAAACCGCAGTGTTTTTTCTTGGTACTCTTCCTCTTTCGGGAACGGCTTTTCAAGCCCC
>ERZ773070.161-NODE-161-length-51709-cov-5.458009_pt1 | contig 51709 bp, 37 predicted proteins | sample MGYA00580618_ERZ773070 | MGnify/ENA primary metagenome ERZ773070 (study PRJEB29015, sample SAMEA2738023) | human oral metagenome | biome: human oral; feature: human-associated habitat; material: dental | place: China | collected 2019 ...
ATGAAACATAAAATACTTTTATGGCTCATGCTTTTCTTTTTCCCCTTAGCTTTGGGTACATCATGTAACACCGAAGTGAATCTTGAAAACATAAAGTATGAGGGGAAAATACTGTCACTTATCAAGAGCAACAACCATGAGCATTATAACATCATTCTAATTACACGTTCTACATCCAGAAAAGGAGTACCTGTGGGAAGTTCTATCGGTTTTTATGATAGAGACTTCGGCGAAAAGATGAACGAAGGCGACATTGTTCATTTCCGTGTGCCGATGTTAAAAAATGGGTTGGCCCAGAAACAGCCGACCACCTTTGGCCAGAATATGTAGGAGTAATTGATTTTAATTATAATGAATAACCACTAGAAGATAAAAAATAATGAAGAAAATATAGACACGCATGATTAGCCTACTTATTGACGACTAACCTACTGACTTGTAATCAATAAAAAAGGAGAAAAGCCACACAAGGCCTTCCCCCCTTCTTTAATAGTTTACTTTTCTTTTCTCGTGGGTTCAATTCGTGGCGTTGGCATTCCGAAAGTCAATGGCTTTCGTTGATGGCCATAGCCGACTGAAACGCTACTTTGTTTCGATCTCTTCCTTCATGTCGATAAACTGCTTTGTTGCATCGTAAAACTCGTATTGCAAGAAAGCCAACTTCTGGGAAGGGACGATGTGCAAGCCAAATCCGTACTTCAATTGCCACTGCCTTTTCAGAGAAACGAACCCCTTATTGATGTAAGCAGCAACATACGGGTGTACATGCAAATAGAATTTCTTTACGCCAATTTTGTTAACCAGTCGGTCTATCTTACGTTCCAGTTGGTCGGTAAACAGAATGCTCGACTTTATTTTTCCTTTTCCGAAGCAGGTTGGGCAGGTCTCGTCTACACTTAAGTCCATTGCCGGACGCACGCGCTGCCGTGTTATCTGCATCAGTCCAAACTTACTTAGCGGCAGTATGTTATGGCGTGCGCGGTCTTTCTGCATGTTTTTACACATCCGTTCGTAGAGCATTTGCCTGTCTTCTGCGAGGTTCATGTCGATGAAGTCTACCACAATGATACCTCCCATGTCTCGCAGCCGCAGCTGTCGGGCCAGTTCGTCGGCAGCACCGAGGTTCACTTCGAGTGCATTTGCTTCCTGTCCCTTTTCCGAACGCGTACGGTTTCCGCTGTTTACGTCCACCACATGCAGCGCTTCGGTATGCTCTATGATAAGATATGCGCCATGTTTGTAGTTAACGGCTTTCCCAAAACTCGATTTAATCTGTTTGGTAATGTTGAAGTTATCAAAGATTGGCACCTTACCCGAATAGAGTTTTACGATGTCTACCTTATCTGGGGCGATCATCGATACATAGTGCCGCACTTCCTTGAAAACGTCTTCATCGTTCACATAGATGTTCTCGTAGGTTGGGTTGAACAAGTCGCGCAACAGCGCCACAGCCCTACTCGTTTCCTCGAATACCAAGTGCGGTCTCTTTTGAGATTTCTGCACCTTTTCGATAGCTTCTTCCCAATACTTGGTTAGGGTTTTAAGCTCGGCGTCTAATTCGGCCACCCGTTTGCCTTCGGCTACGGTTCGTACGATAACGCCACAGTTTTTGGGCTTGATGCTGTGAATGAGCTGCTTTAGTCGCGCCCTTTCTTCGCCGCTTTTAATTTTAGAAGAGACAGAAACCTTATCGTTAAAGGGTATGAGAATGAGATAACGGCCAGCGAACGAAAGCTCGCACGTTAGTCTCGGCCCTTTGGTAGATATGGGCTCTTTAACGATTTGCACCAGCACCTCTTGCCCCGAAGTGAGGGTTGTTTGCACGCTACCGTCTTTCTTTAAGTCAGGTAGCCTAGATGCCTTTGCAAAGGGATAAAGCTTTTTCCTGTCGCTTTGCACCTGTTTAAGGTACTTGGCGTATGAGTCGAATTGACTTCCTAAGTCGAGATAATGAAGAAAAGCGTCGCGTTCAAATCCTACGTCTACGAAACAAGCATTGAGCCCTGGCATCAGCTTTTTTACCTTTGCCACGTAGACATTGCCAACAGAAAACGACACCTCTCGTGTTTCGCTCTGATATTCCACTAGCTTTTTGTCTTCTAGTAGGGCTATCGAGATTTCTTTCTGTTGAACGTCAATTACTACTTCGCTAGTCATCTTCTTCTTGTTAGCTCCTTAGTTTTCGTCCAAAATGTTTGTTAGGCATGTTCTATAAGTGTCTTTTGCGCATAATGCATCGATGCACCTAGAACTGCGCGAGACAAGGAGTTTGGCGTTTGGTAGACTTTGCTTGCATTGTGTTTGCTGGCGTGAGAGTTACTGTTGTTTGGCCAACGGACACGACAAAACCCACGAAGAAAGCCGCACTGCCTATGAAAGAAACTTATAGGCGCGTTCTATAAAAGTGCGTCAAAGGCCTTTTTATAGAACTCGCCTGTAAAGAACTGCTGCCTAAAAGGACAAGTCGAGATGTCCACCACGGATGTGTCGACATGCCCCTCAATGGCGAATAAGCTCTTGGCAAGTGCGGTTACTTGCTCTTGTGCCTATTCTTTCTCAGTCTCTTTTTACGTTTGTGAGTAGCCATCTTGTGGCCTTTTCTTTTCTTTCCGCTTGGCATAGCTGTAATTTTTTAATTGTTATTTATAATATATATGTGTTGTCACAACGTTTTATTATTCGCCTCGCATGCTCTCAACGAAACTCTTGGCGGGCTTGAAGCACGGCAAGTCGTGTGCAGCGATGGTAATAGTGGTGTTCTTGGCGATGTTGCGTGCCGTTTTGGCAGCACGGTGCTTGATGATGAAGCTACCAAAACCACGAAGGTAAACATTGTCTTTCTTGTCCAACAAGCTGCCCTTAATTGTCTCCATAAAGCTTTCAACCACTACGGAAACGTCTTTCTTTTGAATACCAGTCTGTATGGCTATCTCGTTGATAATATCTGCCTTTGTCATTCTTATTTTTGTTGTTATTTGTTTTACATATTTCTCCCTATCTCGGATATGGAGTGCAAATATACGAGTTTTTTATGTGATAAGAAAATATATTTACCTTTTTTTACGCTCCACGGAGTGTTTTTGTTCGTTTCAAAACCTGCTTATTCTCAACGAATTACACTTCAAGGGATAAGTGAAGGATACAAAAAAGGCCGACACATCAATGATGTGTCAGCCTCAATTCTTGTGATTCCGGCGGGATTCAAACCCACAACCTTCTGATCCGTAGTCAGATGCTCTATTCAGTTGAGCTACGGAACCTCTTTCCGAATTGCGAGTGCAAAGGTATAGAGTTTTTTTCTTTCCGCCAAATGTTTCGTTAACTTTTTATTGAAAAAGTGCTATTTGGGCTACTTTAAGTCCCATTTCGGGGTGCAAAGGGACTGTTTTAGCCCCTTTGCTACACCCAAAAACTTATTTTATCAATGCCACCGAACGCTTCAAGAAGGCATCGAGAGCGGCGCCTTTTAGCAGGCCATTTTGTAGCAATGCCAAATCGATAAGCTGGTGAACGATGTCGTTACCCTTACCGAAGTCGGCCAATGTGGCTTGCTTCTTTGAACGTTGGTCGGCAATCTCCTTTTCGGTCTTGCTCACCTCGGCACGTTCTTCCTCGGTAATTTCTTCGGGTTTCTTCGCCGATTGTTGCTGGCGCAGTGCGGCCAAGCGCGCTTCCAAGCCCTTTATTTCGGCCTCAACAGGCTTCAAGGTATCGGCCGTTGATTGCTTGCAAGCCTCCAACACGCGCTTTATCAAGGCGTGGTCGCTGTTCAGCACGACGCTATACGCATCGGGCATCTGAGCATAGAACGCCATACCTGCCTGCAAACGACTCATATCCTTCATGCGGCGCATGTACTCACTTTGAGTGATGAGTATGGGTTGTGCCGTTTCGCCCATGGCTTCGACTTCGGCATTAAACTCGGCCTTGTCGATGCGCGGCATCTGCGAGCGGAACACTTGCGACAGACTTTCGCGATCGGCATCGTCTAGATTGCTCTTCGGGGCATCGTCTTTTTGTATCAGTCGCTCTACGATATCACTGTCTACGCGTACGAAGTGGCATTTTTCCAACTTCTGTTCCAGCATCGATGCCACGGGAACATCAAGCTCGCCTTCGAGCAGCAGCACGCTATAACCCTTGACGCGAGCTGCTTCAACGTAAGAGAATTGCTCTTCTTTGTTGTTGGTGTATAGGCAAACCAATTGTCCGTCTTTGTCGGTTTGGTTGTCTTTTACCAGCGTGCGATACTCGTCGTAGGTGAAATACTTTCCATCTACATCCTTAAGCAGGGCAAAATCTTTAGCTCGATCGTAGAAATCTTCTTGCGAAAGCATGCCATAGTTAATGAAAAGCTTCAGGCTGTCCCACTTGTCTTCAAAACCCTTACGGTCTTCCTTAAACAGACTTTGTAGACGATCGGACACTTTTTTGGTGATGTAGGTCGAGATTTTCTTCACATCGCCATCGCTTTGCAGATAGCTACGGCTTACGTTTAGAGGAATATCGGGTGAATCGATAACACCGTGCAAGAGCGTGAGGAAGTCGGGGACGATACCTTCAACTTGGTCGGTTACGAACACTTGGTTGCAATATAGCATCACCTTGTTGCGTTGCAGCTCGATGTTGCTGTGTATTCGGGGGAAGTAAAGCACGCCCGTGAGGTTGAACGGATAATCTACATTGAGGTGAATCCAGAACAAGGGCTCATCCTGCATGGGATAAAGCGTGCGGTAGAAGTTCTTGTAGTCCTCGTCTTTGAGCGTGCTGGGGGCCTTCGTCCACAGCGGTTCCACATCGTTAACGATGTTGTCTTCTTCCGTGTCCACTTGCTTTCCGTCCTTCCATTCGGTCTTTTTGCCAAAGGCGATAGCAATAGGCAAGAACTTGCAATACTTGTTGAGCAGCTGTTGTATGCGTGCTTTCTCCAAGAACTCTTTGCAATCGTCGTCTATATATAGCACGATGTCGGTGCCACGGTCGTCTTTCTGCACCTCTTCGATTTCGTATGCAGGCGACCCATCGCAGCTCCACTTCACGGCTTGCGCACCTTCTTGATAGCTGCGCGTTACGATTTCCACCTTCTTGCTCACCATAAAAGCCGAGTAGAAGCCCAGTCCGAAGTGTCCGATAATGGCATTGGCGTTGTCTTTGTACTTATCGAGGAAGTCGGTCACGCCCGAAAAGGCGATTTGATTGATGTATCGGTCAATCTCGTCGGCCGTCATTCCCACGCCCCTATCGCTGATAGTTAGCGTACCCTTATCGGCGTCCAGGCTCACGCGCACGGTCAAGTCGCCCTGTTCGCCTTTGAAGTCGCCACGCTCGGTCAATGTTTTCAGCTTCTGTGTAGCGTCTACAGCGTTAGAAACTAGTTCGCGCAGAAAAATCTCGTGGTCTGAATAGAGAAACTTTTTTATCACGGGGAAGATGTTCTCTGTTGTAACCCCAATGTTTCCTTTTTGCATGTTATATATATAATAATGTATTAAGTTCGTTTTTATCGCTATACATTTGCATGATATGCAAAATATGTGCCAAGATGAGATGATGTGTTGGGGGTTGGCAGAGAGATATACAGATTGAACCTTCAACTCACAAATATAGAGGCTCGTAATTCTAAACATTAAATTATTTTCTATGAAAAAAGTTAAAGCTATGCCTCCTTATTACATAATATGTGCGTATCTTTGTATTGTAAAAAACGATAACAAGCCATGTTAAAGATACCGAATAGACAAAATAAAGTATGAGTACTAATACAGAAACAACCATCTCAGGGCAAGAACTTCAAGAGGCAGTAATCTATGAAGACAAGCCCGCAATTAGCGTATACGAGCTGTCGCTTAGCATCCCCTCTTATCAACGGATATATGTATGGAGAGAAGAGCATGTGAAAACATTGCTCAACGACATCGCAAATGCAACTGTAGATAACTATTTTATTGGAACGGTCGTCCTCCATGAAATAAGAATAGATAACAAAAAGCATTACGACATTGTGGATGGGCAACAAAGGCTTGTTACAATAGCCTTGATACAGTGGGAACTATATGGTGAAACAGAGGAACTGCCAAAACAAGTAAAATCGTTCTTAGAATGCAAATATACTTCTAACGATGCGCTCTCAAATATACGAAGAAACTATGAGATAATACGTAAACAACTAAAAGATCCCATGTTTAAAGAAAAGATAAAGACCAATATTAAAAAACTTCACATGGGGGTACTTCGCATCAAAAATCAAGACAATCTTGACCTTGCATTCACTTTTTTCTCTAATACGAACTCCAAAGGCAAGAGATTAACCGATTATGATTTATTGAAACCACATCATTTACGATACATCCCCTCTGATTTGGAGCAACAGCAACAACACCTTGCTGCCAAATGGGACAACATGATTAACAGTGCTCGCAGTATTGAACAAGAAACAGAAGCCAACAAAAGTAGTCGTGAGATGATTCCATATATCAGGGTTATGGAACTCTTGCTTTATAGATTAAGAAAATGGCAAAATAATGACGGGTTAAGTGAGACCATAGACCATTACATAAAAAGAGAGTTTGAGGCTGCGCCTATCATTGATGAAATACCGCCATTTGGAGAACAGTTCCATTTTGGAGAACCCATACAAGGCGGTCAGCATTTCTTTGCATACGTAGACCATTTCGTAGAATGCTATCGGCATTTCGAACTAAAAACATTAATCCACAAAACATTTGGCATAAATGGGTCGGCATCATGGTATGGAACAGTTGCCGAAGCATTGACATTCTGCTATTTCCTGAAATTTGGAGAAAGTTATATTAACGAAGCAACCATGGCTATTATTCGCTACATCTCCATAATTAGATTTTGCAAAGGCCGTGCTTACAAGCCTACAATAACAGACTGGGCACGGCGATCTAAGATTATTATGGCCATAGACAAGGCAACATCCCCAACATTTTTCCTTGCCAAAATGGAAGAACTACTAGACAATCCGCCAATAGATAGCAAGCTAGAACAAGCCGAAAAGGGTGTAAGAAGATACTATCTAGATTGCTGCGAAGACATTACCAAACAATTAAGTGAGAAAACAACGGTTAACTATTACAAAAATTATTATGACAAACGATACACAAACATCAGCATACACGCCTAAAAGAATTGTAACACAAAACTTGTCTTTCTCGATACCAATTTACCAAAGACTCTTTGCGTGGACACCAGAAGAAGTAAAAATCTTATTAGAGGATTTAAAAGAACAATTCGACAAGGACAAGAACAGCCACTATTACGTTGGCCTATTAACCATCACAAGCAACAATGAACTTGTTGATGGACAACAGCGATTCACATGTATGATGCTTATTGGCATTGTTATGCAAGCCTATGCTAACGAGTGGAAACAATTTCTCACGACGGAAGACGGACAAACACCTCGCCTTACTTTTAAAGCGAGGAAAGCGGATGAGGCATATATTCTGGACAAGATAAAGTGCACCAACAAAAACAGTGATATTAACGACTATATGGAGGCGGGCATAAAATGCATTCAAGACTTCATGGAAAAAAGCGCTGAAAAGCCTTGCGAGTTTGCCCAATATGTATACGAACACATGGCTTTCTTTGTGCAAGAACTGCCCTCTGACTATTCGGGGCGAATGCTTAATAAATATTTTGAAGCAATGAACTCTACAGGAAGAAACCTTGAAAATCATGAAATACTAAAAGTTGAGCTTTTAAGTAAAGTGCAAGAAAAAGACAACTACGAAAGGTTGGTTTCCATGTGGAATCAAGCAAGTCAAATGAAACAAACCATTTTCCCATACTATGAAGAAGAAAAGAAAGAAGAGTATAGGAATATCGTCAAGCAAATAAAAGATGGCGAATTACCAAAAGTTAAAGCTGCACAAAAGGATGAAGCCCTGTCCATCTTATCCGCTATCAAACCTGAAACAAATATCATACACACTCAAAGTAATGATAACACAACAAAGTATCGCTCGTTCCTAACATTCACGGATCTACTTCTACATACACTTTATCTAGTGTTAACAAAACAAGGAAAGACCGATAAAGACTTCAGCTTACAAAGATTCTTTAAACCAGAAAAGCTTAGAGACACTTTCAAAGAGTATGAGAAAGATATAGAAGTCAAGAATTTCATAGAACATCTATACAAATATCGGATTATTCTAGATTGGGCCTTACTGCGTATTGATGGTGAGGGTGACTATGATTTGGCATTAGCAAACAGTGACGCGTCATGCCTTAAACAATACGAGGCTATGCTCTTTGCAAGCACATCACGCTACACCTACTATCAATGGGTTCCATTCATTATCTCTTTCGTCGAAAAGAATGGCGATGATGAAAACATTTTACTTGCCGCACTAAAAGGACAAGACAACAGTCAACATCCATACGAGGAGTTGGGGACATGTACTTATCAAAACATCGAACGATATTATTTTAGGCGGTTAGATTACTACCTATGGGAGAATATCGTCACAAAAGAAGATAGTTTAGATGTAATCCTACCTAACTCTATTCGAGACGAAGATAGAAATAATTTGGTGAAAGCGGTCAGAAATTATCATTTCCACCAATATAATTCCATTGAACATCTACATCCAAGAAATGAGAAAGAGCAATCAGACTCATGGAAAGACAAGGAAAAACATTGCTTTGGAAACCTTGCTTTGGTATCAACTAACTTCAATTCCATACAAGGGAACGATGCCCTTGCACTGAAATTTTCAAGAATAGAGTCACAAATTTTAGGAAAACAAGGTGAGTATAACATTGACAGCATTAAACTCGCAATCATGTATTACAGTGCAGGGAAATCACAAGAAGGATGGACCTATAGCATAGTCCAAAAGCACGAGGAAAAGATGAAGGAAGTTTTGAAGGTATCTTACAACAAGCCCTTTGAAACCGAAATCAAACAATGACAGGATCCGCTTCTCATGACAAGCTCACAAAACCACTACTTTTATGCCACTTAGACAAACCAAGTCTCCACAAATATGACCATCCTACAAATCTCCGACACCCACAATCGCCACGGACTATTGCAAAACATGCCAATGGCAGACGTGCTGATTCATTGCGGCGACTTCACTGACAGAGGCACGGAAGCAGAGACGTTGAACTTCCTTAACTGGTTCATCGCCCTACCCCATCCGCACAAACTCTTCGTAACAGGCAATCACGACCTCTGCCTTTGGGATGCCGAGGACATAGACGACCTACCCGCAAACGTGCTTTTTCTTCAAGACAAGGCATGCGAGATTGAGGGAGTAAAGTTCTTCGGACTAGGTTACAACCACTCCGAAAGACTTATACCCAACGATGTTGACGTACTGATTACCCACGAACCACCGATGATGATACGCGACAAGTCTAACGGAACACATTGGGGTAACCTGCCACTCCGCACTCGCGTAATGGAAGTTAAACCCAAGCTCCACCTCTTCGGCCACGCCCACGAGTCGTATGGCACAGACGTATTTGGCAATACAGTGTTCTCCAACGGCGCAGTATTAGACGACCAATACCGCCTAGTCAACACCCCCGCACTGCTTTCACTCGAAGAGTAAGCAAAGATTGGATAGTTGACAAGTTAACAAGTTGGTAAATTGACCAAGACGTTATCGTCTTGCAACAAAGCATTTAGCTTTGCTACTTTACTACTTACTACTTTACTACTTACTACTTTACTACTTACTACCTCACAATATAAAAACATCCCCATCCCTCATCACAGGGAACGTGCGACGTAGTTCTTCCAGGCCCTCAAGAGAGAGCGAGGCGCGTGCCACATCCACCTCGTTTTCGCGACATTCGGCCAGCGTTTCACCTTGTTGGCCTAGCGCAATGGTACCTCCGCTGTAAGCATTGGCAGGGTCGTTGCCCACGCGGTTCACACCTAACACAAAGCATTGGTTCTCAATGGCGCGCGCCCTAAGCAACGTTTGCCACGCAAAAAGGCGCGACGTGGGCCAGTTGGCCACATATATGGCAACATCGTAATCGCCGCGGTTGCGACTAAACACGGGGAAACGCAGGTCGTAACACACCTGCAAAAGAAACCGCAGACCACCATAACGAACCACAACGCGGTCTTCGCCCTTGGTGTAAAGCCTGTCTTCGCGCGCGTATGTAAAAAGGTGTCGCTTGTCGTAATGCCATGTCGTGCCGTCGGGCGTAACGAAATAAAAGCGATTACGTCGCCTTCCGTCCACTTCCACCGCCACACTTCCTGCCACGGCGCAGCCCCTACGCCTAGCCACATCCACCATCCAACGATGCACTTGCCCTTCGGTGGGTTCAGTTACAAGGTCCTCGCCCACCATAAAACCAGTGGCAAACATCTCGGGCAACACAAAAAGTTGTGCCTCGGGATGCTCGTCCATCAGCTTTTCCACTCGCAACAGATTCTCTTTCCTATCGCCCCAAGCGATGTCGGTTTGCAATAACGCTATTTCCATAGTTTCTTTCCTCATGCTTTGTTTCAACCGCAAAGCTAACATTTTTCAACCGAAACACCAAACGAAAAGCACATAACTCGCTCCCGATTTCATTCCAAAAACATTCGGCGAAGACCACTCCATTCGTCAAATAAAACGCTATTTCAATACCACTTAATAAAGTAAGGTCAAACATGCCTCACACAAAGGCATGGAAAATGCCTTATGCAGGTGCCAGCACAACAAAGTTCACCACGCCCTTCTCTCCTTAAGGAAATATCAAAAATAAAGCTTCTTTTAGTCAGATGTTTTGACATCTTTACGCTACAAGCCTTTTGTAGTGTGACTACAAACAAGCTGTAGTGCCACTACAAACGAATTGTAGCCACACTACAAAAGGCTTGTACTCGCCCTACAAAGGCTTTTGTACTCACCCTACAAACGCATTGGTACTCACTTACTTCTATGTAAATATTTCACATTATGCATTTCTTCGTCTTCTTACTTCTAAATTTCCCTTTACGCGTTAATTGTTCTTGACTTATGCAAAATCCACGCGTTATTTAATATTATTTAGATACCAACATGATGAAATATGTTATTAAAGTTGTACTTTTGCCATAAATTAATACTTTAGAAAAGTAATACATTATGGCAGAATCTTTAGACATCCGTGAATTAAACCAACTTATCGAGCAACAAAGCGCATTTATCACTAACCTGACAACAGGTATGAACCGTGTAATCGTGGGGCAAAAGCACCTCATCGATTCGTTGCTCATTTCCTTGCTTAGCGACGGACACATCCTTTTAGAAGGTGTTCCAGGACTGGCAAAGACTCTTGCAATTAAGACTTTGGCGCAACTTGTAGACGCCGATTACAGCCGCATACAGTTCACCCCCGACCTCTTGCCGGCCGACGTGATAGGTACGCTCGTATATTCGCAAAAAGAAGAGAACTTCCAAGTAAAGAAAGGACCCGTGTTTGCCAACTTCGTGCTAGCCGACGAAATAAACCGCGCACCCGCAAAGGTGCAAAGTGCACTACTCGAAGCCATGCAAGAACATCAGGTAACCATTGGCGAGAACACCTTCCCCTTGCCTAAACCCTTCCTTGTGATGGCCACCCAAAACCCCATTGAGCAAGAAGGAACCTACCAACTGCCAGAGGCACAGGTAGACCGCTTTATGCTAAAGGTGGTTATCGACTATCCCACGCTTGAAGAAGAAAAGCTCATCATACGCGAAAACATACACGGCGGACTGCCACAGGTACAACCCGTAACTACGGCCAACGACATCATGAAGGCCCGTGGTGTGGTTAACCAGGTGTATATCGACGAAAAAATTGAACAATACATCGCCGACATCGTCTTCGCTTCTCGCTATCCCGAACGCTATCAGCTTGCCGACCTCAAGCCGCTCATCAACTATGGCGGTTCGCCACGTGCCAGCATCAACCTCGCTAAGGCAGCAAGGGCTTACGCCTTCATCAAGCACCGCGGCTATGTAGTGCCCGAAGACGTGCGCGCAGTGGTTCACGACGTGATGATACACCGCATCGGGCTCTCTTATGAGGCAGAAGCCAGCAACGTTTCAAGCGAAGAAATCATCAGCAAGATTATTAATAAGGTGGAGGTTCCTTAAATGGATGCGCTCGAACTGTTTAAACAGGTACGGAAAATAGAAATAAAAACCCGGGGATTAAGCAGTAATATCTTCGCGGGGCAATACCACTCGGCCTTCAAGGGACGAGGTATGGCCTTTTCGGAGGTGCGCGAATACCAGGTTGGCGACGACGTGCGCGACATCGATTGGAACGTAACGGCCCGCTTCCGCCGACCTTTCGTCAAGGTGTTCGAAGAAGAACGCGAACTCACCGTGATGCTACTCATCGACGTGAGTGGTTCGCTCGACTTCGGAACAACAGAACGCACCAAACGAGAAATGGCCACAGAGATGGCCGCCATCTTGGCATTTAGTGCCATACAAAACAACGACAAGATTGGCGTCATCTTCTTTTCCGACCGCATTGAGAAATACATCCCTCCTAAAAAGGGACGCAAACACATACTGTACATCATCCACGAGATGCTCGACTTCAAGCCCGAAAGCAAACGCACAAACGTTGCTGCGGCCATCGAATATCTCACAAGGGTGATGAAACGCAGGTGCATCGCATTCGTGGTGAGCGACTTCTACGCCGAGAACAGCTTCCAAAAAGAGCTGCAAATAGCCAATTCGAAACACGATGTCGTGGCTATTCAGGTGTACGACCAACGCGCCAAGACCCTACCCAACGTGGGGTTGATGAAGGTAAAGGATGCCGAAACAGGACACGAGATGTTCATCGACACGGCCAGCGCCAAACTAAGGCGGGCGCATACCGAGTATTGGCTCGAAAGAATGAACACCCTTAAAACCACGTTCGCACAAAGCAACGTAGACTGGGTGTCGGTAGCCACCAACGAAGACTATGTTAAAGCAATGATGCTTTTATTCATGCAAAGAGGACAAAACAGATGATTAAACGACACATAACGCTGCTTATTGTCGCGCTCTTGGCTGTGGCAGCCAAGGCTCAGGTGTCCGTTGAACAGAAAATAGACTCGTTCGCCATCTACATCGGACAGCAAACGGCCTTGCGGGTAAGCGTAACGGCACCGAAAGGGCAAACCGTGGTGTTCCCCAATTTCACTCCGTCGCAAGAACTGGTGCCAGGTATTGAGGTGCTGCATGCCGACGAGGAGGAAACCGCCGAGCTAGACAATGGCATGCAAAAGACCACGAAAAGCTACACACTCACCTCGTTCGACGAGAAGCTATACTCGCTACCCGGACTGAAAGTGAAGGTGAACAACAAGGAATACGAGGCTAACATCTTGGCCCTTAAAGTGGTTACGATGGACGTAGACACATTGCATCCCAACCAGTTCTTCCCCCCGAAAGACGTACAAAACAACCCGTTCTCGTGGACCGAAGAGCCTTGGGCGTCCATTTTCTACCTTAGCGTGCTGATGTTGTTGCTCGCCGCACTCGGTGTCTACCTCCTTGTGAGGCTCAAACAAAACAAGCCGGTTATCACCCGCATACGTATTGTGAAGAAAATACCGCCCCACCAGAAGGCCATGACGGCCATCGAGCGCATAAAAGCTGAGAAGATGACCGCGTCGGAAAACCAAAAGGAGTATTACACTCAACTAACCGACGCCCTGAGGCAATATATCAACGAGCGTTTTGGCTTTAACGCCATGGAAATGACCAGTGCCGAGATCATCGAACACCTGAATGCCAACGGCAATCAGGAAATGATGAACGAGCTGAAGGAGATCTTCCAGACCGCCGACTTGGTGAAATTCGCCAAGTATGCCACGCTTATCAATGAGAACGACCTCAACTTGGTGAACGCCATCGAGTTCATCGACAAAACCAAGATTGAAAACCAACCCGACACGGAACGCATCGTACCCGAGCTAACAGAGGCCGACAAGCGAACCAAACAAACGCGCGTGGTACTCAAAACAGTGATTTGGGCCACCGCCGTATGCGTAGTAGCCATCATGGTTTACATCGTGTATAGCCTCTACGACGTGCTGGGTTAACAAACCTTCAAGGATAAATACCATTATGGAATTTGCAAACAAAGAATATTTCCTGCTGCTTGCGCTCCTAGTGCCTTATATATTTTGGTACTTCATCTATAAGAAAAGGGGGGAGCCCACCTTGCGCATGAGCGACACCAGGGCATACCGCTACGCACCAAAAAGCTGGCGAACGCGACTGATGAACTTGCCCGTGCTACTTAGGTGCGCCACTTTTGTGCTGGCCGTCATCATCTTGGCCCGTCCGCAGACGTACACCTCGTGGGGCAACAAGCAAGTGGAGGGTATCGACATCATGCTAGCCATGGACGTTTCTACGTCAATGCTGGCCGAAGACCTCACGCCTAACCGTATGGAAGCAGCCAAAGACGTGGCTGCGGAGTTTATTGCCGACAGGCCAAACGACAACATCGGACTCACAATCTTTGCTGGAGAGGCGTTCACCCAGTGTCCAATGACCACCGATCACACGTCTTTGCTCAACATGTTGCAGACCGTCAGGACCGACATTGCAGCCAAAGGGCTCATCCAAGACGGTACGGCCATCGGCATGGGACTCGCCAACGCCGTGTCGCGACTTAAAGACAGCAAGGCCAAAAGCAAGGTGGTGATACTGCTTACTGATGGTTCGAACAACATGGGCGACCTTTCGCCAATGACCAGCGCTAACATCGCCAAGAGCCTAGGCATAAGGGTGTATACCATTGGTGTGGGAACTAACAAGGTTGCTCGTTACCCTATGCCCGTGGCGGGAGGCGTACAATACGTCAATATGCCTGTGGAAATAGATACCAAGGTGCTGAAAGACATTGCAGCCAGCACCGACGGAAACTTCTATCGTGCAACAAACAACCAAGAGTTGAAGCAGATTTACAAGGACATCGACAAATTGGAGAAGTCGAAGATGAGTGTAAAGAAGTTCTCTAAGCTCTACGAGGCCTACCAGCCCTTTGCCATTTTGGCCATCATTACACTGCTTGCCGAGATCTTGTTGCGCACCACCGTGCTCAGACGAATACCGTAAAAGAAGCCTCACCCCCACCCCCTCTCCAAGAGGAGAGGGGAGTAATATGCTTTGCTGTTTAAAGGTGAATGAGTGAGAAATATGGCTAACGTCCACAAAGCTGCGCATGGTTCTAGCTATTTTAGTTTCCCTAGTGTACCCTGATTTCCCTAGTGTTCCTAGAATGCCTAGTTACCTTAACTCCTCAAAATACAACCCCATTTTAACTGGAAAAGAAATGTTTAGATTCGAAGACCCTATATACCTATGGTTGCTGCTGCTAGTGCCAGCGTTGGCATTGGTAGCCCTTTTGGGCCACCGCAAAAAAAGAAAGCAGCTTAAAGCCTTTGGCGACCCCGAACTGCTTAAAGACCTCATGCCCGATGTTTCCACATATCGCCCGTGGGTGAAGTTGGGCTTAGCCATCACAGCCTTCGCCCTTTTGGTGGTGATGCTGGCACGTCCACAGATGGGTACGAAGATAACCCACGACAAGCGAAACGGCATCGAAGCTGTTATCGCCGTAGACATCAGCAACTCGATGATGGCACAAGACGTGGTGCCTTCACGTCTAGAGAAAAGCAAACTACTCATCGAGAATCTCGTAGATCACTTTACACACGACCGCATTGGTTTGGTGGTGTTCGCAGGAGATGCCTTTGTGCAATTGCCCATTACCACCGACTACGTTTCGGCTAAGATGTTCTTGCAAAACATTGATCCTGCACTCATCGCCACACAAGGCACTGACATCGCCAAGGCCATTAACCTTTCGATGCGCAGTTTTAGCCAACAAAAAGACATTGGCAAAGCGGTTATCGTGATTACCGATGGCGAAGACCACGAAGGAGGTGCACTCGAAGCGGCCAAAGCTGCCAACGAGCGGGGCATTCGCGTGTTTATCCTAGGTATCGGTAGCACTAAGGGGTCGCCCATTCCTTTAGCCGAAGGCGGCTATCTAGCCGACCGCAGCGGACAGACGGTGCTTACCGCATTGAACGAAAGCATGTGTAAACAAATTGCGCAAGCAGGAAATGGCACCTACATCCATGTAGACAACACCAACGATGCCCAAGAAAAGCTGAACAACGAATTGGCTAAACTGCAACGTGCAGACACACAAGCCGTGATATATAGCGAGTATGGCGAGCAATTCCAAGCAGTGTGCATCATCGTTATCATCTTGCTCATTGCCGAAATACTGATGCTTGACATCAAGAATCCAAAGCTACGCAACATCCAACTCTTTGGTTCGAAGAAGGCTGCAACCATGTTATTGCTGCTCATTGTGCCCACATTGGCCTTCGCACAAAACGACAGGCACTTCATTCGCACGGGAAACAAGCTCTATCGCGACCAAAACTACCCCAAGGCCGAAGTGGAATATCGCAAGGCTATTTCACAAAACGGCAGCAATCCACACGCCGTTTACAACCTGGGATGTGCGCTGATGATGCAGCAAAAAGATTCGGCAGCTATCGTGCAGCTAGAAAACGCGGGCAAGATGGAATCCAACAAAACGCGTAAGGCTATGGCCTACCACAACATTGGCACCATCTGTCAAAGGCATCAGCTATATGGCGATGCCATCAAGGCCTACCAAGAGGCGTTGCGCAACAATCCCAACGACAACGAAACACGTTACAACCTTGCCCTATGCAAAAGGTTGAACAAGAACAACAAGGACCAACAGAAGCAACAACAAAAACAAGAACAAAAACAAGAACAGCAAAAAGAGCAAAAAGAGAAAGAGAAGCAACAGCCCAAACCTAAGGAGCAAATGAGCAAGGAAAATGCCGAACAGTTGCTCAACGCTACCATTCAAGACGAAAAAGCCACACAGCAAAGGCTGAAAAAGGCTATGCAACAGCCGTCGAGAAGAACGGTTGAAAAGAATTGGTAACGACATTGGTAACCTCACTCACCCAACAAAACAATTGGTTCTATGAAGCGAATGAAAAGACATATCCTACTGATGGTGGCCTTGGCCTACGCCATGCTTGGGGTAGCACAACGCCTAACGGTGTCGGCTCCCTCAAGAGTGGCCGCCGGAGAGAATTTCCGAATAGCCTATACCATCAACACACAAGACGTGGCGGACTTCAAGGCGGGTAACATCCCTTCTGCTATCGAGGTGATTGCAGGCCCCTATACCTCGTCGCAATCGAGTTACCAAATGATGAACGGACACACTAGTTCCAGCTCGTCAATAACATACACCTACACGCTTTACGCCACAAAAAATGGCACTTACACCATTTCACCGGCTAAGGCAGTGGTACATGGTAAAACGATTACATCGCCCGCGCTTAAGATTAGCGTAGTAGGAACGGCCAAACCCACAGCTAGCGGAGCACCAAAGTTGCATGATTACGACAACGACGACGATGCCGTGCGGGCTGCGGGCAGTAAAATATCGGGTAACGACCTGTTTATTAAGGTGAGCGCAAGCAAAAGAAGGGTTCGCGAACAAGAACCCGTGCTGCTTTCTTACAAGGTGTACAGCCTCGTAGAACTAACCCAACTCAACGGTAAGATGCCCGACCTCAACGGCTTTCACACCCAAGAGGTAAAGCTACCCACGCAAAAAAGCTTCCATTTGGAAAGACTTAACGGCAAAAACTATAAGTGCGTTACGTGGAGCCAATATGTGATGTATCCGCAGATGAGCGGCGAGCTGAAAATACCCAGCATCAAGTTCGATGGCATTGTGGTACAGAGAAACCGCAGTGTAGACCCCTTTGAGGCCATCTTCAACGGTGGTTCGGGCTATGTTGAACTAAAAAAGGAGATTGAAGCACCAGGCCTTACCCTACAAGTAGATCCATTACCCGCGCGCCCTGAAAACTTCTCGGGTGGCGTGGGCAACTTCACCATTTCGGCGCAGCTCAACAAGAAAGAAGCCAAAACAGGCGAACCGCTCAACCTACGCATTGTGGTTAGCGGCTCGGGAAACCTCAAACTGCTCAAGGCACCTATCGTAAACTTCCCCAAAAGCTTCGATAAGTACGACGTGAAAGTAACCGACAAGACCCACCTTACCACCAACGGTATTGAGGGAAACATGATTTACGACTTCCTTGCCGTGCCACAGCAGATTGGGAAATACGACATTCCACCCACAGAGTTCGTGTTCTACGACACTAAGAAACAGCAATACCGCACCATTCGCACCCAACGCTTCAGCTTGAAAATAGAAAAGGGCACGGGTACGAGTTCTGAAATGAGCAAGTTTGAAGAAGAACAGAACAAAGACATACGCCCCATCATGCAAGGTCCTGCCGTAATGATGAAGGCAAAACGCATGTTCTTCACCTCGGCCTTGTGGTTCATACTGCTATTCGTTATCGTTGCCGCTACCGTGGCAATCTTTGTCGTACTTCGTCAAAGACAAGAAATCTATTCCGACTCGCGTCGACTTCGCGGTTCGAAAGCCAACAAGGTGGCCACACGCCGTCTGAAACTCGCAGGCAAACTGATGGAAGAGTGTCGCCAAAACGAATTCTACGACGAGGTGCTACACGCCCTTTGGGGATATGTTAGCGACAAATTAGGTATCTCGGCAGAACAGTTAACGCGCCAGAATATCGCCGAAACGCTGAACCGCAGAACGGTAAATGCCGAAACGGTAGACAGCTTTATCGCCGCTATCGACGAATGCGAGTACGAACGATATGCACCAGGCGACTCGCAAGGTAACATGAGTAAGACCTACGACATGGCCGTCAAGGCTATTATGGACATTGAAGCCACTATGAAATCGAACAAGAAAGCCTCCGCCCTTGTGCTGCTCGCATTGGTAATGAGCACATTGCCTTTGGCCACAAACGCAGCCACCAAGACCTCGGCCGACCAAGAATACAAGCGCGGAAACTATCCGCAAGCCATCGCCGACTATAAGTCGTTGCTGAAAAAAACGCCCTCGGCCGAGGTGTATTACAACCTGGGCAATGCTTATTTCCGTTCGGATAGCATTCCACAGGCCATCTTGGCTTACGAAAGAGCCGCACTTATCAACCCTGGAAACAGCTATATCAGGTTCAACCTGCAATTCGCGCGGGGTAAAACCATCGACAAGGTGGCCGAACCCGATGAGATGTTCTTCATCAGTTGGTTTCGTTCTGCGGCCAATTTGGCCACGGTAGACGGCTGGGCCACTATGGTCTTGTTCTCGGCGGCATTGCTCGGCTGCTGCATTCTGCTATATTTCTTTAGTTCGCGCATACTCGTTCGCAAGGTAGGCTTTGGCTGCGCAATAGCCTTTGCCATACTTTTCGTACTGTCCAACATCTTTGCCCTGTACCAAAAGAATGCGCTTACCAGTAAGGAAGGGGCAATCATCATGGCGCCAGCAGCCAACCTTAAAAAGACCCCCATACGTTCGGGAGCCGATGAAGCGGTGCTGCACGAAGGCACAAGGGTAGACATTGCCGACCGCTCCATTAAAGGTTGGCTTGGTGTTAAGCTTGCCGACGGTCGCGAAGGATGGATTGAAGAAAACACGGTGGAAGAGATATAAGGCCATAACAAGCCGCCTTACAAAACTCGGCAACACCGAAACCAACACTTCGCAAAGCAACATTTGTTGTGTTACATACACCTTATTATATATAAGGAGTACGTGGGCAAGATAATAAGAGCGGGCCTATTAGATGTGAGCGACACACCTATTATATATAAGGAGCATGCCACAAAAGCCCATATTCGCAGAGGGCATGGCCCCGTCATCAGCAAAAGAACAACAGTAAAAAGGAAGAATGAACCTCACCCACATATTGGAACTAGACCGAATGGTGCTTGCCTGGTTCAACGGGAGCGACTCGCTCTTCGTCGATTCCTTGGCAACGACCCTCACTTCGGGTTTCACGTGGATACCGCTCTACGTGATACTCATCTATGTTATCATCAAGAACAACGACACCATGCCGCAAATATTCCTCACCATCGGATGCGCCGTGCTTGCCGTTGTGGTGGTGAGCGTGTCGGTTGAACTTATCATCAAGCCGCTCGTTGGCCGATGGCGACCCAGCAACGACCCGCTCATTAAGCACACCATCAAGATTGTTAACGGTATGCGCGGTGGCCAATACAGCTTTTTCTCTGCACATGCCGCCAACACTTTCTCATTGGCCGTGTATCTTGGTCTGCTCATCAAGAGCCGTCCCTTGGCCGTTATGCTCTGCCTTTGGTCGGCCGTTAACTGCTGGACGCGCCTCTATCTCGGGCTCCATTACCCACTCGACATCCTCTTCGGACTACTTTGGGGCACAATCGTGGGTTGGTCGGCATACGCACTTTATCGTCGTTGGGGTAAGCCATTAGAACTTCCCCGCACACAAGTAACACCCCAAACCACCCCAACAGCCTATCTCAAAGCTGATGTTGGCAAGGTGTTGCTCACCATGGCGCTATGGATTTGCGCCATCATCATACACTGCTTATTCAACGCATAACAATGAACACAAAACACATCAGGATAAAAGATTACAACTACGACTTGCCCGACGAGCGCATTGCGAAGTTCCCCTTGCCCGAACGCGACAAGAGCAAACTACTTGTTTACAACCATGGCGAGGTTTCACAAGACGTGTTTAGCAACATCACCCGCTACCTTCCACAGGGCGCTCTCATGGTTTTCAACAACACCAAGGTTATTCAGGCACGCCTGCATTTCAGGAAAGAGACGGGCTCGCTTATCGAAATATTCCTCCTCGAACCAGCTTTGCCCACCGATTACGAACAAATGTTCCAAACAACGGGTGCATGTTCGTGGTATTGTCTGGTAGGAAATCTCAAGAAATGGAAGAGCGGACCGCTAACAACTACGGTCGAGATGCCTGGCCTACCATCTGTGCAACTCACCGCCGAGCGCGATATGTCGTGCGAAACGGCACTGAAAATAGACTTCAAATGGACAGGCGACGACAAGCTATCGTTTGCCGAATTAATCGATAAAGTGGGCGAACTGCCCATCCCACCCTATCTTAATCGCAACACGCAAGAGAGCGACAAGACCACCTACCAAACGGTCTACTCCAAGATTAAGGGCTCAGTGGCTGCCCCAACGGCTGGCTTACACTTCACCCAAAAGGTTCTAGCCGACATCGACCAGCACGGCATCGACCGCGAAGAGCTTACCCTACACGTTGGTGCAGGCACCTTTAAACCCGTAAAAAGTGAAGAAATTGAGGGGCATGCCATGCACACCGAATATGTGTGCATACGCCGATCCACACTCGAAAAGTTGCTACAACACAACTGCGAGGCCGTGGCCGTGGGTACAACCAGCGTGCGAACCCTCGAAAGTCTTTATTATATGGGGTGCAAGGTGAAAGCCAATCCCAACGTTTCCCTCGATCAATTGCACGTCAACCAATGGGAACCCTACGCGTCAACAACCACAACCATCACGCCTGCAGAGGCCATCGGCGAACTAATTACCTACATGGACCGCTACAATTTGCAGTCGCTCCATTCCAGCACGCAAATAATTATCGCGCCCGGCTACCAATATAAAATCGTGAAACGCCTCATCACTAACTTCCACCAACCGCAAAGCACGCTGCTTCTGCTGGTTAGCGCATTTGTGGGAGGCGATTGGAAAAGCATCTATCGCTATGCGCTCGACAACGATTTCAGGTTTTTAAGCTACGGCGATAGTAGCATTCTCATTCCCTAGCAACGTGTTCTAAAACTTTTCGAGAAACAAGAAAAGAACCTGCTTAGCAGATTTATGCCGAAGTAGAGACATTTTAGAACACGCCAAACAACAACAGTAAGACAATGAAAAAAGGAGATAAAGTAAGATTTCTAAGCGAAACGGGCGGCGGTATCGTGGCTGGTTTCCAAGGAAAAAGCATCGTGTTGGTACAAGATGCCGATGGTTTCGAGATACCCATGAGCATCAACGAGGTGGTGGTTGTAGACGAAGAGCTAGACCGCAAGCAAGGCCGAACATCTACCGTAACCAACGATAAGAAAACGAACACCACGCAACAAGACACCTCTGGCAAGCAGTCTATCAAGGCTTTGCTAAGTGGCGGATACGAAAATGAGGGCACCGACAACGACACGGAACACGAAACAGATCCTGCCGACAGCGAGATAACCTTCCGCAAGCCTGTTGAAGAGCGTGTGGGAGGCAACAGTTTGAACGTGTATTTGGCTTTCGTGCCCGAAGATGCCCGACAGCTGAGCCACACCAAGATGGCCGTAGAACTGGTAAACGACAGCAACTATTACCTCCGTTACGCCTTCGCCACAGCCGAAGGAGAGAGTTGGTCATTGCGCAATGAGGGCGAAATGGAACCCAACACCAAGGTTACGCTCGAAACCATTGCCGCCGAAGACTATAATAGCCTTGAACAGGCGGCCTTCCAAGCCATTGCGTTCAAAAAGCAAAAAAGCTATGTGCGCAAGTCCGCCATTGATGTAAAGCTGCACATCGAGCCACTAAAACTCTTCAAGCAACACCTCTTTGCCGAAACGCCTTTCTACAACGAGCCGGCCATGCTCTATACCATCGTCGAGGGCGACGAGCATGCCGAAGCACCCGTTAGTAAGATTGATGCCGACAAATTGAAAACAGAAATGCTTTCTAAATCGGCCACACAGAAGATAAAACAAGATGTGCGACCGTCCAAAGGCAACGTTCCTACGACAGGTAAACATGCCCATGGCGACCGCAAAGCTAACGAGCCGCTAGTGATTGACCTACATGCCCACGAGATTTTAGAAACCACGCAGGGTATGGATTCATTGGATATTCTGCAATATCAGCTTGAAGTCTTCCGCCGAACGCTTAAAGAGCATGCCAACGAACGTGGCCTCAAAATCGTGTTTATACATGGCAAGGGCGAAGGGGTACTGCGAAAGGCTATCATCAACGAACTGAACCGACACTTTAAAGGCTGCACATATCAAGACGCTTCGTTCCAAGAATATGGGTATGGAGCAACGCTGGTAAAGATTGGGTAAAGGTGAGAAAGGTGAAAAAGTGAAAGGATGAAAAGGTGAAAAGATAGCTAACGCGCATTAAAGGTGTAAGGGTGAAAAGGTGAAAAGATGGCTAACGCCCATTAAAGGTGTAAGAGTGAAAGGGTGGTTGATGTTCCGAACTTCATTGCAACTCATAAACTTAGAAGCTTATAAACTCAAAAACTCACAGGCTATTGGCTTAACTCCATAACTCCTTAACTCCTCAAAAAGGGCTCTTTAACTCCTCAAAAATAAATTATGCAATACGGATATATCAAAGTGGCGGCAGCTATTCCAGCTGTAAAGGTGGTCGACTGCCATTTCAACGCCGAACAAACAGAACAGCAAATAAGGCTAGCCAACGAACAGGGGGCAGAAATCGTGGTATTTCCAGAGCTTGGCATCACGGGCTACACTTGTCAAGACCTCTTCACGCAGCAACTACTCATCGAGCAAGCCGAACAAGCCGTTGGCTCGCTACTCGAAAAAACGCAGACGCTAGACATCATTGCGGTGGTTGGCGTGCCTGTTGCCGTAGACAGCATCTTGCTCAATTGCGCCGTGGTTTTTCAGCGGGGGCTCATCCTAGGCATCGTCCCCAAGACCTATCTACCCAATTATAGTGAGTTCTACGAAAAAAGATGGTTCGCCTCCACCCATCATCTCAACGACACTTCCATTCTTTACGCTGGTCAGCAAACCCTACTCACTGCGCAAAGTCAAATCTTCATTACCGCCGATGGTGTGAAATTCGGCGTCGAAATATGCGAAGACGTGTGGGCGCCCAATCCTCCTGGCACCTATTTGGCGCTTGCTGGGGCCGACATCGTTTGTAACCTCTCGGCCAGCGACGAGCTTATCGGCAAGCACACCTACCTTAAAAGTCTGCTCGCACAGCAAAGTGCGCGTACAATGGCAGGCTATTTGTACAGCGGGTGCGGGTTCGGCGAAAGCACACAAGACGTGGTTTATGGTGGCAATGCCTTGATTTACGAAAACGGGAAGCTGCTGGCACAAAGCAAACGCTTCGATTTCGAGCCTCAAATTGTCATCTCCGAGATAGACATCTTTAAGCTTCGTGCCGAGCGTCGCACCAATAGCACCTACGTTAACGCCCAACACGGACACACCGCCTTGCTGCATACGGCCCAAGAACCCCTCATCAACAGGCCTTTCAACCTGCAACGCACCATCGACCCCTTGCCTTTCGTGCCGCAAGACGAGCAGATGCACGACAGTTGCGAAGAGATTTTCAACATCCAAGTGTCGGGGTTGGCACAACGTCTTAAACACATCCACGCCTCAAAAGTTGTGCTAGGCATCAGTGGCGGACTAGACTCCACGCTCGCCCTACTGGTATGTGTGCGCACGTTCGACAAGCTAGGTCTTCCACGCGAGGGCATCATCGGCGTAACCATGCCAGGCTTTGGCACCACCAACCGCACCTACCGAAACGCCATCAACCTGATGCGCGAACTAGGGATAACCATCCGCGAGATTAGCATTGCCAAGAGCGTAACCCAACATTTTGAAGACATTGGCCACGACATAGCCGTGCACGATGTGGTATATGAAAACGGACAGGCACGCGAACGCACACAAATTCTTATGGATTTGGGTAACAAGCTTGGTGGAATTGTTGTGGGAACGGGCGACCTTTCCGAACTGGCATTGGGCTGGGCCACCTACAATGGCGACCACATGAGCATGTATGCCGTAAACGTAAGCATACCCAAGACCCTCATCAAGCATCTTGTTCGACACGTTGCACAAACCATGCATAACGAATCTGCCTGCCAAACGCTCTACGACATCATAGACACGCCCATCTCGCCCGAGCTTATCCCAGCCGACGAAGCAGGCAACATCAAGCAAAAAACCGAAGATCTCGTTGGCCCATACGAGCTACACGACTTCTTCATCTACCATTTCTTGCGCCATGGTTTCACGCCTCAACGCCTCTATATCATGGCTCGCCATGCTTTCGCATCACCACAACAACGTGCCAGGCACTATTCAGATGATGAGATAAAACACTGGCTAAGGGTTTTTCTCCGTCGTTTCTTCGCCCAGCAGTTCAAGCGTTCGTGCCTGCCCGATGGACCGAAAGTGGGTAGCGTTAGCCTTAGTCCTCGTGGCGATTGGCGAATGCCCAGCGATGCAACAGCCAAAATGTGGCTCGACGAATGCGAGAAGCTATAAACAATAACTTTGTACACAAGAGGAGGGTTTATCTTGGTTTTGCATCACAAAGATAATAAACTCCTCTCAATTTATAAAAATATTAAAAGTCAAGACGACTTCATCATCTATTATAATTGACATAGAAAACATCTAATAACGATGAAACAACTTTTGGGAATATTATTATGCATGATGCTGGCTTTGCCTCAGCAATCATTTGCACAACAGCATTCAACTACTTCTAAAAAAACACGCGAAATGAAAATGTACGGGCGCGTGGTAGACAGTTTTACAAGCCTTGCTATCGTCGATAGTAAGATAACCTTGATGGCTCCTGATAGCACGGTGGTTGATTCTTGTTCCACACAGACTTGGAACAGGAATGCCATTCACCCAGAAGCCTATTTCTTTATGACACCCAAGGTATCCGAAGGCAAATATATCATCAAGGTGGAAAATCCCAAATACGAAACCACTTACTACAATCATGAGATTAGCTTCAAGACTCGTGCAACGGTGATCGACTTGAAAGACCTTACCCTGAAACGAAAACGAATGGAAGATGTAGAACATAACTTGGGCGAAGTAGTGGTGAAGAGTACCAAAATCAAAATGATTAACAAAGGCGACACCATTGTCTTTAATGCTGAGGCCTTCAACCTTCCCGAAGGTAGTATGCTCGATGCGCTCATTCGACAACTGCCTGGAGCAACGATGAACAGCAATGGTGAGATATTCATTAATGGCAGTAAACTCGATTACCTCACACTCAACGGAAAAGATTTCTTCAAGGGTAACAACAAACAACTCATCGAAAACCTACCCAATTACACCGTAAAAGACCTCAAAGTGTTTGAAAAGAGTACCGAAAAGAGCCAGGCTATGGGCATTGACGTAGAGAAAAAAGACTACGTGATGGATATTCAACTGAAGAAACAATACGAAAAAAACTTCATCGGTAATGCCGACATTGCGGGTGGAACCAATAGCAGATACGCCCTCAAGTTGTTCGGCTTGTATTTTACACCACGCATACAAGTCTCTACCTTTGCCAACATCAACAACGTAAACGAAGACCGAAAGCCAGGCGAGAAGGGCGACTGGGATCCTACCAAGTTGCCAAAAGGACAAGTAACCCGAAAGACCATCGGTCTCAACCTTGCCAACAGTAACGAGAAGAACACGGTAAATAATAGTCTATCGACAAGTGTTTCATGGCTCAGCACCCATAATATCACACACACGGCAGCTGAATCTTTCTTGGGTACCGCTAACAACAACTTTACACGACGCATTAACAATAGTACCACCAAGAATACTATTTATGAACTAAATGATCTGTTTCGTGTCAATAAGTCATACCAACTTATGGCTATGCTGTGGTTGAATTATAACAAGTTTGATAACTTCAGTACAGATAAGTCTGCCGCTTTCCAAACAGACCCCAAGAGTTTAGGGTCAACAGAAGCTATACTTGACTCTGCTTTTACGCTCCCCCTTCCACAACTCTCCACCTATAAAGGCTTAAATAGGCAATTATCTCAAACACTCGGCAATGGTCATACACTCAGTTCAGCATTGGATATATACTTGGGAAAGCCTTTAAAATCGGGTGACAGAATAGGAGTTCAAGTCAAAAGCACATACGAAAACATCAAGAATTATACCTTCAGCAAATACCAATTAGACTACCTTCAGGAGGCGGGAAAGAAAGATTCTCGCAATCGATATGATGAATCACCTTCTTATACCTATTCATATACTTTTAATCCTCAGTACATATTTGTTCTCCCCTCAGGCTTTAACATCATCACCGGGTATGAATACAGGCAAGCTGGCAATTATCGAAACAACAACAAATTTCGATTAGACCGCTTGAAAGAGTGGCAGAATGAAGACCATAGTATTGGAAGTTTGCCTTCTACGCGGGATACCCTCTTACGTTCGTTAGACCTCGATAATAGCTATACAGGCTACTACATGAGCAAACAACATATGGGAGTACTTGGTGTACATTATATGAAAAGAAAAGGAAAAAACTCCTTTACATTTGGCGTATTTACGCCTCTAAGCTATAAAAAAGAACAATTGGATTATAGAAGTGAACCGATAACAAAAGCCATTTCTCAGAGTAATTGGATCAAACAAATAAACTTTTCAGGTCAATTGATTCATAATGAATATGAATTTGTGGCGTGGGGTAATTCGACAACCACTACTCCCGATATGTATTCTTTGATTGATCGTCGCGACGACTCCAACCCTTTAGCCATCTCATTGGGAAATCCGAACTTAAAAAATGGCAGACAGAGTTCATTGGGAATAAGATTTAGCGATAAGCATAATAGACGATACAATTTACCTTCCATCTACTTCGGTATTCAAGAAACGCACAATGCCGTGGCAAACGGGTTCATCTACGACCCACAAACGGGTGTATATACTTATAAACCCGAGAACGTAAACGGCAACTGGTCAGCACATAGCGAAATTTATTATAATGTTCCGTTGGATAGCATGAAATACTTCAACTTATTCACCGAAACAGAATATAACTACGACCACAATGTAGACTTGACGGGAGTTGCGGGACAAACGAGTAGCGTATTGAGCAAAGTGAATAACCACACTACCCGCCAATACCTGGAGATGAAGTACCAAAAAGAAACCTTAAGCTTGAGTTTGATGGGACAGCTCTCATGGCGAAACGTCAATAGTACCCGTAAGGGCTTTACACCCTTCAACACCTACGACTACGAATATGGCTTCATCGGTTCGTATAGCATGAAAACGGGATTAGAAATGGGAATGGACCTCAAGATGTTTAGCCGCAGAGGCTATGCCGATGAGCAGATTAATACCAACAACTTGATGTGCAATGCGTACGTTACTCAAAGCTTCATGAAAGGTAGATTTGCCGTGAAACTCGAAGCGTTCGACCTTTTCCATCAACTTAAGAGCGTAGATTATCAAGTGAACGGTCAAGGAAAGAGCGAGATACGCTACAACACTATCCCCCACTACATCATGCTACATGCTATTTATAAGATGAATGTGGGAGGTAAGAAATAAGGATACCTCACCCACTTACCTATTTCCTTTATATTCAATAGCGCATCAGTGATTTAGACACAACCTCCGGCTGGTAAACAATTTCATACAACCTGAGTTCGGCATAGTTGTAGGACATCCGAATTTGCTCTTAAAAAGAGAATCTTATAAATTCGCACTTGCTACTTTAATACATAAAGCGTTAAACAATGTTGCCCCATGCTTTATTTCAAACACTTTTCTTATTTTTGCATCAAATATAACATATCCGCAATTTAGCTCTTGTGCTTCATAACCTATTATAAATCGAAAATACAATTCATGAATCGCCTACTAATAAATACTCCAATTACTGCAAATTGGCATTCTGAAACAAATATTGATAAAAAATCTGTTATGGATGCCGACAATGCTCTCCGTTCTAGTCACGCAGATATCGCATATCCCTATAATGGAATTGTTTATCAAACATCAGATATTTTGCGGAGAAATTATTTAAACACTAAAGACATCAAGGTTCTCTATAAAAATCTCAATAAGCTTGATTTTCTTTACAATCAGCCAATACATGGAGGTGAGGTTTTTGTAAATAAGAATAAATATTTTGATGCGGGCATGGAAAACGAAAGACATTATGGATGGGGGAATGAATATTATGACTGCTATAATAGATTCACCAACCTTGGATACAATGTATATAGGGTTGATGCTCATTTATTCCATTTATATCATCCGAGAAAAGAAAATAGTTCTTTCCGCCCAAAAACATTTCACTATATATCTTCCAATGAGTTATTTAGAATATCAAATAGCTCTAAATAAGAGCTACAGAATTACATTAAATCATTTAAATGCGAATATTTTTTAAAAGATAGTGTTGTTTATGAATATACTAGAAACTAACCATCTCACTTTTAACTACAGAAATCATTCTGTATTAGAAGACATTAACTTGAAGATTCCAGAGGGTTCCATTTATGGATACTTAGGCAAGAATGGGGAGGGTAAATCTACTACGATAAAGATACTTTTAGGATTGGAGCAAACTAAAATAAATACGGTATTTTTCAATCAAAAAGAATTTCATTCTAACAGATCGTATATCCTTCAAAATATAGGATGCCTGGTAGAACAACCATTCTTCTATGCAGATTTGAGTGCCTATGAGAATCTAAACTATCTGGATATGCTATATCATTGTGGACAAAAGCGCATTAAAGAGGCTTTAGAACTTGTGAATTTGACCAAAGATAAAGACAAAAAAGTTAGAAAATATTCTACAGGAATGAAACAACGCTTGGGAATTGCGATGGCAATGTTTCATAATCCTAAATTACTCATTCTTGACGAACCACTCAATGGACTAGATCCGCAAGGTGTTTATGAAATGAGAGAGCTAATGCTCAAACTTCAAAGCGAAGGAAAAACGATTTTCATATCAGGACATATCCTAGCTGAACTGGAAAAAATATGCACACATATCGGAGTATTAAACAACAAAAGATTATTGTTTCAAGGAGAAATTAACAGTCTACTCAATCAGAAAAAGCTTTCATATTTAATATATACAGACCAGCCGGAACGAGGCATGGAGATATGTAAAGAGCACTTGATTCCCGTAAATAGGATTTCTGACAGAACGTTTGTCATAGAAATAGAACAAGATGGCTCTTTTGACAGTTTTAGAAATTTAATGCAACAAAGCAATATTCAAATTATATTTGCAGATAAATGCCAAGAAAAATTGGAGTCTGTATTCCTTCATCTAATAAAATCCGACTTATGAAACCAGTATCATTCTTTACCATTCTTAAAAGTGAACACTATAAATTAAGATTTAATATTGCCATTTGGCTCTTCTTGCTTTTTCCTCTGTTCATGACTTTATGCGTTGATATATATGTTTTGTTTAAGCATGCTGATGCAATCTATAATCCGGCAATAACCTTTGATTATAATCCTTGGGTATGGATATTGGGTAGATACATCTTTGACTTCTATAGTCTGCTTTATCCAATTCTTGCAGCCGTTTTGAGTTATTCTTTATGCGATGTAGAATATAAGAATTATGGATTTAGACTTCTTTTTACAAGACCAATTAGCAAGCTGACAGTTTATTCGAGCAAAATTGTCTTCCTTTTGGAGATTATCTTTATCTCTTCCCTTATAGGTTATCTTACTTTCCTTCTGTCTGGTTTTGCTCTGGATAAGTTATTACCTGGATATAAATTCTCCAGTTATGATGTTAATACCCTAATGGTTTCATATTTCTCGTATTTGTTTATAGCCCTTTCTGCTGTTTCATTTATACAATATAATCTTAGTTTGATTTTTAAGAGTTTTGTTTTACCTATTGGGTTTGCTAGCCTCATGACGATCTTTGGTATTATTGCTCAAAATAAAGATTATATCTACCTTATACCCTATAGTACCGTGTGGAGATTAAACTACTGTGTTTATAGCGGTATAATAAACTTTTCAAAAGGCGAATATGCAAACATAGCCTATGTGCTATTCTTTATCATTATCTCATTTTTTGTATTTATAAGGAAAAAATAAAAGATACACCTGCTGCAAAAAAGAACCAAACAATTGAAATCGCCTTGACTTTTAATGTTTCTATAATTTGAGAGGGGTTTATTGTCTTTGTGCTTGTAAAGCGAAGACAAACACTCCTCTTCATGTGCGAAATACTAGACAAGGATACGATAAAATTTAAAATGCAGGGTATATTGCGGCTTAAAGCTTTTCCGTTCAATTGAGAACGTGTGCCGAACAAAGTGGAAAAGGTACTTTAAGGAATGTTTTTTAGTGGCAAAAAGCAGGTAACTGGGATTGGAAAAAACATGAGCCAACAGCAAACTAGAAAGGCTAATTAGTACTAAATGCAGGTGACATGTTCAGGAATGGACTAAAAAAGAAACGCGTAAAGTCCAAATGTGGCTTGACGAATGCGAGAAGCTATAAGCCGCTAAAGGCATTTCGGTACTCCAAACAAGCACAACAGCCGCCAACATACACGTGTATTCGGGATTAGGCATCATGCCCTTTAAGTAAGATTTACATGCTACATGCATCTCTAATGACAATTCTTCCCGCACCTATACATCGGCTGTCATGGGTTGTTTGTTATCCCAAACTGATTCGTATAAAGGTAAACGTTGCAGTGGTACACATTCATAAGTCCCTGCAACGTTTACCTTTTGTCGTTTCACAAGTAGTTTCCTCGCACCAACATACCTGCTCCCATGAGACCATTAACAAGCGCATACAATGAGCTTTATAAGAAAGCGGTTTGTTACAGATAAGATGAAATCCTACTCCATATCATCTGGAACATTGTTACAGCTAAGTTGGAACATCAGTCCATGTCACATGGAACATCAGTCCCAATCGTAAAACACCCCGTTAGAGTTAAAAAACAGTGAATTAAAAGCTTAGTATGCGTGTTGCGTTAACGATGAAAACGCAGGGCCTTACCTTTGGAAATAGCGTGCCATTAACCCAAAAACACCACAAACGTTGAACCTTTTTGGGGGGAGTAATGATGCTAACTACCACATATTGACTGTCGAATAGACGTTTGTTGTATGCCAGCTCTAGTCAGAAAGGATAGCCTGTTGCTCTCAAGGCCATACTCTTCCGCTAGCAACCGCAAAAGCCATAGCATTTTATTTTTCGCTTATCGTGGTTGCGGTTCTCAATGATTAGGAAGGCCACAATATAATTATAGTCGCGTTCGGCAGAAAAACGAGTACCAGATATTTTAACCGTCAACTTATAATCCTTGTTCACATACAGATAGTTTTCATCGTTATTGGCCACAAGCGAAAACTTTTCTAGCTTGCCGTTTACCATCACATACGCGTTCTCCGCCGAGTCATTAGTCAGTACATACCGATCTTTCTCCACATCATCAAGACTCTTGTAGAACGTACAAAGCCCGCCGTCAATCTCCGCGGGAAGTGAATCTAAGTAGCCAATCTCAATCCCCACCCTTCCTTTCTTCGTTGCAAAGCTGTCGACAAAAGCCCATGCGACAAGACAAACTATAAAAAGCACTCTTAATTTGCACATAACTACACCCTAAAAATGATAAACTACCAAACCAACAAACCAAACTTATGATCTAAAAAACTTAGTAACTCAACAAACCTATAAACTAAAAAAAACAACTCATTGACTCACCCACTAGCAAACTATGGCTCTATTAGGAGATCGTCTTTCGTCACCAATTTCAGCGTTGTCTTTTCTCCTTTAATCACGGCACGATACATACCATCCCGCTTAACGCATATCAGCACCAACTGTTTAGCATCCTTATCTTGGCGCTTATCTACTTCCACCACGCAATCGAACCTATTCGCTTGCAGCATCTCGGCAATGGCGCGGTCATCTTTTGTGCCTAAATAAGACTTCCTTTCATCACCTCCTTCATCTCTATTAGCAAGATTATCAACCAAAAAGTATCGCAATTGGTCGTCGTAAACATACACTTTGTGCCGACAGTCGTACACTTTACGAAGCCAATCGCTAACGGTGTACGATGCGATGCTGTCTGTTGGGGTGGCAGGTTTTAAGGTTTTAAGGTTGCATACGTAAAGATACGCTGTCGCATAGAGTTTCACCTGCGTCGGAATATTGAATATCCTACGCATCTTAAGGATGGTTTTTTCTCCCATTCGCTGAAATTCCCCGGTGTTCCACGTTTGTGCCGAAACACCCATTGCAAACAAAACAAGAAACAATAAGATTATCCTTTTCATACGCCAATCTATTTCGTTTTATGCGTTAATTCCCTAAAAGAAGCTTCACTATAACAGTATTGAAAAACCAATGTATGCCATTGCGCCATTATAGACCAACCAACGAAGTGGATTAGCTCTTAAGGCATGTTCTAAAAATTCCCCGCAAAAGGTTCAATCGTTGTTACTTGTATTGCGCTTCACTGTCTTTTTGCTTTTATCTGGCATCTTTCGCTTACTCTTTCAGTCGCATAGTCCACTATGCTCCTTCAAGAAGTAAGCAAAACCTGCTCAGCTAAAAGCTAAAATACAGCAAAGGTAATTTTTAGAACCTGCCTTAAAAAGGCACGCGTGCACCAAACACCCGCTTTACATTCTCATTGGTTTGGCGAGCTATTTCGTCGGTGGTTGTGGCGTAAGCATTGGCCATCACCTCCACAACATGGGTAAGATAACTGCTCTCGTTGCGCTTGCCTCGCATCGGGACAGGTGCCATATAAGGGCCATCGGTTTCGAGAACGATGCGTGAAAGGGGAATATGGGATAACACGCTAGGCAAGTTAGACTTCTTAAAGGTAAGTACGCCACCAATGCCTAGCACAAACTTGTTGAACTGCAAAAAGGCATCAGCCTCGCGTTCGTTACCCGTAAAGCAATGGAAAACACCTCCCGGCAGTTCGTTTTCGTATCTTTTGATGATGTGCACCATCTCGTTTTGCCCCTTCCTACAATGAATCATCAAGGGCAAACCATATTCTGCCGACCAGCGCACTTGCTCCTCGAAGGCTTCAAGTTGTTGCTTTTCGAACTCGCGACTCCAATAAAAGTCTAGTCCAACTTCACCAATGGCGATGAAAGGATGCGGCATATCAAACCGCCGTTTCATACGTTTCAACACCTCGGCATAGTCGGCCTTCACCTCTTCGGGATGCAAGCCCATCATCGCAAAAGCATAATTGGGATAGCGTTGAGCCAGCAAGAGGGCCGCATCGCCACTTGGTTCGTCGATGGCAGGAATAAAAACCTTGCTCACTCCCGCCGCTTTTGCGCGCGCGATAACCTCGTCAAGGTCGTCGCGATAGTCATCCACGTCTAGGTGGATGTGCGTGTCTATTATCTCTGTTGTCATGTTCTCGTTTACAATCTGTTGGTTTTGGCCCTGTTACAAAGGCTCAAAAGCACTTTCTCACCATAACGATGGGGAGAAAAACCGCCAACATACAAGCACCGAAAGCGAACTAACCCAATCCTTTTGCATTGGGATAGCAGTCCGTTCAGGGCTTAGGCTCACGCTAAAAACTCGGCAAAGCCACATTGAACAGTGGCATAGCGTTTATAGAAGCAGCCTTTAACGAGAAATAGTTAATACAGATGTTCCTCGTTGCGGCGGTAATAATATATCACCCCCAGCTTTCTACATTCGGCGAAACGCACTTCGGGCGGTTCGTGTTCGAAATGTTTCTCGATTTGATTCCACAAGTCGAGGATGATGTTATCTGTTTCCGGGCGCAGCGTATGCAACTTATCCACAGTCTTGTTTGTTCGGGCTTGCAGTGCCTTTTGCTGCTTATAGGTCTCCATAAAGATGTCGTAGTGTGTGGAAACCATCCCGATAGAGGGGTTGTAGATAGGTCTTCCGCCCTGATTGATGCGCTCTTTTTCGCCCTCAATCACCCGTTTACCATATTCGGCCAACCCTTCTTGGGTTTTGAGATTGGGCAGTGACGTAGCCTGCTCGCTAAGTCCATAGAGTTTTAGGGCCGACTTCTTTATCTCTCCGCGCTCAACGCTCATGAAGAGCACTTGCAAGAAATGACTTACATACATCACAGCATTGCGCTGCACGCGGTCAATCTTGCCCGTTTGCCTAGCCTGCGCCGTTAGCGAGGTTCGGTATTGTTGGGCCGCAGTAAGCAGTCGATCGTAGGCGGGTCGAGCCCTGTTAATTACGCTCCAATCGATAAATCGATTTCTTGCCGCATACACACTCTCGTTTTCGAGAAGCATTTTGAGCGCCTTAAGGCGGGCGGCATCTGTCTTAGGTAGTCGTCGGTATGGCATGGTATTGCTATTTTATGGTGTGTTCTGAAAGCTATTTTCACGTCATGGCAATGATCATTCGGCTTAACGGAAATGTTTTCGGGCCTCGGCACAAGGCCGTTTTTCAGGTTTCAGGACCCACCGAAGGTAAGATGTCTAGTATTTTCTGTTCATCATTTTCGAGGCATAGTTAATGAGGTTTACTTTTCTTTCTGCTGGCACGTTCACCTCGTCGAGGTATCGTTTGCCACATTCGAAGTAATGTTCTATTCGTCGTTCGGCCATCTTATCAATACCCATTTCGTTATAAAGCTGGGTGATGGCCGCTATCTTTTCTTGCGCATTACACTGTTCTTGGCTAACCCATCGTTGCAATTCGGCACGTTGCGAGGCGTCGGCCTTATTGAAGGCGTTAATCAGCATGTAGGTTTTCTTGTTGCATACGATATCGCCCCCGATTGTCTTTCCAAACACCTTGCTGTCGCCGTACACGTCTAGGAAATCGTCTTGCAGCTGAAAAGCCAGACCGATTTGTTCGCCAAACTTATACAACAGGTCGGCATCTTGCTGTGGAGCATCAGCCAACAGCGCGCCCATCTTCATGCCACATGCCAATAATACGCTGGTTTTGAGGCGTATCATTTCAATATACTCGTCTTCAGTTACATCGTTGCGATGTTCGAAATCCATATCGTATTGTTGCCCCTCGCCTATCTCGAGTGCCGTCTCGGTGAAGAGTTCCATCACGGGTTTCAGTTTCGAGGGATCGCATTGTGCCACAAGTTGATAAGCCAGAACCAACATCGAGTCGCCCGAAAGTATGGCCGTGTTGGCGTCCCAACGTTTGTGCACGGTGGGCATACCACGTCGCAGGGCTGCATTGTCCATCAAGTCGTCGTGCAGAAGCGTGTAATTATGATAGGTTTCCAGTCCGCAAGCGGGTGCAAGAATGCTCTCGGGGTCGTCCTTAAACAAGTTATAAGCCAGCAAGGCAAGTGTGGGCCTGATACGTTTTCCCCCGATAGAGAGCACATAACGTATCGGTTCGTATAGCGATTGCGGCTTGCGATTGAAAGGCAAGGCCTCAATGTAGTCGTTAATTTTACTGAGAATGATATCGTCTGTCAACATACTGACTTCATTTTAAAGTTTAAATACGATGGGGATGGCAAAGAGCGTGCGACATGGTTTGCCTTTTTCTAGGCCTGGTTTCCATTTTGGCATGTGACTGATAACACGCAAGGCTTCGGCATCCAGTTCTTCGTTTACGCCCCGCACAACCTTTTGGTCGGTAATAGTTCCATCGACATTGACGATGAACGACACCATCACAATACCCTGAACACCTTGTTCTTGGGCTGCGGGAGGATAGCGTAACGTGCGTTGCAACCACTTCATAAACTCCACGATACCTCCTGGATACTCGGGCATTTGCCTTGCAATGCGTGGTGCATTGTCGACACCAATCGGTTCGGGAACAGGCTGCTCGATGGCCGTGGTAGGCGTTTCGTTCTGTTGCACAGTAGCTTCGGCGCCCTCTTTTTCCTCATCGTTGCGTTCGTTCAGCTTGTCGGGGATAGCTACGGGCGTATCTACCGCCTTTATTTTCGTAGTGATTGAGGGTGCAGCAGTGGGTGTTGCGGCGGCCACCATCTCGCTCTTCTCCACGTCGGGCAATATTTCCATCTCCTCGAAGAAGTCGTCGGGCACGTCGTCGTCAAAACTAAAAGTGCGCGAATTGCTGTTATACTCCAGCGCCACGAACAGGAACGAGAGCACTACAACGAGCCCAAGCAGATAATTGGTTGCGCGCTTGTTCTCCAAATTGGCACTATACGTCTTCTTTATCTCCACCTTATAGATGCTGATGTATCAATCTTTGAGCTTTCATGGTGAATGAAACTCAATTCACCTACAAATATAATGATTTAATTGGAAAAAGATGTAACTTTGTAGATAAAATGGAAAGAAGTTGATGAAAAAAGTTATTTTCGCCCTCGTATTGTTCTTTAAAGCGGGTGAAATGGCGGCGCAAGAGAGCCAAACGGCCTACAATTTCTTGCGATTGCCTGTGAGTGCGCATGCCGCTGCATTAGGTGGCGACAACGTTACGCTCATTAACGACGACGCTTGGTTGATGTTCAATAATCCCGCGTTGCTGTCGTCGGTGAGCGACAAGACGCTTGCATTGAACTACATGAACTTCATGCGGGGCGTTAATATGGCTGGTGTGGCCTACAACAGGGTGATTAAAGAGCGCGCTTCGGCTGCCCTTTCGGTTAATTATGTTGACTACGGAAAGATGCGTTACACCACTGCCGAGAACCAAGACTTGGGTGAATTTGCCGCAAGAGACATCGCCGCGACGGCCTATTTCTCGTATATGCTTACCGACCGACTGGCTGGCGGTATTGCGGCAAAAGTGTTGTCGTCGAGCATCGGGAACTATCATTCGATTGGTGTAGGCGTAGATCTAGGCCTGAACTATTACGACCCCGACCGCGAATTGTCGTTATCGGTGGTGGCCAAAAACCTTGGTGGACAGCTCAAAGCCTACGAAGACGACTACGAAGCCATGCCATTGGACGTACAGATGGGCGTTAGCAAACGCTTGCAACACACGCCTTTCCGACTGTCGGCTACGTTGGTAGACCTCAACCATTGGCACTATGCACTGATGAAACATTTCGTTTTTGGCCTAGACGTAGAGCTATCGCAAAACATTTGGGTGGGAGCGGGATATAGTTTGCGCCGTGCCAACGAGATGAAAGTGGGCGATGCCGAGAACGCCAGCAGTCATGGGGCGGGCCTGTCGCTTGGTGCAGGCTTGCAGCTAGAACGCTTTAAGCTGAACCTGGCTTACGGCAAGTACCACGTTTCCAGTTCATCAGTGGTGCTTAACATGTCGTTTGCATTGTGAGTTCATGAGTTTATGAGGGGGTAAGTCTGTGAGAACGTGAGGGCGTTAGCTCGTCAGTTTATCAGTTCATGCTTTGCGCTCACACAGAAAGAGAATACCGAAAGGCGTTTGCACCCTCAACATTACAGAAGCCCCAAGGCACCATACACCTTATTATATAGCAAAAAAAGATAATCGAATAACAGCAAAGAATGAAGAAAATAACCATCGCCATCGACGGATTTTCGTCGTGCGGAAAGAGCACCATGGCCAAAATGCTGGCCAAAGAAGTGGGCTATATCTATGTAGACACTGGCGCAATGTATCGCGCCGTAACCCTTTTTGCCATGCGAAACGGCATGATTGCGCCCAATGGCGACGTTAACCGTGATGCGCTAAAAGCGAAAATGGACGCGCTGCACGTAGAGTTTAAGTTGAATCCACAAACGGGAAAGGCCGAAACTTACCTCAACGGCGAGAACGTGGAGCACGAAATTAGGGGCATGGAGGTATCGGCTCATGTGAGTGCCATTGCGGCAATAGACTTTGTTCGCACGGCTCTTGTGGCCCAGCAACAACGTATGGGACACGATAAAGGTATCGTGATGGATGGGCGCGACATTGGTACGGTGGTGTTTCCTGATGCCGAATTGAAAGTGTTTGTCACTGCTTCGGCCGAGGTTAGGGCACAACGCCGCTTCGACGAGCTTGTGGGCAAGGGCATGAAAGCCAACTACAACGAAATTCTTCACAACGTTCAAGAGCGCGATTACATTGATAGTCATCGTGAAGTAAGCCCCTTACGCAAAGCCGAAGACGCCATCGAACTGGACAACGGACAACTAACCATCGCCGAACAACTGCAATGGCTGATGGACAAGTTTAGAGAAAAAACGGAAAGAGCATAGTAGCAAGAGGGGAAAGGAGTAAGAAGTGCCCCACAGGAGGTAAGAATTTGAACCAAACGCCTGTGAGTTTTTGAGTTGACAAGTTTGTAAGTTTATGAATTGCAAAGAAGTTCGGAACATCAAACACCCTGTCGCTCCTATACTCTCAAAGGGCGTTAGCCATCCTTTCACCCTTTCACTCTTTCACTTTTAATGGGCGTTAGCCATCTTTTCACCTTTTCACTCTTTCACCTCTAATGGGTGTTAGCCATCCTTTCACTCTTTCACCCTTCCACCTCTAATGGGTGTTAGCCATCCTTTCACCTTTTCACTCTTTCACCTTTAATGGGCGTTAGCCATCTTTTCACCTTTTCACTCTTACATCCCCTAAGGGTGTTAGCCACCCTTTCACCTTTTCACTCTTTCACCTCTAATGGGCGTTAGCCATATTTTCACCCTTTCACTCTTTCACCTTTAATGGGCGTTAGCCATCTTTTCACCCTTTCAATCTTTCACCTTTAATGGGCGTTAGCCATATTTTCACCTTTTCACCCTTTCACCTCTAATGGGCGTTAGCCATCTTTTCACCCTTTCACCTTTTCACTTTTAATGGGCGTTAGCCATCTTTTCACCCTTTCACCTTTTCACTTTTCCTCCCTTCCCTCCTTTCGCTTTTTCATCCTTTCATCCGTTGCAACATCGTGGAAAAGTATCCAAAAAAGAATTAATAAATATAAGAAACCACGATTTTTGCCACAATAAAGTTTGTTCTTTCGAAATTCTTCCCTATCTTTGCAACGACAAGTTTAGGTCACAGGGATACCAACTGTAAGTTTTCCCCCTGTAAATTAATAATGAATATCCTAATTGTCAGTAAAAATAGATTATAAATTTTGAGTTAATTACTGTTTTTGGAGGAGATTCTTCGCGATGAAGGGGCTCCTTTTTTCATGCCCTTTGACTAACGCCACCTTACCCCCGCACATATTTTTTACGTGAGTTCAGGATAAGAGACGAAACTTTTTGAGTACGATTTTACGCACACTTTTTTGATAAGAAGCTCTCTGTTTTGAACAAGTCTATGGTGCAAGCAATAGCTATTATGCCACCCGTTAGACAGTAGTTAGCACAACTGCTCTTGTCTATATGCACACGGTTGACTGCTGTGAGCCCAAAGTGTAGTTTGAAAAAGACACTGACAACCTTAATCCTGCATAAGGATTTTGCCCGTCAACAGAAGGGATTCTTAACAACAAAAGCGACCAACTAATATCAAGACACATCACACCTTTTATCACGCCATATCAGTACAAGTCGTTTGTAGTGCCACTACAAGCGAGTTGTAGCGCCACTACAACTTAATTGTAGTGTGACTACAAAAGGTTTGTAGTCGCCGTACAAGCAGTTTTGTAGCCACCCTACAAACAGCTTTGTACGACAGAATTAACGACTAAACGCTAAACGAAAGCATTGACGGCGTATAGGAAAAGATGTGATAAAGCCTACAAAAAGTGAAACAAAAGCCACAAGCACAAGGCGTTATGGGCAAACCCACCACATGAGTTTGCACATTATTCCATCCCTGCAACCCCAACACATAAAAAAAGCACAGCCTACAACATGTTGCAGACTGTGCCTCTTATGTTATGTTTTGGGCCTAGGCCCTACATCCTATCTTATTGTGCGCGTTCGATGTAAGCCATCACGTCGCCCTTGTTTACCTTGCTACCTTGCTTGGCATTGATTTCAACCAACTTGCCACCCAATGCGGCAGGCACGGTAACAATCTCGCCCCAAGTGGCAACAATGTAGCAGAACACTTCGCCTTCCTTATACTCCTTACCAATGTAAGGTTCTACGGTAGGTGCACATTCGCCGTCGCCATTGAACTCCCAGAAGAGCTGTCCCTTAACGGGAGCCACCAACGCATCGGCCTTAGCGTGCTTAAAGGCTGCGAGTTCTTCAACCGACAACTTGCTGCCCATCTTGGCATCCTTAGCCTTTTGCAGGTCGGCCAAGAAGTTCTTCTTAGCCTGTCCACTCTTATAGTTGCGGTATTGTTCAGGGTGCATAGCCAGTTCGAATAGTTCTTCGTTGTCTTGACCATACTCCCAGCCATTCTCGTCCATTTCTTTCTTGAACTCTTCGAGGTTGTTTGGCAGCAGCGTATGTGGGTCGGCATCGGTAAATTCGAAACCTTTTTCCTTGGCCAAGGCCACCAGCTCGGGTGCGATTGTTCCAGGAATCTTGCCACTCTTGCCAAGAATCATACCCCACATGGCATCGTCCATCATCACGAAACGTCCCTTGCCCTGCTCCATTGTGAGGAGGTTCATCAGCGCAATGTTCTTCACATACTGCGAGAAAGGCGTTACGAGGGGAGGATAACCCACACGTGGCCATACGTATTCTACCTCGTTGAAGAGGTTGATAAGCATGTCGTCGGTAGACAATTCAGGTTCGCCCTTCTTCGCACGAATGCTATTGATGGTGCTATGTATACCTGCAAGGTCGGCCATCATACTGCCCATCATACCGCCAGGCAGACCGCAGCCAAGAAGCAACGAGCTCATCAGCTTGTTGGAAGGATTGATAAAGTAGCCCAACCACTCGTCGATGAACTCTTGGGTCAATGCGCGCGCCTTCATATAAGCGCTCATATTGATTTCGGGAACATCGAAACCTTCGTTCTTCAGCATGCTTTGCACCGAGATAACGTCGGGATGAACCTTACCCCAAGACAGTGGTTCGATGGCCGTATCGATGATGTCGGCACCGTTGTTGCACACTTCCAATACCGAAGCCATCGACAAACCAGGGCCGGTATGTCCGTGGTACTCGATGATTATTTCAGGATGCTTGTCCTTAATAGCCTTCGTTAGCTGTCCCAACAACGCTGGCTGACCGATGCCCGCCATGTCTTTAAGGCATATTTCCTTAGCTCCTGCCCCTATAAGTTGATCGGCAATGCCGCTATAATATTCCAGCGTGTGCACAGGCGAAGTGGTAATACAGAGCGTTCCCTGTGGAGTCATGCCTGCTTCGGCTGCCCATTTGATGCTGGGAATGATGTTACGAACGTCGTTCAGACCATCGAAAATACGGGGGATATCCACACCCTGGGCGTGCTTCACCTTGTACATCAGCGCACGAACATCGTCGGGCACAGGATACATACGCAAGGCGTTCAGTCCACGGTCTAGCATGTGGGTCTTTATTCCCACCTCGTTGAAAGGCTTACAGAAGGCCCGAACGCCCTCGTTGGGGTTTTCGCCGGCCAGCAGGTTCACTTGTTCGAATGCACCGCCGTTGGTTTCAACACGCGAGAAACATCCCATCTCAATGATCACGGGAGCAATACGCTCCAACTGGTCTTTGCGTGGCTGAAACTTCCCAGAGCTCTGCCACATGTCTCGATATACGAGGCTGAATTGTATTTTCTTTTTCATAAGTTGCTTATACCAATACTATAAAGGATAATATAGCGGTGCAAAATTAGATAAAAAAAATCAAATACGACCCATAGATTTGAAGTTTTTGCAGATAGTTAGCATTGCTTGGTTGGCGAAAGGGGATGACAAGTGTGCACACCGACTTACACATCGGCCTGTTGACAACCGTTGAGCCACCTCAAAAAAGCAGCGCGAACAAGTGTTAAAAAGGGATAAGAGGAAGAAGGTTCATCATTTATTCTTTAATTTTGTAGCCTAGAATGCGAAGAAAATCGTTAATTGCCCTGTTGCTGTTTGCCGTCATTTTTGTGACGGCAGGGGTCTATACACCCTTCGTGCAACGAAAAAAGACGTCTAAGACGGCCGCTGCGAGGCAGGCTGACTCCATTCGGCGCGACTCGTTGGCACGCATTGCCAACGACACTACACGCATGGATTCGCTACAACGAGCCATCTATCGCCACAACAAACAAGTGGACGACTCCATCCGTCTTGACTCGATTAACCGACAAAAGAAGAACGGCATCGATGCGCCCGTGGTTTATTCGGGTAACGATTCGCTGGTTTACAACGCCGATACGAAGATGGCTTACCTCTATGGTACGGCCAAAGTGAAGTACGAAAACATGGACCTGGCCAGCGAGCGCATACGCATCAACACCGACAGTAGCGTGGTTCACGCCACTGGTGCACCTGATAGCACCGAGAAAGGGGGCATAAAAGGCAAGCCCGTATTTAACATGGGGTCCGACAAATACAGCAGCGACACCATGGCCTTTAACTTCAAATCGAAGAAAGGGCTTATCAAAGAAGTGCACACACAGCAGCAAGAGGGTTTTCTTTTCGGGCAAAAGGCCAAGCGCGATGCCAACGGAGACATCTATCTTCAACATGGACGATACACCACTTGCGATAAAGATTGTCCCGACTTTTATATCGCCCTCTCGCGTGCTAAGGTGCGTCCGGGTAAGGATGTGACGTTCGGGCCCGCCTATTTGGTGGTGGCCGACGTGCCGTTACCCCTAGCCATACCCTACGGTTTCTTCCCTTTCACCAAGAAATTCAGTAGCGGTTTCATCATGCCTACTTACGGCGACGAGAGCGAACGCGGGTTTTATCTACGCGATATGGGTTATTATTTCGCCCTCGGCGACAAGTGGGACTTGAAGCTTCTCGGAGAAATCTACACCAAAGGTTCGTGGGGTTTCTCGGCCGCAACAAACTATCGCAAGCGCTATCGCTATAACGGCAGCTTCTATTTTAGCTACCAAAACACCAAGACGGGCGACAAAGGGCTACCCGATTACTCGTCGCAAACCAGCTTTAAGTTGCAATGGAGCCACCGACAAGACCCCAAGGCAAACCCCTTCAGCAGTCTGTCGGGAAGCGTGAACTTCGCTTCAACCAGCTACGAACGCAACAACATGAACAGCCTTTACAACCCGCAAGCGCTTACGCAGAGTACTCGTACATCGTCGGTAAGTTGGAGTACGGGCTTCTCAAGCATTGGTTTAACGCTCAGCGCAACAGGAAACCTCTCGCAAAACATGCGCGACTCGAGCATCGCCCTTACCCTACCCGACCTCAATATCTCGATTGCACGCTTCAATCCCTTTAAGCGCAAGCACGCCGCAGGTAAGGAACGGTGGTACGAAAAGATTGCGGTGAGCTACACAGGACAATTAAGTAACTCGATAAACACGAAAGAAGACCGTCTGTTACGTTCGAATTTGGTAAAGGATTGGCGTAACGGAATGATGCACAACATACCTGTTAGCGGGTCGTTTACGCTCTTCAACTACCTCAGCCTCAACCCATCACTGTCGTTTACCGACCGTATGTACACCAATAAGATCAACCGCTCGTGGGACATCGCTCAGCAAGCAGAACGTCGCGACACAACTTACGGCTTCCATAATGTGTACGATTGGCGCATGAGTGTTTCGGCCAACACCAAGCTTTACGGCTTTTGGACACCCAGCCGCAAGCTGTTTGGCGATAAGATAGTGGCCATTCGCCACGTCATCACACCACAAGTGAGTTTCAGTTACGCACCCGACTTCGGTTCAGCGCGTTACGGATACTACGCCACTTACCAAAAGACAGATGCGGCGGGTAACGTTTCGCTCGTTGAATACTCACCTTTCGAGGGCTCGCTCTTCGGTGTACCCGGACGGGGAAAGACTGGAAGCGTTTCGTTCGACATTGGAAACAATCTCGAAATGAAACTACGCTCCGACAAAGACTCAACTGGATTTAAGAAGATAAGCCTCATCGACGAGCTAGGAGCATCGATGTCGTACAACATGGCAGCAGAAAGCAGACCGTGGAGTGACCTTAGTATGCGCCTAAGATTAAAGTGGTGGAAGAACTATACGTTCAGTATGAACGCCGTGTTTGCCACCTATGCCTACGAGTTAGATAAGGACGGAAACCCATACGTGGGAACGCATACCGAATGGGGACGGGGTAGGTTCGGCCGTTTCCAAGGCATGTCGCAAAACATTTCGTTTACCCTTACGCCCGAAAAGCTGGCTAAACTGTTCGGCAAAAAGACGAAAGAAGACGACGATAAGAAACGAAACAAAAACGACGAAGGGCCAGACACGAACATAGAGAGTAACATTGACGACGACATGATTGAGGGACAACGTGGCGCAAGCAACCCTAACAATGGCGGAAAGACTGAAACCGACGAAGACGGATACATGAAATTCTCTATGCCGTGGTCGCTAACCTTTGGTTATGGAGTAACGATGAGCGAGAACACCGACCGCTCTAAGTTCAATTACAAAACCATGCGCTACCCCTATAAGTTTACCCAAACGCTCAACATGAGCGGTAATATACGCCTGAGCGAGGGCTGGAACATCAGCTTCTCGTCGGGTTACGACTTCGAAAACAAAAAGATATCCATGACCACGGCCTCGCTACAACGCGATCTTCACTGTTTCAGCATGAGCTGTTCGGTGGTTTTGGCCCCATACACCAGCTATAATTTCACCTTCCGTTGCAATGCTTCCACGCTTACCGATGCCCTTAAATACGATAAACGTAGCGGCTATGGCAACGCTGTGCAATGGTATTAAGTAGGGCGTAACTTGCAAACAAGGTTGTTCTTATCATCTGGGTTAACCCATCAAGTCGTAAACTAATAATACCTACAAGTTCGTTAACAAGCAAGCTAGCACACTTATCACCTTGTTAATTAGTCAACTCATAAACTTAGATAACTCACAAACTAACATGCACCAATATAACTTCGACCAAATAATCGACCGCAAAGGAAGCGGCTGTATCAAGCACGACACCCTAAATCCACGTTGGGGACGCGACGACCTTTTACCTCTTTGGGTGGCCGATATGGACTTTGCCACGCCGCCTTTTATCGTCGATGCCTTGCGCAAACGACTGGAACATCCCATCTTCGGCTACACCGCCACACCCGACGAACTATGGCAATGCATCATCGACTGGCAACAATGCCAACACCAATGGCAAGTGCAACGCGAATGGCTAACCTTCATTCCCGGCATTGTTAAGGGCATCGGCTTCGTGGTGAACGTGTTTACGCAGCCAGGCGAAAAGGTCATTATACAACCACCCGTGTACCATCCGTTCCGCCTTACGCCACTAGCCAACGGGCGCGAAGTGGTACTTAACCCCCTAAAACGCAATGCCGACGGCTATTACGAGATGGATTTCGACAACCTTGAGGCCGTATGCGACGAGCAATGCAAGGTCTTTGTGCTGTGCAATCCCCACAATCCAGCGGGTCAAACATGGTCTAAAGCCACGCTGCAACGCCTTGCCGACTTCTGTTACGAACACAACCTCATCGTGATTAGCGATGAGATACACGCCGACATGCCGCTGTTTGACAACCGCCACACACCCTTTGCCACCGTGAGCGACCGTGCGGCAGACATCTCCATCACCTTTGGCGCACCCTCTAAAACCTTCAACATAGCAGGCATTGTCAGTTCGTTTGCCATCGTTCCCAATGCCGAATTGCGCACCAAGTTCTTCCGTTGGCTCTCGGCAAACGAGTTAGACGCCCCCACCATCTTTGCTCCCATAGCCACCATTGCGGCCTATACGCAAGGCGACGAATGGCGTAAGCAGATGTTGAAATATATTGAAGGCAACGTGCTTTTCGTAGAAGAGTATTGCAAAAAGCATATTCCTGGGGTTAAACCGCTACGTCCGCAGGCTAGTTTCTTAGTGTGGCTCGACTTCACCGAACTGAAACTCAACCACGCACAATTGCTAGACCTATGCGTAGACAAGGCCCGTTTGGCCATGAACGATGGTGAAATGTTTGGCCCTGGTGGTGAATCGCACATGCGATTAAATGTAGGTACAACCCGCGCCATACTTCAACAGGCCATGGAACAATTGGCCGAGGCCGTGCAGAACATTTAGAAAATCATCCTAAAATAGGTACAGATACAAAAGTGGAGGGCTGCCAACGCAGCCCTCCACTTTTCTATATCAGCCCTTAACACGTCACCCTTTGCGCATAAAGTGCTTACGTTCTTCGGGCGAGAACTTCTCGATGGCATAGCGCAACATGGTTCGCGGCATCTCCAATCGATGTTTTTCCACAAACAAGCGAAGTCTTTCCACATCGCGTTTGCCTGCTTCGCGCAACATCCAACCGATAGCCTTATGCATCAAGTCGTGCTTATGCCCCATCATTTTCTCAGCCAAGGCGTAAGTATCGTTTAGTTGTCCTTGCCTGATAAAGGCATAAGTAGACACCATGGCAATACGATTTTCCCACAACAAGGAACTTTCGGCTAGTCGATAGAGCAAGTCGCGGGGCTTGTCTAGCAAGTAGGTGCCGATGGTTTCCCATGCGGCAAGGTCCACGAGGTCCCAATTGTTGATGTATTGGGTATTGCTTAAATAGAAATCCACAAGCTCCTTGCGTTTCGTTTCATCGCCTTTATTAAACTGAATGGTCAGAATAAACAAGGCGCAAAGGCGCACTTCGTGCCACTCCGACTGAATAAGCCGTTGCAAATCGGCCTTTTCCACGCTGGCATGAGCCTTAGCCACACGGCGTGTTTCAGGTACGGTAACGCCCAAAAAGCGGTCGTTCTCACCGTATTGTCCCTTTCCTGTCTTGAAAAAATAGCTCAAATGCGCTGCCTTCTCTGCACTCCCAAGAGCCTTCAATTCGTTGGTAATGGTGTCTGTTATGTTCATCGTGTGCGTGTATTTGGTTCACTATCTGGGTGAAAACATACAACAAAGTTAACGCATAAAACGCTAAATCACGAACATGGTTGGTTTTAAATAATCCCTCAGATCGTTTTTTAGGTTTTATTCATCCTGTCTTCTGTATATGTTTACCCAATGTTTACCCCTCGTTATGGCGCTTGTCAACAGGCAAAACTGCGTTAAACATACATACAAAGACTGGCAATACGCCGATTTTTAGCTATCTTTGCAACCATGAACATCGAAGAATTGCAGGGGAAAAAGATAGCCGTTCTGCTCTCGGGAGGGGTAGATAGCTCGGTGGTGGTGTACGAGTTTAACCGACTTGGACTGCATCCCGACTGCTTTTACATCAAGATTGGACCCGAAGAAGCTGAAGAATGGGATTGCGCTTCAGAAGAAGACTTGGAGATGGCTACTGCTGTGGCCAAGCGTTTTGGCTGCAAACTAGAGGTAGTTGACTGCCATAAGGAGTATTGGGAACAAGTTACGCGCTACACGATGGATAAGGTGAAGGCGGGATTTACACCTAATCCCGACGTGATGTGCAACCGATTGATTAAGTTTGGCGCGTTTCATGAGAAGCGTGGACACGAATACGACCTCATCGCAACGGGACATTATGCCCAAACGGAATGGATTGACGGCAAGAAATGGCTGGTTACGAGTCCCGACCCAGTGAAAGACCAGACCGACTTCCTTGCGCAAATATACGATTGGCAACTGCAAAAGGCCATCTTTCCCATTGGTCATTACCAAAAGGGAGAGGTGAGAGAGATTGCCGAACGCGAACATCTTATCAACGCCAAACGTAAAGATAGCCAAGGCATTTGCTTCCTCGGCAAAATTAACTACAACGATTACATCCGCCGTTTTCTTGGCGAAAACCCAGGCGAAGTGCTGGAACTGGAAACGGAAAAGAAGATCGGCATGCACCGCGGACTGTGGTTTCACACCATTGGTCAACGTCACGGACTAGGCTTTGGCGGTGGTCCTTGGTATGCAGTAAAGAAAGATGTAGAACGTAATGTGCTGTTCGTAAGCAAAGGTTACGAACCTGCCACAGCTTATAAGCAAGACTTTAAGGTGCGCGACTTACACCTATTGACGGCTCCGCTCGATGGTCTTGACGTCACTTTTAAGATTAGACACACGCCCGAATATCATCGCGCACAGCTCGAACCACTGCCCGATGGCGGCTATATCGTGCATGCCGAAGCGCCCATGCAAGGTGTTGCACCCGGTCAGTTCTGCGTTATCTACGATAAAGAACACCACCGCTGCTTTGGCTCTGCTGAAATAGCATGGTGAGTTTATGAGTTTTTGAGTTTCTAAGTTTTTGAGTTTGGGGTGACGTTGTGATGGAAATGCTTACGCAAAGAGATGGTAAGCGTGGTGAGTTTATAAGGTTGTGAGCTTCTAAATTCGTGAGTTTCGGAGTGAAAACCTTTTTAGTTCGCGTGGATGTAAGGTTATGAGAACTAGGGCTCGTAAGGTTATCAGCCTTTAATTTAATGAGCCTGAAACCATACAAGTGTTGAAACAGCAAGGCATATCACTCCCCTCTCCCCTTGGAGAGGGGCTGGGGGTGAGGCTTTAATACGCCTCCCTGTACTTGCCTTCGTCCTTATCTTCAAGCATGTTAAGGTACGATTGGTAGCGACTTTGGGCAATATAATGGTCGTTTAAGGCCTGCAACACCGCGCAACCTGGTTCGTGCGTGTGCGTGCAGTTGTTAAAACGGCAATCTTTGGAAAACGCAAATATCTCTTTGAAATAGCTGCTTAGCTCGGTGCGTTCGATGTCGAACGTGCCAAAACCTTTTATGCCTGGTGTGTCGATAACCCACCCACTCTCGGGCAATTCCAACATTTCGCTGAACGTGGTGGTATGCATTCCCGCGTTATGAACATTCGATATTTCGGCCGTTTTCAGGTTTGCCGTGGGCAAAAGGCGGTTAATCAGGGTAGACTTCCCCACTCCGCTATTGCCACTTAAAAGCGAAATGCGGCCTTTAAGCAAAGCGCGCACCTCGTCGACACCTGCTCCCGTCTCGGCCGAAATGGCCAAACAGTGGTAACCAACCGTCTCGTAGAGGTTTATCACCATCTGTTGGTAGCGCATTTCGTCGTCGTCAAGCAAGTCGGTTTTATTAAACACCAGCACAACAGGTATGCGATAGGCCTCGGCCGAGGCCAAAAAGCGGTCGATAAAGGTTGTGGAGGTTTGCGGCCGGTTGATGGTTACGATGAGTAAAGCCTGATCGATGTTCGCAGCAAGAATGTGACTCTGCTTCGAAAGGTTAGACGACTTGCGTATGATATAGTTCTTACGGTCGTCAATCGCTGAGATAAAGGCTGTGCCCTCTTGGTTGGTTACAAGCTGCACACGATCGCCCACCGCCACAGGGGATGTGCTGCGTATGCCTTTAAGCCTGAAACTGCCCTTTATCTTACTGTCGACAATCCGCCCATCGTCGGTTTTCACCGTGTACCAACTGCCCGTATTCTTTATTACCAGTCCTTGCATGTTGTGCCTTTGGCGTGGTATTAAACCGTCATTATCTCCTTATTCTTGGCTTCAAGCAGTTCGTCAATCTTCTTGATGAACTTATCGTGCAGTTTTTGGAGTTTATCTTCGGCGTCTTTTTCGTTGTCTTCCGACAATCCGTCCTTAATGGCCTTCTTCAATTTATCCTTTATTTCGGCACGCACATTACGCACTTCAATCTTGGTTTTCTCACCAATCTTGTTGCATTGCTTGGCCAGTTCGCGACGGCGTTCTTCGGTTGGCTGCGGTATTCCAAGGCGAATCACCTCGCCATTGTTCTCGGGTGTGATGCCCACATCACTGTCCATAATGGCCTTTTCAATGTCGCGAATGGCTTTTTTATCAAAGGGCTTGATGGCGATGGTACGTGCATCGGGTGCCGAAACGTTAGCCACTTGGTTCAGTGGAACGGTCATTCCGTACGATTCAACACGCACACCATCGAGTATAGCCACGTTGGCTCTACCGGCACGAACACGCGACAATTGCTCTTCAAGATACATCGCCGCCATCTCCATGCGGTCTTGCGCATCCTGTAATGCTTCATTTACGTCTATCATAATACTTGGTTCTTAATTGTTTTAAAGCACAAATTTAGAGAATTATCGCCAATAACCCAAATTGTTTGACCCAAAAAAGCGGTTCAACACATGTTTTCTAGCATAACGCTTGTTTTTCGCTCGCACGTACAATATAAATAGGCTGCGCACGTTTAAAAAGAAATTTAAGACCGAAACAGGACATGCAAACAGGTTATCAGGCCGTTATCGACAAATATTATCCGCACAACAATGAGCTGCGACACATTTTATTGACCCACAGCCGAAGTGTGGCCGACTTAGCTTTGACCTTGGCCAAGCGGCTTCCCGAATTGAATCTCGACCTTCAATTCGTTGAAGAGGCGGCCATGTTGCACGACATTGGTATCGTGCGTTGCGATGCACCGTCCATCCATTGCCATGGAACGGAGCCCTATATAGCCCACGGACGCGAAGGGGCAGAGATGCTTCGGGCCGAAGGAATGCCACGCCATGCCCGCGTTTGCGAACGACATACGGGCGCAGGCATCACTCGCCAATCCATCGAAGCACAGCAATTGCCCCTACCCTTGCAAGATTTCTTACCCGAAACGCTAGAAGAACAGCTGATTTGTTATGCCGACAAGTTTTTCAGCAAAACCAAACTCGACCGCCAAAAGACGGTGGAGCAGGCCGAGAAGAGCCTCGCCAAGTTTGGCGAAGATGGTCTAGTACGCTTCCGCGCATGGGTGGAAAGGTTTGGAGAACCGCCAATTGTGGTCCCTGCGACATAGATTTTGAGTCTTCGGCATATAGGTATCTCCACTGTTTTAATGCGTGTATAGGAACGAGCACACGTAAGGAGACACCATAAAAACACGTATCTTATCCCGAATTCACGTAACGCTTGATACAAGATTGGCACTATCTAGGCGGTCCGTTCCACAGCCTATCGCCACCAACTACTCCCCCATCCTACATCCAAACGCCATCTTTCATTCCCCACCCGATAAGCTCGTGTAGTGAGCATTTTCAGCTCTCGCTTTGTTACAGCTAAGTTGGACTCCTGTTCCAGCTAAGTTGGAACAGTGTTCCAATTCAACTGGAAC
>ERZ773070.165-NODE-165-length-51218-cov-5.384614_pt1 | contig 51218 bp, 75 predicted proteins | sample MGYA00580618_ERZ773070 | MGnify/ENA primary metagenome ERZ773070 (study PRJEB29015, sample SAMEA2738023) | human oral metagenome | biome: human oral; feature: human-associated habitat; material: dental | place: China | collected 2019 ...
ACAATAATTACTTAGATAAGAAAAAGAAGCAGCAATGAAAGAAATCTTTGCAAAATTACAGAAAGAAACTATAACAGCTTCAGATGATTTTAGGGCAGTTATGGCTTATACTTCAACGGGTGCAGACAGACATTTACAGAATGCGGTTCAGTTGATACAAGACCTATTCAATACAGCTAAAGTCAATTATGCTATTGGTGGGGCTTTAGCTTTAGGCTTTTATGCTAAGCCAAGAACCACTAATGATGTAGATGTCTTTACTAGTCCTGCCACAATAAGAAAAGTCTTGCAGACCTTAAACCAGATGGGCATTAGTTATATCAAAGAGTCTAGTTCGCAGTATATAATCCCTAAAACTGAGGTTTATTCAGAGTTCGATATTTTACTAGGCGTAGATGATGCCTTTCAGGAATTATTGTATAAGCCTAATGTCGGCAGCTTGTTTGGCATAAAGGTCAATATCGCTAGACCAGAGGGCTTATTGTGGAATTATTTAATTTCTATAACAGATAATCTTGATGAGGCTAAGAAGGCACAGCACACAGCAGACGCTATTAATCTAATCAGGTCAGGTAAGGTCAATATGAGAGCCTTGCTCAGTGAGCTTCAGGCGTTGGATCCGTATCTTATTGGCTTATTAGGCGAGTTGAGGTCTAAGGCGTCAACATCTGGCTCATATGGTTCAACACGAGTTAATATGAATAAACGGTTGAGGAATCAACAGCAATGAGTCTTATACAAACAAGAAAGGATAAAAAGATGAAACTATCAGAACAGTTTAAAACTGGTTTTGTTAAGGTAACAAAAGATTTAGAGAATAATATACTAAGAATTATAGCTCTAGAGAAGAAACGTAAGAGATTTATGTTCGGTGTCTTAGGCTTTAAATTCTTGTCAGAGGCAAGAGATCTAGTGTATTTTTATAAAGGCACAATGTCATCCTCGACTGCTTCTCTTTCTGTAAGAGACGGTCTCATAGTCTTGTCTTGGATTGACGAAGAAAACGATCAGTTTTTCTATAACATTTCAGATCAACTGATTGATGATCCAGAGGCTTTCTTGGCTCAGTATGAGAAAGACCTAGAGGCTTATAACGCTGCAGAAACAGAAAAGTTTAATCAGTCACAGATTCAAAAACAGAAAGGTAAGAACTAATATGTTTAACAGTAAGCTAGAGGTTGAGGCTTGGGCGAGGAAGAACCATATCGATATAATTTCAATCGAAGACAACAGAGTTCATATTTTTGATAAGAATATGAACTCTACGGTTATGCCGATTCACCACGAGGTCATGAGGATAAATGATCTGGATTTTAACATTATGGCTAAGTCGGACAATCATGTCATTCTTGAAGATCCCATTGGCGGCTATGTCTTAATTGACACAGATACTTTTGATCCAGACAAAGATTTTCCGCCAATGGACGCAGTGTCCTCTCTCTCATTTGAGGACTTGTATCAGATTCTATAGAGGTAAACCTATATGATTTTACAGAATTTTATTCAGAAAGAGCTATCAGCTTTACTACACAGGAATGATTATAAACTAGATTTTTTCGATTTTAAATTTAACACAGATTTTATCGGTGCTGAATCCTCAATAAATAGCAGAATTATCTGTGCTTTCAAAAAGTCTAATACGATGCTGGTCTATAATCAAGAAAAAGACAACATTGCCATATAGTTACCTAACTGTTCAGAGAATGTTATTCCTATGGACAGCAATGTTTATAAACAGGCAGTTTTAGTCTGTTCGACGTTACTTTTGATAAAGAAGAGACTAACCCGTTATCTTAACGAGAGTCTATTTTCAGAGCTTAACAATCTTGGCTTGGTGGACAGACTTAGAGTAAATATAACAGGCATGTTCATAGAGGCTTTGGCTTTAGAGGTAACAACTGTCAGAGATCGAGACCGTATAGACTCAACTTCTACTGAATATTCATTAATTCCAGATAACACAACTATAAAAATCATTGGCGTGTCTGAAAAGGATTTGTTAGAGGCTATAAAGGTTCTCATAATAGACAAGACTTTAATCGAATAATAGATAATCACAAGGAGATAACAATGCCTTTAGAGTTAGTCTTAACCTCATATCAACTAGCCAACCATATGGATCTGTTAATAAAGGGTGCGTACCAAGAGTGGCTGATTCCGTTTGCTAGAAAGCATAAGAACTATCTACATAACGACCAGAAGCTATATGACTTTCTGTTTAGCTTGAAATACAGGAAGCGAAAATCAGAGTTCTCTGCTCAGCTCGAAGCAGCTGTGTTTACACTCGCTCAGACTGTTCGAACGGGTCTAACAGGTATAAACACCTTACCTATGTCGTTAATTCAACTTTACGGCGTTCATATGCTCGACTTTGATCTATTAGGAACGAAAGAGCTTCAGCCAAAAGAACTAATCGAAGAGTTCGCTCAGGCTATCTTGTATGCAGACCCTGCTTTTTTATTGAATGAGTTTAAGTTCGGTTCAGTTCCAGAGATAGTAGAGTTTAACGATAAGTTAAAGACTAATTTGGAGAATCTATTAAACTCCATCCAGTCAGATAATGTAGAGGTTAAGAAACGGGTTGAGAACCTAATAGCAGCGTTAGAGCTGTTCCGAAGCTCTATAGGCAATGCGTCTTTATTGGTAGATCCTATATTCCCGCGTCCAAAGGATTAATTTATGAATAACTCTAACTTTGAAAAGTATGACAGAGTTCTGATGAAGACTGCTCTATTGTTTGCAGAGCAGTCTAAGGCAGAGAAGCTTAAGGTGGGTGCTGTCTTAGCCAAAGAAGGCAGAGTCTTGATTACAGGCTATAACGGCACTGTATCTGGCTTTTCTAATGTCTGCGAGGATAGACTCTTTATTTGTCCGAAGTGTAATAAGCCTATGGAGGACATAACAGAGAAAAATTTAAGGTTAGAGCCAGACCCTTTTCTTACAGGTAACAATATATCTCTAGCTTGCCCTAACACAGATTGTCGTTCAGTCTTTGAGACAAAGGCGAATTTAACAGAGTACTTTAATGCACATACTACAATGAAAAGAATCGCAATGTTCCACTTTCCAGAGTTTGTTCAGCTCAAGACGAGAGACTTCGTCCTGCATGCAGAGCAGAACGTAATCACTTATGCTGCTAAGAGAGGTATAGCTACAGATGGCTGCACTTTATACATAACTCACAGCCCTTGTAAAGAGTGTGCTAAGCTTATTGTTCAGGCTGGTATAGTTCGGGTAGTGTATGGTAATCTGTATAGAGACAGTTCTGGGTTAGATTTCTTGAAGAACGCTAATGTAGAGGTGGTTCAAAAGAAGTATTGAAATTCCTCGATAATTTGGGTATTATATGACAAATTTAAACTGGAGGTTGAAAATGAGAACTGTAAAATGTAAAGATATAAAAACAAGAATCATAAATCCATTTCAGAAGCAAGCTAAAAGCACACAGCCACAATACGATGAACAAGGCTTGCTTTTAAATCCTACAGAAGAGCAACTATACCAGAAGATAAAAGCTGCAGAAGATGATTATTGGCGCCAAAGAGCAGCAGGAGTCAAAATGAAAAATATAACTTGCTTAGCAGATCTCTTGGAAGAAATAAAATGAAAATAAACCGTGCTAGGCAATTTATAAAAGATTTAAGGGATTTAAAAAATCAAACAGCAAAGATTAGGTTAGACAAAGTTCTTAAGGCAATGCATAAGTCTGTTGATGGTAATTTAAACAATATGTTAGGAGACCATCAACTGCAAGGGAAATTAAGAGACTGTCGAGAACTTCACTTAGACGGTGATTGTTTGCTGGTTTATAAAATTTATGAAGAAGATGGAGAGACACTTATATTGTTAGATGGTCTTTATACTCACAAAGAATTAAAGAAGAAACAAGGCGCCTTATCTTTATTTTCTTTCCTGCGCTTGGTTATCTAAATATCAACTAATTTCTTTCAGATAGTATTGAACTTTTTACTGTTTTTCTGTATTATGCTTTTACATCATAACTGTAAAGGACTGAAAGATGAATAAATATAATTTAAAAATGGTAGTAAAGCCTGCCATTGTTAAGGTTAAGCCAAAACCACAATATGACGAAGATGGTTTCTTGTTAAACCCGACTCCAGAACAACTCCTTGATATGCTTCATAAAGCAGAGGCTGAGTATTGGGCTAAGGTAAAGGCAGGCAGGAAGATAAGAAACATAACTTGTTTAGATGATATTTTAAACTATAAGGATAATTAAAGTTATGTTAATAGATTTCTCTGATAAAATGGAAAGAGATGCAAAAAAGTTAAAAGATTCTATCGCAAAAGCTAGATTAAATAAAACAATTAAAACAATGTCGGAGTCTCAAGACGGAAGTATTAACAATATGTTTGGAGATCATCAATTAACAGGTGGTTTAAGGGCTTATGGGGAATTACATTTAAACGGAGATCGTTTGCTGGTTTATAAATTTTATGTAATTAAAGGTCAAAGGCGAATTTTCTTGGAAGGAATTTACTCGCATAAAGAACTTAATAACCTTAAAGGTGCTGACTCTCTTGTTCTCTTTTCGTCTTTAAACACAGAGGCTTTAAATGAAACACAAGATTAAACGTAAGAAAGTAAATTTTGATCCTAAAATAAGAATGGCTAGAGCTGTTCATTATGATGAACAAGGCTTATTATTAAACCCTACAGAATATCAACTTCTTAGATGGTTAAGACGAACTGCAGAAGCTGGGTGTAAACCTGTAACTTGTGTGGAAGATCTTTTAAACCAGAACTGGGATTAGTCTTACTTATCCTTAATCTTTGCTGAATTTGAAAATTTTTAGTAGAATTAGACTAGATATGTATTTAAATTATATTGATAAATATCCTATCTATTAACATAGAGAGAGACATATAGCTATACCCATACAACAGATACCACATAAGGCGAGGTGGGAGAGAGGGAGACCGAACCGCCCCGCCCCCGCCGCCGACCACTTTCCCAGTCTCGATCTTGTTACTTCTCGCCGCCACTCATCTCCGTGCCCTGCGTAGCAAGCAGATGGCTGCCCTTGACCACCAGATCCGAACGGTTTACTTTCCAGATCCCGACCTCATTACTTCCAACCTAACAGCTTCCTGACAGTCAAGTCAAGATCCGACCAACTAACAGTCCTCAATATTGCCTCTAAACTTAACTGAACTGCAACATTTCAAAACGTCCACAGAAAGCAGACATCACAGTTTGAGTTCCTATAGAGAAACATCTCCAGATTTTGCTCCGAACCTTAACCCATATCGTCAGTTAATATCGCCCACAGACTCCAGCCCTGAGATTCTCTCTTGGCTAATGCTTTGAAAGCAGAGGTCGACCACCAACCACGGCAACCTAACAGACCCCCATTTTTGACCCAGATATCGTCCGAAACTTAAAAAGACTAAACATCCTACAAACAGCAGACATATTAAGTCAAAATCCTATAGGGAAACATAACCAGATTTTGGGTCAAAACTTAAACGGAACGGATCTGCTATCATAACCTACAGGAAACCTTGTAGAAATCCTATCTGAACATAAACCTATAAGGAGCTGAAATGATAACAGATTTCTTGATGAACTATCTAGCCAAGGCAGAGGGTACTAACGTCCACTATAACAAAAACGAACAGGACATAACTTCCCCTTATGGTATTTACCGCCAAGCCCACCCAACAGCTAAGATTTTTGTAACTATAGACAACGCCGCTAGAGCTATAGGTTTGACTTCTAAGTCATTCCAATGGCAGAAGGCAGATTTGGATCGCTTGAATGACTACCTTGTCAGAAACAACCTTATGGCTAACCTAAGGGCACAGGCTCAGGACTTCTATGACGAATACTTTGCTAAGTTCCCATTGGATAAATTCCCAGAGTTGTGCCAAGTTGCAGTATTCTCTTGCTTCGTCAATTCGCCTAAGCTTGCGGCTCGGGCAGTGCAGGAAGCAATCAATCAACTCATCAGCAATGGGCTAGTAAGCCTGCAGCCCTTGACAGCGGATGGCATATTCGGCGTAGGTTCAACTTCAGCCTTGTCAGCCGTAGTAAGTTCCTATATCGGTTCTAATCGTGACAGAGCTCTTTATTTTGAATCCTTGATCCTTTTCAATATGTCCAGAGCCTATGCACAGTTGGTAGTTGATAACCCAACCCGAAACATAACTTATCTGCGAGGTTGGCTGAACCGTCTAGAGCTCTTGACGAGACAGTAAGACAACAGAAAGAAGCAGAGAACAGATGAAATTAATTGTAAACTCTTTAAATTTAAGCTCATTTGTTCTACTATATCGGTAACAAATCTTAAAAGGATAAGAAAATGGCTACGAACGCTATGCTTTATGCTCGACATAGCAAGACGAACCGCATCCACGGCATCTACGTGCACTGGGACGGTGACTCCTGCTTTGCGACGTTAAACGAATTCTATAAGATGCAGGATCGGGTTGATGAGTTGATCGAACTCGGCAGCTTGTCTTATTTGGCGCAACATATGCATGTGCCTGAGGGCAAGGTGCATACCTTCGATAACCCTGACCACGATACTTGTCTGTTCCATCATAGAGACTGCAATGAGTCCTTGAATATCTTGACTTTGCCAGAGAACGTCCAGACCGTTCAAGAGTGCTTGTCTACTCAGACTAAGGAGTATAATTACTTCTATTGTCCAGAGAAGCAGGGTTGGTTGGCATATAAAGGTGATGAACCTATCTCGTCTTGGAACGCAAGTCTTGGCTTAACCGATGCGGATTTCGCAAACGTTCAGTTTGAGCCAGTCCTCGATCTAACAGCCCGAATTAAGGCAGTCAACAGCATTATGGCTCTTGCCTTTAAGAGCTTGAGCTCAGATAAAGACCCCGTTTCTGGCTTGATTCCAGCTTATAAGATTAATAGGCTGAAAGAGCAGTTGAAGGCTAAGCTTGAATCACCGTCCGCAGATCTTGACTTTAGCATCTGCCCTAGCGTATCGACTAAGCAGATCCGTGAAATCTTATCACAGGCAACGGTTAACAGCTTGATTGATAAAGCAATCGACCCAAAGACGATAGACCAGACTAAGACGGAGGAGCCACCTCTCGGAGATTCTCATATAGATGCTTCCTCTGATCTGAACCTGCAGGATGATCTTGATAACTATATCGAAAAGAAAGCTATGCTTGAGGTGCTGGAGAAAGAGGTAAAGGCTCTGTCCGATCGAATGAAGGCTAAGTTTGCTAATCTTGACTACAGCAGGCTTGAGGATGGTAAGACCTATGAGGTCAGCACATATAAAGGCAATGTCATAGCGTTCACAGAGGTTAAGTCCTCTCGCCTTGACACATCTGCCTTAAAGAAAGCATATCCTGATCTTTACAAAGAGTTTAGTCGAGAGTCTACTTCTGTTAGAATGACGGTCAAGAACAAAGATGAGAAGTAACAACTCAAAACAAGTAGTAAATTAAACTAGATAAGCTTAAAGTAATGGATTCATTTATCTATTACTTTAAGTAGACTTTAACACAAGGAGATGAAAGATTTGAATTAAGATTACACAGACACATAACGTCAAACGTTAAGGATTACGCAGAGTCGGACGAAAGTCCAAGAAGATTACAATTAAGATTATGCTAAATGTTAAAGGTTTAAAAATGAGCACTAACACACAAAACAACACAGCCGTCGAGGAGTTTAGCCTTGACGACGTAGAGGTCAAATCAAATAAAATTGAAAAGTTTAAGGTAGAGAAAGACTATCGATATCGTGTCGGCTTACCGTTGATTAACGATAATGGTAAGGTCATCATAAAGAAGGTCGATTTCTTTACTTTAGAGAGAGATGAGGGAACACCTGAGGCTAAGTTCTACTCATGGCGGGCTTCTGGCGACCCAGAGCTTGATCGCTTGGCTAGAGAGCGAGGTGCAAGTCTTAAGACTCGATATGTGACTTTATTTGTCGTTTATCGAACGAATAAGGCAGGTCAGCCATTGAATCCTCTGTCTTGGGATATACTTCCCGTTGTCATGGATGGAGACAAGGTGGCAGCCTTGAAAGAGGTTAATGCTGAGTGGGATCTGGCAACGATTGATCTTTCAATTACAACTAAGAACGCACAGTATCAATACCACACCTATACTCCGTTAAAGACAGCGATCTGGAAGCTTCCAGCAGGTGATCCAAGTCTTGAGAAGCTAGGCTTGTCTGCTCCTATTACGGCAGATGTCACGGCAGCAGCTAAGGCAGCGGCAGTTGATATGGTCGATGCAGTGGCTTATGAAAGATCTGCAGATTGGATTAAGCAGGCGCTTGGCTTGGCTTCTACTCCAGAGGCAGCCGTAGGTCAGCCAGCTAACATCGATGAAGCGTTTAATGATTTAGAGGTTAGTGACATCTAGTCACTTAAACAACTAGAGTCAGGCTATACACAGCTTGACTCTACACAAACACAAATTAAGACATCTTAAGAAAGGATTAAAGATGAACAAGACAGAATTGGTCGGTCAGCTAAAAGTTGCGTATAAGTCATCTGAAGACAACGCTAGAAAAACCCTAGAGGCAACTATGGAGGTCATTATCGATGCTCTACAAAGAGAGGGTGAGGTTGTCCTACCGGGTATCGGTAAGCTTGTAACAGAGACTGTTCCAGAGAAGACTTATAACGGCTTTGGCAAGACTGTAACGAAGGCAGCTCATAAACGCGTTAAACTCGTCGTATCTGATGGCTTTAAGAAAGCTATCAACGAATAGTAAACACTTACACTTAAGCAGCATATACATAGCTGCCTAAGATATTTCACAGAGAGGCAGTGTTCCTGCTTTTGTCCTGCCTCTCTATGAAATATCTACAAACTTTTAACTTTGAGGACTTTGAATTATGGAAGATCAACCACATCAATTATTCGTAAAAAAGAGAAGCGGTAAGATTGAAATTTTAGACATTACTAAAATACAGAAGCAGACGGAAGCAGCTTGTTCGAATCTTAAAAACGTATCGCAGTCAGAGCTAGAGCTTGATGCTCAGTTATTTTTCACTAACTTGATCAGCACAGCAGACTTACAGTCAACATTGATTAAAACAGCCGTCGATAAGATAGACGTAGATAGACCAGATTGGACATTCGTAGCTGCTAGGCTGTTCCTTTATGACTTATACCACAGAGTAGCCCAGAATTATAAGAAACGAGGTTATACAACGCTCCCCTTGTCTTTGAGTGAATACATAGAGGTCGGCATAGCAGAGGATAGACTATATTCTGACTTAGCCGTCGGCTATGATTTAAGAGATTTAAATAACTACATAGAAACATCTAGGGACTTGCAATTCACCTATATGGGCATAAAGACCTTATATGATCGTTACCTCGTCAAGGATCGCAATAACGACCCTATAGAGCTGCCTCAGCATATGTTTATGGGCATTGCTATGTTTCTAGCTCAGAATGAGAAAGATAAACAGCAGAAAGCTAAGGACTTTTATAACGTCATGTCTAAGTTTGAGGTCATGCCAGCCACTCCTACGTTATCCAATGCTAGAACGGTTAAGCATCAGTTGTCCTCTTGCTTTGTGGGTTCAGCTCATGACTCCATAGAGGGCATAATGGACTCTTTGCGAGAGCAGGCAATACTCTCTAAGTTCGGCGGAGGCATAGGTTGGGACTGGTCTGACATAAGAGCCACGGGGTCAGACATCAGAGGTTATAAAGGCGCCAGCTCAGGCTTAATTCCATTCATGAAAATAAACAATGATCTTATGATAGCTGTAGATCAGCTATCAGTGAGGAAAGGTGCAGCTGCAGCCTACCTAGAGCCTTGGCATAAGGATGTCTATGACTTCATAGACTTGAAAAAGAACTCGGGTGAGGAACGTAGGCGGGCACACGATCTATTTCCAGCCTTATGGGTCAACGATCTGTTTATGGAACGTGTAGAGTTCGATCAGGATTGGACTTTATTTGATCCGCATGAGGCTAAGGGCTTAACATCACTTTATGGCGATGAGTTTAATAAAAAATATGTCGAGTATGAGAACAATCCTGATATAAGCAGGATCACAGTCAGAGCTAGACATCTCTGGAAGGCTATCTTAACAAACTATTATGAATCTGGCTCGCCATTCTTGGCATTTAAGGACACAACTAATGCCAAGAACCCTAATAACCATGCAGGATTAATCAGGTCAAGCAACTTATGTACTGAAGTGTATATAAACACAGAACCAGACCAATACAAGACCAGAATTATATACTACGATTCAGAGGGCAGTCGTCATTATGCAGACTATGATGAAAAAGAGCTTGTTAAGGTTGAAAACAAAGAGGGTTATACATCCAGTAAGCCAGCTAAGTCTGTTACAAGCCTTGATAGTAACTTCTATGCCACAGAGCAGGTCAGGATAAATGGCAAGACGGCAGTATGTAACTTAGCTAGCATAAACTTATCAAAGATTAACAAAACAGAAGGCATTAAGAGGGTAGTTCCTATCGCTATTCGTATGCTTGATAATGTCATAGATCTGAACTTCTATCCTTTAGAAAAGATACGATTGTCGGCAGAAAAGGACAGGGCTATAGGTCTGGGCGTGATGGGTGAGGCTGAGTATCTGGCTACGCATCAGATTATGTTCGGAACACCAGAGCATTACAAAGAGATAGATCGGATAATGTCAGATGTCAGCTATAATGCTATTTTGGCATCCTCTAATTTGGCAAAGGAACGAGGCAGTTATCCTCAATTCAAAGGCTCTAAGTGGTCTAAAGGTATATTTCCTATTGATATGGCTAATACGTTAACAAGAGCCCTGACTCCGCCTCATGAGCAAGATTGGAATAAGTTAAGAGAGCAAGTTAAGCAGAATGGTATGAGAAACGGTTATCTTATGGCTATAGCTCCGACCTCGACGATATCAATCCTTGTAGGAACTACTCAAGCTATAGAGCCAGTTTATAAGAGAAAATGGTACGAAGATAATCTATCAGGCTTGACTCCAGTAGTTGTTCCTCATCTGTCACCAGATACGTGGCAGTATTATATTCCAGCTTATGATCTAGATCAAATGTGCTTGGTAGAGGCTGCTGCCATTCGTCAGAAGTATATAGACCAAGGGCAATCATTAAATATCTTTATGAATCCTAAGAAAGCCAAAGGTTCGTATCTATCTGCGTTATACAGGCGAGCTCATACTTTAGGGCTGAAGTCAACTTATTATTTACGATCAGAGAGTCCAGATGAGGCAGATGTGAATGCAGCAGACAGAACGATCGAGTGTCAAGGTTGCCAGTAAGCATTAGACACATATTCCAGTTAAGGAGAACAAAATGTTAGGAATAATTATCGGCTATTTATTAGCTTTCATTTTAGGTGCATTATGTATGCCAATCTTGATCTTTCTAAGGGCGCGTAAGTGTGATCAGTGGGATAACAGTAATATGACTAACATATACAGAATCGTTGCTCATTTGGCTGCCCATCCAGATGACTTTGGCAAGATGCAGTATAAAGACGGTAAGAAGCCCTTTTGGTATATCAGTAAGGATGAGCTTTCGGATGTAGTAAATACTCGTCCGAACCCAGAGAAGCCTCATAATGACTCTCCAGATCCGTCTAAAGACATAAAATCTGATGGAATTGAAGAGGCAGATGCCGAATAAGCCTGAAAAACTTTAGAAAATAGAGCTAAAGTATTGAAAATACCATTAGAGACTCCTACATAGACACAAATTTCTTTTTAAGGAGAACAAAATGAAGAAGTTTCTAATGTGCTTAGCTCTGTTAGGTGTGGTTGCGTCACAAGTCTCGGCAGAGAACAACATCCGCTTTGAGGATGAGAAAGGTAACTATACCATTATCGATAAATGTGATATGGGTAAGTTATATTTGTCTGTATATGATGCTAATGGCACTAAGACGAGTGAAGGTGTATGGGGACCGAGAGTAGCTTACGCTACCTTGCAGGATATGCAAAAAGCAGACGATGCAGTAAATAAATACTGCAAAGGTAAAAAGATGAACTTTACTGCAGGTAGTAACTTTATCTGTGAAGGTGCAGAGTTTGACTTCATCAGAATCTTGGTAAAATCAGGCGTTAATGCCGCCGTCTATGGTAGCATTTAAGGGCGTAAGATGAAACGCTTTCTAATATTTTTATCTTTGCTTGCTTCTATAACTGGTTCAGTTGCAGCAGAGGTAGACAGCGGTTACCTCATTTTGGATAAATTCCAAGACGGCAAGATGCATATGACTGCTTACGAGAATAATGGAAGTAAGAAATACTCTTTCATCCATACGCCTCGTCTGACTTATGCTGACGTTAGTTTAATATCCAAGGCAGACGCTGTAGTGAATGAGATTTGTCAGGGTAAGAGAGTCTATGAAGTCTGGGCTTATAACTTCTTGTGTGGAGATGACAATAATAAGCAAGACTTCCTACAAATGTTAATCAACGCAGAGATCAGAGTAACTCTGCAAGATAAATAAAAATTCTTTTAAGGAGAGAATGATGAAAAAGTTTCTAGCAAGTGTAGCTTTGTTAGGTTTGGTTGCAGCTAATCTAGTTGCTGGTGATGTTAAGGTCTATGAGGACAGTGTCTTGACTCTTGACAAAATGCAAGGTGGCGTAGTTTTCTACTCTGTTTATGACAAGAGCGGAAATAAAATCGGCGAGGATAAATATACTCCAAGTTTAAGATACGACCATATCGACCTAAAGTTGGCAGTTGATAGAGAAGTAAACAAATCTTGCAAGAACAAGAGGATTTACGCCATGACTGAGTATGACTTTATCTGCGGCACAGACAAAAGAAAGTTTGATCTACTTCAGATCATAACAGGTCAGAGCTTGAGGGTTAAAGCAATTCAATAGCAATAGGGCAATAAATTAAATGAGTCAGATGATTACAAAGAAAGAGATTTATGATCCCAGTTCGAAGGAGTCATTGGATGACCGCAGAGTGTTCGGCGGTCATCCAGATGGCATTTTGAACTTTACTAAAGCTAAGTATCAATGGGCGCTGAACCTTTGGGATATGATGGAGGCTAATACGTGGTTTCCTCGTGAGGTTCAGATGACGCAGGATGCTAAGGACTATAAAACTAAGTTAACAGTGCAGGAGAAGCGTATGTATGATTTAGTCTTGTCGCAGTTGGTCTTTATGGATTCATACCAGACAGAGAACTTAGGCGATAATATTAACCCTTACATCACTGCTCCAGAGATAAATGCTTGCTTGGTGCGTCAGGCATATGAAGAGGCTAACCACTCTAAATCCTATGCAGTAATGATCGAGTCAATTTCAGAGAACACATCAGATATTTACGATATGTGGAGAACTGATGCCACGCTCAGAAAGAAAAATGATTTTATTGCTAACGTCTATAGAGAGTTAGCTGGAGATATAACCCCAGAGAAGATGATCTTGGCTATGTTTGCTAACCAGATTCTAGAGGGCATTTACTTCTATGCAGGATTTGCTGCGATGTATGCTCTGGGTAAGTCTGGCAAGATGCTAGGGTCGTCGCAGATGATCAGGTTCATACAGAGAGATGAGGTCACACATCTGCTTCTGTTTCAGAATATGATTAACAGCACACGAAAAGAATTCCCTAATCTGTTTACTCCAGAGCTTAGAGTCAAGGTTATAAATATGTTCCGCGAAGCCGTAGTTCTTGAGTCTGAGTGGGGCGCGTATATCACGCAGGGTCAGATATTAGGCTTCACGCCAGAGTTGATAGCGCAGTATATACAACACTTGGCAGATAAGAGATTAACTGCTGTCGGTTATCCTAAAGAGTTTAACGTTGAGAATCCTCTTAAGTGGGTCGATGCGTTCAGTTCCTTTAACGAGCAGAAGATTAATTTCTTTGAAGGTAACGTCATTAATTACTCTAAGGGTGGCTTGGAGTTTGATGACGATGAATTTTAATTTAAGAAAACTTTAAGTAAAGATATGCTTAAGTTAATTTTAAGCTTAAACATATCGCTTCATATTCAACTTCCAGCAGTAACAGCTCTATTATATCACAAAAACTAAACGAAAGGGTCTTTATATGGATTTTTCCAAACTGAAAGAAAAGTTATCATTGAAGCCAGCCATAGACTACCATACCCTACAGATGAAAGAGCAGATTATAGAGGACTTATTAGAAAAGGGCAGAAACGTATTCTTGACTGGCGGCGCAGGCGTAGGAAAGACCTATATAACTAACCTGATCTGCTCCGACCCTAGAGTCACGGCTGTTCGTTTAGCGTCTACGGGCGTGGCTGCTCACCTCATCAAGGGTATGACTGTTCATAGATTCTTTAGATTCGGTCTGTCGAATAACCTAGAGCAATTGAAGGCTTGGGATCTGAAGTCAGTTAGAGACTTTGCCTTAAACTGTAACTTGTCCGAAGATCGAGCTAGAGATCTAATTCATCGTAAAATCGAATACAACCTACGAGCCAGCAATATGCTAGTAATCGATGAGGTCAGTATGTTATCTAAGAGCTTAATTGATATGATATTCTTTAGACTGAACTCCCTAGAGATTCATATTCCTATCTTGTTCGTAGGGGACTTCTATCAGTTACCACCAGTAAGCAAGAACGTTAAGCCAGAGTTTGCCTTTGAGTCCAGTAGTTGGAATGTTAGGTTATACGAACTAACAGACATAAAGCGAACATCCTTTAAAGACTTCGCTGACATTCAATCTAAGGTGCGAAAGGGTATAAAGACGCAAGAGGTACTTGACTACGTCGACAGACTCTCTCATAACCCCTATAAAGAGGATTCTCTGCATCTGTTCGCTACTAATGCAGAGATTGATTCATACAACATAGAGAAGTTGAAGGCGCTACCAGGTAATGTCATGCGCTCTACATTCAGATACAACCAGTCTTTATACAAAGAAAAAGATGTCCTGAAATTCATAGATGAGGACTTGCTCATAAACCCTAACTTTTACTTTAAGGTCGGGGCTAGAGTCTTGTTCGTCACAAATGAGCGAGATCCATATGATGACGTCATGCTTTGGTTCAATGGAGAGCAAGGAACCATAACAGGTTTAGACTCCAATAATGGTGTCATTATAGTGAAAAAAGATAATGACAAAGAGGTCATGGTTCATAGGCATAGGTTCCAGAAAGTAGAGATCAAGGATGCTAAGATTAATGTCGTCTGTGAGGTTGAGCAGTTCCCGTTGCGTCTGGCTTATGCTATTTCAATACATAAGTCTCAGGGTTTGTCCTTAGAGTCAGGGCATATAGACTGTTCTAGGTTCTTTCTGCCAGAGCAGTTCTTTGTAGCTCTGTCAAGGTTCACAGACCCGAATAAACTGTCTATAGCGAACTTTAGGTCTAGCTTGATAAAGTTTAACCCAGAATCGGATCAATATTACGCAGACAACCCGTCTTGTTTCAACCCAGATTATAAGCTGGATAAATACGTTAAGAGTCAATACAACATTCCATACTTGCCTGAATCTGAAAAAGATGACCAAGATTCATCAACTTTTGGAGTTAAGTCAGTGTTAGACAGCATATCTGATAACTTAGAGGATGACACTCCACCATGGGAGGAGCCAGAACCTAAGATGGATATGACGATTGAGGAATACGAAGAGCTTTATAAAGAAGATCATGATATCCCATTTTAAAAGGACAAAAAGTGAGACGGATAATAAACCTAAAGAAACAGCCGAGAAAGACAATAAAGATCCTAGACCCTAATATGGACTTAACTGGTCTGGATCTTTCTCTTATTCCTCAAAAGAAACGAGTAGACAAAGAGCTGGTAATATTAAGCATCTTAGTCGTTGCTGCCATTGTAGCAGATCTATTCTGTGTCTATGTCATAGTTAATGTCTAGTCTATCAAGGCCAGACATTAAACAATTTGCAAAAATAATAAAAAATCCATTACAAACTGCACAATATCTATTGCAATAAATTTGCAAATATGCTATAATGTCCTCATAAAACACCAAGAAAGGCAGGAACAAAAAGATGGAACTAACAGACAAAGAGGTCAGCATGGTAGTTGACGCAGGTCTAGATTACAGAGACGGATACAGCGGTCGAGGTATGTTTGGTGCAGAGACTCAAGCAATCGCAGGCTCAGAGTTTCAGATTATGAAATTCAAGGACGAGCTCCTTGATTATGCAACTGAGACAGATGATAAGGATTGCTTAGCGCTTCTAAAGAAGATTAACCACGCTAAATGGGACAGTCTTGGCAAAGGCGTAGTTCTTTACTAGATTTGTAAAAGAAAGGATTTATTAAAATGAACGATCATATGAAATTTATTATAACATCAACAGCATTTTTGTTTGTTATTGTATTTCTAGGCTGCTATGCTTTAAGCAAGCTAGACTTTACAGAGGAAATCGTTAAACAGGTCAAATCTGGAGACAAAACCCTATACTGTTTATTTAGTGACGGTTGGAGAGGGGTTCCTAAGGAGAGGGTCATAGACCGAGAGGCAGAGAACGGCTATTGGATCTTTGATAACGGTTATGCCAAGACTTGCAAGGTCAGATAATACACAGACAGAGGGTGCAGTTATGAAACAATCAGTAAAAATGATTAATAGAGTTTATGTCGCTCCGCAGTATGAACGAATTACTATGGAAGGCGTTAACATCAGAAGCTGGATTATAAAGCAGCTTTACGACATAATTAAGTCAGGTAGAAAGAAGCTAGACACCAACTACGCACCATTCCGTGTAGAATTTGAGTTCGGACCAAGAAAGATAAAATCTGAATCAGACTTTATCTTTCATCTACATATAAAGACGACAAAGTTACCTAAATCGTCCGAATCTTGCATCAACTTAACAAGCAAGTATTTTACAATTACTACTACGGCTAACCGTTTGCATGATATTGCTCTCTTAATTGGGCGTATCAAGAAAAAGATCTCGCCATTGATGCAAGAATTGCAGATGAAGGTATCAAAGGTAACAGGCTTAGATTACTCAAACTTAGATCTAGTAAGTCTAAGTAATGTCTTTGCAATATACCAAAGGCTGCTTATACAATCTTATCCATTTGGCAGAGATAGGTACAAGGAAGGCCTCAGAACTTTATGTAAGTCTATTCGGCTCTTTGAGAATTATGAGCTAAAGCATATAATCTATTACCCAGCAGAGTCTGTGTCAGAGCAAGAGGCGCAAGAAGCCCTCGATACCTTGACAAATACAATTTACTAAGAGGTGCATTATGTATGAGTTACCAACAGAAGACAGACAGCATTTATTTAATCACGGATTGAGTGTCAAGAACTTTATTTGCTTCCGCTTGACTAAGTTTCTAGACGGTAGGCGACCATCCTTAGTGTTTAGTGCCAAAGATCTAGAGTTCAGCACATCTACAGATAAGGATGGTAAGCTATGTACATTCTTTAAGCTGTTTATTGTTCCTTTGGTTAGGTCAAAAAGAGAGATCTTGGTAAAGAGCGATTTATGCTCTGTTCTCTTGTCTAGGTCAACTTTAGAAGAGGGGACAGATCTATTTTTGAAGTTAGATCGCAAGATAAAGCGAACTTTGCAGCAACTTCATGACGAGGTTCAGAAGCGGGTGGGTCATCCTACTCATCTTTGGCTGTTTAACTCAGATCGGTATAAGTTCTTAGAGGTTAGTGTTTATCATAACTGTACTCCAGATGAGGCTACAGATTACATCGAGAGAACAGTGGAGATAAATAAATTATACTTTGTCTGTTTCAAGGTTTATTTTAAGGTAGATGAGAAGCAGTATAAAGAAGCTCCCTTTAAGAAAACTCCAGAGGAAGCTGCAGCAGAGGAATTTTTGTATAAGTTTCTTGTAAAGAATATTTTTTAAAAAGGACGGAATTATGCAATCGAATTCAGATGAATATCTTAAGTTCCATGAGCAGAAGCTTAGGTATGAGGGTGCAGCGTTAGAGCGCTTTAGCTTGATGGCGCTGCACTTCTTAAAGAACTTTCCTACAGATTCAGCTCATAACATTCCAGAGACTACAAAAGACCTATATCCGTTGGTAGAGGACTTTATTGAAAACAGAGAACCGATACGTAAAGCTTTCCAAGAGATGGCTTGTGGAGCTTGTGTCTATAGCTTCTCTCTGAATACAATTACGTTAGAGCTGTATGATTCTACAGACAAAAGAGTTTATTTAAACATAGATTCATCTTTGGCTTATGAGAACGATAAGTTCTTTGAGGAATATTTCCAGAGCTTTAAGGATGAGTTGCAATATATTTTGAAATCATTAGAAAAAGAGCAGAAATGAAAGTCAGTTTATACAATGATGGCATAGGTTACATCACAGATGAAGTCTCAACAGTTCCGTCTATTTATGCTAACTTCTCAGAAGAGATGCGTATAAAGTTTGCTACAGATATGGCTGCTGTGTCTAGAGGAAAGTTTGAATCAAACAATGCAACTAATAGATACGCTAAATTGCTAAAAGAAGCGGCTCCAACCAGATACAGACAGGATGCTGTCATGTCGCATATGAACATCCCAACTAAGGCTACGGCTTCTCGTCCATTGGAGTTCATACCAGTGGTCTTGAAGTTTAAATATGACGGATCTTGCGTAGATTTAGAGCTTCGTAATAAGACGCTCACTGTGCCTCTTACGATCTTTATCAACCGAATAGGTAGGTATTCTTTCATAGAGGGCATTAACCTCTACACGAACCTCAGATGCCTTTTAAACGCGGGTATTGAATACAACGAGATTCCATACAACGATTTTAAGGATATTTTTCCATTTAAAGCATTCAGAGCTAAGATTCCTATGTTTGTCTGGAGTCAGTTTATGACCCATACGCAGATCTCGAAGGAGTCACAATCAGACCGTGTAGCAGAGGAATCAAATTACTGGCTGCCGTATGATTTAAACAGCAGACTCATTGATAGGCGTCAAACTATAAGACTTTTATTTCAAGAAGAGTTAGAGATATTCTTGGAGAGTCATGAAGCATCTATAGATCTCCTCTTGAATCATTTCTCTCAGATGGAGTGTCATGACCTGTTTAAACAGCTAGGCTATAACAGAGAGATCTATAGCAGAGCACCATATTACTTCAAATACAAAGAGGTAGTATTTGCAGCTTGGGCTAATAACCCAGACACGTTCCAGCACTTCTTATTAGAGCGCAATGCATATACAGAGTTGCATAAGAACTGGACACAGAAAGAAACCGCAGAGTTTGCTCTTGGCTTGAGGCAGATCTTAGAGGCAGACAAAGATTATCCATATACGGATCTGTAATCATTGTTAGTTTTCTTAACAGTCTAACATTTAATGAAAGGTAATAAAATGAAATTATTTGCAACATCCGCTCGCAAATTAAAAGCGAGTCCTATAGAAGACCTCGAGAAAAAGATTACAGATGTCCTAAAAGATAAGTTTAACCTCGTTGGCAGCCCAGAGTTTGGAGACGTAAAAGACGGTTGGTTTACTTTTATTGTTTCTGTAGTTGATGATGGGTCTACAAATTTACAGATGACTTATACTTCCCATCATTCTTTGTATATGACGTGGGATACTAAGTTATACAAGACTTCAATTTCTACAAAGCGATTGGTTCAGCTTGCAGAAACTATGGCAGAAGCAGAGAAGAATATTCAGCCTTTATTTGATGCTCTGTTAAATTCTTTTGAAGAATAAACTCTCAAAGTAAAGTTTTTATAAAAATTTTACATCGCCGAAATCCCCTACACACTGCACGATTTCGGCGAATTTTTTCAAAAATCATTATGTTATAGTGTATTTTAGATATTTAAAATATAGAAGATAATATCCTAGTATATTCATACACACATACCATACTATGTACTACCGCAATGCGGGAGAGTGGAGAGAAAAAATCCCGCCCCAGCCCGCATCACAAGCCGCTTGACTTCAAGTCTCAGCCCAGTTTCAGCCCAAAGCAACGACAGTAGTCCGTAACCGCAGATGTAGACACAGACAACATAACACAACAGACAAAGGTGCCAGCCAATAGCTTAGGCATCTGTTCCTAGTTCTTGACTCCAGACCTCACAGCTCTGCCATTTCAGGCTTGGCTCATACATATAGACAGCAGAGCTTGATTCCAGCCTTAAACCATAGACCTCAGACAAAGACCCTAACCGAACCGCCACAGCAACAGCCAACAGACAACACTCCAACATTCCCCCGAACCTTAAAAAACCGAACTTCCCACAGAATCGAACCTAGAGGTTAGTCACCGCCAGAGGCGCAGCCCCAGATTTTGGCTCTAAACTTAAACGAACAGTAACAGCCTCCAACATCCCTACAGACCTGCACAGCCAGCCTTGACTCAAATCTTGACTTAACATTCCTTAAAATAGACCCTAATATCACCTTGAAACTTAACTGAACCGTAACATCTCAAAACGTCAACAAACAGCAGACATATTAAGTCAGAATCATATAGGGTCTTGACTCCAGATTTTGCTCCGAAACTTAACCCAGATTCCCCAGCCTCTTGAAACAATCCGAACATCATCCTATTATCTCTGTAAACTAAACTGAAAGGAGCCAAAAATGGCAACATCAAACAAAAGAACAACCTTTGATATCTTTTCTTTTATCCAGAAAGAGCTCAAAAAATTATCAAGACCCGAAACTGTAACTTTTGAGAAATCGGATCTTTCTTTTTGGATTCAAGCCCCAGATTTTTTTCAATTCTTTATCTCCTTGAAAACAAAAGGTGCACGTCCAACCAGTCCGTCCTTGAAAGGCATTCACTGCAAGGTAGTTGCCCCAGCATCAAAGCTTGCAGATTATATTTTCTTGTTTAACAAGATCGAGAGGCAGATCCCTGTCTTGGTGGAAACCTTACAAAACAGGGTTCAAGAGATAACTGGTCATCCAACTAATATCCGCTTTTTCCAAGACAAATACGTTTATAAGCTCGTCTTAAAAGTATTCGTTGAAGAAGCAGACCCACTTCGTAATTTGTCTCGTCATAGCTTGAAAACAAACTATTTCCCATCGAATCTTGACAGCTACGAATTGGAAATTTGTTATCGTGATAACAAACAGGCAGCCATCGACTGCTTGCTTGACCTAACCGAACCTTATTTTAAATTTGAATAACAGAAAGGACACAAAATGAAAAACAAAAAACTAAAAGCAAAAGACATCGGGTCAGACAGCTCCTGCCCGTTGAAGCCATTTATGAGCACCGTCTACAGCCAGATGGAGCCGTTCCATTTGTCTGAGCTCTTGGCTATCCAATCCGAGCTGAATCAAGACATTATTCCTGACTGGGAGCAGAAGAACCTAGACTTCGCTCTTGCTGCTATTCTCGAAACGGGCGAGGCTCTTGACTGCCTACCTTGGAAGTGGTGGAAGAAAACCGAATACCAAAAGCAGAACTTGATCATCGAGATGATTGATATCTTGCACTTCCTGTTCAGCTTGGCTTTGTCGGAGAAGGATCAATTTTGGCAGGATCCGACCGCAGCAATCTGGCGGGCATTTAAATACCTGCCAACATCTCTTGTTCCAGCAACGCAAGAGCAAGAGATCGTTAATGTCCGAGAGGCTCTCTTGGAGCTGATCCACTTCTTGACGCAGTATCGGCTGAATAAATACGTTCCGTCTTTGGAGAAAGCCTTTGAGCTCTGGCTGCGGGCTTGGACGGCTCTGGGTCAGACTCTCTTGCAGATCAGGACCTATTACCTCGCTAAAGAGGCTATTAACCGCTTCCGACAGCAAAATGGGTACAAAGATGGCACTTATCATAAAGAACTCTTAATACCGTCTGCATTCGTCGGAGGGTGGGATTTCTGCATCTTTGTCGATGAGCCGATCGAGGATGCTCTGTTCCGCCTAGAGCTTGAGATTCGTCAGCAGTTGGAACAGCCTAAGCCTGATCTCTGTGTTATGGATGACAGCGGCGTTGCTAAGATCTTGGCGGAGGTCGCTCCAGCCCACCCAGAGATCCGAGATTTCATTTATGGCGGCTTTGGGTTAATCTACAAACTCTGCCCAGAGGCAGACGAATAAGTTGCATATCCATTATAAACTGCAGGATATGTATTGAAACTTTAAAACTTCCCATCTATTATGTTCCTAAGAAGTCAAGAGGCTCAAGACCTTAATCCTCTTGACAAATCAATTGAAAGGCAGGAACAAAATAATGTTACTCGAAGACATCAAAGAGCTTCCGTTTGACAAGAAACCTAAGATCGTTCAAGAGATTATAAAAGAGTTGTCTAAATTAAGGAACACTCCTTATTATAACTTCTATGCGATCGATAACAACAGCTATGCGTTCACAGCAGACACAGCTTGGCATACAGTCAGCTTGATCTATAAAGAGAGCAATCTCTATATGGCAGACGATGTTTATATCGTCTTGAGTGAAGATGGTATAAGGTTCCAGAATGTTCAGGTATTCTCTGACCTTGTTACGGCAGTAGCAGCTTTTGCTAAAGAGATCTCAGATCTTATGGAATATGAATCTGAAACTAATTAAGATAAAACAACATCAATAGAAGGATAAACCATGACAGAGATATGGAACCCAACCTACATTGAAGGAAGGCTAGAACCAGCAGAGAATACAAAATATCACCTAGACTTGTCTGTATACGTCAACCCACTAGCAGTTGACGTAGTTGAAAACCCAGACAGATCTCAGGTCTCATATTTTGAGAAATGTCTTGAAAACGAAAGAGCGAAGAGCATGCTATCTGCATTCAGAAGTTTCTCTTTTAGATCTAGGCGTCAAATCGAAGGTATTTTGAATGCAGATAATGTCGAGGAGAAACTAACAAAGCAGGATGAAGCATTTATGCAGTTGGACGGTTCTCAGTCAAATGACTTAGTTTGGTCTTGGGCGTCTGGTAAGACGAAAGCATTTGCTTCAGACCGTTTCGGTATCATCAAGCTTCTTTTGAAAGACTCAAGAGAATACCCAGATACTATACTTCCCGTTTATGCTCTGCCAAGTCGCTTGTATGACTTAATCTTGAATGGGCTGAAGGAGAAGAGGTCTAAAAAAGTAGGAACTCCTGTTATAGATGATGCTTACCTTTTTATAGATCGTTCTCCGTATATCGTCTGCGTTGACTATACTCGTTTGTTAATTGAGCTTACGTCATTGATAACGGAGACGAACGGTTCAGCAGTGCCATTTTTGAAGGATTTGTTCTCGACCCTTGAATCTATATCAACGGCATTCTATAAGATGATTACTTATAGCGACTACAACAAAAATAAATAGAAAGAAGGTCAAAATGAATAGCCACCCATTAAACATCAAGTCAGCTATATTGGCTAATGCTCAGGCAGCAGCTGCTAAGTATAACCTGAACGTTAGTCTAGGGCGCGCGGTGTTTAATTTGAACTCGGATGAGGTATTTTCCTTTCAGATCTGTCTGAATACTGAAGATCCTGAGTATTCTTTGTCTGGACCGCATTACTCAATAACTGCTCCAAAGGACAGAGCACAAGATGCTTTGTCTTTGCTTCTAGACTTGGGGTCAAACGTCAAGGACTTTATTAAGTCAATTCAATATGGGGCAGAGTCTTTAACTGGATGCAGCACAGAGCTTCATCTTTATAGTGATGGGGAGTTGGTCTGGTGCTTATACCCAGAGAGGACGGAAACTAATAGACCACCGTTTCATCTCTGTGTAAGGAAGGTCATTTTTGCAGATGGCTTACGCATCAACGTCGAGGTCTATTACAAAGATGATAAGAACAAGGCGCAGGAATGCTTAGACAGACTTGCCGCTAAGTTTGAGCCTAACAAAGAGAGCTCCCTTGCAGAATAACAATTTAATCCCGTTCTTGTCTAAGCTTAACGAGCCAGTAAGGTCTCACACAGACCTTACTCCCGTAGAGGAATACGACGGCATTTACTATAAGAGGGATGATCTCTTTATGCCATATACAGACGTTCCAATCAGCGGGGGTAAGGTCAGACAGGCTATATCCCTCTTTGATCATAACTATAATCTAATCAAGACTCGACACAATAACTCCATAGCAACGTCAACGAATATAGAAAGCCCGCAGGGAATAATAATCGCTAGGGTTGCTAGAGGGTTCAAGATGAGATGTATTCTTGGCATAGGCGGTGGCACTACACAGGCAGATGCAGAGAAGGCTATACAGAAGCACAGTTTCTTTAGAGGCTGTTATGAGAATGGTGCAGAGTTGCGTCCTCTGTCTAAGTTCGGCTATACCAATGTGATGTATTCAAAGTTGGCAGAGCTGCAAAAGAAAGAAAACTTTTACTTGGTCAGGTTCGGGATAAACGTAGATTCTGATCCAGATGCTATACTAGGCTCTACTTCTCGACAGGTAGAGAACCTCCCTCTTGATAAGCTTCATCGAATAGTCGTTCCTGTCGGCTCGGGGCTGATGTTCACGGCTATTTTAATCTCTTTGCAGAATATGGGTTGGTTGCAATACCCAGACAATGAGTGCATAGGCATACAGATCGATAATATAGACCGACGTCGAATCATAGATGGACTACTGGCAAGGACTTTCTTTATGCGGCGAATTCGATACAAGCAGATCTTGGATACAACATATAAGTATCATACACATGTCAAGTCTAGCATCGTTGGCACAGACCATTTTTTAGACCCGATCTATGAAGCTAAGGCGCATGAGTTTGCGCTGAAGCATAATTTATTAACTAAAGGAACATTATTCTGGATAGTGGGTAACTCCATACCCGTCCGTGAGTTCTATAAAGGATAAAACTATGAACTTCATTGTAAGACTTGTTACGGTGGCTACATTGCTTTTGACTTTCACAACGGCAATGAATGCCTTTCCAGCTTCTAATCAACCCGCAGGGGTTAAAACTTCGCTTCCATTCTCTAAGAATCACCCTAACGCTAATCTAAAGCTGACTTGGGATCATTTAGTCATGATTACGACTTTGCGATCTGTGGCAGAGCAGTATAAGACCTCAGACGGAGTCAGCTTTGAGGATGACCTACCTGCTATGGCTCTTGCAGAGACTGCATTGGGTAAGAGAGTTATAGGCGATGGTTATTCTAAGAGAACGGGTAAGAAAAAGGCTCTTATTAATTCATCGTTAGGCGTCCTGCAGATTAAACCCTCGACTGCAAAAGAGATCCTACGTCGACAGAAGTTAACCCATCTGAACCATTTGCTGAAAGATGATAAGAAACTAACCGAAGCTTTGCTAACAGACCTAGAGGTACAGGCAACGATAGCAGCTAACTTTCTAGTCTTGACCTATGAGGAAGCTAAGAAAAAAGGATACTCCGATCCTTACTTTAGAGCTATCTCAAGATACAACGGTGGCTGGTCGAACAAGAAGTATTACAATAAGATAAAATCGAACAGGAAAGTCCTTGACTATCATCTGTCGAAGTTAGACCTGATTACGACCTATAAGCTTGCTTTAGATTTGTTTCATGTTCCTAAGGCAATCAAACGTAACAAGACACTCTTTACAACCTCTAGAACGTTCACAGAGATCTTTATTGACTCTTATGTTCTAGCAAAGAACTTAGACTGGACTTTATTCATTTACAGTAAAAGTCCTATTATCTAAGAATACAAACATCAATTTTGAAAGGATTTGGAGGATGACATATGGCATTAACTAATCAAGAGATATCAGACAAGATAAAAGCCTTGTCTGATAAGATCGAATCGCTTAAGAAGGAAAGAACCACATTAGAGGTTAAGCTTGAGCAGATCGCAGAGAAAAAAGAGGAGCTTCGTAAAGAGATCTTAGCTGCGTTCGGCACAGATGATCTGGATGTATTAGAAGTTAAAAAAGATGAGTTTATTAAGAAACTCGAATCAATCGAACTATAACAAGGAGGCAGAGTATGCAAAACGATATCAGCACGATGGTAGATAGTTTCATCGAAGGCGGCACAGCCGTAGATGCTAATCTAGTCTTGACTCTTAAGAAAGAGGATTTTCAAAAGATAAAGGCGACGTTCAAGCCAACATCGAACGAGACTTTCATTTTATTCGAGGTTCAGGCATCTGGTCTGGTAACCTGCAGTATGAACGATAACGGCGTAGTCGCTTGGTGCAATATCTCAACTACAGATATTAACCTGCATGGTGAGAACTATCAGTTCTTTTATTTAGACAAAGCTAGAGTAAACAAGATAGCGGATGTCTGCACAGGTTCGGTAACATTCGTCATAGCAGATGGTCAGCTTCAGGCTAAGATTGGGACGACTGACCTACACGTCAGCTTGCCTATGTATGACGCAGCAGTTGATATCAAATTTACAGAGACTGATAGTGAGACTCTGCCGTCAGATACAGTGACAGCATTAACGGATCGTTTGGCTGCTTCTAAGAGTTCAGGTGCTTTTGCGCTTCCAGTTATGAGCTTAGCAGATAAATGGTATTTTGGTAATAGTCAGTCTGTAACAATCACAAAGACGGGCTTTCAGCATTTGAAGCTTAATGCAAGTCCAATTTTCTTTGATTTCTTGTCTAACATCACCTTTACAAAAGAGGATGTTAAGTTTATCTTAGATGACACAGATCACTGGGTCGTTATTTCATCTGGCAATGTCTTTTATAAGATCGCAGAGCAAGAGGTAGAGTTTGATGACGTAGAGCCTATCTTGAACGAGCCGTCTGTCTGCGAGGTCACTATGGATACGCCTGACACTGTTTCGAAGCTTCAGGTCTTGTCTATTCCTTTAATCGGTATGGATAATGCGTTATTTACCCTTACAGCTGGCGATAATGCGTTTGAGGTCAGGGTTCGTGATGAGAGTAACCGTGTATCTACAGATACGTGGGCGGTCAAAGAGCAAAAAGACTTAAACAAACTGAAAGACACCAGTTTAGGTATTCAGCCATACTTACAGACTGTTAATGCTTTACGTCCAGATGGCGTAAGCTTGAAGTTCAAAGAGACGGCGGTGGTCTTTGAGGATGATGGTCAGACTACAATCTTGCTTAACTTTGTCTAGTCTAAGTTGTAGTGCAGTATAGCTGCAACCACAATTACTCATCATACTCCTTGTAAAAGAGTTCTAGCGTACCAAAAGTACGCTAGATCCAGCCATCTGTATTCCTGCCTCGTAGATGGCTGAGTCTAGCGTATCACCGCTCAAAGGATAAATAATTATGAATAATTTTGACATTCAACCTTACAAAGACAAACTTCAGAGCTTAGAGAAACAGTCTATTTATTTACAGGGTCAGATAGATATGCAGAAGTTAGAGCTGAACTCCTTGCTGAATAAAAGCAATGAGCTGACCTATGAGCTAGAGATCTTGGACGAGGTCAATCAGTTCATGTCTCAGGCTATCAATAAGAAAGTCATTAAGGTCAAGCATCAGATAGAGGACATTATCAATAAAGGCTTAGCTTTTGTTTATAAGGATGACTCTATAAACATAACCGTAGACACAGAGTTCAAGAATAATAAAACGCAGTTTAAGGTCAGTATATCAGACGCTAAGGTTACATCAGCTAACCTAGAGGAATCATTCGGCGGTGGAGTCTTGGCTACAGTCGGTTTCTTGTTTAAGGTCGTTACGAATGTCTTACTTAAGAACGAACGGTTGATGGTCTTTGACGAATCGCTTACATTCGTGTCTAAGCACTACCAAGAGAACTTATCTGCATTTATTCGAGAGCTGTGTGCAGACCTAGATTTGACTTTAGTTCTTATTTCCCATCAACCCTTGCTTCATTCACAGGCAGACTTGGTCTATGAGGCGTATAAAGACGGCGGTGCTGATGCTCCGACAAGATTTAGATTAATTGAATCTGAATAATATACTACACTAAGAACAACTTTTTAATAAGACGACAGCTGATAAAATTTAAGGAAATTGAAATATGGAAGATTTACCAAGTTATCTGAATTATAAATATGTATCTTATAACCGCTTCCCCACAGCTGCTAAGGTCGTCTTATTGATCGAGACGGCTATTCAACTTATGACTCACATCTCCCTTGACAGAATCATAGAAAGTCTAATCGTAGAAGAAGTCCTTGAGGGCAATAAGTCTGCCATAAACTTTACATTGAATATCCACCCTCAGTATAGGGCTATGGTGTTCGGTCGTCAATTCTGTAATATTAGCAGCTTGAGGAAGCTAATAAGTAACGCCTCAGGTTTAGATAATATTTTCTATAAGCTTATAGTCACAGAGGGTTAATAAATTAATTAAAAGGATAAATTTTGGATAATTCTGAATCCTTAGAAGCAATATACAGACAGGCAACGCACCCAGATAACATACAGCAGGCAGTTAGTTATCTAACATCTCAGAGAGGCTTAAACTACTTTGGCGGCTTGGGCTTTATTCAATACGCTAAATTCAACGGTCAGACTGTAGCTAACAGCATAACGATCCCTGTCTTTGACGCTACAGGTAAGCTTGTGCTTTTAGACTGTAAGAATATACAGACAGGCGAATACTTTAAGCTGATCTCACCAGACAGCTATTATACCCCTATACGTAACCTATCAGCAACAGTTAGACATCGAATTATAACTGAGGGTGTCTTTAATGCAGAGTCTATCCAGCAATGCTTCCCTATGTCTGGCTTGACGATAAGCTCAACGTTGAGGGCGTCTATGAACGCTAAGACATATCATATCTTAGCTGCCACAACCACAGAGACAATTATAACTGCATTTGATAATGATGCAGCAGGGCAAGAGGCTACTCAGTCATTGGTTGATTTTATGAAAGAGCATTACCCTGAGCTTAGTATTGATATCTTAGAGTTTCCGTATAACGATCTGAACGAATTTCTGCTACGTAAAGGCAAGGCTTTCTTTCAGAAAATTATAGGTCAGCAGCTTAGGCAATACATAAGCAGCCCGTCGCAAAAGGCTAGTTGAACTAAACATAGCAGGTTCCTATTACAGGCTAGAAATAAAATGTTTCAACGAGGACTCAGCCCCCACCTCACAGATTGCACTGATTTGAGTCCTCGTTGAAACATTTACTAACACGGTAAGAGAGGCAGAACAAGAAAATGGATAGAAGCGTTCAAAGCGAAATTTTGAAGTTAATCCCTACGCAGAGTGGTCTGATTAAGGTAATTGCTTACTTTAATCGTTTATGCGAGGTTATTGATAATTTAGACTCTTATTTAAGGTTAGGCGCTATAGAGCAACATACAATAGACGGTATGAAGGGCGGCATAGTCTTAACTTATAAGAATGAGCTAGAGCTCTTGTCTGAACAGAAAGAAGACCTAGAGGCTATAAAAACAATCTGTTCTTTAACTAGAAGCGATAGTGTAAGTGCTTTCATCCTCTTGTTACGCTTATTAAAGGCGTCTGGCGTGAAACACTTAGTTACTGTGGACTATGCAGATAGATTTCCAGACATAAAGTCTATATACTTCACAGAGGGGCAAGTTCTCTCATGGCACCTTGTAGCACAGGTAAAAATTGGAGCAAGGCACTTCTACTGCAACCTTGAGAGGGTCAGATCAATTTATGTAGATGGCATTTATGCTATACAGAAATACTTAGAGAACAGGAGGCAGAATAATGAATAAATTTTATGTCGTGATTCATGATTACATTGTAGAAAACATATACAAGGAACTTGTATTAGATCACTCCGTCCTTGTAGGCATCTTTTCTTATGATGAGGAAGGTTTGAAGCAGGCAGAGCTCCTTGCTGAACACGAGGGTGGGAAGGATATTCGTATAGAGGAAAGAGTCCTCATTACTAACCTTTAAGAGTTTTGGTCTGGTCATAGGTCATTATTAAGACTGGAGATCAGACCTATGATATTTTTAGCGAACTTATTAAAACAGAAACTTAACGCAGACTTCTTGGATTACTTCAACAGATTACTTTATAAGAACGGCTTTGTCTTGGTCTGGGGCAAAGATGTAACTTACAATATATTCAAAAGCACAGATTTAGATATTCCTGTCTTGACTGTAGAGCTTTATGCATATAACTTAATCATAAACGATGTTAAAACGCAGGCGGTGGCAGTGTCCTCTTTGACGCCAGACGAGTCTATACGTTCCCGCGTCGCGCCTAGATTAATATTTGAGCTGATAACTAAGGCAGCAGATCTGTGTCAGTTGCCCATAATCCTCAAGGCGTCAGATTTCTTGAAGCTGACGACTAAGTTTAACGAAAATAATCTTATTACGTTAGGCTTCCATGAACAGACCTTAATGGATATGTCTGGCGTGAAGTCTAATTTTGAATATGTCAGATTAGCAAGGACTGAAGAGCTATGACTTTAATAGTCGTTCCAGAGGTCTTGAAGTTCCAGCCCTTGCTGAAGTCAAGGAAGAAGCTAGAGCAGATTACAGATGAGTTAAGAATCAGAAACTTGACTCCAGATAAGCTTCAGGATGAGTTTGCTATATATTTGGCTTCGGTCTTGAGGGCTAGAGTGCAGAGGTCTATACGGTCACAGGTCATAGGCACTAAGCATATGAAAGACATTTATAAACCACTGTCGCCAGACTATAATAAGACGAAGCCTAAGTTCTCAAAGGATAAGTTCTGGATCAATACAAGATACTTGGTTGATCATATACAGATATTCAAGACGGGTAGAGAATATCGTGTCGGGTTCAAGAACTCAGACACATACATAGATGGCAAGACTAAGGTTGCTAAGGTCGTAGTCTGGTTGGAGCGGGGAACAAAGAATATTCCTGCTCGACCCTTGTTTTCAGCGCATAGTAAATACATAACAAAGAACATCATGCGGTTCTTTGCTCATTTCTTGAAGTTCAGATTTGGAGTAATTTTATGAACGACCAAAAGACAACAGACCAAATAGCAATAGAGTTAAAGCTGCAGCCAGCTATAGATTCAGGGTCATCAAGTAGATTCTTTGCTCATTTAGTTCCATCAGATGAGACAGTTTATCAGTTGACTAACTCAGATCAAGTCAAGGCTCTTAGAGACAAGATCTTAAAAGAACAAAATAACAGATGCTTGCTTTGCGGTCGAGAAATCCAAGAAGGAAAGGCAGTCTTGGATCACAGCCATAAGGGTGCTAACGGTGGAACAGGGCTAATAAGAGGCGTCCTATGTTCTGGTTGCAATCAATTCTTAGGAAAGATTGAGAATAATCTATTACGTAACGGCTTAACTCCAGAACTTTTACGTGTAGTCCTGCCTAACTTATCTAACTATGTCTTAGAGCAGAAGCATAAGCCATTTGTTCACCCAGATCATAACCCTAGACCGCAGAGGTTGAAGGTAACATCATACAATAAACTTGTTAAACTCTGTAAAGAGAATAACTATCCTAAGTCCAAGATTCCAGAGTACCCTAAGAGGCAATATTTAACAGAGTCGTTAAATAGAGTTTTTAAAGAGTTGGGTCTTGAACCAGAATTCTATAAAGAATAAAACAGGAGATACTTATGTTTCAAGATATACTAAAAGGTAGTGGGAGGTCGTCTGTGGCAACGAACCTACGAATTAAATTAAGTCAAAGACAGAAAGAATCTAGTAGAACTTTAGCTGACCAGATGGCAGATGAGCTGTCGGCGGTTCAGTCCTCGAAAAAGATATTTGTATTTTACAAAGGCAATGAGTACGCAGTTACTGATTGTGTCAAGACTTCAGGCAAGGCTCTACTGACAACATCTTTAGAAGCTAAGGATGCCGTTCGTTCAAACTGGTTACGTTCAGAGTTGCTTCAATGTTCAGGACTTCCTGTCAAGATCGAGATTAACGGTAAAGAAGTAGACCCCCAAGACATAAAGAACGACAGAATTCTTGCTAACAAGAAAAAACAGGCAGAGTTAGAGGACTTAGATACAGATGCCCTTGAATCATACACAGACCCTCTAGCAACTATGGGTGGACAGCTCGTTACATCAGAGGAAGGCTCGGCTTTACTTTCAACTATCGTAGAGGGCTTAAAGAATCTAAACATCGAGGCTTCTAAAGAGAACATTCAGGCGGTATTAGACTCGTTTGAGAGTAATTTAGATTTATTTCTAACAAGCCCAAAAGAGACAGAATCTTCAGCTTTGTCTGAAGAGGATTTAAAGTTTAAACAAGCACTAGAGGATATGGGTCTGAACTCCTCTGTTTCTGCTCAAGAGGACGATAATTCCTCTCGTTATATCGTAACTATAAAGGCAGATTTGACTGTATCTCAGCTGAAAAAGCTAAACACAATCATAAAAGACATTTACGGCATTACAGAAGACCCAGAGGTAGATGTGAATGGCGATGGTTCTGTAACTACTCTTAGCTTTGATATCGTGAACCCTACAACAGGCTCCGCTGCTGTAGATGAACCGCAGATTGCTCCAATAGAAGAGCCAAAGAAAGATGACGCACCAGCCATCTTAGACGATGGTAATTCTGGTATGGATGATGACGGGTATTCCGATGACATTTTCTTGTCTGCTTCTTTTAAAGAGCTCTATGATAAATGTGGTTGGACAGAGATCAGTGTAGAGACAGATTCAGATAAGGCATACACTCAGCTTATTAAATCCTTGGCTAATTTCACAGGTGATGTAGTTTCGAACCCAGATAACAAGCCAACGAATAAGGTTCAATCTTTTAAGACTAACGATGAGACAGGTCTAAGAGAGTTTATTTCTGGCATCAAGAATAATCAGGGTATAAATCTCTTGGCGAACAAGTCAGAACTAAGATCTCGGTTAAAAACTTTTTTCTTGGTCTAATACCAATTACTGCCAATAATTATTTTATCCTTACCTTAAACGTATCTTAAAGAAACACTAAATCCCCTACATACTAGGGGATTTTTAACATTATGCCTATTTAACCCCAAAGCAACATCTTTCTATTATGCGGTAGATCTTTAAATTAAGGAACACCAAAATGACAATACTTCCACGCGTCACTTCAGCGCTAGACCAAATAGAGATGACTTCTAGTCGTAACTCTAAGACGCAGCTGTTAGTCGATCTATTAGAGGATAAAGACTTATATCCTCTAGTGTCAAGGCTTTACCGCGTCGGTCTAGACCCACAGATATCAACTTTCTTGACTAAACTTCCAGATCACACTACAGGTGCAGTTAAGTTATCAGACGATGAGACCTATAATCTCGTTATAAATTTACTGGATAGTTTAATAAACGGTAGACGTCTAAATAAGGCAGAGTGGCAAGAGGTTACAGGTGCTTTACTTTATAACTTAACTCCATCAGAGTTTAAGTGGGTTCAGAAGTCCTTGACTAAGGACTGGACGTTAGGCACATCCATATCAACGTATAACAAAGCTGCTCAGGCTCTCTTGCTTCCAACCATTGTAGAGTTTGATACAGTCAGGGTCAGCAACATACAAGACGCTAGACTTGATTACAGTAGCGGTGTCTATGTCAGTGTTAAAAAAGACGGCGTTAACGCTACCTATGACCCATTAGGCGTCTTAAGAAGTAGAAACGGTAACTTAATACCTTTATCGCACTTAGAGGCGCAATTACGACCTTTACAAGGCGCGTATGTCATATTCGGTGAGTTGGTATCAACAAACAGGCAATCATCATCTGGATTATGTAACTCAGCTATCAAACTTGGCTATGAGTCAAAACTTGATCTGACCCCGCTTCAGCTGTATGTCTTTGATGCTATGGAGATCGGTGAGTACACACCCAGAAATTTCACAACTCCGTTCAGAGAGCGTCAAGCGTTGGCACAGAGCCTTATAACAGATCTTAATCAACCAGACATCAAGCTCATCAACCACCAGCTCGTATACTCCTTAGAGGATGTCTATCGAATAAACGACCAGTTCGTTCAGCAAGGTGAGGAGGGTATTGTTATAAACAGTCAAGATATGCTCTTTGAGTTCGGTCGCTCCAAGCAACGGGCAAGAATAAAGGAAGTCTTGGATGGAGACTTTGAGATTATAGATGTCTTGCCCCACAGCAGACATCCAGACTGGGCAGGTTCATTGACGGTCAGATCCTCAGATGGCTTGGTTATAACTAACACAGGTTCAGGGTTGAACGAGATCGTAGGCGACAATAAGAACCGCATAGAAATCTGGCAGAACAGAGATAACATTATAGGCAAAATTGCAAGAGTTAAATACAACAAAGTCATTCTTAGTCCAGATTCGTCTGGCTTCAGCCTATTTATTCCAGTCTTGGATGAGATCAGAGACAGGTCTGATAAGAACAAGGCGGATTCATTTTATGATTTAGCGTTAGGTTCAAATCAGAAGCACGAAGACTTATTAAAGACTTTAAAGAAATAAAGGAGAGTAAGTAATGAATACAGTAGATGTTATTAAAACACAGCAATTGGCTATAGATCGAGCTCAAGAAGAGATAAACAATGTTTGTCAGGCTTTTGCAGCTATAGTCGAGGAAGAGATTAATAAATCCATAGGCGGCGGTAATAAATACGAAGTATTTCATAGTGGGGGGCTTAAATTCATTATTCGAACAGTCGGCGAAAAGGTCGAGCCAGTCGAATGCTGTTTCTATAGCCTTATACCACAACATAAATTAGACGGTGTCTTTCAGATGTACATTCCAGAGAGTAAGTTTGAATCTGTGACAAACCTTATTTCACACCTACTATCAAAAAGACTTGACTTAATTCACCTTAATTGTTTTGTATATGAGTCAGAGGTATCAAAATTTTTTAAAGGATAAAATAATGAAACTGTTTTCCTCTTTAAAGGTACAGGGCGTTCAAAAGGTGGCTTCGAATTATTCTTTCTTGTATAACTTATCAAAAGTTCTTAAAAACAGAACTTTGAAAGATATGTCAGACGATGAGTATGAGAAACTGTTTGAACTATTTGTTAAAAAACTTCACCTAAGTGAAGACTTAGTAGATATTTTCTTAGGTCTATGCACAGAGGATGCAAATCGGGATGCAGCTGTTCGTGCCTTAGATGAGTTCTGCCGCAAAAACGGTACAGATTCATCTGACCTTGACGCTGTCATGAACACGGCGGTTAATTTTCTTAGCAGATATGCTAATCAATATTTAGCTTAAGAATTAGGAGGTTAGATATGAAACTGTTTACATCAAACAAAACAACTAAAGCGGACGCATTTACATTTTTACAAAACTCTGCCGATGCTGCTGCGACGAAAGAGATTAAGTCTTTGATCAATAATTTTAAGTGTGATTTTGACTTAGATAACTCACGCATTAAATTCGAGACTAGTGGCGGTTATGTAGAGATCTATTGTAAAAATTTTAAAAATAACGTTCATTTGAATGTGGGCTATAATGAAGACTTGCTAGACACAGACGCAGATCTTGTCAGCGGTGCATTAGCAGCGGTTATTAGGAACAATAAAAAGATAAACGATGTCCTTAAACGTCATGCAGAGTTTAGGAATAGAGTCTGGGATGAGGATCTTTCTGAAGATGATGCTAAATCCTTGTTATTCAAATTGTTTAGAGTTTAAGGAACGGCAGATATGAAGCTTTTTTCTCGTAGACCAGTTCAAGCGGCAGTTGTCGAGGTTAACAACGACGGATCTTATAAAGACGTCAGAAAGACTATACAAACCTTAGACAGACTGCGTTCTCTGGTCTTAGATGCTTATAACCAGTCTTTGGCATTAGAGAGCTTAGCCCAGAGCATAGATAAGAAGGCTCCGCTCTGGAATGAGTCCTCTTTGCTAGACGTCATAAACTCAATCACTGGTTTACTCTACACCACAGACAAGGCAGAGGTCAATGCCGCTATAAAAGAGCTTGATGCTCATATAGCAAAACTAAGAAAATAAACAGCTATAAAATCTTGGTCTATATGATTATATCATATAGACCAAACAGCTTTATTTTTCTAGAGCACAGAGCCTATTTAGATACAAATAATTTTGAAAGGCAGACAAATGAATCAAATCAACTACAAACAAATCTTAGAAACCCATCAGAGGATAACATCTGTTACAGTCAGAGGTTGCTCTATAACAACCAACAAAACATATCGTTATAGCTATAAGTTTCCTGTAATCGCTCAGGCTGTAGCTAAGAAGCTTCAAGATTACATCAACATTTAGAAAAGGATAAATTATGCCAGATTACCAACAGTTACAAGATCAAGTTAATCGAGAAACTCGGTCAAAGCTTCTAGAGCGTTTAGCTAAGGAGCATAAAGCTGAACAGATATCAGGCTTCGCGGTTGCTAATGACTCCTATGTCTATACGGTTCTGTTAGAGGATGAGTTGAAGTCTGCTATAAGGAATGTTCTGTTTGAACAGCTTGAGAACGCAGAGCCTGACTTCTTGTCTTTATACAAACCGAAGGACTTATCAGATGATTACTTCATTCCAACGATAAACTTCATTTTGTCCTTAGATGATATGTACCATAAGTGCAGACTCATACAGCAGCTCATAGACTTCGATGCTTATGTAGAGGATATGGTAACTCCAATCGAGAATAAAGAACCTATTAATTTCCTTGGTGAGATCAACTCATACAAAGATGGTAATTTTACGGTGCTTCAATTTGCTAAAAATAGCCAAGACGCAAAGGCAGAGTAATGAAGCTAACCGTGTATATAGGCAAGATGGGAGCAGGGAAGACAACGTTAGCGTTTAAGGATGCGATGGACTTTAAGGCGGTGCAGGGCGGTTCTGCTATTATCTTATCATTTGCAGACCCTTTGAAGACTTTACTTCGGGATCAGTTCCAGATGACTAAGGAGCCACAGGAACGAGGCACTAAGCCAATCAAGGCTAGAGACATTAAGTGTCGGCTGTTTGCTAGCTTCACAACGTTAGCTGTAGCTAACGTTGGTGCAGCTTATTTTCAAACAGTAAATAACACCCTAAATTCCATAGACCTTGATAAGCTCATAGACGATATACAATCTGCACATCAAGAAGAGGATGTAAATGCTTATAAAGTCATATACAGACAAGTGGTTCAGTTTCTTGGTACAGACATCGGTCGGGTCATCCATCCTGACTTTTGGTCTATTCTGCTTGCTAATAAAATCAAGGTCATGAACGATTCGGGTAGATTTCATCACGACCAGATATTCGTAGATGATCTTAGATTCTTGTCGGAGTTCAGGCTCTTGGATGAATTTGCTTACAATGCAGACATCAATACTTCATATAAGGTGCTATACACATCAGATCGAGAGCGACGTAAACGTCTAGGTCTTTCTGCCTCAGACTTTAGAGCTTTGAGTAAACATCCGTCAGAGTTAGAGGTCGATAAGATTATACGTCATTTAAATGTTAAGCGAATTCCTTATACAACGATAGTTTAAATCTTTGAGGAGTGCTTGCTAAGGGCTTTACTTCTCAGCTTCTTGTTTCCTACTACAATAGAAATTCAGAAAGGATTTTTATATGACAAACTCGACAGACTCAATAAACAAAACTTCACAAGATAGGCAAAATGAGATCTCATTGGCAGATCTGCTTCCTGTCTTACAAAGAACAAACAAAATCGTTTATAATTATCTGAAAGACCACGACCTGAAGCTGCAGTATGCAGAGTTCGGTCAATACAAGATTATACTGATAAACTCTATGTTCGCTTCGGCACTGGGATATCGTGTAAACGCTAATTTTGAGCCTTTTGACTACGACCCAGATACAAAGACAATCATAATTTATCATCATCCGTCACGAACCTTAGAATCGCTTATAAACGTCATAAATAAACTCTTGGCTCATTTCGATGCTTTCCTAGAGGCAGCTCCCACAGGAATCTATAAAGAAAAGTTCCCTAAGGGTCTGCAACACGTTCCCTCATATAAGTCGGCAATCATTATAGGTAGTCTGTATTCGTATGAGGTCTATTATAATTCTTACAACTACATCAGCTGTGATATAACAGAGGACTATTTCCATGACGTCATTTAAGACCTATAATCCAGTCTTAGAAAACAAGCAAATAGTGCTAAACGCAAAGATTGCTAGGCTTCTCTTGAAAAACAATCGAGTCAAGAACCAGAAGCCATTTTTGATAAACGCAATTGTAACGAAGCTCTACAGCCAAGAGGGCATTAAGCCCAGCCCACATATATTCACAGAGCTTCAAACAACATCAGAGGTTCAACAATGAGCATACAGGCAGAGACCAACTATTCTTTAATCTGCACGAAGTCAGATTTCTTAAGAACGGTCGTGACTAAATACATAATCCAGAAGAACATAGACGCAGGTCTGTATCCCAACCAGTCCTTGTTCGGTAAGTGTATTTTAGTCGGAGATGACTTAGAGCCTACTCCAAAGAAATACGTAATCTCATATAAGACCAGACCAGATTTCAAGATTATAAACGTGGATGAGGATCCATTGTCCGTTTTGGCAGAGGTCTTGGGTGTAGAGAACAAAGACTATAAATCTTATGTTCGCAACAAGCTTCTCAAGAACCCTAACATCAAGCCTAACAGTTTATACTACTATATGATCTTGCTTAGGGATTGTATAGACAGAGAGTCAGACTCATTTAATTACACTAAGGCTGACATCATTGTAGATACGTATACGTTTGAGGTTAGTTCCTCTGCTTTAGATCGATATAAAGCCTTGAATGCCTATGTAATGACTCCGTCGGAGAAGACCCTGTTTGAGCTTGTTCGTGTATTCTCGCAGGGGCAGGACTTACGTCGAAGATTAACTTCCATTGCCTATTGCATGAAATCAATATTAGAGGATACTGTTCCAGACTACATAAAGTCAAGGGTCAGCTTCTCTCAAGACTCAGCAGTGATTATGAACTATCTCAATTTGAGTATCCAGATAGCTACGTTTGAGTCCTTTGAAGAATTCATCTCAAATATGATAAATAAATTGGTGGATTAGGCAGAATGGCAACGAACACTTTACTCTATAACAAATACAGACCTTTGAAGTTCTCAGAGGTCGCTGGGAATAAAGAAACGTCTGATATTCTGCGAGGATTATTAAGAAACAATCAAGTCAGGAACTCCAACTTCGTGCTATTTGGCGAACCAGGATGCGGAAAGACTACCACAGCGCGCATCTTAGCTCGGGCTATTAACTGTCTTAACCCTCAGGACGGCGAGCCTTGTAATGAATGCGAACATTGTAAGAAATTCTTAGCTGGTTCATACCCAGACTACATAGAGGTAGACGGTACATCATACAATAAGGTTGAGGATGCTAAACGATTAGTAGAGATCGCTACGCAGTACCCTTTAGTTAAGAACCATTATCGAGTCATAATGATCGATGAGGCTCATAGATTAAGCAACGCCGCTTGGGATAAATTCCTAATTTTGTTAGAGTCGGCAGACGTCAAGACTATATTTATCTTTGCGACTACGGATATACATCTGTTCCGTCCTGCTATTTTATCTCGATGTTTCACATTCTACATTAAGCCTTTAATCGCCAGAGACATAGCTCAGGAAGTCTTGCGTATCTGTAAAGGTGAGGGCATCTCTTACTCAATGGATGCCATAAACAAATTAGCTTACAATTATCAAGGTAAGCCAAGAGACGCCATAAAGACCTTAGATATGATTATCAGGTCAACAAACAGCTTCCTTGAGTACAATAAAGAGTCAATTGAGCAGTCTTTGCTTCAATGCTTTAAGCTGGCGTATTTTAATAAATTTGAAGAGTATCTGCCTATTGTGGAGCGTCTGGATGTATCAAAAATATACAATAACTTAACATCGATGATTTCTGAGGTATTCTTGTATCCTAAGGTGCAGCCTATTTTAATCGAGGCTCGGCAGATAGAAGAATTCAAGAACCTTATAGACAACAATGCTTTTAAGCAAATCATAAACGATACTTTACTTTACAAGCCAAACGATATCAACTCATTAATCCTACTCTTGGCTCAGGTGTCGGCTTTAGGCATAAAGCTTCAGGCAAAGCAAGAGCAGACGTCACAGCACAGAGGCAGACGTTTCGTAGAGAAGAGTTCAGCACAGAGGCAGATCTCAGTCGCAGTTGATATAGACTCAGAGGTTATTACCTCACCTAAACAAGAACAACCACAGGTGGGTCTAGATTCGTCTACAATCGTTCAATCTAATTTAACAGCTATAAACACTTCACCGCAGGTTAAGGTTCAACAGACTTTAACTACTGCGGATTTAGAAAAATTCGGATTTATAAAGGTCAGCTAATGAGATACGAAGTCTTAGTTACGGAGAACCCAATCGATATAGTCAAGGCAGAGAAGCTTAGGGCGCTAGGCTTGGTCGTGCCTTTTATTCCCTCAGACGAAGAGTTTAACATTTATGCTTATATCCCCGAAGGCGCAGATATCGACAGAGATAAGATAAATGCTATTCATTACTTCGATTCTTTGCATCAATACATCACAGAGGAGGAGCTGCAGAGGTATGACTTGTCTATCAAAGCCTTTAACTCTGTCGAGATTGGAGATAAGGTAGCAATAAAAGGCTATAAGAAGCTTATAACTACAGTCGTTGCAGTAAAGGATAATGAGGTCACCACAGAGATAAACCTTAGAGGGTATATCTACAGGTTTCACGAGAACATAGAGCGGGTGTCGAAGGCAGAGATTATCTACCCTAATGTAGAGCGGAATTTTAAGGATATCTATGACTGTGATCTATACGTAGACTGCGATCCGTTTAGTAAGATAGACCAAGAGTTTATCTATGTTCATTCCCTGTTCTACTTTCTGCTCCGTTTGAAGCTCTCGTACTCCAGAATGAATGTCATTCTTGTCAATCCTAGATTTGACTTTCATAAAACATTTGGTTTCGGTGCTTATTTTGGGTCAAAGGAGCTACTTCCTTTAGAGGCAGAGGATTATTTATACACAGAGGACTTAACCGTATACGAACCTAGCTTGAACGTCATAACGAAGCAGCAGGTCAGGAATGTTAATCATCTTGTTACAGTAACTCCTGATGTCTTTAAGCAGATCACAGGGTTGCAGACCAGCAAGCAGTTAAAGATTCTTAACAGGCTCCTTGAAATCTACAAGAACAGCAAGAGAATAATCAGCATTCCTAAGATGAAATCAGATATTTTATTCGATGCAGATCGAGTCATGAAGCTAAATCACATCAGACCTAAGGATTTAAACCACAAGATGACTCCTTTACGGAGAGAAAATGCTTCTGCTCACTTTCTCTTTGATATGAATGAATGCTTCAGATATTTACTCGAAAAGAAATTTATCAATATCGCAGAAAACATCGATTATTATATGACAATTTTGAAAGGTTAGACTGATGGAAACTTCATACATAGATTATTTATCAACATTGCCGCAGAATGAAGTCGGAGAATCTCTGAAAGACTTGATACGAGATAACTATGATTTCTTTAAGCACTATTTAGATGAGCTGTTTCACATAGAGGCTAACTATATTTATCTGAATCTTGTTTGTGGAGTAAGTCAGACTCGTATAGCAGAGATGATCGGTGTCAGTCAATACGGCGTTTCTAAGAGAATAACCGCAGGGCTGAATAAGCTATCTTACTTGATCCGTATTCCTGAAAAGAACAGAGCTGTGGTTAAGAAGGATCTGTCTACCTTACTTCCTACCTTAGAGGCTGATGTAGTCTTTAATTATTACTTTATGAAGACATATGCCTTGACAGGACGGCTGATGAATTTAGACCACAATTTAGTAAACTCTGTAGTAACGTCTGGTATAAATATGCTTCATAAGCTGGCTAAGGCTACAGATTTGAAGTCTTTCTTAACGACCTTTATATCTAACCATAACCTGAACATAAAGTCAATGCAGGAGCTTGAGGTCTATCACCCTGCTATCTTTGAGAAGTGTGTCTATTTTAAGAATCACCCAGAGGAGATTGAGGGCTTGGTCTTATCTGCTCAGAGGTATGTTACTTATATCCAGAATCTGATAAAGGTTTCATCATACGGAGACTATACATTTAAGCTTTATGACAAGGATAGAGTATGACGAGTATGACTCAATTCCAGACCTATGACGTCGCTCCAATATCAGACTTGACCCATAGACTCATCAACCACAGAAACGTAATAATAAATCTGCTTCCGTCTAAGGCTCGACTCAGAGACGTAATGTTCACTACAGACCGACTATGTCCTCATCTGACAATAAAAGAACATCATTGTCAGAGTTGCGGTGCTTTTGTAGGATTCATAGGGCAAGAGGACACATCACTTCAGTTTTATAAGCACCTTACCTTGTTAGCCAATTCATTTATCAACTCAGATAACGTCTATGTCATCACAGACAGATATATGCCAGATGATTATCAGCTGCCAACGGTGGGTATGTCCTTGATGAAGTATAAAGGGTTCAAGCATCAGGCTACATACATCCTTTACAATAAAGTTGCAAGAAGTAAAGATGCGGGGTTCGTTAAACAGACGTTCATAACTCACTTTACATCGTCAAGGGACTTCATATGGAAGTCTAGGGTCATACTTGCCCCGAAGATCGATTTACTCTCGCTTATTTCTCACAACGATTGTTTATTTGTCAATCCATCTTTGGATTTTCTTAAGTTTTATAGCAACGATTTCAAATTCATAATAAGTGACTTGTCGGTAGCTGAGGCACTTATGCACCAAAAGGATATAAAATGAAAAACCGAGATTTTGATAGGTTGGTAAGTTCTTACGTCAATGAGTCTAATCGTAACATCAAGGCAACAAGAATCAACATCGCAGATCTACATCTTAGCGTTGGCGCTCTGAAGTCTTTTGCTAGTTTCTTTGAGAACACAGACACAAAAATCAGATTTAAGCCTAGAGCCACACAGATGTCTGCTAACAGAATCCTAGCGGTTCTACGTAACGCTAACCCAAATATAGATATCGAGTACTCAGATGGTCTAGATGATGACAATGAGTTCGTTCATAAAAGTGCAAAGCCGTTATGGGTTTTGTCAAAGGATGCTAGTGGCACATTCAGTTTAACTAAGGCTCCAAGATAATAAAAGGATAACAAATGGATTTCAACACAGAAATAGCTAAGCAACAAATCGACCTTTCTCTTGAAGGTATCGATGCTCCGCTTCTTGACAACCCAGACCCAGAGTTTGATGAGTCTTTGGGTCTAGATTTAAGTTCATTAACAGACTCTGATCTGTATAACCCAGAGGCAGATGAAATTGAAGAAGCAGAGATATCTATTCCAAGCCTAGAGCAAGACATCATAAGATTCTTGTCAGAGAACCCTAGCTGCGTCACAGCTTTGCATAAGAGTCCAGAGGCAGCATTAGAGTTCATATCGGAACAACTCGACTTAGACGGCGTCATAGAGCTTTATAGAACTAACCCAGACTTTAACGTCTTTATCAACGCCATAGCACAAGGCTTCTTGGTATCGGATAACTTCGTTAAGGTCATTCCAAATACGGTTAAGATTTTCTTTATAACGTCTGAGCTTCTTGAGTCTATTCATTTAAGGAACTTGGCTAACATCAATATGTATAAATCGACTCCAGCTATCTTTGACTTCAAGCCAGAGAGCATTAATGCATTGGGTTCTGTCTATAAGCAACATCAAGGTACATATAAAAGCTTATATAACTACTTGCAAGCATATTGCTATAAACCTGTCGTCGAGGAGAAAAACAGCATCTCCGTGCTAGATTTCGACGATATGACTATTGCTAAATCGATAGTTAAGTCCTCTAAGGGTATAACTGCAGGGTTGAACAAGCTTAAGGCTGCAGGTTGCGACCAGACGAGACTAAATAGGCTTACTGTTCTTGCTAAGGCGCTAAGAGACAGCAAACAATAAACACAGAGAGGTCAATATGGAAACTACAAATCAGAATAACTCAGACGTAGTCCTAGAGTCAGATTATAAGATGGCTCTGTTTCAAGAATCCTTGGATAAGCTAACAGAGTCCTTGAAGCAGATCACAGACTCTGATTCTACTAAGTTCGGGGATAAAGCAGATGCAATCATGAACGCTATGCTTAGCCTCGTTCCAGCTCTCATGAGTGAGCTAGCTCCAGACAAGGTCGAGATAGATGAGTCTAAGGCTAATCACATCATGAAGATTAATGCCTTGTTCGTGTCTATCCAGAACTCTCTTTATAAGAAGCGTGAGGTCGAGAATAAGGAAGAGGTCGATCTGGCTCACCCTAAGATCCAGAAGGCTATTGAATTCATTTTCGATGGCGTCCTTGAGTCAATGACGGCTGTGGGCATCAGCAAAGACTTGCAGGCAACATTCACTCATGACTTCTCGCTCCGTATGGTTGACTTTGAGAACAAGATGAACCGTTTATTAAAGGGCACATCGTTCCAGCAATTGGATTCAATCACTAACCCGTTAGTTAAGGAATTTACAGACAAAAGGAATTCATAGATATGAGTTTCTCTGAGAAGATAATTAAGAAGCTTGATGGTATCGGCGTAGAGCGAAAGAATATCCTAGACTTTGCTAGAGATGATTTAGGAATAACTTTGCTCCCTGCGCAGATCTTTATATTCAAATTATTTTACTCAATTCCTCTATCAAACAACAAGAAAGATAACTGTATCCCCATAGGTGATCGCTTCAATGAAAAGATCTTATATGAGTTCTCAGAGGCGGAGTTTGCAGAGTTCTTGTATAATTCCAATAGACTTAACATAAAGAACATAGACCCAGAGGCAGTCTTTACAGAGATTGTCTTTGTGATCGGTCGTCGAGGAACAAAGACTACGATGACATCAATCATTACTCTCTACACCATCTACCTGATTCTTTTGCTAGAGAACCCGCATGAGTATTTCGGTATTCTCGAAGAGGATGAGATCGGCGTAGCTATTGTATCTAACTCCAGAGACAATGCAGACCGACAGTTCAGAACTATATGCAAGATGGTATATAGCTCGCCATTCTTTAAGAAACATTTAGTAAAAGACCCCGTTAACGGCTTCCTGTTTCTGAAGTCTAGGCGGTTATTGAGCTCGAACTCGCCTAAGGTGCTAGAGCGAGGCGATATTCTTATATCAACCTTTGCAGCTAACCCTAACGTTCGCGGTGCATCAAATATCGTAACGATAGCAGATGAGTTTCACCATTTCCTCGATGCAGATGTATCGTCTAAGACTAATCCTTTAGATAAAGTCGTCTTTGAAGCCTTGACTCCATCAACGTCAGGTTATGTTTATCCAGATGGTAAACCAGCAGGTAAGAACTTCTTTATATCCTCACCAAATGGACGTAGAGGTATGCTTTACACTATGTATAAGACTGCTATGGAGCATAAGACTGAACGTCCTACTTCTCTGGTCATAAATGTTCCGTCTCATTGGGTTAATAATAAACTAACTCCTCAGACCTTGAGGTCATTTTTCAATAAGTCCGAGCTGTCCTTTGAGCAGGAGTATGAGGCGAAGTTTGTTAATAAGACGGGCGGCTGGTTGAATAACATCAGAGCAGAGGTAGAGTCCTGCATTAATAAATTTAATGATAACGACATCAAACCGGGTAACTCCCATATGACTTATTACTTGGGCATAGACTTTGGTATTGGTCATGACGGCACAGCTTTGGCAGTTGCTCACTATGAACCGTATATTCCTAGCGATTTTGCTTCTTTGTCACCTTTGCCTAATCAGGACACTCGAGACAAGGTCAGTGATATAATAATCATCGACCACATCTCATACTTGACTCCAGAGGCAGGGCATTTAGTTTCATTAGATGACATATACGCAGAGTTAGACCACATAATGAACTATTACATCATACAGGACGGAATATTTGATCAGTGGTCTGGAGGTCTGTTTGAGCAGCTACTTCAAGAGCGAGGTTATACTAATTTACGTAAGTTTCCCGCTACGCAGCAGTCTAACTCGGATCAAGCTAAGTTGTTTAGGCAGCTGGTTCTGGAGGGGAAAGTCATTTTTCCAAATAAGCCAGATTTCATAGAAGAGCTCTTTCGTTTGAACGAAACGGTGTCTAGAGATGGCTTAATAAAGGTCGAGGATGTTAATGTCCATGACGACCAGTATGACGCTGTAGCTCGTGCCATATGGTTGGCATTTAACTCTGTGGACTCAAACTTACAATCTTTTAATGCTTTGTATAATCAGCAACCTATTATCAGCCACAATGGTGTTACTCCTAGATTAATTCAGAGATCGGTTGGAACTAAATCTAACACAGACCCTAACAACGTCAGAAGTTATAAGAATGCAAGAACTTTAAGGAGAATCAAATAATGCCCGTAACAAGCACAAATAAAGATAAAGTTTATCGAGAGAATAAAGACAAGAATACACCTACATCTAAGACCTATTTAATCTCTGCCTTTAAAGCTAAGCCGTCAGCAATGGAGGACATTAACCTAGATGACGCTGAGAACATAGAGGATGAGAGATTAGGTATTCTGCAAGAGGCAGAGCTCTTGATTGAGCAGATCAATGAAGATATTCTTTCCGTCGGCAGATTGTCGGCTTCTCAGAAGAAAGCAATCTTTTACTATTTGTCCATATTTTCGGCTTTGGTGTCAAGAATTATTGACCTGCACACTAAGCTTCCATTGGCAACATTCCGATTGCAGAAGCCTAAGCATAACGTAGATATCGTTCAGGACTATATCTTTGATTATTTTAATAAACTAGTCAATTCGGCTAAGTTCAAGGTCGAGTTACGAAACATCATACGTAATCGTTGGGTGTTCGGTGTAGGCTTGGCAAGAATAGACGATGATTTCTGCTTCTTGAGAGATACTCTAATAGACGATGATTTATCAAACATCACTAGACCAGAGATCTCTCAGGAAGACCTAGATAAGATCTATGAGATAAACAGTAAATACAACCTAGACCCAGAGTCTATCTCTTGGTCTGAAAAGCTAGAGGTCTTGAAGCACTATATTTTAGACATTAACCCAGATTATAAGGGCATAAAGAGTTTCCGCTCTATTAGTCCTCTTGATGTAACTACGACTAAGGTTAATCGTGATATTGATTACAATATCTACACAATTCCGCAGTCGAAGCCTTTAACAGACTTTATAAGCTCTTTTAATGATGCAGATAAAGATTTAGAGCAGACTTTAGAGGATTTGGGATATTCTAAAGCAGCGATTCATTTGCACACAGATTCAGACTCCTCTGCAACCATAGACATAGATTCAGATCCGTTTAATGATGATGGCGCGTATATCATAAGCCTCGATGCAGGTCAGGATGTCCTTATGCTTGAGGATTCTATTTTGAATAGAATCTTGGAGCCAGCCATACGTAACCTTATAGCAACTCGTATGTCGAATCAGCTAGTATCTCTTTCAACTAAGGTAGACCGTATCGTGTCTGCGCCTAATGCGTCGAAGGGGCAGCTTGATATGCTTCAGCAAGATCTGCAGGCTATGGCAGAGGCAGATCAGGGTTCGCTCTTGGCGGTTAACTTTGAGGTTAATGTCAGTGAGATAAGCCTTGATATGAAGCAGAATGCAGATTTGGATAATGTCATAGACAGAACTAATAAAGAGATCACAACAGCTTTGGGCATTCCAGATGATATTATATCTGGTGATGGCGGTTCATACGGCGGCTCTTTCTTGAAAGTTGAGTTAATGTCAAACGAATACGCAGAGTTTCGTGATGCTTTGAAGGTCTTTATTGAGGAGAAAATATTTAGACCTATCGCTATAAAGAAGGGCTTCATATCTGTAGACGCATGGGGAGAGGCTGTTCCAGTTTATCCTAATGTCCGCTTCGATAAGTTCTCTATCGCTCGTAACTCTGAGGATATGCAGTTTATAAAAGACCTTGTGTCTGAGGGTATGCTTCCTCGTCGCACCTTGATGGAGATTCTTGGTTTCAACTCAGAGGACATTGCTCAGTCTCTACAACGAGAGCAGGGTTCGTTCTTTAACTCTACGGTTCAAGAGACAGTTAATGATGTTATCTCGAACCTATTATCAACTAAGCTTGAAACTGACGTAGACTTTAAGAAGCGAATTTTGGACGCTCTCGGTTTTAGCGCGGATAAGTCCGAAGATGATAAGTCTGAAAACAAGCAAGAGGATAATGAAGATGAAAATATTTAGTAATTTAAACCGAAATGCCTTATCTCCCGATATGAAAGATTCAGGCATAGACCAAGACGTTAGAACAAATAGAACTCAGCCTAAGAATACGCCAACTCCCCCGTTGCCTGTTCTTTCAAGTGAAGAGGTGGATGAGCTTCTCTTAGACTCTGAAAACGTAAACACAGCGACGAGACATCAAAAGCTTGCCCGATCGTTTAAACACGACGCTCAGGGTGGCTTTACTTTGCAAAGAACTAATAGGTCTTTATCTGCAACTGCTCAGCCTCAGGATAAGAGGAACGCAATCATAACTTTTAATTCGAATGATTGGATATTCTTGCAGGCTACTATCGTCAGCTCCGTGAACGTAGAGGATGATGGATATACTGTCACCCCAGACTCTGCTCCGTTTATAAACGATAATGCTAACAGCTGGGACTCTAATACTTTACAGAAATGGTATAAGACTTTCATAGGCGCTCATAACTATAAAGACCACGATCAAGATCGTTCAAGGTCTAAGGGCATAATTCTTGATGCCGTCTTGCGCAGAATTCCTATTGAAGGTTCAAAGACAGGCGAGTCTGTGTTATACGTAGACATCTTAGTTGCGGTAAACAAGAACATAGATCCAGAGTGGGCACAGTTAATTGATAGTGGTCGGATTAAGTGGCTGTCAATGGGTGCCATATCCTCTGCTTTAAAATGCACTAGATGCGGCTGCATTTCCTTTGATGAGGACGATGACTGCGAGCATATGCTCTTTGAGCTGGGTATGAACTACTTTGATGAAAATGGCATAAAGAGACCTATTGCGGCATTGATAACAGATGACGATTATTTAGATCAACCTGATTCAGGATATATGGTCTTTAAAGAGGCTTCTTTACTGTCTGTCGATCCAGCTTTCACAGGTGCCTGCACCTCTCACAGAATTGAGGTGGCTCCTGACCAGCAGATAGACTTTATCGTTCCTAGAAAGGCTTTGCAGAGGGATGCATTCCAGTTCTGGGGCGTAGATCAAGGTCAGATTAATGGTGTGCCTCGATTAGCTATCGTTGAGGATGAAAATGTCAGACCAGATATGTATCAATAATCTCATATCGGTTAGAAAGTCCTTGAATAATCATGAAAAAGTTTCTATTTCTCTTATAAATTAAACTTGAGAGTAAGGAGAATTAATATCGTGAGAAAGTTCACAGAACTTCAACAGAAAAATCAGAAGGAACTTCTGAAGATCAAGGACGAGTTATTTAACCGTGTTCGTGTATTTATCAGAAAGTCGGAGTTGAACTCAGGCGTGCTTCCAATGTTTGAGGCAGAGCTAAACAATATCTTTGCTAGGCTTGAAAAGAAGCTTAGCGAATAAATGAAAGGATTAAAAATGAAACCGTTAAAGGGCAGTGAGAAACAAGTGGAGTGGGCAGAGAAAATAAGAGTTAACTTCTTTATTTCTAAAGACAATAAACCAGCATACTATGATGGAATGAGCGACAAGGATAAAATTCTTGAGCGCTCCTTAGAAACTTTCAAGTCTATAGCTAACAGAGAGTTTAAAGAAGAGACTACATTAGCAGAGGACGGCTTTAAATTTCAGCCTTTATGGGATAAGTTCATAGCATTTATGAAAAAACAAATGGACGATAAATTTTGGATCGATAACAGATCTGAGCTTGAGCGCGGCGCTGCTGCGGTTTTTTCATATTTAATGGTTCTTTTAAGTCTAAGTGTAGAGGGCAGTAAGAATGTTCCAAAACACGGGCTTTATGCTGATCTATTAAAAGTAATCACAAAATAATGTTAGACTCTACTAACACAACACCACAACAGCAAGATGAATTAAACAGAGTCATAGATCTGCTCATAGCAGAGGATGAACCTAAAAAACCAGGATATCTTGCTGTGGGTGACTTCCACTCTAAGAACGCACAGGCTTTCTTTGGAGATGAGTATTGTAGAAAAATCTACGAGGAGTCTCCAAAGAAATACAAAGATGAGGTTAGAGCAGTCGGTAAGGTGGCAGGCTTGGCATTGGTCTATGGCTCGTCTTGGAAGATGTTTCTTGACATTATACCTAACTGCACAGAGGCACAGGCTAAATCAATTTATAACAATTTCTTTAACAGCCTACCTAGATTGAAGGCTTGGGATAGAGCTAATATATCTCAAGGATTAAAAACTGGGGCAACGAAGACAATATTAGGCAGATTGATCCACGCAAAGGATTATGATTCGGACAACTGGGGCTTCAAAGCCAAAGCTGAAAGATTCCTTAAGAATGGTGGGATTCAAGGCTCAGGTGCAGAAATAATACATTACATTCTACTGAAATTATACAATATTATTGATGAACATAAGCTATCAAGATTTGTAGGAACATATGCGTTCAGCAACTACTATACAAGAATTCTATCTTTGGTAGACCCCACAGAGGAACAGATCAAATCCCTAGAGGCAGACTTGGATAATCAGCCAGACGGAAACTGTAAGATTATCACTCAGAGTAACGGTGCGGTAACGCAGGAGTATGATAGGAATGTTCAGATGCTAAAGAGTTTAGTAACTAAACATAACTTGTCTATTATTTTGTAAATTTTGAAGGAACCTATATAATGCCATTTAAACCAGAGTTTAACTTATCTGAATTAGTGGGTTCAGGTGGTCGTAAACTTAACGGCTTTGCGTTGAGAAAATTACCAGAGTCTGTGGTTCAGAACGCATTAGATTATTACCAAGTCACAGATATAAAAGAAGCTCTTTACAGACACTTTAATAACATACAAGATCGCCCAGTTTGTGGGGTCTGTGGTAAGCCAACATTTTTTGATGGTTTCCAAGAAGGGTACAGGCGATTTTGTAGTAACGATTGCGCTAGAAAGTTTATAGCTAATTTTGATTTAACTCCAATAAATGAGTTGTCTTTGACATTTAATGAAGATTGCGTGATGGAATTAACTAAAGATGATTTGGTTAAGCCAGATGGTAAAATTAAAGAACATATGTGTAAACCATACCAATTACGTAATAAACACCCAAAGTCATATAATTTTTTAATTTCTTTAGCAAAACAGCATAATTTAACTTCTTTGAGTGAAGTAATTTATTTTTATTTGAATGATTTAACTATTCGTCCTACTTGTAAAGCAGACGGCTGTAATAACCCAGTTTCTTTTCAATCTTTTACGGAAGGGTATCGTAAGTATTGCTGTTCAGATTGTGCTAATAAATCAACCCAAGATGTCATAACAGGCGTAATGATGGAGAAATATGGCGTAAAACGTTATACTCAAACAAAAGAATATTTAATAAAATCAAAAGAAACTAATCTTAGAAAATTTGGCGTAGACAATCATTCAAAAACTCAGTATTGGCTCGATTA
>ERZ773070.166-NODE-166-length-51146-cov-8.252726_pt1 | contig 51146 bp, 50 predicted proteins | sample MGYA00580618_ERZ773070 | MGnify/ENA primary metagenome ERZ773070 (study PRJEB29015, sample SAMEA2738023) | human oral metagenome | biome: human oral; feature: human-associated habitat; material: dental | place: China | collected 2019 ...
TGCCGCCGATGGTAACCTGTTGCTTATGAAGCTGCTCCAACACGCCATAACCCAAGGCTGCTGCGCGCGTACCGCCACCGGAGAACATCAACACAATAAGCGTATCGTCTTCGTCGTGGTGTTGAAGCCGGCTGGTTTCAAAGCGGTAGCCGCGTTGCAGGTCGACCGTATCAATACCGGCAACAGGCTGATATTTCACCAGCGAGCAGGCGGATAATAGGGCTGCGGAGAGCAGGGAAAGAGCGGATTTAAAAGGGAATTTCGGCATAAACACAGGAGAGGCGGTTGTTCATTCAAAACGGATTATAAAGGTTTTCAGACGGCCTTTATAGAAGGCAGATTTTCAGACGGCCTTTTTGCGTCGATTTTCCGTTATAATCGACACAATCTTTATCTTTCCAAACCCTTATGGCGCAACCAAACCGCATCAACCACGAACCTATCTTTCTGCTTGCTTCCGCCCCGTGGCGCGAGAGCAGCTTGTGGGTGGAGGCTTTCAGCCGCCGTTATGGGCGGGTGGCTTTGTTGGCCAGAAGCGCGCGCAAACGGCAGAGCGAATTGCGCGGCGTGTTGGTGCCGTTTGTACCGGTGAGCGCGTCTTGGTATGGTTCGCAAGAGTTAAAGACCCTGCATCGCGCCGAATGGATAGGCGGGTGGCCGCAGCCGCAGGGCCGGGCTTTGTTCAGCGGATTGTATGTGAACGAGTTGATGCTGAAGTTGACCGTCCGCGAAGATCCGTTGCCCGAGCTTTACGATGTTTTGGCGGAAACCATGAAAACCATCTGCTGCGAGGCCAACCATATTGCCGCTTTGCGCCGTTTTGAGTGGTCGCTGTTGACACGCTTGGGATTTGCCCCCGATTTGTTCCATGACGGCAACGGCAATGAAATCAACAGCGATGAAACTTATTGGCTCACGCCTGAAGAAGCTGTGGTTCCCCTGGCCGAGGCCGACCGTTTCCATGCGCTCAATAAGGGCGTGGCCGTATTGGGCGCGACTTTAATCGATTTGAGGGAAGGCAGTTTTGTTCATCAGGAAAGCCTCGGTCAGGCTTTGAAAGTAACGCGGCTTTTGATTGACAACCTTCTACCCGAGGGCATCAAGTCTCGGCAGGTTTTGCAGCAGTTGCAGCAGTTTGGCTTGGGCAGTTGAATTTTTTCAGACGGCCTTTGATAGGTAATGATTCAGGCCGTCTGAAACCTTAATGAAAGGACATTATTATGTTGTTAGGCGTAAACATCGACCATATTGCCACCGTCCGCAATGCGCGCGGTACGATTTATCCCAGCCCTGTCGAAGCGGCGCTGATTGCGGAAACCCACGGCGCAGATTTGATTACCATGCACTTGCGTGAAGACCGCCGCCATATTAAAGATGCGGACGTGTTCGCCGTTAAAAACGCCATCCGCACGCGCCTGAATTTGGAAATGGCGCTGACGGAAGAAATGCTGGAAAACGCGCTCAACGTCATGCCGGAAGATGTGTGCCTCGTACCTGAAAAACGTCAAGAAGTGACCACTGAAGGCGGTTTGGACGTATTGGCGCAACAGGATAAAGTGGCCGAGTTCACCAAAATCCTGACCGATGCAGGCATCCGCGTGTCCTTGTTTATCGATGCCGACAACGCGCAAATTCAAGCCGCTTATGATGTCGGCGCACCCGTTATCGAGTTGCACACCGGCGCATATGCCGATGCGCACAGCCACGCCGAGCAAATGAAACAATTCGAGCGCATTCAAAACGGCGCGCATTACGCCAGCGATTTGGGTTTGGTCGTCAATGCCGGACACGGCCTGACCATTCACAACGTTACACCGATTGCTCAAATACTCGCCATCCGCGAACTGAACATCGGCCATTCGTTGATTTCCCAAGCACTCTTCCTCGGCCTGCCTGAAGCAGTCCGTCAGATGAGGGAAGTCATGTTCAGAGCCAGAATGCTGCCTTAACGGCATCAGCCATACCGGCTAAGGCAATTGGTTTTGGCCGGTATTCACACTTTCAGACGGCCTGACTATTTAAACAAGGAGCAGACCCATGATTTACGGAATAGGTACAGACATTGTTTCCCTCAAACGCATTATCCGCCTGAACAAAAAATTCGGACTGGCATTTGCGCAACGCATTCTCAGCCCGGAAGAGCTGTTGGAGTTTCCACAGGCAGGCAAACCGGTCAACTATCTTGCCAAACGCTTTGCCGCCAAAGAGGCTTTTGCTAAAGCCGTCGGTACGGGCATACGCGGCGTGGTGTCTTTCCGCAATATCGGTGTCGGGCATGATGCATTAGGCAAACCTGAGTTATTTTTTGCACCGGCTTTGACCAAATGGCTGGAAGAACAGAGTATCCGAAGCTGTCATCTCAGTATGAGCGATGAAGAGGATACCGTTATGGCTTTTGTCATTGCGGAAAAATAAGGCCGGATTTAAGTATTCTGAAATAGAAAATCCTTTTCAGACGGCCTGAAGGGTTAGGTATTTGTTGAAGGTCGGGCGTATAGGCCCAACATCGTTTTTGTACGTATAAATCAGCAGGTGTCACTGCCTGCCGCATATAAGAATAAGCTCATGACGACTGAAGACACACGTCCATTGGTGCAAGTGGTTGCCGGAATTTTGCTCGACCCAAACGGCCGCTATCTGCTCAGTTCCCGCCCAGAGGGCAAGCCGTATGCCGGCTATTGGGAATTTGCCGGCGGCAAGGTTGAGGCAGGCGAGAGCGATTTTCAAGCCTTACAGCGCGAGTTTGAAGAAGAACTCGGCATCCGTATCTTTGCCGCTACGCCGTGGCTGACCAAAGTCCATTCCTACGAACACGCACATGTACGCCTGCATTTTTTATGGGTGGAAGCCGACCAATGGACAGGCGAAATCCAATCGAGGGAAGGGCAGAAATGGGCATGGCAAAAGGCAGGGGATTTTACCGTTGCGCCGATGTTGCCTGCCAATAGCGCATTATTACGCTCCCTCTCTATTCCGCGCCAGCTTCAAGGCCGTCTGAAAAGCGGATTCAGCGGTCAAAACAGCATGGGTGAATACCATGTTGCACCGTATCTATCAGCTCAGCATCAAACCGCATCTGCCGTATTGTTGGATTTTGCCGATTGGCAACAAGGCAAGCCGATAGAAGCGTCCAGCGTGTGGCCAATCATTGAAAATGCCGAACAATGGCAGCAGGTGCAAAATGCCGATGCTGTCGTATGGAAAGTAGCAAATGAAGCGGCAGCCAAGCAAGTTGTCGATATTTTGGCACAAGGCGTGGCTATGCCGTTGATTGCGGCTGCTCCGGAAAGTATGGTTTCCATTTATCGCGAACAGTGGCAGAGCATGGGTGTGCATGCCGTTTTGACCGATAATGACATTGAGGCCGTCTGAAATGAGTAAAAATCAAAAACTACTGATTGCCGCTGTTTTACTGATTGTGTTTGCGGCGGTCAAACTGCTGCTTTTGGATTGGTGGCAGCGGCAACAGTCAAAAGCGAATGTGGTCGAATGTAATCTGACACAAGGCTGCGTCCTGCCTGACGGTTCAAAAGTGCGAGCGACCTCCATCAATACACACGAGCCTTTCGATATTGTGGTGGAAAATGTGCCGAAGAATACGGGCGCGGTCAGTATCAGTTTCAGTATGAAAAACATGGACATGGGCTTCAACAGCTACAACCTGACGCAACAATCGCCGCAAAGTTGGCAGGCTGCGCAAGTCCGCTTGCCGTTTTGCGTCGAAGGCCGCCATGATTACACTGCCGACATTACCATTGGCAAACAGACTTTTCAGACGGCATTTAGTGCAGAGTAGTCATCATGCAAAGGCCGTCTGAAAAATTAAAGGCTAAAATTTTAATTTTTTTCAGACGGCATATTTAAAAGTTCTTTATAAATGAATCAATTATAAATTATTTTTAGATAGATTGTTTACAATCATTCTGACTATCAGCCAAAAGTACAAAACGGACAGAAGCTAGGCCACATATGGGTTTGATGTGGTACAGCCTGTCCGTTTTTTACATTTGTTGCAAAAAAATCGTTTATTAATAACTGAATTTTTTATAATTTTTTTGAAAAAAGTGTTTGACAAGACCGGTTTTATTTTTTAAATTTGTTTCCATAAATAAAAACTACATCGCACTACAAAGGAACATCATCATGAATCTGTATCAAACCACTCTCTCTTGTTATAGATTTTCTCCCGTCTCTGCCGCTCCCGTCGCCGCCAGCTTATTGGCAGTCCCGACGGTCTGAAGGCTCTCAACCCGAATCCAGTTTCCGCATTCCTACGAATGCTTCGGGTTTTAAAATATCTGTATCCCCCAACAGCATTCATATACTGATTAATAAAAATTAAAAAACGTATACCTTCGCTTCAGCCTTATTGTATTTATTGGTTTTGATAACTATTTGTATTTATTGATTTTAAATTTTTAGATGGTTGATGATTGAAATTTTACAGGCCGTCTGAAAACAGTTTTTAGAACGATTGTTTCTTTTTAAACGGTTCGTTTCAAGTTGTGAAAAAACTGAGCCGTCCGATTAATACTGAAAAAAGTCTATAAAGGAGAAATATGATGAGTCAACACTCTGCCGGAGCACGTTTCCGCAAAGCCGTGAAAGAATCAAACCCTCTTGCCGTGGTCGGTTGTGTCAATGCTTACTTTGCACGATTGGCGACCCAAAGCGGTTTCAAAGCCATCTATCTGTCTGGCGGCGGCGTGGCAGCCTGCTCTTGCGGTATCCCTGATTTGGGCATTACCACAATGGAAGATGTGCTGATCGACGCACGACGCATCACGGACAATGTGGATACCCCTTTGCTGGTGGACATCGATGTGGGTTGGGGCGGTGCATTCAATATTGCCCGTACCATTCGTAACTTTGAACGCGCTGGTGTTGCAGCGGTTCACATCGAAGATCAGGTAGCGCAAAAACGCTGCGGCCACCGTCCGAACAAAGCCATCGTTTCTAAAGATGAAATGGTCGACCGTATCAAAGCTGCCGTAGATGCCCGCGTTGATGAGAACTTCGTGATTATGGCGCGTACCGATGCGCTGGCGGTAGAAGGTTTGGATGCCGCTATCGAACGCGCTCAGGCTTGTGTCGAAGCCGGTGCGGACATGATTTTCCCTGAAGCCATGACCGATTTGAAAATGTACCGCCAATTTGCAGATGCAGTGAAAGTGCCTGTATTGGCCAACATTACCGAGTTTGGTTCTACTCCGCTTTATACCCAAAGCGAGCTGGCTGAAAACGGCGTGTCGCTGGTTCTGTATCCGCTGTCATCATTCCGCGCAGCAAGCAAAGCCGCTCTGAATGTTTATGAAGCGATTATGCGTGATGGCACTCAGGCCGCAGTGGTTGATACTATGCAAACCCGTGCCGAGCTGTACGAGCATCTGAACTATCATGCCTTCGAGCAAAAACTGGATAAATTGTTTCAAAAATAAGTAACCGCTTTCAGACGGCCTTTCAACAAATCCGCATCGGCCGTCTGAAAAATAAAACCCATAAAAATACAAAGGAGAAATACCATGACTGAAACTACTCAAACCCCGACTTTCAAACCTAAAAAATCCGTTGCGCTTTCTGGTGTTGCGGCCGGTAATACCGAATTGTGTACCGTTGGCCGTACCGGTAACGATTTGAGCTATCGCGGTTACGACATTCTGGACTTGGCACAAAAATGCGAGTTTGAAGAAGTCGCCTACCTGCTGATTCACGGCCATCTGCCCAACAAATTCGAGCTGGCCGCTTATAAAACCAAGCTCAAATCCATGCGCGGCCTGCCTATCCGTGTGATCAAAGTTTTGGAAAGCCTGCCTGCACATACCCATCCGATGGACGTGATGCGTACCGGCGTATCCATGCTGGGCTGCGTTCATCCTGAACGTGAAAGCCATCCGGAAAGCGAAGCGCGCGACATCGCCGACAAACTGATCGCCAGCCTCGGCAGCATTCTCTTGTACTGGTATCAATATTCGCACAACGGCAAACGCATTGAAGTTGAAAGCGACGAAGAGACCATCGGCGGTCATTTCCTGCACCTGTTGCACGGCAAACGCCCAAGCGAATCACACATCAAAGCCATGCACGTTTCACTGATTCTGTATGCAGAACACGAGTTCAACGCTTCTACCTTTACCGCCCGCGTGATTGCCGGTACAGGCTCTGATATGTACTCCTGCATTACCGGTGCAATCGGCGCGTTGAAAGGTCCGAAACACGGCGGTGCGAACGAAGTGGCTTACGATATTCAAAAACGCTACCGCAATGCCGACGAAGCCGAAGCCGACATCCGCGAACGCATCGGCCGCAAAGAAATCGTGATCGGTTTCGGTCATCCGGTGTACACCATTTCCGACCCTCGCAACGTTGTCATTAAAGAAGTGGCACGCGGTTTGAGCAAAGAAACCGGCGATATGCGCCTCTTTGACATTGCCGAACGCTTGGAAAGCGTGATGTGGGAAGAGAAAAAAATGTTCCCGAATCTGGACTGGTTCTCTGCCGTTTCCTACCAAAAATTGGGCGTACCGACCGCTATGTTCACACCGCTGTTCGTAATTTCCCGTACAACCGGCTGGGCGGCACACGTTCTCGAGCAACGCAAAGACGGCAAAATCATCCGTCCGAGCGCAAACTACACAGGCCCTGAAGATTTGGCATTCGTGGAGATTGAAGACCGCTAATACGCGTAACAGCAGGGTGGGCCGCCTGCCCGCCCCATCTCGAAATGCCGTTTGAAAACAATGAATAAATGATGTTTTCGTTTTTCGACGGCCTAGTGCAGTATGCGAGAGAGAGCCGGCCGTTTGGAAAACATGCTGCTCTGCTGTCGTCATTCCCATACAGGCAGAAATTCAAAATTCTGCTGTAAAGAGTACTGAAAGATTTAAGTTTGGATTTCCGTCTATACGGGAATGATGGTAGCGGAGCAGCAATTTTTTTTCATACCGCGAATAGATTTCAGACAACAAGCAATAAAACAGAATTTATGATTTCAGACGGCCTGAAGGTCCGAATCAACAGGCCGTCTGAAACCTCAAACCAAAAAAATAATAGATTTAGGAGAACCGACATGACTGCCAACCAACGCTACCGCAAAGCTTTGCCCGGTACGGATTTGGAATATTACGACGCGCGTCAGGCGTGTGAAGACATCAAACCAGGCTCTTACGACAAGCTGCCTTATACAAGCCGTATCTTGGCTGAGAACTTGGTCAACCGCGCAGACAAAGTCGACCTGCCTACGCTGCAAAGCTGGCTGGGCCAGCTGATTGAGGGAAAACAGGAAATCGACTTCCCTTGGTATCCTGCACGCGTGGTGTGCCACGATATTCTGGGTCAGACAGCGTTGGTGGATTTGGCAGGCTTGCGTGATGCGATTGCCGAAAAAGGCGGCGATCCTTCCAAAGTGAATCCGGTGGTGCAAACCCAGCTTATCGTCGACCACTCTCTGGCCGTTGAATGCGGCGGCTACGATCCTGATGCCTTCCGCAAAAACCGCGAAATCGAAGACAGACGCAACGAAGACCGTTTCCACTTCATCAACTGGACAAAAACCGCATTTGAAAATGTGGACGTGATTCCTGCAGGCAACGGCATTATGCACCAAATCAACTTGGAAAAAATGTCGCCCGTTGTCCAAGTTAAAAACGGCGTAGCATTCCCTGATACTTGTGTGGGTACTGACTCCCATACGCCGCACGTCGATTCATTGGGCGTAATTTCCGTAGGCGTGGGCGGTTTGGAAGCCGAAACCGTGATGTTGGGCCGTGCATCCATGATGCGTCTGCCTGATATTATCGGCGTGGAGCTGACCGGCAAACGTCAGCCGGGCATTACTGCCACCGACATCGTGTTGGCACTGACCGAATTCTTGCGTAAAGAGCGCGTGGTTGGCGCATTTGTCGAATTCTTCGGCGAAGGCGCAAGAAGCCTGTCCATCGGCGACCGTGCCACTATTTCCAACATGACCCCTGAGTTTGGCGCGACTGCCGCGATGTTCGCTATTGATGAGCAAACCATTGATTATTTGAAACTGACCGGTCGTGACGACGCGCAAGTGAAATTGGTAGAAATCTACGCCAAAACCGCAGGCTTGTGGGCAGATGCCTTGAAAACCGCCGTTTATCCTCGCGTTTTGAAATTTGATTTGAGCAGCGTAACGCGCAATATGGCAGGCCCAAGTAATCCGCATGCCCGTTTTGCGACCGCCGATTTGGCCAGCAAAGGCTTGGCTAAACCTTATGAAGAGCCTTCAGACGGCCAAATGCCTGACGGTGCAGTGATTATTGCCGCGATTACTTCATGTACCAATACTTCCAATCCGCGCAACGTTGTCGCCGCCGCGCTGTTGGCACGCAATGCCAACCGCCTCGGCTTGCAACGCAAACCTTGGGTGAAATCTTCGTTTGCCCCGGGTTCAAAAGTAGCCGAAATCTATTTGAAAGAAGCAGGCCTGCTGCCTGAAATGGAAAAACTCGGCTTCGGTATCGTTGCCTTCGCATGTACCACCTGTAACGGCATGAGCGGCGCGCTGGATCCGAAAATCCAAAAAGAAATCATCGACCGCGATTTGTACGCCACCGCCGTATTGTCAGGCAACCGCAACTTCGACGGCCGTATCCATCCGTATGCGAAACAGGCTTTCCTCGCTTCGCCTCCGTTGGTCGTTGCCTACGCGCTGGCAGGCAGCATCCGTTTCGATATTGAAAACGACGTACTCGGCGTTGCAGACGGCAAAGAAATCCGCCTGAAAGATATTTGGCCTACCGATGAAGAAATCGATGCCATCGTTGCCGAATATGTGAAACCGCAACAATTCCGCGACGTTTATATCCCGATGTTCGACACCGGCACAGCACAAAAAGCACCAAGTCCGCTGTACGACTGGCGTCCAATGTCCACCTATATCCGCCGCCCACCTTACTGGGAAGGCGCACTGGCAGGGGAACGCACATTGAGAGGTATGCGTCCGCTGGCGATTTTGCCCGACAACATCACCACCGACCACCTCTCACCGTCCAATGCGATTTTGGCCAGCAGTGCCGCAGGCGAATATTTGGCAAAAATGGGTTTGCCCGAAGAAGACTTCAACTCTTACGCAACCCACCGCGGTGACCACTTGACCGCCCAACGCGCAACCTTCGCCAATCCGAAACTGTTTAACGAAATGGTGAGAAACGAAGACGGCAGCGTACGCCAAGGCTCGCTTGCTCGTGTTGAACCTGAAGGTCAAGTGATGCGTATGTGGGAAGCCATCGAAACTTATATGAACCGCAAACAGCCGCTCATCATCATTGCCGGTGCGGATTACGGTCAAGGCTCAAGCCGCGACTGGGCAGCAAAAGGCGTACGCCTCGCCGGCGTGGAAGCGATTGTTGCCGAAGGCTTTGAGCGTATCCACCGCACCAACTTAATCGGTATGGGCGTATTGCCGCTGCAATTCAAACCGGGTACCAACCGCCACACCCTGCAACTGGACGGTACGGAAACCTACGACGTTGTCGGCGAACGCACACCGCGCTGCGACCTGACCCTCGTGATTCACCGTAAAAACGGCGAAACCGTCGAAGTTCCGGTGACCTGCCGCCTCGATACCGCAGAAGAAGTGTTGGTATATGAAGCCGGTGGCGTGTTGCAACGTTTCGCACAAGACTTTTTAGAAGGAAATGCAGCGTAAGGTAAATCAGGCATAGTCAAAATGTCCGAGCTACGCTCAAAAAGGTTTTCAGACGGCCTCGAATGTTTGAGAGGCCGTCTGAAAAAACCATACTAAAAATACAAAGGAGAACTCGAAATGCCGCAAATTAAAATTCCAGCCGTTTACTACCGCGGCGGTACATCTAAAGGCATTTTCTTCAAACGTACCGATCTGCCGGCCGCTGCGCAGGAAGCAGGCGAGGCACGCGACAAAATCCTCTTGCGCGTACTCGGCAGCCCGGACCCTTACGGCAAACAGATTGACGGTTTGGGTAACGCCAGTTCATCCACCAGCAAAGCCGTGATTTTGGACAAATCCGAACGCGCCGATCACGATGTCGATTATTTGTTCGGACAAGTTTCCATCGACAAACCTTTTGTCGATTGGAGCGGCAACTGCGGCAATCTGACCGCCGCTGTGGGCGCATTTGCCATCGAACAAGGCTTGGTCGATAAATCCAAAATCCCTTCAGACGGCCTGTGTACCGTCAAAATCTGGCAGAAAAACATCGGCAAAACCATTATTGCCCATGTGCCGATGCAAAACGGCGCAGTTTTGGAAACAGGCGATTTTGAGCTTGACGGCGTAACGTTTCCGGCAGCCGAAGTACAAATCGAATTTTTAGATCCGGCCGACGGCGAAGGCAGTATGTTCCCAACCGGCAATTTGGTCGATGAAATTGATGTGCCGAATATAGGCCGTCTGAAAGCCACGCTTATCAATGCCGGGATTCCAACCATTTTCCTGAATGCCGCAGATTTGGGCTACACAGGCAAAGAGTTGCAAGACAACATCAACAACGATGCCGCGGCTCTGGAAAAATTTGAAACCATCCGCGCGTATGGCGCGCTGAAAATGGGTTTGATCAGCGACGTATCCGAAGCCGCCACCCGCGCCCATACTCCGAAAGTCGCTTTTGTCGCTCCGGCGGCAGATTACACCGCTTCAAGCGGCAAAACCGTCAAAGCTGCCGACATTGACTTATTGGTACGCGCGCTGAGCATGGGCAAATTGCACCACGCCATGATGGGTACTGCTTCAGTCGCCATCGCTACCGCTGCCGCCGTGCCCGGAACGCTGGTCAACCTTGCAGCCGGAGGCGGAGCGCGTAAAGAAGTCCGTTTCGGTCATCCGTCAGGCACACTGCGTGTCGGTGCCGCCGCCGAATGTCAGGACGGCCAATGGACGGCCACCAAAGCGGTCATGAGCCGTAGCGCACGCGTGATTATGGAAGGACAAGTCCGAGTGCCGGAAGATTGCTTTTAAGTTTTCAGACGGCCGCAGCATTAAACAAGGCCGTCTGAAAACCAAATAAGCAGATTTTAGTCAGGTAGCAATACCTGCAATGGAGATTAGGATTGGGCATGAAGCCTGACTAAACACCAAACCAAAGGCAATCTGGAAAGCTCTCAAATGTTTTTGCTCTTTTCAGACGGCCTGAAGCCAAAAAAACAATCAAAATTCAAAGGAGAAACACCATGTCCAACCAACTCATTCTTGTTCTGAACTGCGGCAGCTCTTCACTCAAAGGTGCCGTTATCGACCGTAAAAACGGTAAAGTTCTCTTAAGCTGTCTCGGCGAACGTTTGGGTACGCCCGAAGCAGTCATTACGTTCAGCAAAGACGGTAAAAAATGCCAAACAGCTTTGACCAGCCGTAACGATCATGCCGGTGCCGTAGGTATGCTGTTGAAAGAGCTTGAAAAACACGGCCTGCACGACCGCATTAAAGCCATCGGCCACCGCATCGCACACGGCGGCGAAAAATACAGCGAGTCTGTTTTGATCGACCAAGCGGTAATGGACGAACTCAATGCCTGCATTCCGCTCGCTCCGCTGCATAACCCTGCCAATATCAATGGCATTTTGGCTGCGCAAGAGCACTTCCCGGGCCTGCCCAATGTCGGCGTGATGGATACTTCATTCCACCAAACCATGCCGGAGCGAGCCTACACTTATGCCGTTCCGCGCGAATTGCGTAAAAAATACGCTTTCCGCCGCTACGGTTTCCACGGTACCAGTATGCGTTACGTTGCCCCTGAAGCAGCACGCATCTTGGGCAAACCGTTGGAAGACATCCGCATGATTATTGCCCACTTAGGCAACGGCGCATCCATTACCGCCATCAAAAACGGCAAATCCGTTGACACCAGTATGGGCTTCACGCCGATCGAAGGTTTGGTAATGGGTACACGTTGCGGCGACATCGACCCTGGCGTATACAGCTATCTGACTTCACACGCCGGTTTGGATGTTGCCCAAGTTGATGAAATGCTGAACAAAAAATCAGGCTTGCTCGGTATTTCCGAACTCTCCAACGACTGCCGTTCTTTGGAAATCGCTGCGGATGAAGGCCATGAAGGCGCACGTTTGGCTCTGGAAGTCATGACTTACCGCCTTGCCAAATATATTGCTTCGATGGCTGTGGCTTGTGGCGGCGTTGACGCGCTTGTGTTTACCGGCGGTATCGGCGAAAACTCGCGTAATATCCGCGCTAAAACTGTTTCCTACTTGGATTTCTTGGGTCTGCACATCGACACCAAAGCCAATATGGACAAACGCTACGGCAACTCCGGTATCATCAGCCCGACAGGTTCTATGCCGGCTGTTTTGGTCGTTCCAACCAATGAAGAGCTGATGATTGCCCACGATACTGCTCAGTTGGCCGGCTTTATGGAAGAAGCAGGCTAGGGCGAAGATTTTCTTAGACCATAAACAATAAAAAGTGCGGATTCATCATCCGCACTTTTTTAATTACATTCAATCAAGCCACTTGGGTTTGATGTTCGTCGCCGTTGCGCTCACGAACTGCGCCCAATCGGTAAACGGTTTCGCCTTGTTCGCTCAAGAATGCTTGTACTGCATCGGCATCTTCTTTAGCAATGATAACAACCATGCCGATACCGCAGTTGAAGGTACGATACATTTCTTGGGTTTCCACATTGCCTGCTTTTTGCAGCCATTGGAACAGTTTAGGCAATTCCCACGCTTTGGCATCGATTTGTGCGACGGTATTTTCAGGCAAAACGCGAGGTACGTTTTCGGTAATGCCGCCGCCGGTAATATGGGCCATGCCTTTAATGGTGAATTTTTCCAAAGCGGCAAGGATAGGTTTCACATACAGGCGGGTAGGGGCGATGATGGCTTCGCGCAAGGTTTTGCCGTTGTCAAATTCCGCATCCAAATCAGGATTGTCGCGCTCGATGATTTTGCGTACCAAAGAGTAGCCGTTGGAGTGTGCGCCGTTGGAAGCCAAGCCCAAAACAACGTCTCCGGCCTGAATGCTGCGGCCGTTGATGACGCGTTCTTTTTCAACCACGCCGACGGCAAAACCGGCCAAGTCGTATTCGCCTTCGGGATACATGCCCGGCATTTCGGCAGTTTCACCGCCAATCAAAGCGCAACCGGATTCTTCGCAGCCTTGGGCGATGCCTTTAATCACATCAGTCGCGCGGGCAACATCCAGTTTGCCGCAAGCGAAATAGTCCAAGAAGAACAAAGGTTCCGCACCTTGAACCAAAATATCGTTGACGCTCATGGCAACCAAATCGATGCCGACAGTATCGTGTTTATCCCAGTCGAATGCTAGTTTCAGCTTGGTGCCGACGCCGTCCGTACCGGAAACCAATACCGGATTTTTGTATTTTTTGCCGATTTCGACCAAAGCGCCGAAACCGCCCAAATCACCCAACACTTCAGGGCGCATAGTACGCTTGGCAAAAGGTTTGATGTTTTCGACCAGTTGATCGCCTGCGTCGATATCCACGCCTGCGTCACGATAGCTCAAAGAAGTGCTCATTGGATTTCCTTATTCGGGTATGGGTAGATTGTCGGAGCGTATTTTATCTTAAATTGGAGGATTCAGGCTGAATTTTTTGGCATTATTGTCAACAATTTTTATTTTATCTTAATAGCCGTCTCGCTTTCAGACGGCCTTTGTGAATCTGTTATACTGCTTATTTATTTTGAAAACCTTAAGCATCAACTGGGGAACACCTTTTTATGTATCAAAAGAAAACGCGCAGTGTAAAACCGTGGATTATTATGGCTTGCGTTGTCGCAGCCTTTATTTGGCTTTTATATGCCTTGGGCGATGTTTTGACGCCGTTTATTGTGGCCGCCGTTTTGGCCTATGTTTTGAATCCCTTGGTCGAGTGGCTGCAATTGAAGCGTATCCGCCGCGCGCCGGCCTCTATGATTATTATGGCACTGGCTTTGCTGATATTGCTGTCGTTGGTACTGATTATCGTGCCTATGTTGTTGAACCAGTTTAACAATCTGGCCGAACGCCTGCCGCAAATCGTGGGCTTTGTTCAAAACAAACTGCTGCCGTGGCTCAACAGCGTCAGTGGGGATTATGTTCAAATCGATCAAGAATCAATCATCGCATGGTTGCAGTCGCATACGGATGAGTTGAGCAATACGCTTAAAGCATGGATTCCTACCTTGATGCGTCAAAGCGGTAATGTGATCAGCGGCGTCAGCAATTTGGTGTTGCTGCCTTTGCTGCTGTATTACTTCTTGTTGGATTGGAAACGTTGGTCTTCCGGAATCAGCAAATTGGTTCCACGCCGTTTTATCGAGACCTACACGCGTATCAGCGGCAATATGGATGAAGTTTTGGGCGAGTTTCTGCGCGGCCAGCTGATGGTTATGATGATTATGGGCTTGGTCTATGGCTTGGGCTTGATGCTGGTCGGTTTGGATTCCGGCTTTGCCATCGGTATGATTGCCGGTATTTTGGTATTTATTCCGTATTTGGGCGCATTTACCGGCCTTTTACTGGCGACAATTGCCGCGCTTTTGCAATATGGCTCATGGCAGGGGTTGTTGATGGTTTGGGCTGTATTCGGTGTCGGCCAATTCTTGGAAAGCTTTTTTATTACACCTAAAATCGTCGGCGACCGCATCGGTTTGTCTCCGTTCTGGGTGATTTTCTCGTTGATGGCTTTCGGACAGCTGATGGGTTTTGTCGGTATGCTCGCAGGCTTGCCGCTTGCCGCCGTAACATTGGTTTTATTGCGTGAAGGCGCATCTGCCTATTTCGGCAGCCATTTCTACAAACATAAATAAATCGATAATATTAAGGCCGTCTGAAATCCAAGTTTCAGACGGCCATTGATAACAAAGGAAGTTTATATGTTAGCCATTATCGGCGGCAGCGGTTTGACCAAACTGCCGGAACTCGAAATTACTGAACGAAAAATCGTACGCACTCCATACGGCTTAACCAGCAGCCCTATTTTGTTCGGCAGGTTGGGGCGCTTGGACATTGTTTTCCTTGCCCGACACGGCTTCAGCCATACCATCGCGCCGCATGAAATCAACTACCGCGCCAATATCTGGGCGTTGCACTCTTTAGGCGTTGAAAACATCATTGCCATTTCTTCAGTCGTCGGTATCAATCCCGATTTTGAAAACGGCAGTCTGGTGTTGCCGGACGATTTGATCGACTATACCTATGGCCGTAAAGATACTTTTTTTGAAGGCCAAGAATATCCGGTTGTCCATACCGATTTTTTCAACCCTTATTGCGATGAATTGCGACAAGAATTGTTGAATATCACGAAAGCGCACAATGTGCCGATTTATGATTCCGCTGTTTATGGTTGCCTGCAAGGCCCGCGCCGTCCGACCCGTGCCGAAATTGCCCGTTATCGCCGTGACGGCGTAGATGTACTCGGTATGACCGGTATGCCCGAAGCTGTTTTAGCCAGAGAGTTGAAAATGGCCTATGCCCACTTTTGCAGCGTCAGCAGCATTGATTGCTTTGATAGCGGAGTAGGGACTGAGGGCTGTAATGAACAGACTTTTATGACGATGACGAAAATCCGACAATTATTGAATGGTTTGTAACTGATAATGCCGTCTGAAATGATGTTTTCAGACGGCATTGTTTTATTTAAGAAGCTGTTTCCCGTGCCCAATGGGGCAGGGAGGCTTTTTGTTTGCGGAACGAAGCAAGTTGCATGCCCCGACATTTTTCAAAAATTAATTCAACCCCGCTTTGCAGCTGCAAAATTAAATTGGTATGCGTTTCCGTTTTAATAAAGTCAATATTGCGTTGCACCAAGCGTTGAATAACAGCATACACATCAAGGCAGCCATTTGCAAAAAACCACGGATTCAACTTTACCCAACGGCCGCCGCTTAATGCAGCACCAGGCTGAAAATCAGCACGAATCTGTGTCAAACGATTGTCGGAGAAATGCAGTTCGATATCGCCATAAAGCCAAATATTCCAGCCTTTTTGCACCAACAAGCCTTTAGGGACGCAATCAGGCGCAGGAAACATCTGCAAAATAGACTCTGCCGATTGTCCGATTTCCAGATAGTCAAACCGGCCGGTATACAAAAAATCATAAATATCAACGGCAATAGGAAAGTGGTAGCGCATGGCAATAACCATAGAAAAGCAATTAACCAAGCTATCTTAAACTTAAAATATAATGAAATCAATTCTTATTACTATTTATTCAATATAAGAAAGGCCGTCTGGAATTTCAGACGGCCTTGTAGCTTTGATTTAAACCGATATCGGTTTACTCAGCCTTTAAATCAGCCACGCATTGCTTATCGCGTGCCTCAAAAGCTTCCGCGCCCCCCAAGAGCTTGAGTTGCTCCTCAGGGCTGATTTTGCCGAAGTTTCTGATTTGTTCGTCAGAGAGTTTGCTTAAAGGCTGATCCCACATGCAGACACAATAGTCTTGAGCCAATTTCTCGTTTTGCGCATCCAAACCTTTTGCCTTCAAATCAGCTTGCCATTTTTCAGCAAAAGGAATGTTTTTCACGCAAGACTCCACCACATTTTGTTTCATCTGCGGCTTGTTCATGGCGCATTGTGAGAGCAGGGCGGTCAGAGCCAGCAAAGACAAAATAATCCATGCCCAAATGCGGATGGTGCGGATTCTTGCCTTGGCTTTCTTTCTGGCCGCCAGTTGCTCTTCAGACGGCCTTTCCGTTTGTTGCTCAGTCATGCAGGCTTTCCATGCGGATCATGGTGATCGGAGCATCCACGCAGCTCAGAGCTTCAATCGCTGCGATAGCGCGTTTGACGTTGTGCTCCACTGTGGTGTGGGTCAAAATCACGATTTCAGCAGTGCTTTGATTAATCACGCCTTTTTGAATCAGAGCCTCGATAGAAACATTTTCTTTGGCCAAGAGGGCGGCAATTTGACCCAAAGTGCCCGGTTCGTCAGTTGCTTGAACGCGCAGATAGTAGCTGCTGGTGATTTCATCCATAGGCAGAATATTTTGCGCTTGAACTTGTGAAGGTTGGAATGCCAAGTGAGGAACACGATGGTCAGTTTCCGCTTCAATCAGTCGGGCAATATCAATAATGTCGGCAACCACGGCAGAAGCAGTCGGCAATGCACCGGCGCCTGCACCATAATACAAGGTTTCACCAACCATATCGGCATTGACACGGACAGCATTCATCACGCCGTTAACGTTAGCCAGCAGACGGCTTTCAGGAATCAGAGTAGGGTGTACACGCAACTCGATGCCTTTGTCGGTTTTACGGGTAATACCCAACAATTTGATACGGTAGCCAAGCTCTTCAGCGTATTTGATATCGCGGCTGTCGAGTTTGCTGATACCTTCTAAATAGCAGGCAGAAAAGTTCATCGGTGTACCGAATGCCAATGCGCTCATAATCGTAATCTTATGGCCGGCATCATGACCTTCGATATCAAAAGTAGGGTCAGCTTCTGCATAGCCCAAAGCCTGAGCTTCTTTCAATACGTCTGTAAACGCGCTGCCTTTTTCACGCATTTCAGTAAGAATGAAGTTGCTGGTACCATTAATAATACCGGCGATACTGCGGATTTGGTTTGCAGCCAAGCCTTCACGCAAAGCCTTGATGATAGGGATACCGCCGGCAACAGCAGCTTCAAACTGCACCATGACATTTTTTTCTTCCGCCAAAGGGAAAATTTCATTGCCGTATTCAGCCAACAGTTTTTTATTGGCAGTAACAATGTGTTTGCCGTTTTCAATCGCTTTCAATACCGCATCTTTGGCAATACCGGTACCGCCAAACAATTCAACAACAACATCAACATCTTGATGCTGAACCAGCTCAAACGGATCTTTGATAAAAGCAGCATTCGGGCAAATTTGTTTGGCTTTTTCTTCGCTCAAATCACAAACAGCAGAAATACGGACTTCACGTCCCAAGCGGCGGCTGATTTCCGCAGCGTTGTCCTGCAATACAGTGGCCGTACCGCCACCAACTGTACCCAAACCTAAAAGACCGATATTTACTGGCTTCATTGTGTCTCCTTTTGAGCCGATACTTTAAAATAATCACGAAAAACCAAGGCTTGTTATAATCGCTTGCAATCGTAAATTCAGAGCAAAGCATCAATGCACAAGGTCAAACGTTGAATCCTACCTGATATTGCTTGATTTTGCACCTTTTTTTGCAAGGTTTCCCAAGGCCGTCTGAAAATCGTTCTACCATAAAAACAGGAATTGCCATGAAAATCACAGAAAACCATATCGATGAAACCGCATCATTTTTTTCATCCTCACAAGGCATATTGCAAATCGGTGAACAAACATATTCAGAACCCATTTGCTGGCAAGATGGCAAAATTAGCATCATTCCTCAAACAACCATCGAAGAATTAAACGAACAAATTTTTATATCAGCAATTGAAACAGCAGAAAACCGTCCAGAAGTCATTATTATAGGTACAGGAGCAAAACAACAATTCCTACATCCAAAAATTACAGTAGCCTTATCAGCCTACGGAATCGGCTTCGAATGCATGAACACAGCCTCAGCTTGCCGAACTTTGGTTTTACTGCAAGGAGAAGAACGAAGCACATGGGCTTGGTTGTGGCCATAACCTGTAGAAAAGACTATTGCATCACACTAGTCTAAGTTCGCATAATTTATATTATGTTAAATTTCCTATTCGAGATGATTTAAGCATATTCTTCGTATCTTGAATTACCTCTTCCGCTGACGTTGTTCCTTGATTATACAAGGAAATATTATGTCCGCACCCGTAATATTGTCTGCGGCCGCTACCAAAGGCGGCGTAGGCAAAACAACACTCATTGCTAATGTCTCCGGCGTTCTCGCTGATATTGGACTCCGCGTCCTAATGATCGACTGCGACGTTCAGCCATCACTGTCTAAATACTACCCAATAAGCCACCGCGCTCCAAATGGTATTGTCGAATTGCTTCTCGGTGAAAATACCGAAGAAGTCATCCGCTCGACAATATCCTATACCGTTTTTCCAAATTTAGACATCGTTATTTCCAATAACATTTCTGCTTTTGTTGAGACTGAAGTAACTTCTCGTCCCGACCGTGCATTTTTGCTGAGAAGTAAACTGCATTCCCAATACATACAGAATAACTACGATGTGGTTTTGATCGATACTCAGGGTGCGGTCGGCCCTCTCTTGGATACTGCTGCATTTGCTGCTACATGCTTGCTTTGCCCAATCATGCCTGAAGTTTTGAGTGCCCGTGAGTTCCTCACCGGTACGCAAGAACTTCTGAAGCGACTGCAAAAAGGTGAAGCAATGCGTATCCCAATGCCTCAACTGCGCGCAATCATCTACGCGCAAGATCGTACCAATGATGCGAAATTCATCGCATCTTCTATCAAAGACTTTTTCAGTAAAACATTAGACGACAGACGTAAATTGTTAAGCGTGGCAGTTCCTGCCGCCAAAGCATATAAGGAAGCTACCACTTTAAGGGTTCCCGTTCATTGTCATGAGCGCAAACAGCTTGGAAAGATGCTGTCTGCTTATGAAATTATGCACCGTATTGTTTATGAGATTTTCCCTGGTATCGAACAGAAAAATTTGCGTGGAAGCTGTTTCCACGACATGACTAGCCTGCTGCTAGAGGAGGTACAGTCATGAATCTGGACCAAACCAAAGCAGCCTTGAGTCTGCACATCGGTACCCCTGCACAGACAAATATGAGTTTTGGCATCGAGGATAGCCCTTCTCAGGGTATGTTAATGTCGTTGCCAATCAGCGAAATCGATTTCTTTGACAAAAACCCTCGCCGTTTACATGATGCTTCCAGCTATGCGGCCATCAAAGAGTCCATTCGTTCTTCAGGTATTCAACAACCGGTACACGTTACACAGCGACCTGGTGAAACTAAATATGTACTGGCACAGGGTGGTAATACCCGTCTCAAAATTTTGCGCGAACTCTTGGAAGAACATGGCGATAACCGCTTTCGTATGATGCCGTGCATTTACATCCCCTACTCTGACGAAACAACATTGCAGGTTGCGCACCTTGTTGAAAACGAACTTCGTGCTGAAATGTGTTTTTGGGATAAAGCCTGCAAATACGCCGAAATTCGCGATATTTTCCAAGATGAATCTGACTCAGGGAAACTTTCTTTGCGCGAACTGGAAGTGATGTTTTCTGATAAAGGCCTTACGGTTTCTCATAAAACTCTAGGACTGTTCTTTTTCGCTTCTGATAATTTACAGGAGCTGCAACAATATGCATTCAAACTTTCCCATGCAAAAGTAGAAGAAATAAAAAAGCTTCACTCTTCCCTGTTCTCAATTTCAAAATCAATTCAGTTGGACGATTCTTTCCAATATTTATGGTCAGATGTGCTGGAACAGTGGCAAAACCAATATTCTGCAACAGAGTTAGACGTTGATGAGCTTTGTCAGTTTGTGCTCAACAAATTCAAATTTGAATACGGTACTGAAGCCTTTCCTGCAACAGAAAATTCATCTGATAAAAACAAATCTGAAACAGCTGTCAAACAAGATGTCAATTTGCATCAAAAAGAAGCATCTGAAAAAAACACTGAGTCAGAGGATTTATCTAATAAATCTGTGCCAGCTCAAGAAAATAGCCAAAAGACTGATGCAGAGGATGAGCCGAGAGGAACTGAACAGACAGGGTTCGATGCCCTGGATGTTCAGAATCATCAGCTTACTTTGGATCAAACTAGCAAAAAATTGTTTTCTGCGGTTCGCAAGTTGTTGGCCAAAGTGAACCTGTCTGATTGCTTTAAAACCCACAAAGACTTCGCATACGGTTGGTATGTCGAGTATCCAGCATTTGAGCATATTTCAGGTTCCAGTGCCGAAAATGCAATTTATGCTATTGATGTTTTACATGCAGAAGCAGGCAATGTTTTCACATTCCTGTGGAAGCTTTGCGGTATCGATTCCTTTATGTTTGATGTTGGCGATAGCTCAAATCCCCTGCTTTCGCTGAAAAATGATTCAAAACTTCGTATTGCCTACGAAGATCCCGACAAATACGACGAATATACAAACTGTGGCATTGGAAACAAAGAAAACATTATTGCCTCTGTGTTGAATTGGCAGACAAATACTGAGCATGAATTTCACGCCAATGTTGTAGAAATTTTATCTTTGAGCACACAGTACAACAATTTAAAAAATAGAGGGGGTGAGGAGTGATGCGTAAGCCGTTTATTAGTAATCCCGTATATCGACTGTTCAATACAGATCCGGTTTATACGAATCTTGCACTGACAAGATTGGCATCCGCGCCTAATACTCCGCGAGAAGCCTCTTACAATGCTTTGGTCGCGCGTGAACATGAAGGTGTTTTGAATACTCTCAAACGGATGAACCCAAAGCGAATTGAGAAATTGGCATCAATGTGCCCCGATGTCGTGACCTATTCTATTGATCTGAAAATTTTGCAAAGCAAAATTGCGGAAATGGAAAATCACGAACAAAGATTTTCCGAGCAAATGCAGCGGCTCCGATGGATGTTAAAACATAAGGCCAGTAATCAAATGATCATAAACTTATGTTCCTTGATTTCTACGGCAGAAATTAAAAAAGTGCGTTTGGAATTGAATACTCCTGTCGTCAAAGGCCGAATTGTTATGCCATCTATTGAGGTTAGACTCAAAGTATTGAAGGCATGGAGTCAGTCGGAGAAGGAGTCTGATATTTTTGTTCGTTATCAGCAATTAATCGATCAATTTCCCGGTTATAGCCTTGCGCAGTTACATTCAATCATCAACGATGAAAAGTTTTTCGGAGCATGAGTATGTATATGGATTTCTCTACTGCCTACGAATATGAGACTGGTTTTGTACCCGCTCAAAGCATGTCAACCAATAACTTCATGCGAGGTTTGGTTGCTTTGTGGGAAGAACCAGCCACATATGTACGTCAGTTTGCTCAAGCGGTCGGTTCTGTTTCCGAGGGATATTTTTTAAGTTGGTTTGTTGAAAAATGTCTGCCAGGCGAATGGGTAAGCTTGAATAATGATTTGTTGTTTCATGAAGCAGGCATTTCCGCGAAGCAGTGGCGTAATATTCGCAATAGTCTTCTTGAGAAAGGTGTTTTACTTAATCGGAGAACCGTAGCACCAACCGAATCCCAATTTACATTGAATGATGCCCTGTTTGAGGATTTAGTACGCAAACATGGTGAAACAGATGTACTTGATGTGGTTGCGCCCCCTATTTCGATTAATAAACTTCATCTGAAGACATTAGCTGACAGAGGTCTTTCTTTTGTATCCGTCTTGTATTTGTCGTTTCTACAAAGCGAAGCTGAATATCAAGATTTGAGTAAGCGTGGTGATTGGTCGCCTTGGACTCATGCAGCTGAGAAGCATGTTTTTCATTCAACTATGTTGTCTAGGCGACAACAGGAAAGAGCTATTGCCGAATTAACATCTTTCGGTTTGATTGAGAGCTGTGTTGATGGTATGCCGGCAGCGCGACGTTGTAGATATAGCTTGAAGATGCTTGCTGATCTTACCTCAGAATATTTGAACGGATGTGTGTGATGGTTACCGCCACCAAATTACCCCCTCCTAAAGTGTTCAACTCTGAACTGACACAATGCTGGCAAGCTTTGCAAGGTAGTCGGAGAGTCGCCATTTATCGCTGTTTAATTGACATCACAGGCTCTTTAAAAGCTGCTGCCATGCTTTCTCAGTTGATTTATTGGACAAGAGTGAGCAAAGAGGTTGCCGAACGAGATGGTTGGATTTTCAAATCTATTGCTCAGATGGAAGCCGAAACGGGCCTGACAGTGAGAGAACAACGTACTTGTAAGATTAGGCTTCTTGATACAAACCTTATTCAAACATGCCGTAAAGGTGTGGGTGCTGCTTTGGCCATCAAAGTGAATTTGCATACCATGGCTGAGATGATCGCGAAATCTAGTGGTACTGACGATCAATTTGGCCTTACGCTGGCTGATTTGCAAAACACAAGTTCCCTCTATTTTAGAAAGCACTTTTCTAAGAGAATTGCTTATCACCGTGACCTGGTATCTCTGACAGGCTGTATTAATTCGGCTGTATTGTTGTCATGTGTTTTAAGTGATGCTGTTGGTTTGGTTTCTCAACATCCACATTTGCAACGTCATGCCTTTGCTACTTTGACTGCTGCTGACTGGGAAGAACGAACCTCTCTCTCTTATAAATCTCAATTAACAGCTCGAAATAGGTTGAAGAATTTGAATCTCATTTATGAGAGAAATTTCTTGGCCAGTCGCCGTATTTTTACACTGGTAAATGGTCACGATATTGTTATAGCCATCAAAAAGCTTCTTGCTGGTAAACAGGACGACGGCTTCAATCCATATAACACAAAAAAACGTGAAATCCTCAGTTTGGCGGAAAGGGCCAAATGTGATTGGCGGAAAGGGCCAAATGGATTGGATAAAGGGTTTCAGGGCAGTTTCGACAGTGATAAACCCCTATTTTCTAATATGACATTCAGAAGTGTCGAAAGGGAATGTTCGGATGTGTCGAATAGGAATTTTAAGAAAGGTCATAGAGGGAAATTCACAAGTGTCGATTGGGAGAGTTCAGAATTGTCGAATCGGCAGATTATTTATTATATAAATTACAAAGGGGTTTATAACTACAACTACATGACTGTCGAACCCAACAAGTTAGGTTCTCCCAAACAAGATCATGTGGTAGTGGTTGATGCTGATGTTGATTTGATTTACCCAAGGCTCTTCAACGTGCAAATGCGTCAACAGGCAGATTTGATTTTTGCAAAACATCTTTCAAAAAGCTCATCGGCTTTGAGGCAGGAAATCTTGGATGAGATTGAGGGGCAGAAAAAGGAAGTTTCAAGTCCACTCGGACTTTTAGCTAAACTGTGCCAACTTGCTTCTCAAGGTAACTTTACTGCCATTGTTGCGCCGCAGGTTAAATTCAATCGTGAGCAAGCTCAAAAATTACGGGTATCTCTTGAAAATCAGAGAAATTCAGAGAATATCCAAAAACAGGATTCTTTTGATATTGAGGCTGTACGCGCAAATTTGCAAAAGTTTTACGCTAAAAAGTAATATTTAAATCTAATAATATAAAATATATTAAAACAAAATTTCTTTTTGCTTGTGTTTTACGGCAATTTTCGATGTTTTCTTTGAAAACCTGTAACGGGGCGTTACAGTCATCAGCGAAGCTCTAAAGACTATGGTGATACTCGCCTGAGAATATGCTGCGCTGAAAGGGGCTTTACAAGAACTTTCTGATAACTTGATAGGATTTGAAAATGGAATTTGCGAAACAGAGATATATTGTTAAACCTGGTGCGATCCATGTCGCTCAACAATTTGATCTCAAAGTCACGACAAAACAGTCACCTTTCAGCGACGGTTACGATATGGCTCGTGCAGCTTTGGCTGTGGGAGTTAAGGTCAACCAGCAGTTGACTGAGGATGACGAACAGTTCCAGCAGTGGGAAGAGTTTAAAGCACATGAATTGCTGCTCAAACAACATCTTCAAAAGGAAACTGGTCGGAAGCATCATTTGGTTTGGGGGGAGTATGAAATTCTTTCTTCCGAGAACGACCGGTTTAAAAATATTGGTAGCTTGACCTCTTCCGGTGATGATGGTTTTTTTATGCATACCAAACAAGGTATTCGTATGTGGGAAGGAAATAACAACAAGAAGAACGGTCCACGTTGGCCAGGCATCAGATACGGTCTGACACTCAGTAACGAGTTGTTCGGTATGGCTATGTCTGATAATCCTTATGCCCAAAGTCGGTTATTGCAGATTGAAAAACAGATGACCGAGATTGAAGAATTTTTTGAGACTGTCAAAAAACAGGTTCATGCACAGATTGATAGTTTAGCCGCCGCCGGCATGAAGATTACGTTGATTCAAAACAATAACCCTGTTCATATCAGGTTGAATGCTTTACGGGCTTATGGTTTTAAACTGGTTAAATTGTTACGAGATTACGATAGTTTTGTTTGTGCCGTTAAGACACTCAATATCAAAGGCATGATGGCTAATAAACAATGTAATGACACATTGTATAATGGCGGTCGGATGATGAGAAAGTTACTGAATGATTTGTATATTGCGGTCATGGAGACTAGAGCTATCAAGAACATTCGACGTGAAAGTCTGCTTGATCCTGAACAGTTAGCGAAGTTGAAATCTGCAGTTGACCAAGAGATTCTTCCTAAAATTCCACTATCTGTTTGGGTTTATGAATCGCAACCCTCTTTGGTTTATATCCAGAAAAAAATGAGTCAGGAGGATCTCAATAAATTGGTTGATATTGTCCGTGAAAATGGGTTGTCTGGCTAGTTGGTACAGGGGGTTACAATCGGGTGTTTAGTGAGTTTCGGTTGGCCCCTTTTTTGTTTGAATGAATTTTTTAGAAGTATGGCTGATATGAATAATATGAATACTCAAAAATCAGGTAAGGATAAATACTTAAAATTTTGGGAATATAAAAGGCTTTTAAGGGTAAGGGGAATTGAAGATATAGAAAAAGAAATTGAATTAAAATTAGCTGATCTTGAACAGGTGATCGATGAGGCTCAGTCTTTTCACGAAGCATGTCAGGAACTTGATCTTGTATATCCAATCGTAAGAGAACATTTGAAATTGAGTAATAAATGCCTGGTTAGCTTAGATCTGAAAAAATACTATATTCCCAACATGCTCTTTTTTAAAAATGTGGTTTCTTCAAGTGGCCGTCAATCGCGTAAAAAGTTTTTTAAATGGACAGATATTAGTACGGCATTGGATAATACAAATGCCAGCCTTGATGAACGATTACTGCATATGAAGATCTATTTTGATTGCAGACAGTATTTCTCTCGCGGTAGGCAGATTGCCGGAGATTTAGCAGAATTGTTTTCGATGAAAGAAGTTTTTGAAGAAATTTTGAAAGTTGAGAATTTGGAACGCAAGAATCTTCCTAGTAACATCATGGTTAAGTAAGAATTTGAATACCTTTTTTGAATCGGTTGCCATCACTTTTGTGATGGCTTTTTTTTGGAGTCCAGTTCTGTAACGCCCCGTTACAGTTTCCGGTGGCGGTCCAGTTCTGTAACGCCCCGTTACAGTAGTGGATACCGGCGGCGGCATCGGCTTTCGTCAACTTCGTTTCTTTTCTGCGCCGATGACTGTAACGCCCCGTTTAACTAGATATGGCATAAGATTTAATTTGAAATAGTTGCTAGTTGACAATAGAAATTTATTTAGTTATGATTCAACAACCTTAATCTCATTTTGGGTTATTTTACCCTGTCTTTTCTGTCATATTTTTAAATCCTTCTTTTGGAGAAAAATATGTCAGTTCAACTTTCTGTTCGTGGCAATCTCGGTGCCGAATTTAATTTGCGTCCTGTCGCAAACCCTAAAAACGATGAGGCTTCGATCGTTCTTAATTTTTCAATTGCCTCCCCTAATTTCAAACGCAATGCCGAAGGTAAATCTGAAGTGGTTTCAACGGAGTGGATTTCTTGCGAATACTGGAATCGTGATGCCGCTCATCTCCATAAAATCTTACAGGTCGGTATGCCGGTTTACGTTACCGGTGAAGAACGTTACGAAACTTATACCAATCGTGATGGTATTGAAGTTCGCGTTCGAAAATTGCGTGTTCAAGATGTATTCATTGTTCCAACTGAGCGTGTAGAAGCTATCAAGTTGCGTCCTAAACGTGAGCAGTCTCAGGATAATAATCACGTTGAAGCTGGTGCTGATGATGACATCCCTATGTGAATGTGGCTATGAAAAATACTTCCTGTTTTCATGACATAAAATGCTGGCTTGCCGCTATATGGGATACCTTAAAAGAAATGGTCGTTATTAGTCTTATTTATGGCACCCTATTTATTCTTTTGGTTTCCATGATTATTGGATTATTCGATATCGCATCTTGGCTTATTTTGCAGCTGAAGCAAAGTTTGGGATTTTAAAATGCGTTTGTTTTTATGTGAAAAACCTTCTCAAGCTAAGGACATCGGTAAAGTGCTTGGTGTTCTTGGCGGGAGGCATGATGGTTATTTTCAGAATGGCGACACTGTTGTTACCTGGGCATTTGGTCATATCCTGACACAGGCCGCGCCAGATGCTTATGGTGAACAATATGCTGATTATGGAAATATCTCCGCATTACCCATTCTCCCTGAAGTTTGGCAGATGCAGGTACCGCCGAAGGTATCGAAGCAGTTTAAAGTCATTAAAGGCTTGTTGGCCAAAGCAGATGAAGTAGTGATTGCTACTGATGCAGATCGCGAAGGGGAAGTTATTGCCCGTGAAATATTGGACTACTGTGGCTACCGTAAAAAGATCTCCCGATTTTGGACGAGTGGCCTAGATACGCAGTCGGTTAAAAAAGCCTTATCTTCAATTATGCCGGGTAAGGATAAAGAAAACCTTTACCAAGCCGGTTTGGCGCGTAGTCGCGCCGACTGGCTGGTAGGTATGAACTTGAGCCGCGCCTACACAGCTGCTTATTCTGCCGGCTATGGTCGAGAACGTACTCTGTCGATCGGACGGATTCAAACACCGACTTTGAAGCTTGTAGTACAAAGGGACAAAGAGATCGACACTTTTGTTCCTTACAACTACTACACCCTTTCAGTAGATTTTGAGACAGCAGACAAGGCAGGGTTTTCTACACTGTGGCAGGTTCCTGAAAACTGGCGTAATACTGATGGATACTGTACCAACCTTGAGGCTGTAAAGGCCCTTGTCAAACAGCTTGAGAAATCTACAGGTAAGGTCATTACCTTTAACAAAGAGCGTAAAAGCACCCCGCCTCCGTTACCTTACAGTCTTTCGGCTTTGCAAAAAGAAGCCGGAAAAAAACTTGGCCTATCGGCTTCCAAAGTGCTGAAAATTGCACAAACCCTCTACGAAAAATACAAGATTACGTCATATCCTCGTACCCCTTGCAGATACTTGCCAAAATCGCAGATGAGTGAAGTGAAAGATGTATTTACCGCGATACAGACTATCGACAAATCCATGCTTTCAGTGATTGAAAAAGCTGATCCTGAACGTCAATCAAGAGTATGGAATGATAACCAGGTAAACAAGCATTCTCATCATGCAATTATTCCGACCAAGGTCAGTAATTTTGATTTGTCAGTCCTTGATAAGAATGAATCAACGGTATATCGAATGATACGAGACCGTTATATCGCGCAGTTTTATCCTGATTTTGAATATGACTCTACTGTGGTGGAGGTTGAAGCATGTTCACATTCGTTTAAAGCCTCCAGCCAATCACCGGTTATTTCAGGTTGGAAGGCTATTTTGGGTAAGGATGTGTTCGAAGGTGATCAAATCGATGAAGGCCCTGCTCTACCACATTTGAAAGTCAACGATGAGGTAGGCACGGTTTCTGCTAATCCCGAAACTAAAAAGACCACGCCGCCACCACGTTTTACAGAGGCTTCTTTGCTAGATGAGATGCAAACTTTGAAGGACTTTTTGAAGAATGTAGAAGACGAACAGATCAGAAAAATTCTCAAGAGTACGGAAGGCTTGGGAACGGAAGCTACTCGCGCCGCCATTATCGATCGTTTGTTTGAAATGGGTTATATGGAAAAGAAACGGGGCAAAATCTATGCGACAGAAAAAGGTCGTAACCTGATTGCCCGTGTTCCACCTATGATCGCCGATCCGATAACGACAGCAAAATGGGAACTGGCTTTGAACGGAATAGAGGCTGGTAAATTGACTTTGGGTGAGTTTATGGCTTATCAGCAGAAAGTGATTACAGAGCTGGTCGAACAGGCGAAAAAGGATGCTGCAGGTAAAGCTTGTCCTCCAATAAACTAAAGGATATCTATCCATGTACTATCATATTATTCCAAAATACTTTGCTGACACTTCAGATCGTGAAATAAAACTGGCCTCTCTTGAAATACCTGAATTAGGGCTGAACCTGACTGACAAAGAACTTAAGACGATTAAGCCATATCCCAACCAAAGGTATCATATTGGCTGTCTGAGACACGGTTTCAAAGGCAGGAATTTTGTCGGACTTATCCTTGAAACAGATCATATCATATCGGAATTTACTAAAATCTGTACATGGTCTGTGCATTTTCACCCACAAGATATAGTTAAGATAGCATTCAGGATGAAACATATAACCAAATATAAGTTGTTAGACAATAATAATTTGATGTTCAGCGAAGATAAACCGTATCTTTCAAAAATACGTACTGAGAAAAATTATTGTGATATTTCTGTTATGGAATTTTGTTATCCATATCATTTTGAAGGTGTAAATGTTCAAGATGTGTATGATAAGAACGTCGATGAATTTTACGATGATGAAGGAGTCATTATTCGTCGTGAACAACAGATCGAAACATACACGACTGAAATTGAGGCGTATCGAAACAAATGCACAATGCGCAGTAAGAAGTTACCTTCTTTGGAAACTGCAATGAAACTCCATAATCTATGAAGATAAATTTATATTGATCTGAACAGGTTTGTTAAATAAAAGAGTGGCTTATCAACAACTAGTGCTACTAAATTTCACTAAGATTATTTTTTTGGAGTTTCAATTGGATAGAAGAGAATTTTTGAAAAAGCTTGTCGGCGTAGGTGCCCTATATACAACCGGTGCTGCCGGTTTGTTATTGCCTAAAGATGTAGTAGCAGCAACCAGTATGGCTGATTTTTGGTCACGAGACCGTACAATCAATTGCAAACGAGCCGATACTGGCGAAAAACATGAAATCCGTTTTTTTCAACAACAAAATGGATATGATCTTGAAGCCTACCGTAATGCCTGTTGGCTGATGCGTGATGCCAAAGATGGAAATGCCATGGTTCAAATCGATGTAGGTCTTTTAAATCTCATGTATGCAATGCAGGAATGGGCACGGCAATCAGGACGAACAAACCCTGTGATTACGATCAATAGTGCATATAGAACGCCAAGACGCAATGCGACTATTGAGGGTGCTGCCAGAAACTCACTTCATATGCACGGTAAAGCAGTTGACTTTACTATGAGGGGGGTAAGCATTAGCGAGCTTGAGCAAATGGCAAAATACTACAATGTGGGCGGTATTGGTATCTATAATAGCTTTATCCATTTGGATACCGGTAGGGTTCGGCATTGGCGAGGTTAAAAATTTTACGAAAAAATATTGACATACGAAATTATCGGGAATATATTGTAATTGTTTTTGTAGTTTGTGACTTTTCTTAAAAGTCTCGTCATTTAGCCGTTCATGAATGAGATTCGATTCGTCGAATTTACGGTACTTCTTTTCAGCCAGCCTTTAAGGCTTCTAAGTCAGTTCGGCTACCGTGAAAGCCGCAACTTAACCCTTTGGGGATATACTATCCCCTTTGGGATTGATATATCCCCTGTTTTTTGGAGATATATCATGACTCAATCTAATCAAAACTACTTTAACCTGACTGCTGACGGTATCGGTTTTTTAAACCGGCCCCGTGAAGTTCAAGGTAAACGTAAATCTTCCCCTTACTTTGCTTGCACGATCCAAGCCTCTCGAGGCGATAATGGTGAAAAAACCCGTTTCGATCTTCGTATCGTCGGAGGTCAAGCAAAAGAGCTTTTTGCTCGCCTTTTGGAAGAGTTCCCGCAATTGCAATCAAAGAATATCCAAGAACGCCCGACTGTCGTGGTTGGTTTTCGTGCAGGTGATATTCAACCTTTGAAATTTGAAGCAATCAATCATAAAACCGGAGAAGTCTCAGAACTTTTGAGTATCGATGGTCGATTGTTGAAATTCAAGTTTATTAAAGTTGATGGCGATATGTGGTATCAATCATCTTATCAAGGTGAACAAAATCAAGACAATCCTGATGCTTCTTAGAAAGCTCTCGATTTTGATTATTTGAGAATGGTAGGAAGCTTTCGAGCTTCCCCATTCTTAGTTTTCTAACTCATTGCTTGGAAAATTAAGCCTCTGTCGAAACGGCGGTTTAATTTTCCAAGCAACTCCTGAATTATAGTGAAGTAAAGGGTAAGTCCCCTAAAAGACTTGGCTTTCAGCAATTTTGTTTTTTTATCGATGCTCATATCTATTGTGAGCATCAGTAAAAAAATACAGTTCTTTAACAATCCGAATTTTTTATTTTTGTTGCTTTTGAAGCAACTGTTTGAAAGCTGCCCTGTGGGCAGCTTACCTGAATGCCCCGCCCTGCCCTAGGTCATTCAGGTAAGCTTCCCCGGTTGACAGACCGTTTCTTCTGTCTGCGTATAGCCGTATAACCAGTACGCGCAATTATTCGTAATTGTTACGGTTTCATTACTATCCAGACCATTATCTGATTACTTCGTCGGTGCGGACTAGGTAATCATTAGCCAGGGTAATCCCCATTTGAACCTGCTTTGCAGGTTCTCTAAGACGTTCTGATATTTGCAGAACAGCTTAGAGAATCTGTATTTAAAGAGTTTTATACAGCTGACAGACTGTTTTTCCTGTCATTGCATAGCCGTTGATTGCAAGCCTGTTTCAGGTACGGTACAGCTGCTTTTTTCTGAAGCAGATTTCTTTTAACCCATCGGGGTACACTTCCCCGAATGGGCATGGTGTATCCTTTATTTTGGAGTATTACCATGAATCTAAATCTATCTTTGCACCGTTCAGGTGTCATCCTCCCCCCAAATTTACTACCGGAAAGAATACGTATTGGTGACATTCTCACCAACCGACATACTCATCAGAAGGTTGTCGTGGCATGCATACAAGAACATCATTTGTTACTTGTTGATGCGGATGGTCGTATTTCGAAAATACGAACCAGGAAGGCAGTCAATCGTTATTGCAGGCACGTCAATGATGTTCATTGCCATAAAAACGCTTCCAGAGCGTTGAAGATGGCTGTTCGCGCATTGGATAACGATAAACGTATTTTTACAAGATTAGGGCTTCGCATGTCCCAAATAGTATATTTGGATAATATCTACAGTGCGATCAAACACTGATTAGTTCCTTCCCACCACGGGATACCTGCCCGTGGCCGGTATCCCTTTTCTTTTGGAGTGATACCATGTCTATGACAATCCAAGGCACTTTAACAGTGCAAGTCATTCAGGGTCGCCGTGGCCCGTTCAAAACAGCTAAATTGGCTACCTCAATTGGCACATTCGATGTCAAAAATCCAATACTAAAACAGTTTGAACCAGGTAATTATGAAGGAAACTTCATACTGAACCAGCTTAAGGTAAAGACCTTTGAGTGGGGAGGTGGTGCAACGTCATATATCGATGCAGCTTTAGATTGGCAACATCTTGCAGATTTCGCGCAAGAGTGTGGTTTATCAGATGAAGCAGATGAGAAGTCTAGTCAAGCTTCTACTGGTGATCCAGTTACTGAAAGAGGTACTTTTGATCCAGCTTCTGAGAATGGTATTGAATTTCCGGAGTTTGCTGAGACCCTCAATCAGGTTGAGCAGATGATTGAGAACAAATGCTCTCATATCAGCTTTGGAGAATACATTCTTGCTGATCGTGAGGAATTAAAATGTGCCGTCGAGCTTGTACGCGAAGCCGGCTATTCATATAGTCCTCGTGAAAAACGCTGGTATGTCTAGGAGGCGCGAATGTTGTATTTAACCTCCAGCAATGATTTGATGGCCGATGCCTTCTTCATTTGGGGCAAACAGCTTATGTTTGCCTCACTCCATGGTCGCGATGCAGACATGTTGTCCTTCCAAGCACAACTGCAAGTAGGTAATGAACGGCTTGGTTTTAGACAGCCGGGGGAAGTTTTAACCTGTCCCCGACTGACAACCGCCGAGTATTGCTTGAATCTGAACAAATACATGACGAAATATCAGACCCTTAATTATGGTCCGGTCACGCACATGTTTTTGCATTCAGATATTCTGATTCAACCTAACTTCGATAGTAAAACAGGTTGGGTTATGTTGGATGATGTTACCGCAGACTTGGATAAGGCAGCCTGGCAACTGGTGCAGCAACTCTCCGATATACCGTTATTGGAACATTGGCAGAATGCTGTTTTATCGGTACTTGAGGCTGATAAATCCATCATGCGGTTTACTCCTCGTATAGATGAAGAGTACGCAGTTGTTGGAGTTCAAGCGGTACGAGTTGATATCCCGGAAGATTTTGATGTTCGTTTGACCGCTATGCTACAAAGCGGCCGCTTACAAACTTAATCTGAAGCCCCTAGCGGGCTTTTTCAGACGGCCATGCAAAGGCTCTCTGAAAAAGTCTGTTACATAAGAGTTTTACACAGATGACGGACTGTATATTCCGTTGATGGATATTGCTGCTGAGGTTATCCGACCGTATTCGTATGGTTGCAGCATTTTTTAATTTCGAACTGTTTCATTTTTGGAATATCTATCTAACCCTTTGGGGATACCATCCCCACCGGGCTATGGTATCCCCTTTTTTTAAAGGAAATACCATGGGAACCTCTAATTTTTTATACAACCACAAACTCGATGTCATCAGTGGTACGTCATTCAGCACTTTTGATCTTGAAGCCTACAACAAGGAAATGGATGAGGTAGATCGTCTCAAAGCAGATAATTACGAGGCAATTGGGGAAATCCTTTCCCATAATTGTGAAGATGCCGTCGATGACATACGGTATCGAGCTGACGAGCCTGATCGGGAGCGTGATCCTTGGAGAAAACACCGTATCGACGGATTTCGAATCTTATCCACAACCGACGCAAGCGAAGATAATGGCGAATATATGACCCGCAACTTCGGCGGTACAAGGATAGCTACCTTGACGGCAGAAACGCTATTTTGGGGTGTCAATATCTGCATGGAGTTAGATGTTGTCCTCCGTTGTGGATACTACGACGGCAACAATATCGACCAGGAATTCCGTATTTATACCGATTACAGCAATTACTGTATCTTGGACGGATATGACATATCCTCGTTTGAGGAGGCGGTGGATTACGTGATCGGGGAGTTGGAAGATGCCGATATAGCAACAAAACGGCAGCTCTATCCCCATCAAAAGGGAATAAGCCGCCGGCTGTGCGCCTTGGAACAGGTGCTTTGGCAACGCTATGAGGAGTTGATTGCTCCTTGGTGCGAGGAGTATCAGGTATCTGCCCGTTTCAGTAACGGCGAAACTTGGTACAGCAAAAAAGCAGCATAAGGAGAATATATTATGTATCAGATGTACAATATTGCCCCGAAAGTAGATGTTTCTCTTCACTGGCACAAAAACAGTACAGTTACTGCGCGTTTGTTTTCTGATGGCAAGATAGTGGAAAAACGGCTGATTTCCAAATGGGATGAGGCGGAAGAAGTTTTTGCATCTGTCGTTACGATGGCTTCTGATTATGCAAACCGTATTGTTACACCGGAAACCTTGGATTTGTATCATCAAGTTTTGGCTTGGTATCAAGAAGAATGTTTCTGGTAATACTTGACGTATTACGTCCTATTATACCTGCCTTCGGGCAGGTATTTTCAGACGGCCTTCAAGTAAGGTCTTCTAAAAATACCTGTCTTTACAGGCTGACAGACCTTATCTGTCTTGTGTCCTGCCGTTAAACATGACACGCATCCTTAGGGATGTACGGCTTTTCTTTTATCAACCCCGTGGGGACCGTACCCATGGGGCACGGTATCCCATATTTTTAGGAGCAATACCGTGAATGCTTTACCATTAATCCGTGAGTATAGTGAAACCAAGATTAAACCCTCTTTAAAGGAGGGAAAAACTTTGGACATTGAAATGTTGTATAAAAAGGGCAGTAATACCGAAGATAGAGGATATTACTTGTCTGTCAGAGAAGTAAAAAAGGAAGGATTTTTTGTAAGTTTTACACTATGCGAGTCACCTAGCTTACAGTTACAACTGAATACGGTAAAACGTAAATCAGTTAAAGCTGAGGAAGAGGCTTTCGGTATTTTGAAAAGCTTACTCGAAACAGATCAACTTGTACCTCTTTTAGAAAAAAATGGATTTACTTGTTGATTATCCTTTGGGGCATCTACACCCTATGTGTGTAGAGAGGCTCTATGCTTTGGAGAAATGCCATGTTTCTTTTGCCTCTTATGTCAGCTTCACTGACTGTTTATACTTACTCTTCTGAAACTCCTCTTAAACAAGTGGATATTAATCTACCTTGTTCAATTGGTACGGTTCGTATCACTGCGGAGGCAGAGATGGATGAAGAAGGTAATATTATTTTCGACTCTCTGCGAATTACAGACTTAAAATCTTCTGAGCTGTTATCAGACACAGGAGAAGTAATAGAACTACCCAGGCTTTGTAATAAAGACTATAACGAGGCTGTTTTTTTGGCCTCTAAATTAGTTGCCGAGTATGGTTTGAAAACCTTACCTATCGAATATCTGTAATAGATAGGCAATTTTAACCCCTGACGGGGCAATCCCCGTCTTCGGGGTTTGCTCCGTCTTTTTTTAGGAGCATATGATGTATAACCCCGTATCAAAAATAGACGAACTCTTCCCGGATTTTGCAGAGCTGGATCAAACTGTGGCCGAGATGCAGGAGCGTCAGAATCAAATAATCTCTGATTTCAACCTTATCATCCGTCAAGTGGCTGAGACTGCCAAAAAAAGTACGGAAGCTGCCGTATTGCCGGAGGAATCTCCGGAAACTGAGCTGCCGGATTCCGATATGCCTCTGACGCAGTTTCTTGCCGAGTTTGGGGACAGTCTTTTCAACGCAGTAACTGAGCAAAACCAACCTGTCTATCAGGGGCAAACTTATCCTCACCTTGAAGAAGTGCTGGATAACCTGGAACGTCCTTTGTTTACGGCACAGCGAGAAGTTGTACGCGCCGTATTACAGCAATTGGTGGTAGAGGATAAACCCGCAGCCATTATTAATGCCGAAATGGGTACAGGTAAGACCATGATGTCGATAGCAGCAGCCGCTGCCACGCATCAAGCCGGGTTAAACCGTACCTTGGTATTGAGCCCTCCTCATTTGGTGTATAAATGGCGACGAGAAATCCTCAAAACAGTACCCAATGCCCGTGTATGGATCCTTAACGGAGCCGATACACTGGCAAAACTGTTGCAAATCCGTGCCCTTGACCGAATACCCGAAGTTCCGGAGTTTTTTGTGATGGGGCGTGTTCGGATGCGCATGGACTACCATTGGAGACCTTCGTATGCCGTTCGTCGCCGCTGGATACCTTCTGAAGGTGCTTCTAAAGGGTTTGCCGTTTCCGAGTATTACTGTCCTAAATGTGGCTGTGAAATCTTGGATGATGAAAACAAGCCTTATAACACTGAAGGTGGCCTGAAAAATGCCCTAGCTAAAAACCGCCGTTTTTGCAAAGGTAATCATCATGGCAAACCGTGTAAGGAACCGCTTTGGACCTTGTGCCGCAAGGAACAGAGTGAAGATGGGGTTGTGAGCACAGTGTACGACCGTGTACTTAAAACCATGACCACCCTACCCGGCATCGGTCCTAAAACCGCAGCTAAAATCATCGGGATGTATGGTGAGCAGTATCTGGCCGAAATCTTGGAAAACAACATTCAGGCGTTTTCCAATTTGATGGATGAAAATGGAGAATTTCTATTCGACGACCGTCAAGCGGCGCGTATCGACCGAGACTTAGGCAAAGCAGAATTTAGCCTAGGACGAGGCGGGTATCAGCCGACCGAGTTCATCAAACGCTATTTACCGAAGAATTTTTTCGGATTGTTGGTAGTAGATGAAGGCCATGAGTACAAGAATTATGGCACGGCTCAAGGTCAGGCGATGGGTGTTCTGGCACGTTGCTGTAATAAGATTCTGTGTTTAACCGGTACTCTGATGGGTGGCTATGCTGAAGACCTGTTCTTTCTATTGTGGCGACTTTGGCCGCAAATGATGATTGAAGACGGTTTCAGCTACAACAAAGGGAATACCTTGGGATCGGCAAGCATGGCGTTTATGCGTAAGCATGGCGTGTTGAAGGATATTGTCCGCCATCTTGGAACTGAATACAGCAATGGCGCATTCAGTAGCTCAAAAGCGGAGCGTAACAGCGTTCGTACCGCCAAAGCACCGGGATTTTCCCCTTTGGGCATCATGCGTTACGTTTTGCCTATTACCGTATTTCTTAAGCTGCGTGATTTGGGTGAAGGCGTTTTGCCTGGCTATAAAGAAGTTTTCCGGCCAGTTGAAATGACTGAAGATCAACAGGCAGTCTATAAAAATATGGAGAGTGTTTTGAGGCAGCATTTGAAGGTGGCATTAAGGAATCGTGACAATACCCTTACCGGCGTTGTTATGAGTGCCTTGCTGTCATGGCCGGATTGTTGTTACAAACATCAAGATGTTTACTGGCGCAGACAAAACAAGATCCTTTTCCATACCGAACCCCAGTTTGATGAGGAAGAAATCTCGCCTAAAGAAGCCGATATGCTGGAGGTCGTCAAAGACAGCCTAGCTAAAGGACGTAAATGTCTAGTCTATACCGTTTATACCGATACCCGTGATACGACAGGCCGTCTGAAAGAGATTTTCAAGCGGCACGGTATTAAGGCTGCGGTAATGAAAGCAACGGTAAAGGCTGATCAACGTGAAGACTGGGTTGAGGATCGGCTGGCTGAAGGAGTACAGGTGGTTATCTGTAATCCGGAGCTGGTCAAAACCGGTTTGGACTTGTTGGCATTTCCAACCATCTACTTTCTGCAAACAGGATATAACGTTTATACCCTGATGCAGGCCGCCCGCCGTTCTTGGCGTATTGGGCAGAAGGAAGATGTGGAGGTGTATTTCGCCGGCTACAGCGATACAGCACAGCAAATTTGCCTTGAACTGATGGGGCAAAAAGTTGCTGTTACTCAGTCAACCTCCGGTGATATGCCCGATTCGGGCTTAGACATTCTGAACCAGGCTGAAGATTCAGTTGAAGTTCAGTTGGCCAAACGCTTGGTTGAACAACAAGATTGATGCAATTTTTGCATCTAACCCACGTTTAGTGGGTTTTTTCAGACAACATTCTGGAGAGGTTGTCTCAAAAAACCTATTTAACTGAAAAAGAGAAGTAAAATCATGAAAAACGATATTGGCTGTTATGTTTCGGATTTAAAAGTCATGCAATCCAACGCCGGTTACTATGTTGGCCGGGATTATTGGGAAAAAGCATACCCTGAAATCAAAATGCCCTATTCACGCGAATCCGATTATTTCCCCACCCGCGAACAGGCTCATAACTGTCTGCAGATCATGAAACTGGAAATGTCCTTGGAAGGTCTCTGATACAACTATTCATACGCTGACAGTCGTTTTACTGTCTGGATGCTGCCGTTAAACATCATCAACCGTAAATTTGCGGACACGGCTTTTTTATTAACCCGGCCTTTGGCCAAATATTCCACTGTTTCATATGTTCTATACGGCAGTGGTTTTTTTCTAAGGAAACGTTTATGAAATACAGTTCCAATAAAGATTTCCAAGTCTATATTGCCAGTTTGGTTGCGAGCAAAAAATGGACTTATAAAAAAAACAAACGTGGCAGACATGCCTCGCTGTTACATATCAACGGGCAGAAATTGCCCGTGCCGAGTTCTCCCGGTGATTACCGTGCCCTTCGAAATTTCAAGACGGGAATCCGGAATATTGCCAGGCAAGAATAAACCATAATTTTTTAACCCCTTGGGGATACTGTCCCCTTTGGGCACGGTATCCACCTTATTTTTGGAGATTACCATGTCCATTAACCATCTGATGCACCCCCGTGTTGCGCATAACCACCGTGACAACGGATACTTCCCCACTGACCAAGCTACATTGGCCCGCATAGCCGCTTACCTTGATATTCCGGCATCCGCTGGAGGTTTGTTACGCATATTTGATCCTTGCTGTGGAACAGGAGAAGCCCTGGCTACTCTAGCTTCTACTTTGCAATCGGAAAAAATAAGTTGCCAAACTTACGGGATTGAACTGGAGAAAGACCGTGCTGAAGAGGCAATGAGTCGACTGACCAGTGTCATCAAATCCGATGTGGAAAACTGCACCATGCAGGGTTCGGCAGTCGGCCTCCTGTTTCTAAATCCTCCTTACGGCTTTACCGCCAAAGACAATCTATCTAATCAAAGAACCAAACGCCTTGAAGAACTTTTCTTTGCGCGTACCTTCGGTACTTTGCAGCCTGGCGGAGTATTGGTGATGATTGTTCCGGAAGCCGCTCTGACGGAGCACCTAACCGGCGAAATCGCTTCTCACTGTACGGATGTCCGTATGATAAGGGCTGCGGTGGATACCTACAAACAGCTGGTCATCTTCGGCATACGACCGAAAAACAAAGCCTCTATCAGCAAAAAACAGGCAGATGCCCAACAAAGGCTCCTGCTTGATTTTGAAAATGCCCCTGAGACTTTGCCAGCCGGTACGCCGGCATACTGTGTGCCTATTGCACCCAATAAGGTCTTTCGCCCAAGAAGCTTTAAATTGGAGCAGGATATATTGGAACGTGAACTGGGACAGCAGCAATCTCGCACGTTATGGCCATCATTTTCTCAACATTTCGGCACCAGTGCCGTTATAGCCGAAAAACGCCGGCCTTTATGTGCTCTGGGTCAGTGGCATGCTGCTTTAGCATTAGCCGCAGGCCAAGTTAATGGCGTTGTCACCTCAACCAATGGTCGAAAGCTGTTGGTTAAAGGTTCAACTCATAAAACCAAAGTAGAAACCAAATCGGAAGAGTACGACAACAAGGATAGACTTGTGGTCACGATTACCTCAACTGACCGGTTTTCTCCAAGCATACGGGCAATTGATTTGACCGAGGGATCGCCGGATTTTGGCCGAGTCCTGACAATCAAATAAATAGATTGGCCTATTCAATTTTTAAACCCTGCCGGGTACTTCCCGCAGGGGTGTATCCGGCTTTCTTTAAGGATACACCTAATGGAACAACTTGATCTGGCGGCTATGGCTGCATGTGATTCCCCTTCTTTGTTTTACCTTGGCCGAGTGTCTATGACGGCAACAGTAGATAACTGGGCAAAAGAGCACCTGCCTGCACAACTGTATGACAATAATCTTTATGCCCAAATATTGCTTGAGGCCCACCGCCGTGGCATATGGGGAGATCTTCCCCCTGAAGATGCAAAGTTGAATCAGCAGGCACTCAAGCCAGGTGAAGAAGGCAGAATAATGTCTTCTTACAAGATCGGGGACCAAAGAATTTGGGTCATTACAGAATGGGACAGAAGTCTTACCACACTCCTGTTCCCAGAAGATTACTGACCTTGCAATCGTTATATACCTCACCTGCCTTCGGGCAGGTATTTTCAGACGGCCTTCATGTGAGGTCTTCTAAAAATACCTGTCTTTACAGGCCGGCAGTCCTTATCTGCCACCCGCGTATTGCCGTTACCCATTGCGCACGTCCTTCGGGACGGACGGCTATTTTTTCAACCCCGTGGGGAACACAATCCCTACGGACTGTGTTCTCCGATTTCTTTTTTAGGAGCAACACAATGCAAAACTTTATCGTATGGATGAATTCCGATCGGGAAGAATCGGCAACTGCGGCCGCCAAATTGAACGGTGCGGTTTTGACCGCCCATACGGACGGTGTCATGGCCGCCATTAGCCGCGAACTGAAAAAAATGGATTTAGAGGCTGATTTGGCCGTCTTTGTCCAAGCCTGTGAGGAATTTGCCAAACAGGCTAATGCCGACATGGTTTGTATCAGCAGTAGCGACGGCGATGCCGTGGCAGCCGTCACTTACCTCGAAGACGGTTACGCCGGTGAAGGCGTATCCGCCGTTGCCGACCTGCGCTTTCTGATGTCAGTATTCAGGTACTGTTTCAGCAAGCCTGAAAAAGCAATCGTACTTCGGGATGCTTTGAACTATCTGTCCGATGCAGATATTTCCTGGCTTTTCAGCCGCCACAGCAATGCCATTATCGAGTGGCAGTCGAATAAAGGACTTGGACTGTACGAGTTCGGTTTCAGTCTATCCGATGTTCTGACTGATGGCTGTCGCCATGTGCTGCGCGAAGTCGTCACCGGCTGGCTGCGCCGCGAAATCCTGCCCGTGCTGTGTGCAGAGCCGGCATAACTTCCGTGCTTTTTTCCAACCGGGCGTAAGCCGTTAACCTGCGGGTTTCTGCCCGCAGGGGCAATACCCGCCCGGAGACGATTAGACTTGAAAGCGACGGGTATTTGGTGGAAGATTAGACTATGTTACACGGTTGGCAGTCCGTCAAACTGCCCGCATACTGCCGTTAACCAAATGCACATTCGTTTCGGATGTACGGCTCTTTTATCAACCCTGAAGGGGATGTATTCCCCGTCAGGCGTACATCTCCTTTTTTTATGGAGATGTATATGCCTGATAATATGAAATCGAAAACCAAATTGCCTGCTGCGGTACTGGTTTCATGGGCCGCCATACTGGACGATATTGCCAAAGCGGCAATTATTGGCATTGGAATAGTCGTCTGGAGTAACGGATATGGGGATGAGCTAAAAAATCTTGCGATTGCAGGATTGTTGCTCTTTTCATGTGAAATGCTTTATGTTTCATATCTTATCCGTTTGTATTTAGCTCAACAGGAGGAAGAATAATGGACTTCGTTACTGGGACTTGGGTGCTGGCCGGACTCGGCTTGGTACTTGTTGTAGTTGTAAAAAAGTACCTGAAAACACCCAAAAATTAACCGTGCTTAGGCACTATTTTATCAAACCGGCGTAACATTCGTTCCGCTTCCCAAAGGCAAAGTAACCGTTTCGGTTTCTTTGCCTTTTTTCAAAGCACCTGTCGTCTGAAATGTGCGCCGGTTTCCGGTGGCGACTCTTTTATCAACCCGGGCGCAAGCCCATCAACCTGCGGGTTTCCTTATCCGCAGGGATGGGATTCCTGCTTAGGAGCTTTATATGCCTAATTGGTGTAGTAACAGCCTTCATTTTGAGGGCAACCCCGAACGTATCGCTGAAGTGGCGGAACAAATTCTGATCAAAACCGACTATGGGTATCAATTCAGCTTTCAGCATATTGTACCCATGCCGGAGGAGCTGATTCTTCCTGAGGTGCCTGATAGTGGCATGCAGCAGACCTGGATTCAAATTGCTCAACAACCAGAAAAAAAGTTGATCAATTTGGAACAGGAAATGCTGGAACAGCGCGATAAATCCTTTTGGTCCGTTCAATATAGATTGCCGGATGAACTTTTTTCCGAATTAAAGCAATATTTTTCGGAAAAATTTGATTGGGACAATCTGACTGTTGGTGAAGTATTTACCCATTTTGAAGAGAACTCTGAAGTTGCATCTCGTTTCCGTTACGATGAACAATTTGCCAAGCGTATTGCGGAAAACATCCACCAATACGGTTATCCGGATTGGTATGACTGGCGAATGGCTAACTGGGGCTGCAAATGGGACGTAGATCCCGACTGCACTTTTGTGACGGTTGGGAAAAGCGACATTTGGATCAGCTGTGACACTGCCTGGGGTCCTCCGGAAAGGCTTTATACAGAAATTGCTAAACGTTTTCCTGACGTAGAATTTGAAGCCAAATACCTTGAAGAAGGAATGTGGTTTGCCGGTTCCTATGAAGGTCATGAAGGCGCGTTATTCGATTATCCTTGCGAAGAAGATGAAGTGCGAGCTTTCGCAATCGAACACTTCGGATACGAATACGATGACGATGAAACTTCCGAGTAGTTATCATAACTTGTAATTTTTGAATAAACCTACCCTTTCGGGAGCAACCCGAAAGGGTTGTCTCCCATTTTGGAGACTAGTATGTGTAATATCAAAACCGAAAGCAATGTTATTCCTGAAAAACCAAAATTCACACTTTCCAAAGAAGACGGGATGCAAAAGTTGCAGATTGTTTTCCCGGAGGAAAGTGAAGAGCTTTCTAATATTCATCAGTCTGACGAATACGACTATTCAGTTCCTGATTTAGCAGTTAGCGTAGATGTCGAGTTACTCTATCACGCGATAAAGCTTCTTGCTGAAAACCCTAACAAGCTTCATCACCTTGCAATACATTGTGGTGTGTGTTCTGAAGGATTCGAAGGCAAATTGAGATATGAGAGATTGGTTTTAACGACCTATACGTCGTCTATGACTTTTTCTTGGCGTTTTTCAATGATTGAACAGGAACTCTCTACGAGATGGATTTGACAGGACAATTCAAAGAATTTATTGGATACACGTTTCCTGTTACTGAACCTTTGTCAAAACTGAAAAAACTGCTCGACCAAGATGATTGATTAAAAACCAACGGCTGCCTAGGCAGCCGTTTTTACCATGATTGTAGATTGACCATAATTGAGAACCCTCATACCATTTGTTACTTAGTGTAGTAAGCACATTCTGGGTATATCGTAATGAGATCCAATTTTCAACTTGAATGCCGTTAAAGTATAAAAATTCGGTAGAATGACAGAATGTTTTTTTAATTTGATTACTTACCTATAAGAAAAAGGTCAATATGATGGAAGTACAAGATTGGGGCGGCGGTTTAACTCAACATGAGGTTGAGGCCATTGAAAAAATCAAACAGGCTTTTCAAGCTTCTGAAAATAAAAAGAAAGTAAAAGGACAGGGATTTGACACATTAAAATCCCTGAAATCCATTTTCCCTTGGAAAGGATACTCGGGCTTTCGCTTTGCTGATGTAAAAGAGCGTAAAGAAGGTGAATTTGATTTGGTTATTGTTACCCATTGCAATGTGTTGATTATTGAGTTGAAACATTGGAATGGAACAATTATTTGCCGTCAAGATAAATGGTATTTGAACGATAAAGATATGGGTCGTTCGCCCGTTTCTATTACACGAAACAAACAATTTATGCTGGAAAAGAAATTGGATAAATTCAAACAGCAATTTACCAATAAAGGCTTTCGTCCGCAGATCCATTTTTTAGTTGTGATGACAGGCAACGCAGATTTCAGCCAACTGCCAGACAATGAAAAATTGCACGTTGTAACATTAACTGAATTTTTGCAATTAAAAGATGAAAAGCAATTCAACGCACGTTTCCGTCCGCATCCTGATAGCAAAACTTTAAATCAGGATTTTGAATTATTTGATAAAAAAATCTTTAGTAGCAACACAGTCAAACCGAAAAATATCAACATTGGCGGATATTATGCAGAAGACACGCCTATCTTTTCCCACCCAAGACATATTTATCAAGAATATCTTGCCGAAACGGAAAACAAAAAGCACCAAGACCAAGCCTTATTACGCCGTTGGGATTTCACTAAAATTAACCGCTCTGAAGCTCAAACACCTGATGGGCGTTATCACCTAGTCAGCCGTGAATACAATGTATTGAATCATATTAAATTACAAAATAAAGACCTATACCACTCCTGCCTAAATTACAAATCTACCCCGCAAAAAGGCGAAATCACGGCGGAATATATTGATTTATTTGAGCTGTTCCCACAGCAAAAACGTTTTGACCAATTTGTCGGCGGATACAATGGCGAAAATTTAAGCACGGAACGCCGTTTGGGATTAGTGCAATTATTGTTGGATAAATTTGCCCAGTTGCACAAAGTCGGTATTGCCCATCGTGATTTGGGCAATCACAGCATTTGGCTGTCAGCAGATGACAAAATTACGCTATCGGGGTTTGCAACCGCCTATTTTTCATCTGAGGAAACGGTTGGCGACATTCGTGAGATTTTGGAAGTCTCCGGCGATTTGGCAAAATCTCATTTTCCACTTTCAGACGGCATCAAACTCACACCATACCAATATGACGTACGTTCTTTGGCTGTTTTGGCATGGCATATCATTCAGGCAAAACGCATTTCACCGGTCAGTCTTGATGAAATGAAAAATAAATTAGCGGATGAAACAGCATGGTATGCTGAAATTTTGCGTGAGGCATTGTCTGATATACCTTTTAAAAGTGCGGTGGATTTTTTAGATAAATTTAATCAAGCCAAACCTGAGCAGGCGGTAGATTTTTCTTTTGATTTTACAAAATTAGAGCCGTTCACACATGACATCAACCATTCCCGTGCCTATCGTGAAGATGATGATTTTATTGTAGAAACCAGTGAGAAAGAAGTTTACTGTTCCAATGGTTTGTTGGTTAAAGCATGGCTGAATGCAGACCCGCAAACTGATAGCTCAAAAGCCAGAGTAGTTTTGAACTGGCTGGAAAATATGGCGAAACTGGCAAATTTGTCGCCTGATTATTTACCGAAAATCAGAGAATTTGGTATTGCCAAAAAATCAGGTTGCCTGTTTGCGGTGAGTGATTTTATTGACGGGCATAGTTGGCAAGATATTTGCAAACTTGATTTGTCGGATGAGCAAAAACAGGTTCTTATTCATCAATTTATTCAAAATATTGAGCATTTGCACAGTTTGGGTTTCACGCATGGCGATTTGAAACCTGACAATGTGTTGGTAACGATTGAAGATGATTCTGTTCAACTGCATATTTTGGATATATTGGATTTTTCGCCAAGTGGGCAAAGCCAGTTCAATACCGAATATTCGCCGGAATTCGATCATCCTACCGAGAAACAACGCGATAATTTTGCCGTGATGAAAATGGCGTGTGAATTATTGGGTGTTGAATGGAATAGGTCGTCTGAAAGTTTTGCTGAAGTTGCTGAAGTGATACAGCAAGAGTATTCAGACAGCCAAACTGCGTTTATTTCATTGGCTCGTTTCAAAGAAGCACTCAATCCCAAACCGTCTACACTGATGATTGACATTACAGTGAGTGGGCGCGAGTCTTTTCCACCGATTGCGATTTATCCTGAAAATGGTGAATTGTTTGTTCAATTTGAAAAGAGCAAGCAAGGTGATGTGCTGGTGCAATTTATCGGTTTGGGCGGTGTATTAAAAGCATTTTATTCAGTAAAAGATAAGCAATTTACTCATGCATTGGCTCCAATCAACCGTGATTACATCAGTAAGCGAGATAAAGATAATAGTGTAATGAGCCTAACGCTAGGCTTAAATATCACTTATGGTTCTTATAGTGAAATGACTACATTAAATCATTCACTAAAAACTAACGAGCAGTTTATCCACACCATCAACCAATTCATTACTAAACATATTTCCAAGCAACCCGAAGAAGAACATATTGAAGAATTTGAAGTCTTGGAAACTGAAATTGTTGATGCTGAAATTGCAGTACCGTTTATCGAACAACGCCCTAGTATTCAAAAACTTTGGCAGGCAATTTTAGATACTGAAACTGAAGCTTTACCTTCTATTACTGCCAGTGAAGCCTTGCAAAAAACAGAAAATGGAGACTGTTATATTCCCTATGATGGTGAAATCAATCCGTTAGATCAATTCAAACGGGATGAAGTTGTTGAAGCTATTGGGAAAAGTGAAGATGGAGAAAAAACCTTTAAATATGGTGTGGTAAATATTGCTAAAAGTCAATTGAATGAATTACACATCAAGTCCAAAGGTTTGACCAATTCTGCAAATAATATTCAAGCAGATACGCCTATTTATTTGCAAAGTAAACAGAACAAGGCTTCTTATACCCGTCGAAAAAACGCATTACAACGTATTTTAGACGGTGAAAGTGCGGTGAAAAATCTAGTGCATTATTTTGATGAACATTGCATCTTGCCGTCTGAAAAATATGATATTCATGTTAGCGATGAAGAATTTAAACGCTATGATCAGCCTGAAAAAAATGTAAGCCTTAATGAAGCACAACGTATTGCCTTTCAACGTTTGATTGCCAATGGACCATTATCTTTATTACAAGGTCCGCCGGGAACAGGGAAAACAGAATTTATTGCCGCATTTGTACATTATTTATTTGATGTGCAAAAGGTTCGAAATATTCTACTGGTCAGCCAATCACATGAAGCAGTCAATACTGCTGCCGAACGTATCCGTAAACACTGTCAGCGTTTGGGAACAGATTTACAACTGGTGCGGTTCAGTAATCGCGAAATTGCCGATTCCGAAATATTGGAAGATGTGTTTTCACCCAATTTGGTCGGGCAAAAAAGAGCTCAGTTAAATGTGAACAAGATTGGCAATATCTGCCAGCTTGGACGTAGCATGGGGCTGCCTGAAGACTATTTGCGTAAACGTACCGAATTAGCGTTTGATATTGGCGTGCAAGTTCGTCGTTATCAAAAAATTGTTAAATCATCAAAAGATCAAACCGTTGATGAAGATGAAAAACGCTTACGCAAAAAATTAGAAAAAAGCATTAAAGAACAAGCTCAAGCAATGGGGCTACGTGAATTGGTTGAAATTGACGAAATTCTGCCAAAATTTATCAGTGAATTGGATCACAAGCATAATATTCAGCCGATTGAAAATATCCAAGCAGGTAAACTGATTGATTTAACCCAAGATATGCTGGAAGCCCTATCTAACGAACGCACCAATTATGATGAATTTTTGGCTCGTTCCCGTCAACTTGTGATTGGCACTTGTGTAGGTATCGGACAACGCCATATCGGAATTGCCGATAATCTTTATGACTGGGTGATTGTGGACGAAGCCGCACGTTCTATTTCCAGTGAATTGGCGATTGCCATGCAGTCTGGTACGCGTATTTTGCTTGTAGGTGACCATAAGCAATTACCGCCTTTGTATTCAGAAGAGCATAAAAACGCACTTGCCCGCCGATTAGGGATTTCCAAGCGCGGTGAGGAATTAGATCAAGCATTAGGCAGTGATTTTGAACGCGTTTTCCTATCTGAATATGGAAAGCAAACTTGCGCCACACTCAAAACACAATACCGCATGGCTCCTGCGATTGGCAGTTTAGTATCAGCATGTTTTTATGAAAATGTTTTGGAAAACGGTAAAACTGACAATGATGTGCCTAATATTTATTTCAGGCTACCTGAAAAGATAAAATCCTGCGTAACATGGTTAGATACAACTTCATTACCAAATGCGTATCATGAACAAGGCAAAAGTGGTAGTTTATCCAACCGTGCCGAAGCCGACGTAATTATTGGGATATTACAAGACTTGGCAAACGATGAAACGTTTATGAATAGTGAACCTGTACAAAAATGTTTAGAGAAAAACGAACAAGCCATTGGTGTAATTTGCATGTACGGCGAACAGAAGAAACTGATTCGTAAAAAATTCAATGAGCGCAGTTGGAATGACGACTTCCGCCGCTTAGTTAAAATTGATAGTGTAGATAGTTATCAAGGCAAAGAAAACCGTGTGATTATCTTGTCGTTGACCCGTCATGATAAAGTATGTAGCACAGGCTTTTTGCATCTACCAAACCGTATTAACGTAGCTCTATCTCGAGCTATGGATAAACTTATTATCGTTGGAGCAAAAACCATGTGGGAACATCCAAAAAACAGCAAAACTCCATTGGCAAAAGTTTTACGTTTTATACAAAAGCAAAATAATCCGCAAGATTACGCAATTAAGATATTAAAAAACGGAGCGAAAAAATGAGTAAACAAAACATAACTTACAATCAAATTGATTTTGTGGTTAAGGCTCCGCGTTTTCGCATTGTGTTTTCCTATATGAGCGATAAAGGCGTGGCATTTGTGCGCGAATATTTACTTCGCTTATTAAAAGTAACACCATGTAAACCCGCACAAATTGCCCAATATTTCGGATTTAGCCAGCACGAGACCAAAGTTGCCCTTGCTGATTTGGAACAACATAAATGGATTATTTGGCAGGATAACGGCTTAATTGCATTATCGTCAGAAGGGCTTAGACTGTTTCAAGACAATCAGGAATCACCCCATATTCCCACTTTAAAAGAATTTGGTGGTGAATATCGTATGGAATTATTAGATAGTAACTTTTTGAAAAAAAACGACTGTGATAATAATCGCCAGCAAGCCATTGAGTTAGTCATCGAACCAAAGGTGTTATCAGAAAGTAGCGAAATTGCACGAAAAACATTTCAAAATCGCTTTCGGCAGCTAATGGAAGACGACATCATCAATTTAGATGAGAAAGATATTTCTTTATATAAAATTGATGCGATCGAACCCAAAGGCGCACCTGATTATTTCCGTTTTACGCAACAATTTGAATTGCTGCCTGAAACAGGCGAAGCCAAAGAACGTCATGATGTACCAACAATTACTCATCAAGAAAATATTCAGCAAGCCATTACTGCACAACTGGAGCGATTTGGTCATCATGATAATTTGCGTGAACTGCGTAATAGTATGGCAGAAATTAGTGATGATGATACTTTGAAAGTACTATTCGGCGGAACATTGGACTTTAACGAATTTTTAAAGACCTATCAGAAGCATGAACAACAAAATGGTTTGTATTTTTTAGGGCAAATTTATCATCAAGAAAACTTGTTTGAACAAATCAATAAAATTTTAAATAAATTAAACAAAAAATCACCTAAAAAACTCTATTGGTTGGCACCAAGCGATATTTACTGGGGGAAACAACGGAAAATTCACGACAAAATTCAAAATCTAATAGATAAACAAAAAAATGGCTATGATTTCCGTCTGTACCTACCTTTGCCTTCTGAACGAAATCGCCATGAAAAACAAGAATGGCTAAATCATTTTAAAGATACATCAGATAAAGTACTTTATCGATTCTGTGAAGGTTTCTTAGATGGAAGTACTGAAATTCTATTTCTAGAAGATAAATTTGCTGTGGTTTGTTATCACGCAAAACTATCTTCTTATCCTGTGACATTGCCTATTGGGTTTATGACTACCGATATTAAAAAAGTAAATAATATTATAAGATTGGCTAAAAATTATCTAAATTCTGCCCTATTCCCTGATAGGGATGAAGATGAAATAAGACAAAAAGACTTTGGTTTGTTAAAACCATAGCAGCATAATCTTTATATATTCAATGGACAAACTCAACGCCCTAAAACACTTCTGCTCCGCCGCCGAATCCACCTGCAAAACGGCGAACTTATAGAACTCTTCCCTGACATCCCGCGCTGCTCGTGGCAACTCTACATCTGCCGCCCGCAACGCACAGTAACTTCTAGGCGCGTGTTAAAGGTGTTCTACTGGCTGACGGAGGTGTTGCGGGAAATGTATGGCAAAAAGGCTACCTGAAAATCAAGAAGGCTCAAGCGACATTCATCGTCTGTTTCCGCTTGCCTTCAGGTCGTCTGAAAAACACATTTATAAACTCAAACATCAGAATATCAATACCAAATACGGTTCATGCTGAAACCCAATGCTCTAGACAGATTTAACGTCTTTAACAGGTCTCAACCCAAGCTGCGCCTACCAATTCAAATCCGCTATACTATAAATTTTTTCCTTAAAACACACATCATGAGTACCAAAAAATTTCCCGTCCCCCTCAGCTATTTCAGCATGCCGTTGGGGCTTTTCGCGCTCGGTTTGTCTTGGCGTTACGGGGCGCATATCGGGCTTTTGCCGACTTGGGCTGCGGAAACGCTGTTAGCCGCCGCCTTCGTACTTTGGCTGCTGCTGGTCATTGCCTACATCATCAAAATCCGTTTTTTCCGCCCCGAATTTTTGCAGGATTTGCAGGATTTGGTGCAATGCTGTTTCATCAGTGCGATTCCGATTACCACGATGCTGGCAGGTTTGGCAGCCTTACCCTATCAAACGCTACTGGCAAAAGGGTTGATTTTGCTGGGAACGGCGGGACAGTTGGCATTTGCCATGTACCGCGCAGGCGGCTTGTGGCGCGGCGTCCATACCCTTGATGCCACCACGCCGATTGTGTACCTGCCCACTGTTGCCACCAATTTTGTCAGCGCGACCGCAATGGCGGCATTGGGTTGGTCGGATTACGCTTGGCTGTTTTTGGGCGCGGGGCTGTTTTCATGGCTTAGCTTGGAAGCCGCCATATTGAGCCGTTTGCGCACCGGCACACCCGTCAACGCTCCTGTGCGCGGTATTGTTGGCATTCAACTTGCGCCCGCTTTTGTCGGCTGTGGCACCTATTTTGCCGTATCGGGCGGACACATCGATGCCTTCGCACTGCTTTTAATCGGCTACGGCTGCCTGCAATTCCTGCTACTGCTGCGCCTTCTGCCTTGGATGTTGGAACAGGGTTTCAGCCCCAGCTTTTGGGGTTTCTCGTTCGGTTTGGCTGCGATGACGGGCTGCGGTTTCCATTTGATTGCCGAACAGCGTTTACTGTTTTTAGGCTATTTCCTCGCCACCGCAGGCTCCGGTTTGGTGATGTTGCTGTTGCTGGCGACTTTGAATTTGGCGAGACAGGGACGGTTGTTGGTTAAATGAAAAATCGTGCGGCTTAAAGGCATTATAAAAAGGACATGGATAAG